>Ga0315294_10002337_pt1 | contig 20763 bp, 19 predicted proteins | sample YL17G13_40_MG_FD_203626 | JGI IMG/M metagenome (GOLD analysis project Ga0315294, IMG submission 203626) | Sediment microbial communities from Yellowstone Lake, YNP, Wyoming, USA - YL17G13_40 | ecosystem: Environmental > Aquatic > Freshwater > Lake > Sediment | place: USA: Wyoming | collected...
CCTGGAATATCGTTTTGGAAAATTTAAAACTGACTTTATCTTCGGCTAATTTTGCCACCTGGTTTCCCCTCACTTTTATTATTCAATTTAAAGAGATTGATCAAGAAAGACAAATTACGGAAATTGGCTGCCCTTCCATTTTTGTCAGCAACACCATTGAAAACCGTTATTATGGTTTGATTAAAGAAGTTTTAGACAAAGCCACCGGTAAAAAAAATGATTTGGTTTTTGTGGTAAAAGAAAGTAAAAAAGTTCACTCCGAGAGCTCACGAGAACCATTATTTGAAAAACAAGGTTCTGCCGAAGGCAGGTTCTTATTTGAAATTAATAAAGAAGAGGATGAAGTCGCCGAGGCCATTAAAAGGGTAGGTTTAAGGCCAGATTTTAATTTTGACACCTTTGCCGTTTCCTCCACCAACCAAATGGCTCACGCGGCGGCCGTGGCGGTAGCTCAATCGCCAGGCAAAGCCTACAACCCTCTTTTTTTATATGGCGGGGTAGGAGTAGGAAAAACTCATCTCATGCAAGCTATTGCTCATAATCTTCTAGCCCGTCTGCCTCGAGCTAAACTCATTTATTGCACGGGTGAAGAATTTACCAACGAAATTGTCAATGCCATTCGGGAAAAAACCACCAAAGAATTTAAACAAAAATATCGCTCGGCCAGGTTGTTGCTGGTAGATGATATCCAATTTATCGCCGGGAAAACGGCGGTCCAGGAAGAATTTTTTCATACCTTTAACGCCATTTGGCGAGTCGGCGGACAAATTGTCTTAACCTCAGATCGCAAACCTGAGGAAATTAGTAAATTAGAAGACCGATTAAGATCTCGTTTTGAAGGCGGGTTGACAATTGATATTCAACCGCCAGATTTTGAGTTAAGAACGGCAATTCTTTTAATTAAAGCCCAACAAAAAGGTCTCAAACTACCCATGGATGTGGCCCAATTAATGGCGAGTAATATTACCTCCACCCGTAAATTAGAAGGCTTCTTAATTCGCTTAATGACTGAAGCCCAAACTAGAAAAATAGAGATTACCCCAGAACTCGCCCGAGCCCTATTGGGCCAAAACAATGAAAATAATCTCCCTCAAAAATTGGTTAAACCTAAAGAAATCATCAGCGCTGTTGTTTCTTATTTCAACCTACGGATGGCTGATATTACGGGACCTAAACGAGATAAAGAAATGGCTTATGCCCGACAGATTATCATGTATCTTTTAAGGAGTGATTTAAAAGTTTCTTTGATGGATATTGGCCGCTTTTTAGGGGATAGAGACCATACGACCATTATGTATGGTGTGGAAAAAATCACCAACCTCTTGCCTAAGTCTGAGGATTTACGTGTTGATATTATGGGGATAAGAAAAAAGCTTTATGGATAATCCGCCAGTTGGCGGATTGGTTTTTACACTTATCCACAACTAGCTTTAATTTATCAACAGTTTTTTAAACAAAAATAAATCCCGAAAGGTAGCTTTTAGGAAAAACAAAAATACACTTATCCACCAGCCTACTATTACTACTATAACTAAATAAGATATTAAGATATTGCGATATTAAAATATTAAATGTAAAATTAAAAATATTCTATGAAAGTTTCTATTCTTCAAGAAAATTTATCAAAAGGTTTAAATATTGTTAATCGCTTTATTCTCCCTCGAGCGCAATTACCAATTTTAAATAATTTTTTAATTAAAACCGAAGAGGGGAGATTAAAACTTTCCGCCACTAATTTAGAAACAGGGATTAATCTTTGGTTGGGAGCAAAAATTGAAAAAGAAGGAGAAATTTGTGTTCCAGCTAAAAATCTAACCGAATATATTTCCTTAATTCCCCCTCAAAAAATTAATCTTGAGATTGAGAGAAATTTTTTAAAGATTAGTGGTGAATCTTATGAAGCCAGTTTTATTAGTTTATCTGCTTCCGAATTTCCCATAATACCCACTTTAAAGAAAAAACCAGAAATCTCTTTAAATAATAAAGATTTAGCTTTAGCTATTTCCCAAGTTGCTTTTGCCGCGGCTCAAGATGAAGGACGGCCGGCTTTGACCGGTATTTTATTTAAAATTAAAAAAGATAAATTAGTTTTAGCCGCCACCGATGGTTTTCGTTTAAGCGTGAAAGAAATTGGTGGTTTGAAAAATGGGGAAGAAAATAAATTACCAAAAGAATTAATTATTCCCGCTCGGGCTCTGATTGAAGTTGGGAAGATTATTAGTGAGGTTGGAGAAGAAGATAATTTGGGTTTAACGGTAACGCCGGAAAGTAATCAAATTATTTTTTCCAACCCAGAGGTAGAAGTTATTTCTCGTTTGATTGAAGGTAAATTTCCTGATTTTGAAAAAATTATTCCCGAGAAAAGCAAAACTCAAATAACGATTGAAACCGAAGGTTTGCTCCAAGCCGTTCGGGCCGCTTCTATTTTTGCCAGGGAAGCAGCCAATATTATTAAATTTGAAATTAAAGGCTCTAAACTTGAAGTGAGTGCCAATAATCCCCAACTGGGAGAAAATAAAGTGACTTTAGAGATTAAAACCGAGGGTGAGGGAGGGGGAATTGCTTTTAATTCCCGTTATTTACTGGATTTCTTAAATTCGGTGAAATCGGATTTAATCAGTTTTGAAATGACAACTGCTTTAAATCCAGGGATTTTCAAACCAGCTAATGACAAATCTTATCTTCATGTGATTATGCCGATAAGGATACAAGAGTAACCTATTTTAATAAATACTCATCTTTAATCGCTGGGATATAAATTCCAATTTCTCCAATACTCCCATCTTTTAAAGTCGCCTCCCCAGTGATTAAAAAAACAGGTTGAAGATAAAGTTGTTTTAGGCTACTAATATAATAAACTAAATTAATGTTATTTAAATTTAAATCAATAATATTTTTGGACTCTTCAAAAACAGCTCCATAATAATCACTAATTTGTAAATAGCTAATTGATTTTTTTTCTGTTACGGCTTTAATCAATTCTTCTGCTGTTTTTAACGGATAAGATTCAAAATTCTTTATTTCTTTTGGTAGGTTTTGATATCTTAAAATAACAACTTGATTTTGATTGTTAATTACTAAGCTAATGTAGGGGTTAATAATCTCCTTATTATCAATTTTACGGATGAATTCAATTTGGATTAAAGTCGCTTCTTTTAAAGAAGTGACTTTTTTTAATTCAACGTCCCAATTGCTGACATAAGAGATGTTTTTGGTTTCTAAGTTTATTTTTTCAGGGGGGTAAAAGTTATTTTCTCTGAGAAAATTTTTAGCAATTTCTTCTGCTTGATTAAAGGAAGGAAGGCTTTCAGGATTAATATTTTGGTAATTGGAAAGATTCAAATTATAATTAACCGTTCCCCATGAAAGATTAATTAAAAGAGATTTATCATCTTCATCCCAGTTATAAATACTTCCTCCTTGTTGATCATAATTGACTTTTGGTTGGTTTAAGAAACCTAATTTTTGGGCAATCTTAATTGCCTCCTGGTCAGAGAGAGAAGCCGAATTTAACTGATAAATAGGAATTGTTTTATTGAAAGACAAAAAAGCCTCTTTAATCTTCGGAGAATATTTAGGTGTCGTTAAGATGGGATAAAAATCAATTTCTAGATTTTTAAGGAGTGGTAATTTTAAGATAGATTTATCTTCTTGAATTTTATTGGTATTGATAAAATAAAAAAAGCTAAAAAATGTCACCAAGGCTGAAAGAAAAATAAAAAGCCAATATTTTAAAAAGAAATTTTTAATTCTCATTATTTTATTGATTACCAAGAAATGCCACAATTACCGAGACATCCTCGGGGTACCGTAATAGGAACATAAGGAAAAACCATTTTAATTTCACTGTCTTCATTGGGTTGAGTTCTAAACTCATAATGGAGGTGCTGGGCAGTATTATGTTCTGTAGCTCCTGGGCATCCCCCGCTCGTGCTATCAGAAGATCCGATTTGTTGGTTTGGTATTACTTTATCGCCTGCTTGAACAGAAAAGTTTTGCATGTGCATATACCAGGAAGTAAAAGGGATGCCTTGGCAAAATCCTAATATTTTAACAACATAACCTCCAGCGACACCACTTCCAGGGACATCGTCACAAAAGGTGGCAACAACAGTTCCTTTATGTGTGGCAACAACCTTAGTCCCGTTAGGGACCATAATGTCAATTGCCTCCTCTTTATATTGTCTATAGTGAGTATGCAAGCCACCAGGGCCTTGGCCGATATAGCCAAAAGGAGTTGGCCAAATAGAAGGACATTCGTCCGGTGGGTTGCCAATAACAATTACAGCCGTAATAGTTTTTTCTTGTGGCTCATCTGGATTACTTTCAATTTTAGCTGCTATAGTGACTTTATTGATAATAAGACAGTCTTTAAAAGAACCATTAGTATTAATAGTGTATTTAGTTTCCCAAGAACTACCTGCTGTTATTGTTTCTGGTGGTGTTTCTGTCATTCCTTGATTTATGATAGGTTTTGTTCCCTGACAGTAACTAGAGAAATCATCTTTGACTTCAATATCTATTAGTGTTTCTTCTTTAGCCCCAACTTTAACTACGTATGTAATTTGGCCTTCACCAGTTTCATTATTACCTGTGAACTCTCCGTCCTTAACTAACTCAATGTAGGGTGAACCTTCAAATTCTCCTTCAGGGATAATGAAAGCCGAAGCGGTAATTTGAGTGATAATTAAAGCGCCAACCCCGACAGTTACTATAGTCGTTCCAACCATCGCTCCTGCGCCACTGCCAACACCACCTGCCATTTTACTTGAAGTTGAAGCTATTTTTTCAGGGATAGAAAAGTTTTTGGCTTTATCTATTAACATTTGTATGCCAACCCCGCCAAAAAACCCTATAATTCCCCCAACAACAAGTCCAACAATAGCACCGATAACCCCTCCTATAGGTCCAAATGCAACTCCAAATGCCCCCCCGATTTTAAATCCAAGCCAAGCTCCACTAATTATGCCGCCAAGACCACCAGTAACTGTTCCCCAAAAAGCTGCAGCCCCATAATGGGCGGCCATTATGAGTAGCCCTGCAAAGAGAGCCAAGGCTTTTTTCGCCATATTTTTAATCATTGGTAAAGATGATATTAAAAGGCTCCATCCTCCAGTGGCAGCGCCAAGCCCCAATCTGGCGGCAGTTCCAGTGGCAAACTTTATAAAAGCATTTCTAACGGCTTTGCCAGCGGCAGTTTTTCCCAAACGGATTAAAGAGGGCTTGATGGTCTTCTGGTAGAGAGTTTTTCGGATAAGAACGCCAATAGATTCATACCTTCCACCGGTCGCAAAACGGGCAAATCTCTGTGAAGTGTTGGGAATAAATCTGAATCTGTTCAAGCCGCGATGTAAAGATCCACCCCAGCTGTTTTCTTCGCTCCAGAGAGGTTCGTTGGCTAATCGTGGTAAATAACCCAAAGAAGAGTTGGGAACCCTCTTTCTCCCTAAAAGTTCATCTATATAAGAGTAACGTTTAGCTATGGTGACCCAGGGTAAGTCTTTATTGGTTTGGGGATTTTTCTGAACAGCCAAAAGCTCATGAAATTTATCTTCCAATTGTTGAATTCTGGGATCTTCTCTGGAAAAGCCTTTTTCTCTAACCAACCAATCAATAGTTGCCCGATAATCTTCGGCAAATACCCTCTTGTCTAAAATTTCTTTTTTAATTGACCAATTTTTGTCCTGTTGCCATTCAATGGGGGCATTTTCCATAGCAACCTTAAGCAAGCCAAACTCAGGGGCCGAGGCAAGTCTTTTTATAACGGCTCCACCTGCTTTAGGATGAGCAAGAATATAAGCGCTCGGCAAAACTAGTTCTTCTTGAGATTGCTTAATTTCATCAAGAATTTCCTTGGGGAATGGAGGAATTTCCTTTGGGGTAGAAGTTGGTTTTAGTGGAAGATTGGCAAGATGAGGAGTGGCCGCCAGGGTTTTGGCTGATTCATAAGTTTGTGCGGTCAATTCTTCAGTAATAATTTCTTTTTTAGTTTCAATTTGGGTTTTTTCTACGCCCCATCGACTTAATTCCTGATTAAGGGCAGGAACAATATCTTTTTCAATAATTTTCTGGTATTCTTTTTCGGAAAAAGCTTCAGGTCGGGAAACAGGCAGCTTGTTCTCGACGGCTACTTTCCAGCTAATTTCATTTGCAGCCTGTTCATTTAATTTTGTCGTGGAGATGAGAACTTCTTTGATTTTCTGTTGGTGAACTTTAATGGCATTTTGAATTTGCTTATCAATTGTTGGGAAAAGAATTTTCGTCGTTTTGTCTTTTTGTTCTTTGTTGGCAATTTCCAGTTGTTGTTTCCATTCTCTAAGACGGGATAAGTCAATGTTGGGCGCAGGTTGTTCCGCTGATTGGGATAAAACAATGGCGATTTTTTCCGCGACTGTGGGTAAAAATTTGGCGTCGGTGTAGTCAAGATTAACGCCTAAAACCTGGCTAATTTTGATAATTTCTGCCAGGGCGGTGGATTTATCTGGTTCCTCAATAGGCCAAGTTTCTAATTGAAGATAATAAACTAAGCGAGCGAGAGATTGATATTGCTGATATTCCTGTTGCGTCATATAACCGCTTGGGGCTCATTTTTTTCTATTGGTCTTGTGGCTGCTTGTTTGGCTTTTTGGATCATTTCTTCTTTGCGTTTTTGCATTTCCAAAAGTTCGGCAGGGCTGGTAGTAATGAGTTGGTGTTCGTCAGGCGAAGCGACAACCCGAATGGCGACATGATTGGGGCCGGCAAAAAAGATACCCTCGCCGATATCAGATGCGAGTAATAATTGTTTTTCTCCTTCGGAAAGATAAAAAACTTGAGCAACTTTATCGATGGCGGCTGGAGACTGTTTCATTAAGATTTGAATCGAAGAGTTGGTTAAAATCGCCTTGCCGTAATCACTTCCCAGAAAATCTTCTACGTCTTGAGTAATGGTGGTGAGGCCCAAATAATATTTTCTGGCTCTTTTGGCAATGGAATAAATGAAATTAGCCGAATCAGGATATTTCATTAAATACCAGGCTTCATCAATAATCAAAATTCTTTTCTTCATATCGCGTTTAATTTTGGTCCAAATATAATCCAAAATAATAAACATCGCAATAGGGCGAAGAGCCTCTTCCAGCTCTTTAATGGAAAAAACCGTAAAAGGATTTTTAATATCAACATTGGATTGTTGGTCAAAAATACCGACAAAAGAACCCTTGACAAATTTTTCAATTCGGTCGGCCAAATTTTTGGCATCTGGTTCTTCCATGCCGATTAAAGCTTTGTAAAGATCTTCCATTAAGGGTGGTTCATTTTTTTGGGTGGCCGGATCATTGGTGATGCCTTTCATTTTGTAGGTTAAAACCAAGGCTCGGTCTAAAAGAGCCTCTTGTGAGGAGGTTAATTGCCCCATAATGACTTTAAAAAGGGAATGCAGGGAGATAATCTTTAAACCCAGCTCGTTTTCACCTTCCTCATAAATAGCCGAAAGGTCAAAGGGGTTGATTTTCGCTTGGCTTTGAAAACCGAAACTAATATATTCGCCACCCACCGCTTCCGCCAAGTCCTTATATTCCGATTCCGGATCAATGACGATAATTTCTGTGCCAAACATTAAAGAACGCAGGGCTTCCAGCTTAACCAAAAACGATTTTCCCGCGCCGCTTTTAGCGAACAAAACCGAATTCGCGTTCTCTAAGCTGAAGCGGTCAAAAATAATCAGCGAGCCATTGTGCTCATTGATGCCATAAAGAACGCCTTCATTAGCCGTCAGCTCCGAAGAGGTAAAAGGAAAGGTAGTCGCCAGAGAGGTTGTATCCATATTGCGGATAATCATCAACTTATCAACACAAGTGGGAATAGTAGTTTTAAAACCATCTTCCATTTGTAGGGTCGCGTGTTTGGCAATAATCAAAAGCGAACCTAGGGTAGAGATAACCTCTTTGGAAACCTTATTTAATTCTTCCAGTGAATCAGCGGGAATGGTAACATAAAGGCCAAATTGAAAAAATCTTTCCGAGCCTTTAACTAATTGTTCTTGTAAAGATTGAGCATCTTCTAATTTTGCTTGTGTGGAAGGATTGATTAAGCGGCCTCTTTCGACATCGGTTTGGATTTCGGCTTCCATTTCGGCAATTTTCCGTCTTAAATTATCCAACACACTTTTGCCTTCCACCGGATAAATATACATGGCAATATCCAAAGAATGGTCGAAATTAATTAAAGGTCCCAGCCAATCGGCGGTCACAAATCTCGGATAACCGGCAATAAAAAGAGTCCGAAAGTATTTATTACCGATTTTCAAAAAATCAAAATCAACTTCAATAGCCCCAGGGGCAATGATATCTTGAACCGAAACCATACCCTGGCCCAATTGAAAAACAGCGTCGTTGGCCGGCGATTCTACTTGATTGTTTTTATCGTTTTTCTTAAGAAACGGCAGTTCCATTTTTTCTAGCGAAGCTAGATCCCGCTTCGCGGGAAACTAAATTATTAATTTGGTTATGAATCGTTGATTCTTCTTGATTAGGTTTAACTTCAATTTTAGGGCTTATGGCCGCTTTAACAATGGGGGTTTTATATTGTGATGATTCGGCCATTTGTTGACTGCTGGATTCAGGATTATAAGTATCAAAAAACAAACGAATTAATTCCTGGCTTTCCAACTGGTGGGATTTTAAACCTAAACGTGCCAGCTGGCGTAAAAGATGGTCTTTCTTAGGGTAAAGATTAATTTTGGCTTGTTGGAGAATATAGGCTTTGTCAAAAGGCAAGCCTTTTTGTCTTAGAGCCGTCTTTCTCAAACTTTTGGCGACACCTATCTCCAGGGCGGTCATCGGCACCACCAGATAGAATTTTTTATCCAAAACGTTGTTTTTTTGTATTGTTTCCTGAATAAATTGGTGGTATTTGACGATTTGCCCCTTGATTAATTTTCGGGTTTCTTTGTTTTGCCGCTCCTCCAATAAACTTAAATAAGCCGAAATGTCTTTACGAACGGAGCGAACCACAATTTGCACAGTAAAATTGAGGGAATTTAAAAGACCAGAGTAAGCGTAGATGGTTGCTTCCTGTTCTTTTTCGGATAAAAGACCAAAGTTAATAGCGGTGGTGGCCAAAACCAGACAACAAGAACCGTCTTTTAAAATGACAATACCGTCTTTGATATCTTCAATCTCAAGATGCTCTTGAGTTGAAGCACGAATGGCAATTTTGGCAGGATCAGACATGCTTAAAAAATGGATAATGGATAATTGATAATTGAGAATTGGCAAATCATAATTTTATTTTTGATTTTTTAACAATAGTGACTAAGATTTTAATTAATTCGTCAACTTCTTCTAAAACAGCTTTTGTTTTTTCTAAATTTAGATTATTGGATTCTAAGGCTATTTTAAGCCAAAAATTAGTTTCCCGAGCTTCTTTTAAAGCGATGCTTAAACTTTTAACAAATTCTTTTTTAGTTAATCCATCTTGGGCTTCTTCAACATTAGCTCCAACACTTGTCCCTGAACGGATAATTTGTTTGGCAATAACCAAGCCAGCTGACGTTTTAGGCAAATAATCAGCTAATTTAATTATATTAACGCCAAATTTAAATGTTCTTTCAATAATATCTTTTCTTTTCCCATTCTCCATTCCTAATTCTCCATTTGCGCTTTTAGCCCGTATTCTGTTTGGTTTGATAACTTGCTTTTCATTCTCAATTTTCCATTCGCCATTCTCAATTTGGGCTTTTAGCCCGTATCTCTATTGGTTTAATAATTTCTTCCTTGGCTTCAATTTTTATTATATCAAATTGGTAACCTTCTTTTTCGGTTTCGATTTCATAAAGACCATTAGGCAAAGGGGTGGCAATCATAAATTGGCCCAAGCGGCTGGTTCGTAACGCTCTGACCGGAGTTCCTTGGGTATTTCTGATTTCTAAAATGGCTCCTTCCATAATTTTTCCTTCCTGGTCTAAGACCATGCCGACAATCAGGTTTGGTCTGGTGGGTGGAGTAGGAATTAACAATTCCGGATTAATCTTGGCTTCCACCGCCGTTTTTCTGGGTCGGCCAGGTTTTTGTGGTAAAATCACCGGGCGATAGGGTTGAGTTGGTTGCGTTGGTTCTAAAGACGGCCGAAAAGTTGGTCGGGTTGATTGGCTGGGTGGCGGAGTCACCGGATGAAAAGGTTGATAAGTTGGTTTAGGACTAATTGGCAGCCTGGTGGGGGTCGGTTGAGGGGTAAAGACAGGCTGGGCTAATTGAAAAAGGTTGTTAACTTTATTTAAGAGATTTTGTTCCCATTGATCAAGAGGGTTTTTAGTTTCAGCATAAGGGAGAGTGGCCAAATATTGATTTAAAGCTGATTTATCCGCGGCGAATTTAGCTTGAGTTGCGGACAGAGCCTTGTAAACCAAAGGTTCAAAGATTTCCGGTTTTCTTAATTTTTTCTGCCAAATAAATTCGGTTGGCAGAAAGATGGCTTTAAAAAAGGCAATGAGCCAATCACTAAGAGGTCTTTCGTTAATGGGAAGAAAAGCAAAAGCAAAACCCAAAAAACCAAAAACGACAATCAAGGGCCATTTAAAAAGACTAGGCATCGGCAGGGCGTAAATAATCAAACCGAGAATGGTGCCCGCCGCCAATTGGGCGAATTGCCTTAAGGTCATATCACCAATAAGGTGAAATTCATAAGAAGCGATGTTTTGTGGTACCGGATGTTGTTCCATAGGCAGTTTTTACTTTCTTTCTATTCTAAAGTGGGGTTAAGTTAACTTCAACTATATATAAAGTAATCAAAATAGAAATTAACTGGAACAATCCCAACCCCAATAGGGAAGATAAAATTGTTTGATTCGACTAATTACCTATGCTATAATCAGATTCATATGGTAGAAAATAAAGAAAGTAAGCTACCAGGTGAAACCCCCGAGGATAAAAAAGACAAAAAACCTAAAGGGGAGAGGGGAAAAGCGAAAAGCAAGAAAGAATTTTCTGAAGAGAAAAGAGAAGAGGATAAATCCTCCGAAAGAAAACAGGGCCCAACATATCAAGAAATAATTCAAGAAATTAGGAAAGCTGAAGGCAAAAAACTTTTTCCAAAGGATAAAACAGAAAAAAAAGAAGCTGAAAGGCAGCTTGAGGAGCTTGGGAAAAAAAGAAAAGAGTACCAGCAAATAGCTCAAGGATTGGGTTTATACCAAGAAGTGGACAAGAGAATTAAAAATATCAGAGAAATGAGTTCAAAGGGGAAGATGTTTTTTGCCAATTTAAATGAAGAGGCCAGAGCTTCATTTGAATTAGATGGAATACCTCCAGAACTACAAGGAATTGCTCAAGAGTATTATCATCAAGAAATCCTTAAAATTATCGGCGAAAAGTTAGCGCCAGAGGAGCTTGAAGAACAGAAGAAAATACTAAGAGAATATCTTAAGGTTTTACGAACTGGGCGGTTGGCGCCGGAATTGATAACCAGCAACCCTCTTTGGATTGAGATGACTTCTTTGGTCCCCTATTTCAAGCCTGAACTTCAAGAAGAATTTAAAGCAAGATTTGAAATTTTCAGATATACACTTGGGTTTAAGATTGCCAATGGTGTTGAAAGTGGGATTGCTGGGGCTTCCGGTGTTCTTTTACCTCATATTGGTAAAACCCTTAAGGTTCCGGAAATCCGAAAAGCCTATGATTTACTAGAAGAGAGCTCTCAGATTACGATAGGGGAAATTATGGAAAGAAAAGATATCTTTAATAAAGATGAGGCAAAGGAACAAATAAAAAAAGAAAATCCTCTTCATGCGGGGGCAGAGGTACAAAAAAAAGAGCTTTTTGTTAATCTGGCCCTTAAATTGGCGGAAGCTTTTGGGGAAAAGACAGAAGGGTTAAATGATAAAGAAAAAAAAGACTTAGCGGAAAAATATATGTGGGCAGTTGAAGAGGCTGATGATGTTTGGAGAATTACTTTTCGTTCGGATGAGAGTGATATCGGAATGGAAGGCATGGGTGGGCAATGGTATCTTAATCGCCTTTTCCACTACGCTAAGAGGCTTGAGAGAAAAGGCTTTGGCTATGAATCTACTAGGAAATATTTTAATAAACCCTTTTTGCCTGTTTGGATAGAAGGAGAACCAATCTTACCAATCTTAAACAGGAAAGGAGAACTAGAGATCGGGGATGCTGACATTAGGATACTTAGAGAAAGACTTAAAACTAAAGGTTTAAACAAAGAAGAAATAGAAAAAAGAATCAGGATAATCGAAAGGATGCCGTTAGAAGGACGAGGTTTGATGATGCAAGGGCTTTGGGAGTATCAGATAGATCATCTAAAGATAGCAGGTTTGCTAAGATTGAAGTTTGTAAAAGATGGTGAAGCAAAAATTACCAAAGATGGAAATGGGCGTGAATTGCCATATTTGACTTATAAAAGGAAATTTACATCACCTGGCGGAGAAGAGAAAGAAATGGTAGTTAGAGTAAGTATCTTTGTGAAAGATAAGCATGCCCTTAAGGATGAGGATAAATATGGTTATGGCAATGTTATAGAGATTGCGAATCCGAGCGCAGAGATTCTAAGTGAAATTTGCCAACAAGTCCCTGAAGGATTTTACGGTTCTTATGTGGGCGATTGGATAGTCAAGGTTGATAATACTAAGAAGTTATTAGAGGATGGAGTGTTAAAAATTCCTCCTGGAAGTGAAGAAAACATAGAAAGATTATTGTCAGATTTAAGGTCTAAAAAGCTTTTTGATCATCTTGATCCTCTTAGTAAAGATAAGGAGAGGAAACCAGGCAAGTATTATCAAGAAGATGCCTGGGAGGATTTTCTTCGGGGGGCTGTTGATTTTGGCCTTCATGAAGGAAAACATATGTTTGAACAATGGAAGATATGGGGGGCCTGGAGAGCAGGTGTTTTAACCAAAAAAGCAACAGATTTAAAAGTTATCACCAACGAGCAGGGGACAAAGATAGAAAATGAGATGTTAACCTTCTTAGGAATGAGAGGGAATATTCCTCGTTTACTAAGGTGTAATTTTGATCGATTCACCATGGTTTATCGCTGGGGGCCAATGAGAGGAATGTTATTAGCAGAAATAATTAAACAATTCTTTCAAGGGATACTCCCAGAATTGCCTTCTGCTCCGAGAAAAAAGTAAATAAATAGCCTTAATTTATCTTTTTATCCTGATTCAGTATTATTTTGTTTATTCTTTGGCTTCAGACGGGAGAAAGCACCTTCAAGTGCGCCCCTAACACCACCTTCTTGAGCGCCAGTCATAACTTGTTGTTCATAAGCTTTTTCCATTCCTGCCTTGGCTCTACCGACCGGATAGGTAACAGGCGTAGCCACAAGTCTTCCAGCAGCAGCAATGGGAGCAGCAACTCCTGCAGCCATACCGGCCATACCTGGAGCTCCAATTGATTTTTGCACGGAGGAGATTACTGTTGGAGTGGCGATGACAATTGCTACTCCGATTAAAACTGGAATGGGAGCATTGGTACTATTTGTTCCGATAAAAGGAGCGACCCAAAGATTTCCACTACTGGCGTTTTCCATTAATTTACCCCCAATTCCAAACATTACAGCAACAAGAGGGAAGGGGATAATATTACTGACCATCAATTTTAACCAATTATTCAAACCCTTTTGCCCAGGAACTGCCTCAAGCATAAGGAGGATGGGGGAAAAAATAACCCCCGCGATAATGCTAATATAGGAGATTAACAAAGAGAAGAAAATTTTAAAGATAGAAAAGGCAATAGCGACAGCGATGACAGCAGTTCCCAGCCCCCCTATCGCAAAACCCATAACGGTTGAGATGCCCGTGGGCATACTTTTAAATAAGCCCTCAGTAAAAGTGTTTAAGGCACCGAAGATATCACCGAATCCCCCCCAACCGCCAAGCAGCCTTGTTGTAAGGCCAAAAATGTTTTGGTCAATGATTGGCTCCGACCCTATTAGGGCAAAAATTAAAAGGATAATGACGTAAATCAAATCAATCATAAAACCAGCAATGGCATAAGAAAAAGTAACTAAAATAAGAGAAATGATAATTTTTGGCAGGGCATTTTGGATGGTAACCACAGTTTGTGGATTAATTTTAAGCCTGAACATAATCGCAAAACCGGTGAGAATGAAAATGATAGTGAAGAAAATGTAGGCTAAGTTACGGAAAATCTTCCAGATATCCATAATTGGTTGTAACCCTTCAAAACCAATCCCTTGAGCATAGGCTGGTTTGATAATTTTTAGACGAGTTCCTAAGTCAGCAAAATATTCTTTTGAGGAAGCCGGTGGATTTGTATACATGGCCATGATTAAATTATTCATTCCTCCGACAAAGCTACCGCCCATGGCAAAAGTAACTTCAGGGTCAGGAGAACCGAGAATATTTGTGCTAATAGAGCCGATGATATTATTGACTGTGGTGAAATCAAAACTGCTTTTTTCCCAAGAAGGACTTTTCAAACCTTCCTTAAATTGGTCAGAGTAGGTCGATTTTTCTTCTCCCTCTCCCTGGCCTGGATTATAAGCAAAAGATTGACGATTAAAAACTAATAAAAAGGCAAAAAAGAAAAGAAGGGGGAGAATTATTTTATAAAGTGAAATTTTAGGCAGTTTTTTCATTTCAATTTAAGGTTATGCTTTTTCTTTTTTCTTGTCAACATTATTGTGCTTAATTTTGATAATCCTTGGGATTGCAGGAAATGCAGATGGGGTCAATGGTGCTAACATTAAATTTGGAATCCGGAGGGTAAAGTGAACAAATTTGCAAACAATAACGAGCCCTAACTTTGCTTTCTTCTTGGTAATTCATTTTATTGGCTTCATTTTCATCAAAATCAAGATTGCCTTTATTAGAAGTTAGAATATAGGTTGCCTCACCTTTTATTGGCGGTTTTGCAATGGATGAATTAATATCATAAGGAATAAAATTACTAAAAAAAGTTGATTGTTCTAATACTTTTTTCCCGTAAGGGATATAACCTCTGGTTTTGCTGGTCATCTCACTATTTTCGGCAATAACTTCTGTTCCCTGGAAAAGATTATTAATTTTCTCAACAAGATAATTGATAACTTTTTCTATCCAAGAACAGCAAATGTAATCCCTTTGGTCAGTACTGATGATTGGTTTTTCAGAGAAAACAGAATCATCTTTTTCTGGACAAACAGGGATTTTGTCTTTTTCTTCATCAAGCATATTAAAAGCGGAAATAGTTTTCCCGTCTTTTTCAAATGGTTTGTCAATTTGTTCAATTCTGATTTTGAGTTTTTCTGGTGGTTCACAAGTTCCAAAAATACCGCAAAAAATTTTGGTTTGGCCAATAATACTTGTCCACCATACTGGCATTTCAACTCCGGTTTTGGGGATAGGGATTCCTCCTTTAAATTTTATCTCTTCTTCAGCGCCGGTCAGACAAGCACCATTATCAGCAATTAAATAATGTCTGGCTTGGCTTTTAAGAATCTTGGTATCAATGTCTGTTTTTTGATTTAACGCTTCCGGCATCAGCTTGGGCATCGTTGATTTTAAGCGGCTTTCCATTAAAGAGAAATTAGGCAGACTTAAGCTACCTTCTTCTATTTCGATGGTGCCATCAATATAACCACCACCTTCTGATTCGATATTTTGAGGAAGAGATGAAGAAGAATAAGGATTTTCTTCCTTATTTGAATAATAAACATTAAAATCGTTGCAAAAAACACTGCTTTCCAATCCCTTTTCCGGAGAGATAAGTTCAGTTTCTTCATCAATGATTTCTTCTGCCGTTTCTTGAGCGAAAATGGAGGATGAACCTATTTTAAAAAAGCCAAAGAGAAGTAGGGAAAGAGTAAAAAATATTAAGGGCAGTTTTTTCATTTAATTCCTATTCCAAAAAGAAAATATTAAATTCTGTTACCTTAACTCCTGTGAATTTTTCGATAAAAAGAAGAATAAACCAAGCGGCAATGACTGCCACCAAGCCAAGAATAGCGTAGGTGAGGGTACTACTGGCAGCCTGGGTTTTTTTCGGGTCACCGCCGGCGGTGAGAAATTGAAAACCACCTACAATGAGCATGATAAAAGCCGCAATGCCGGCCAAACGGACGGCAACATTCAAAAAGATTTTGACGACTACTTCTACACAAGCAAGTGTAGCAATTTTATCACCTGTTTCTGTAACACGGACACATTCATCCCAGTTCATTTTATTATCCTACCGGTGTGATAACTAATTTAAAAATATCAACACCAAAGAATTTTCCAATTAATGACATGATTGCCCAAGCTGCGAAAACGATTACCAATCCTACCAAAGCGGAAGTTAATGTTTTTTGGGCTCCAGCGGTTTTTTCTTTATCACCCCCAGCGGTAATCCAGCGGATACCACCCACAATTAAAAAGATAAAAGCAATTAAAGCAGAAAGGACCAAAATCAACTGAATTGCGGCAGAAACAATATTCGGAATCGTAAGATCTCCGAGCTTACCAAATGCATCCCCCTTTGGGCGAATATCAAATTCTTCATCCGCGGCAAAAGTGACAACCGGTAATAAATTTTTAATATTCAATTTTTCTCACCCCCCTTCTGGTTTAATGATTTTTATTATTTTGGAACTGGTGGTCCTGAATAAGAATTAGGTGTTGGCCATGGAATCTTTAGGTTTTGAAACCATCCCAGGCCGAAAATACTCCCCACAAAGTTCGCAATAGCAAAAACCGAAATTAAAATAACAAAACCAACAATAGCGTAGGTTAATCTTTTTTGAGCGTTTTGGATTCTGTCTTTATCGCCGCTGCCGCTAATCATGGCGATTCCACTCCAGATAATCATAATAATTAAGATGACAGCTCCGGCGATAATCATAGCATTAAAAATATTCGATAACAAAGTTCCAATAATTTTTGTTCCCGCCTCTGTTCCACCACTGCCATATAAAGGAGCAACTACCGGATTACGAATAACCCCTTCTTCGCCTTGAGCTAATAGTTGTGTTAGTAAAAAGTCAAAAATTATCATTTTGGTGAAATAATGTCAAAAATAGAGCCAAGCTCTAAAAATTTAACACCTAAGAACGTTCCTAGTATAGCAATCAAGCCGTAAGCAGCCACAACGATAGCGATACCAATAAGAGAATTAGTGAGTTTTCTGCCGGCGTTTTCAATTCTGGTTTTGTCACCAGCAGCGTTCATGTAGTTGTAGCCGGCAATAATGGCTTGAAAAAGGAACCAAATACCGGCCCCAATTGTCATCGCCCCTATAGCATTAGAAATAATGCTTGAAAGAACCGCAGCTGGATTTTCACTAACTTGGGCCCAAGGACCAAAACCAGGCCCCTCACCAATTTTTCCTAATGGCTTTTCCATAATAGAATATGCTAATAAATTTTTCATTTTTAATTATTGAACTCCCATTTCTCCCCAATTAAAAGGCCCTGTAATACTAGGCTCTAAAATAGCTCTCGCATTACCAAATAATATTTGTCCTAATAAAGCGGCTAACACAAAAGAAGCCACAATGATAAAAAGCCCAACCATTGATTGCCAGATTTTCGCCCAGGCCTTTTCCACTAATTTCGGATCACCGCCGGCACTCATAAAAGCATAGCCCGCCAAAATAAAATTCAAAAGGGCAAAAATGCCAGCGCCGACAATTAAAAGACGAAGAATATTATTGAAAAGTATAATTAACCCGCTCGGATCACCGGTGGGGGAGAATCTCTTAATGGCTTCTGGTGGTTCAATCTTGCCAAAAATACTAGTCGGCTCAAGAGCAGCATAGGTTTTATGAATCAAATTAATACCGTGTATCATAAATGTCTAAAATTAAAAGATTTTCAAACCAGTAATAATTTCAATTATCTTAATAACCCAATATGAACAAAAAATAACGGCAAAACCAATTAAAGCTGCGGTTAACGCCTGCTTGCCCTTTTTAGCTTGTTCAGGATTATCTTGTCCTGCTCCTATGATAAAGCTAAAACCACCGACAATCAAGAGGACGAAAAGTAAAATTCCGGCCAAAACATAAATATTTTGCAAAAGATTGGAAATAATTTCACCAATGGAACCAAAACCTGCGGCACCCTTAATTCCTTGGTTAGGTCTAACCCAAAACTGGTCGCCAATATTAAATGACAATAAACTTTTCACAATTTTAGTCTAGCAACTTTTTAGTAGGGCTGTCAAATAGAATTACACTTTAAATAGTTAAAGTGTTAAAATAAGAACCTGTGTTTCACACAGAACCTTGTTTCTGTCGAAATTATCATTTGCCATGAGAAAACTGAAACTTGATATGACTAATATGCCCCAACACATTGGTATTATTATGGACGGCAACCGCCGCTGGGCGGAGAAGAAGGGTTTAACGATTAACGAAGGTCACGAGGCTGGAGCGAGAAATTTGGAAAAAATTGTCAATCATTGCTTGGATTTAGGTGTTAAAACCCTAACTGTTTATGCTCTTTCGACCGAAAACTGGCGCAAAAGGACAAAAAAAGAAGTAAAAGGAATTTTTAATCTTATTTTACGAGTGGCCAAAGAAAAGAAAAAAGAATATGAAGCCAAAGGAGTCAAGCTGGCTGTCTTGGGTGAATTTCAAGCTTTTCCCAGAAAAGTAGCAAGAGCGATTGGGGAAATTTTAAAAATTGTTAAAAAGCATGAAAGATTAAAAGTTAATTTGGCTTTAAATTATGGCAGTAGAGATGAGATATTAAAAGCAGTCAGAAAAGTTATTCAAGAAAAAATTCCCCCTCAAAAATTAGACGAAAAAACTTTCAGCAAATTCCTTTATACCAACGGCGAACCAGATCCTGATTTAATTATTCGGACAGCTGGAGAAATAAGAATCTCTAATTTTTTGCTTTGGCAGATATCATACTCTGAGCTTTATTTCACCAATACCTTATGGCCGGATTTTGATGAGAAAGAATTTGACAAAGCAATTGCGGAATATCAGAAAAGGAAGAGAAACTTCGGAAAATAAAATTACCCCAATATTGAAATTCCAAAGACAATTTCCAAAATTCGCACCAGCCAATAACTAATAAAGATAATCACAAAACCGATGACTGCACTGGTAATTTTTCCTTGAGAGGCTTTCATCTTTTCCGGGCTGCCACCTGAAGTAAGCAAGCCAAAACCCCCAATAATCAAAAGAATAAATAAAGTTAAGCCGGCTAAAACGAAAATATAAGGCAGAAGTTGAGTGATGATACTACCAATATCTGTAAACTGAGGATTAAAATCCTTAGGATTATTAATAACTTCTTCTCCTGGTAAAGTTAAAGCAAGTTTGTTCATTATGGTTTAAACCCTGGTATTTTTAGGATATCATAACCAATCAAGCGTAAAATAAAAACCGAGAAGATAATTAACAACAGGCCGCCAATTGCTGCTGTAATCATTTCTTTGCCAGCTTTAATTTTTTCAGGATTACCGCTCGAAAGAATAATTTGGAAACCGCCAAATATAATTAATAAAAAGGCAATGCCTCCCCCTATGCCAATAGAAAACTTTAGAAGCCAATTGACAAAATCCGCTGGTTTGTTGGTGGGTAGGCAACCTAAGGCAGTCCAAGATCCTTTTACTTCTAAAAGACATCTAAGGCATTTTTCTCGTTCTTCATCATCAGCGATCGGACAAGTTTGATTCACATATCCTCCCCAAGAAGAATGAGCACACATGCCTTCTACGCAAGAAGTGCAGTTATCAGTGGCTCTAGCGCAATCTACAGGTGCGTTACAGCTTGTGCCACAGCGCGGGTTAGTATTAGGGCCCAACGGTTTTAGAGAAATAGTGAATCCTGTACATTTATCAAGAGTTATTTCTTGTGATGAATAATCGTTTCTAGTCCAGCTGAGTATTAGAGTGCCGTTTAGTGAATCAGAACAATTAAATTTGCCCTGGCTATCGCTTAAACCATAATTCATATGGTTTTCAGTATTTGAGCTTGGGTCTGTAACGCCGTTAGTGGTAAGTTGCCAACCAACACCTGCCATAGGATTCCCATTCTCATCTAGAAATTGGCCACTAATACCACCGGAGCAATCTAATGCAAAGACTTTTAGAGGTAAAGCTAGGGATATTGAAAGAAAAATCACAAGAATAATAAAAACAACTATTTTTTTCATCAACTTCAGTTTATCACCACCAAGAAGTGAGACGCAAGACGAGAGAGGTAATACGTGATACGTGAGATGTGAGACGTAAAACGCGAGCGTGATATACTAAAATGGTGAAAAAGTGGGTTTTTTCTTTTATTGGGATACTGTTAATAATTTTTGTTTTTGTGTTTTTTAATCCTCCTCGTTTCGTTTATGCTATTTGTGAAATTCCTAACAGCCAAGACATTAATATTCTTCAAAAAGCTAAAGAAGATTGTCAAAAAGAGATAGATGCGAGAATGGGTGCGCACAGTAAAAACAAAGAAGATTTGGCAAAGTTGGAGAAAAATTTAAACACCACTAAAAAACTAATCCAAGCTATTAGCAGTCAAATAAATAATTTGGAAAAACAGATTTTTGCTCAAGAAGTAGAGTTGGGATATCAAGAGAAAATTTTATCTGCCAGAGTCAGAAGTTATTATAAAAAAAGCCGTCAATATTCTTTAACCCTCATTCTTTTGTCTTCTTCTTCAGCGAATGATTTATTCAGAAACCTTTCTTACCGTCGGACCGTGACGGAGCGTGATAAAGAAGTCATTATTAAGGTTTCTCAGGATTTAAAAAAATTGAATGAGGATAAAATTAAACTAGAGAAAAATAAAAGCTGGTTGGCTCAAGCGGAGGCAAATTTAAATCAAAATGTTTTAT
>Ga0315294_10002338_pt1 | contig 20762 bp, 16 predicted proteins | sample YL17G13_40_MG_FD_203626 | JGI IMG/M metagenome (GOLD analysis project Ga0315294, IMG submission 203626) | Sediment microbial communities from Yellowstone Lake, YNP, Wyoming, USA - YL17G13_40 | ecosystem: Environmental > Aquatic > Freshwater > Lake > Sediment | place: USA: Wyoming | collected...
GCCCTGCAGCCAGCATCCGTAGGGGCGGTTCGCGAACCGCCCTTACACCGGTCTCGCAAAGTGAATATTTCCTTCTTACCAACATGTTGGTATTAGTTGGGCGCTAAGCGCCTAAGGTTTACCCTCGCTTTTTCAAAAAGAACATAAATCTCAGTGCTTTGTCAAGGTAAAACAAAAAGGCCCCTTTGAGGTGGAAGGAACATCCGAACAATAATTCGGAGATAATGCAAAAAGCAGGCCCTTTTCGTTCCTCCCCGTTTTCTTTACTCTCGGCTGGTGAACCGGCGGCCCATTCAGCTAACTATCGATAAGAAATCAATTATTCGTAATCCTCTGGGAAAAGAAAATAAAGGCTGGAAAAACCTATGACTCCGCATTCCAGGAAAGATGGCATTTTTTCAACACTGATGAAAAAAAACCGATACCGCGGCCTCGATGAGCCCATAACTTTCCCCGGAGCCTGGAAACCAGCTGATCTCCGGGTCGGCCTTGAACCAGGTGGTCTGGCGTTTGGCAAAGCGCCGCGTCTCCTGTTTGATGAGCTGAACGGTCCGATCCAGGTCCATCTCTTCCGAAAGGTGGGAGACCAAGCGTTTGTAGCCCAGGGACTGCAAGGATTTCAGGTCGGGGGAATACCCTTTCTCCAGAAGCGATCGAACCTCATCCAGCCATCCTTTCTTCATCATCTCATCCACCCGGCCTTCGATGCTCCGGTATAGTTCTTCCCGCTCGCATTGGAGGCCGATCTTGAGGATCCGGTAGGGGGTTTCCCGGAAACCGTGCTCTTTTTGAAATTGGGATATGGGTTTTCGGGAAAGGGAATAGACTTCCAGAGCGCGAATGAGGCGAAAGGTGTCACGGGGATGAATGCGGGAGGCGGCCTCGGGGTCCCATTGCCCGAGTTCCTTATGAAGAGAATCACTCCCTTCCGTCTCTGCTTTCTGGCGCAGAGCCTGTCTCAATTGCGGGTCCCCTCCCGGACCCCGGAAAAGCCCCCGCGACAAGACCTTGAGGTAAAGCCCGGTTCCGCCAGCCACAAAGACCGGCGAATTTCCGCGGCAGAGGCGCCGGATGATTTCATCGGCCTGGTCCCGGAAGGCAGAGGCGCTGTAATCCTGATCCGGGTCCAGAATGTCGATCAGATGATGAGGAATCCGCCGTCGATCTTCCGCGGAGGGTTTGGCCGATCCGATGTCCAGCCCCCGGTAAACCTGAACCGAATCGGCGCTGATGATTTCTCCCCCGAATTTTTGGGCCAGCTGCAGGGCTAGGGACGACTTTCCGGTCGCCGTGGGCCCTAAAATCGCCACCACCTTCGGTTTATTCATTTTATTGAAATATTCACCGCAGAGCACGCAGAGAACGAAGAGAAGAAAGAGCTTCTTACAAAAGTCAGTTATTCCGTCATTCCGGCGAAAGCCGGAATCCAGTGATTTCAAGATATTCTGGACCCCGGCTTTCGCCGGGGTGACGATCTAAGAGATTTCTTATAAGATCATCTATTGGTTTTACCTCAGCGGTCTCTGCGATCTCTGCGGTGAAAAAATATCATCGCCTTCCGAACATCTTCTCCAGGTCAGAATGGGTAATCCGGAGCAGCGTGGGCCTTCCATGGGGGCAGTGGGAAGGATGCCGGCATTTCTGCAGGTCGGCCAGGAGGGCCCGGGCTTCATCCCTCCCCATGGCTCGGTTCGCCTGGATCGCTCCCCGGCAGGCCAGCATTTTCAAAAGGGGATCGAAGGAACGGTCCAGGTCGGCCCCCTTCCCCCAGGAGGAGACCTCTTTGACCATCTCTCGGAGGGCGTTCAACGGCTCCTCCTCCGCCAGGATCTGGGGGATCGACCGGATCCAGAAGGTTCTCACTCCCGCGGGCTCCAGTTCGAACCCCACGCGGGCCAGGTCCGCAAGGTGCTCCTCGGTGATTTCGGCTTCGGCGGGGGTGAGCTCGATAACTTCCGGCAAAAGAAGACCCTGCCGGGAAACATCTCCCCGGGCCAGATCATCGCTCAGCTTCTCCAGCATGATCCGCTCGTGGGCCGCATGCTGGTCGAGAAGAACCAGCCCCTCGGGTGAGGCAAAGATCAGGTAGGTCTCCTGAATCTGGCCAAGGAAAGAAACCGGGGATTCGGAATCCCGGATATCCCCCGTCATCCCCTTGTTTCGTTCCCCCAGGAAGGAAGCCGGCCAGGACAGGGGAAAGGAACCTTCCTTTTCCTGGGGGAGATATACTCCGGAAGGTTCTCGGATCGCTTGAGGAGAACCTGCCCCGGGGGTCTTAAGCCAGGGGGTCTCTTCCAGCATCCCGCGGATGCCCCGGATGACCGAACGGTGGACCGTCTCCGAATCGGAGAACTTCACTTCCCATTTGCCGGGGTGGACATTGACATCCACTTCCGAAGGGGGAACTTCCACGAAAAGAACGGCCACCGGATAACGATCCCGGGGGATTACGTTTCGATACCCCTCCAGGACCCCGTGGGTGAGCAGGCGGTCCCGCACCGGCCGCCGGTTCACAAAAAGATATATTCCCCGGCTGTTCGACCGGGTCAACCCGGGTTCTCCCGCAAAACCGCCGATTTTCAGCTCTCCCTGCCGGTATTGGAAAGGAGACATTTTCCCCTGGACATCGTTTCCCAAAGCCTCCACCAGCCGGGCCGACGGGTCTTCCCGCAGCGGGTAGGCGGCCAGAAGTTTCCCCTCGTGGAGAAGCTGGAACCGGGCTTGGAGATTGGCCAGAGCGGTTTTGGCCAGGATGTCGCCGATGTGGCCGAGTTCGGTTCCGGGAGACTTCAAAAATTTCAAGCGGGCGGGCACGTTGAAAAACAGATCCCTCACTTCGACCGAAGTTCCGGTAGGACATCCCGTCTCCCTGGAGTGCCGGAGCACGCCTCCTTCGACCTGGACTTCCACTCCCGCGCTCTGTCCGTCCCGCCGGCTGACGATCTTCATCCGGGAAACGGCGGCGATGGCCGCGAGGGCCTCTCCCCGGAAGCCGAAGGTGCGGAGGGCGAAGAGATCCTCCGGGGCCTCGATCTTGCTGGTGGTGTAGCGCTGCACGGCCAGGAGGGCTTCTTCCGCCGTCATTCCCTCCCCGTCATCGGTCACCCGGATGAGCTTCCGCCCTCCGGCCTGGATCTCCACCTTGACTGAACGGCTTCCCGCATCGAGGGCGTTCTCCAGCAGCTCTTTCACCACCGAGGCCGGTCTTTCCACGACTTCGCCGGCGGCAATCTGGGCGATGAGTTCCGGAGGAAGGGGCTTCAGGGTTCCCATGGATCAGGACGAATATCGGAAAAAACGTTCGCTGGGCAATTCAGGAGATGAATGTTCCGCTTCAGGGGGCTGGACCCATTGGCCAAATACTGCGGGAGGAATAAGATCAAATTTCGAGTTCCCGGCCGGAGAGGTGCTGAAGATCGCTCCTCACCATTTCCCGCACCAGATCTTCGAATCGATAGGTATTCTTCCAGCCCAATTTCTCCCTTGCTTTGGAGGGGTCCGCGACCAGATCGTAAATTTCTGACGGGCGGTAATAGAGCGGGTCGGAAAGCACATGGTCCCGGTAATCCAGTCCGACCAACCCGAAGGCAATCTCCAGGAATTCCCGGACCGAGTGGCCCTCCCCGGTGCCGATGACAAAATCATCCGGGGCCGCCGCCTGGAGCATCAACCACATGGCCAGGACATAATCCCGGGAATGCCCCCAGTCCCTGCGGGCGTCCAGGTTGCCCAGCCGGAGTTCCCGGGACAAACCCAGCTTGATCCGGGCCACCTGGGAAGAGATCTTGCGGGTCACGAATTCAAAGCCCCGGCGGGGCGACTCGTGATTGAAAAGGATGCCGTTGACGGCAAACATCCCGTAGGCTTCGCGATAATTTCGAACCAGATGATACCCTGTGAGCTTCGAAATCCCGTAGGCAGACCTCGGCCGAAAGGGGGTATTTTCGTTTTGCGGAGGCTGGGAGTTCCCGAACATCTCGCTGGAAGCCGCGAAGTAGAATCGACAGGAGGGAACAATCTGCTGGATGGCCGAAAGGGTGTGATGCGTCCCGTTGATGTTGGTCATCAAGGTGGAAAATTCATCTTCGAAAGAATAGGCCACGAAGCTCTGGGCTGCCAGGTGGTAACATTCATCCGGCTGCACCTGGCGGACCACCTGGAAAATGCTGGCGAAGCTCTCAATGGATCCGGCATGGAGCTTCAGCCGGGGCAGGAGATGCTTGATCCGGGACATTCGGTGTTCCGGGTCCTCGATGGCCGCCCGCCTAACGATCCCGTGCACTTCATATCCCTTGTCCAGCAGCAGCTCGGTCAGGTAACTCCCATCCTGTCCAGTTACGCCAGTGATTAGGGCTTTTTTCATGGAGATTCCTTTTCGAACCAGCTGAAAAATATAAAAGTCTCATTTTAAAAGGTTTTCGATATCTGAATCGGTAAAGCCGAATTGTCTGAGGATACGGAGAACATAAGGGGGCGATAACTCATTTGCTCCCATATCTATAGGGACAATTCTTTTTTGGTTTTCGTAGAATCGCATGTACAATCGATGATCGCCTTTCCCTTCTCTATAAAAAATGCAGCCCCCTCTTTCTAGAATCCGGATAAGCTCCCTTGGCTTTAAAGAGGGAATATTTTTAGGCATACACTGCCCTAAACTCAAGAGGCTGGGAAATAATTTCTTCACCCTCCATAATTAAAAATTCATGGAGTTCTTTTATTGAAATGGGAGCATTATATACATCCTTTTCTTCTCGTCTTACTTCCTCAAAAGAATCAATGGCTTCCTTAAGTTTTATGATTGACTCCTCTTTGGTGGTCCCCTGCCCCACCAGACCATTTTCCAGGCACAAAGCAATCCAGTATTGCCCGCTCTGCTTTAAGATCGTAGTATAAAAATCCATGTTGCCTCCCTCTATCCCTTCTTTATCCTAATTATCCAATTTTCACATAGGATTCGCAATGTAATAAAAAAGGCTCTCAGAGCAGATCAGCCTAGTAGAAAGTCAATCGCTGTCTCTGAGCGATGCCCTCCAAAAGCCGGGTCAGCAGACGTTTGGATTTGTCCTTTAGTTTTTGGTCCTGAACCCTCTGTGGCCTCGGTGCCCTCTGTGGCAAATAAGTTTCGAATATTTTTGTTTTTTAATTGATCGACGATTTTTGGGTAAAATGTTTCCAAATTTGAATCTTTCGGGGAGTGAAATAAGATTATATTGTATAAAGTCAAAAAATAGGCTTTTTCGTCATTCCGGCGAACCCCGGATCGTTTCCGGGGCAGGTGTCGGAATCTAGTTCTTTCCACCAGTTGTAATTTCTCTGGACTCCGGTTTTCACCGGAGTGACGACTTTTTACCAAATGATTAAAAGAAGGGGGAATTCATACTCGGGGAGAGGAACTCTAAAAAGCCTGCGGTAGGAGGAAAAAGAGAATCCCCGGGAAAAGGCTTCCTCCGCGGGAGGGATGGGCTTCGGGGCTTTCCCCATCTTCAAGGGGAAACGAAGTCGACATAATTGGTTCCCTTGTCTCCCTTGCCCTTGGGAGGACTAGGGAGAACATGGGAAGTTTCCGTTTCCGCCGCCAGGGTCTTTCCCGGGGAAAGATGGGAGTTCTCCGGCGATATCTGATATTCGGGAACGATTTCTTTCAGCTTCTCCTTGATCTTCGGCGCGTCTTGTTTCGCCGCCAGGTGGCACAAATCGGAAATTTTCGACCGGAGAGCATCTCGCTGGATGGAGTTTCCTCTCAGCATGAGGATCTTCTCATGGGGGGTGGTGACGATCCCTTCGCCCTCGGTGATGAGTTCCTCATACAGCTTTTCCCCGGGCCGCAATCCGGTAAACTGGATTTCGATGTCCCGGCCGGGCTCGAAGCCGGAAAGACGGATCAGGTCATTGGCCAGATCGACGATCTTGATGGGCGTTCCCATGTCCAGGATAAAGATCTCCCCCCCCTCTCCCATGGCCCCGGCCTGGAGGATGAGCTGCGCCGCCTCCGGGATGGTCATGAAAAAGCGGGTTACCTCCGGGTGAGTGACGGTGACCGGGCCGCCCTTCTTGATTTGCTCTTGAAACAAGGGGATCACACTCCCCGAGCTCCCAATCACATTTCCAAATCGGACCGACATGAAGCGGCAGCGATCATCTTTGGAGCAGGCCTGGGTGAGCAGTTCCCCCACTCTTTTGGAAGCCCCCATGACATTGGCAGGGCGGACGGCTTTATCCGTGGAAACGAAGACGAACCGCTCTACCCCATACTGCCGGGCGGCTTCCAAGAGGCTCTGCGTCCCCTGGATATTGTTATGAACGGCCTCCCAGGGATTCAGTTCCATCATGGGAACATGCTTGTAGGCCGCGGCATGAAATACGACCCGGGGATGGTAGGTCTGAAAAATATTATCCAACAGGGTGTTGTTCAAAATGTTTCCCAGGATGGGAATATATTCCACTTGAGGATAATCGCGGGAGAATTCCATCTCCATCTGGAAAAGATTGTTTTCCGCACAGTCTAACAGAATCAAAGGAGAAGGGCCAAAACGGGCAATCTGGCGGCAGAGTTCAGAGCCGATGGACCCACCGGCTCCGGTTATTAAAACGGCCTCACCGGTTGCGTAGTTTCCGATCTTATCCATTTCCATCCGCACCGTTTTTCGCCCCATGAGGTCCTCGTACGAAACATCGCGGATGGTCTTGATACTCACCCGTCCATCGATGAGTTCCCCAATCCCGGGGATGGTTTTGAATTTGATGCCTGTCGCCTTGCACCGCTCCACGATGCGCCGCATTTCCTTTCCCGAGGCCGACGAGATGGCAATCAGGATTTCATCGATTTCATGCTTTTTCACCAGCCGGGAGAGTTCGTCCACCCCGCCCAAAATCGGGACTCCATGAATCCTCATGCCCAATTTTTTCGGGTCATCGTCCACGAATCCCACGATATGGTAATTTAAATTCGGGTTGTCCCGTAATTCCCGGTACATTTTCTCGCCCGCATCTCCCGCCCCGATAATGAGCAGCCTTTTAAATTCGCTCTCTTTGCTGGACAGGAAGGAAAGGGAAAATCTCCCATTGGAAGGGCCCGCCTGGGTAAGGAAGATGCGGATGATCAGGCGCGCTCCCCCGATGAAGAGGATCGTCAGAGCAGCATCAATGATGAAGACGCTGCGGGCGAACCCCTGGAATTGGTGGAATAAAAGAATGGCCAGGACGATCCCGGTAGAGCTGACGAGGGTTGCCTTTATGAGGTTGAAAAGGTCGGGGGTGCTCATGTACCGCCACATCCCCCGGTAAAGCCGGAAAACAATGAAACAGGCGAGCTTGAAGGGGACGATCAGCCATACCGTCCTTTCGAAGCTGGCGGCATGTTCCGCCGGGATCTCCCCTTCAAAGCGGATGTAGTAGGAGAAGTAGTAGGCAAAGTACAAGAGACCCAGATCCAGGATCAGGATCATCCAGAAATGTCTATTTCGGACCAGATGTTTCATGGGAGTTCGGGGGCCGGATGGTGGCGCATGATTTCTTTTTCATATACCTTTTTGGGGGAAATGTCCACTTATTTTCTTAACCCCTCAATCCTTTTGCAGGCTTCCTCCAAAATCGAGTCTTCTTTTGCATAGCAGAAGCGGGCCAGGTTTTCCCCCGCGTCGTCGTGGTAAAAAGCTTCTCCCGGGACACTGGCGACCCCGGTCTTATGGAGCAGGTGCATGACCCTTTCTTTGCTCGTTTTCCCGGGAAGTCGGCTGATGTCGGCCAGCACGTAGTATGCGCCCTGGGGGATGTACGGCTCCAGGCCTCCCCGCAGCAGGGCGCCGCAGATCTTCTCCCTTTTCTGGGTATAAAGATCGGATATCCTTTGGTAGTATGCGGGCTTCAATTCCATGAGCCCTTTGGCCACCCCCCACTGCAGGGGGGCCGGAGCGCAGACATAAACCAGGTCGCTGAAATAGCCGATGCTCTTGGCCCAGCGGGCGTCGCACAGGCAGTATCCAATCCGCCACCCGGTGATGTTGAAGGTTTTGGAAAGCCCGGAAACAGTGATCGTTCGCTCCTTCATTCCCGGGAGCGTGGCCGGGCACAGGTGCCGTCCGCCGTCGTAGACGAAATGCTCGTAGATTTCATCCGTAAACACAAATAGTTCGTGGCGGGAGGCAAAGCGGGAAATGATCTCGAGTTCTTTTCGGGTAAAAACCTTCCCCGTCGGGTTGGAGGGGGTGTTGATGAGAATCCCGCGGGTCCTGGGAGTTACGACTTTTTCCAGGTCCTCCGGGGTGAATTCCCACCGGGGGGGAAGGGTCCGGACATACACGGGCACGGCCTGGGTGGCCACGAGAGTGCTGATGTGATACCCGTAGTAGGGCTCGAAGAGGATCACTTCGTCTCCCGGGTTCAAGAGGGCCAGACAGGCACAATATAAGGCTCCGGTGGAACCGGCGCTGACGACGATCTCCTTTTCCGGGTCCACCTCGAGTCCGGTAAAGGCTTTTTGCTTGGCGGCGATGGCGGCCCTAAGTTCGGCAATCCCGTCGTACCGGGTGTATGAATTGCACCCGCTGTCCATGGCTTCTTTGGCGGCGGCCCGCACAATGGCCGGGACCTCCACATCGCAGATTCCCTGGGAAAGATTGATTCCTCCCATACGGTCACACTCGATCGACATGTTGCGAATTTCCGATTGAACGACCCATTCATGCCGTTCGCTGAGTTCCAATCCCATGATCATCCTTTCTTCATCTGCCGAATTTGTTCTTCACGGATAGCCGGGCCTACGCTCTTCCCTTCCGGGCCAGGGCAAAGAGGACCTTGTGAATCGTGTCTTTCCGTTCACAGGAAATGGGAGTGGGACTCGGGGGCGGCCCCATGTCCTCCGTGAGTTCCGGCGGAATAGGCACCAGTTTTCCGAAGACCAGTCGTTTAAAAATCTTCTTCCCGGCCATGGTCTTGGGCATTAGGTCGAAACGGACCATCGTTTTTTTGATCCCGGAGAGAATTTTCTGTTCCCGATTTCCGTAATCCACCGGGGAATCGGCAAAACATTCCACCTGAAATCCAAGGGGGCAAAGCCATTGGACAAAATCCGGGGGATTCGGATAAAAAAAACTGAGGGGACTGGGGTTGAAATCCGGGAGGTCTTTGTTCGCTGTGCAGAGCAGGAGCAACCCTTGGGATCGGAGAACCCGATGGCACTCCCGCGCAAAGGCCTGCCGGTCCGGGAGATAATAAATTGCCTCATAGAGGAGAATGGCATCAAAGGATTGATCCCGGAAGGGAATGGCCTGGGCATCCAGGCGAAGCAAGGGGATCCGGTCCTGATAGTGATTCCGGGCGATCCGCATCAAGGGGGCGGAATAATCCCCCCCCACCACTCGCTTGGCTGCCCGCGCGAGATAACCCAATCCTTGCCCCGAACCGCAGGCCAGCTCTAAAATCTCGCCATTCTGGCAATAACGCCTGGCCCAATGGTAACGGGTCAGCATTCTTTCGATCTGCTCCCGCGAAACCGGCTCCCCGGTGACCTCCGTTACTTGGGTGTAATCAATGCTCATAAAAAAAGCTCAAAGGTCAAAGCTGAAAGCTCAACGGTCAAAGGGGACAGAAAGGGCGAAGATGAAACTTGATGAATTCGTAAAAACTCGAAATTCCATAGAATTCGTCATTCCGGCGAAAGCCGGAATCCATTAATTTCAACATGTTCTGGACCCCGGCTTTCGCCGGGGTGACGATCCAAGAGACTTTTTACGAGATCATCAGCTTTGAGCTTTGACCTTTCAGCTTTGAGCCTTGAGCTCGGAAAAAGGATCGGACGCTTTGGATGACATAATCCACTTCTTCGTCGGACATCTCCACGTTCATCGGCAGGGAGATCACCTCCCGGGAAATGGATCCCGTTTCCGCAAAGCGCTGTCCGTCCATTCCCAGCGCTTGGTGGGCGTAATAGGGCTTGCGCCAGTGGATTAAAGTCTCCACGCCCGCGGCTTTCAAATGCTCGAACAGGGCATCCCGGCGGGGGGTCCGGATCACGTAATTCTGGAACACCTCCTCCATCCGCGGGTCGGGGAAATGGGGCAGGATCAGGGCGGGAATGCCGGATAACCCGGCCTGATAACGGGCGGCGATGGCCCGTCTCCTGTCGATCCACCGGGGAAGGTGCCTCAGTTTGACCTCCAAGAAAGCCGCCTGCAGGTTGTCCAGGAGGCAGGTGAAGCCGTGGTAGTAATACTCCCCGGTTTCCCGGTCCTCTCCGTTATACCGGAGCAGAGTGGCCATGCGGACCGCTTCTTGGTCATTAGTGGTGATGGCCCCTCCGTCCCCGTATCCTCCCAGAATTTTAAAGGGGTAAAAACTCCAACATCCGGTGAGCCCGAAAGACCCGACCTTCTTTCCCTGGAACGCAGCCCCTAGGGATTGGCAGGCGTCCTCGACCACGACGAGTTTATGCTTCTTGGCCAGGGCCATGACCTTTTCCATGTTGGCCGGCCGGCCATTGAGGTGGACCGGGATGATGGCCTTGGTTCGGGTGTTGATCTTTTCTTCGATCCGGCTGACGTCGATGTTGTAATCCTTGGCCACATCCACCAGAACCGGGGTGCCTCCCGCGTTCACGACCGCCGAAGCCGTGGCTAGAAAAGTATGCGCGGGGACGATGACTTCATCCCCCGGCTTGATCCCGGCGATGATCATCGAGATGTGCAGGGCGTCATACCCGCTGTTCAGCCCCACGGCGAATTTCGTCCCCACAAAGGCCGCCAGGTTTTCCTCAAAGCGCTTGAGCTGCCCGCGCAGGATGAGGTCGCCCTTTTCCATCACCTCCCGGTAGGCGGCGTCGATCTCCGCCTGGATCATTCGGTAATTCTTCCCGGGGTCAACAAAACGGACTTTGTAGCTCAACCTTCCATCCTCCTTCTTTCGGCTTCTATCTTTTTGCAGGGGGCCAGGCCAGGCATCCCGCCAGGCCCTTCTTTTTTGCTTTGAGCTTTGAGCTTTCAGTTTTGACCTTTGAGCTTTCACCTTTCAGCTTGGAACATTTTTTTAACGGCCTGGGTGATATTTTCGGCGGTGGGGAAATAAGCTTTTTCCAAAGACCGGCTGGCCGGTGCGGGCAGATCGGGAAGCGTAACGCGCTGCGGCGGTGATTTGAGAAAGGACAGGAGATTTTCCGCGACCAGGGCAGTGATCTCCCCTGCAACCCCGCAGGTCTTCCAGCTCCCATCGGCAATCACGACCCTGCCCGTTTTGCGAACGGAGGCAAAGAGCAGTTCCGTATCCAGAGGTTTCAAGGTCCGCAGGTCGATCACCTCGGTGTCAATCCCTCCCTCTTCCAGGGTTTTAGCCGCCTTCAAGGCCTCCTGCACCATGAAGGAGGTCGCCACCACCGTAACCTGCCTTCCAGGCCGGCAAATCCCCCCTTTGCCGAGAGGGACTTCGTAGATCGATTCCGGGACCTCGGCTTCGAGGCCATAAAGCCAGCGCTCGTCCAGATAGATGACCGGATTGTCGTCACGCACGGCGCTGACCATCAGGCCTTTGGCATCATAGGGGTTGCTGGGCATAACCACTTTGAGTCCGGGAATATGGGTAAAAAGCGACTGCAGGGCCTGCGAGTGCTGGGCCGCCTGTTCCCCGCCCCGGTTGATGATCGCCCAAACCACGACCGGAACCGACGATCTTCCCCCGAACATGTAATGCCAGTTCGCCGCTTCATTGATAATCGGGTCCAGCCCGTAAAGCATAAAATCGATGCGGGGATGAACAACCACCGGCCTCATGCCCGCCAGGGCAGCGCCAACGGCGGCCCCGTTGACGGCATTCTCTGACACCGGCGTATCAATCACCCGCCGGGGGCCGAACCTTTCCAACAACCCGCGGCAGGTATTGCCAACATACCAGGGGCTCTTAACCCCCTGGCCGAGGAGAAAGACGGAGGGGTCCTCGGACATAAGTTGGTGGAGCGCCTCATTAATGGCCAGACTATATGAAAGTTTCCGATGTTCTGAAGACATAATATTCAATTTCTAATTTCGAATTTTGAATTTCGATTTGATGAAGGCCGATTATTGTTCGCTTCCGCGGCCAACAAATTTGAATTTCAAATTTCTAATTTCGAATTTTGAATTCAGAAAAAATCATAATGCTTTGTTTAGGGTCGAGATAATTTTGCCGAAAATTAGCAGCAACTCCTGACATTCTTTTTGCAAATTTTCTATCTCAGATCTCTTGCTTTGATTGCATTTTAATATCATTCTTAGCCAATATTTAGTTTCCTGTGTTTCCTTTTTGCAGAGATAAATTTTATTTCGGAAATCGCGTTTCGAGCTAGCTGAATTCGCTTCCGCATAGTTTGCCCCTATGCTTGTCCCTGATCGAATTATTTGACTTATAAGAGGTATATTTATAACGTTCTTTGGTAGGGTTACACAAAATTCAATGATATTTTCTCCAAATTTGGCAGTGCGTTCTTCTAAATCATAAGTACGTCGCGGTCTATCCATGATTAGGTCTTCTTGTATCGTTTCAAAATTGAAAATTAATAATTACTCTCTGAACAATTGGGTTTTCTTGTATTGTTTCGAAATTCAAAATTCGAAATTAAAAATTACTATTTGAACAAATATTTATTCACTTCTTCAGGATTAGGATAAGAACTCGCGCGGGCAAATTCGTGGGCCGACCGAACCTCTTCCTCCGCTTCGCGTTGGATGCGATCAAGTTCGGCGCGCTCCGCAATCTTCTGTTTCAGAAGGAAACGGGCGAATTGAGGGATCGGGTCTTTCTTCCTCCAGCGGGCGATCTCTTCGGCCGGGCGGATATCCGTATGGGTGCCCTGGATATGGTCATCAGGGCCGACATGGCCGCGCAGGCGGTAGGTCAAGCATTCCATGAAGACGGGCCCGCGCCCTTGGCGGCACAGGGCGACCGCCTTTTGGGAGGCCTCGAACACCTTGAGTACCTGATTGCCGTTTACCCGGAAAGTCGGGGTTCCGTAAACCTTGCCGATCTGGGCGATATCGCTGTTGGGACGGCATTCATGAATCGGAAGATGGGTGGAATAGAGATTATTCTCGCAGACAAAAATAATAGGGAGGCAATGCAGGGCGGCGAAGTTGATTGACTCGTAGAGTACCCCCTCCCCTGTTGCCCCGTCGCCGAAGAAGGAAACGGCGACTCTTCCGTCCCGGCGGATGCTTGCAGCCAGGGCGGCGCCCATGGCCAGCGAGATCGTACCGGCCACAATGGGGGCAGCTCCCATCATTCCGACTTCCGGGGCCAGGAGATGCATGGATCCTCCCCGGCCCTTGGCACACCCCGTCTCCTTGCAGTAGACCTCCGCCACCATCTGCCGCAGGCAACCGCCTTTAGCCAGGTAATGCCCATGGGAACGGTGGGTCCCAAAAACATAGTCTGCTTTTTTCAAAACGGCGCAGACCCCGGCGGCGATCGCCTCTTCCCCGGAATAGAGATGAACGGGGCAGCGGATTTCCCCGGAGAGAATCGGCTCCACGAAGCTTTCTTCGCAAAGGCGGATGCGGACCATGGTCCGGTAGAGGTCGAGCAACTCCTTTCTTTGGTTCCTTCCTTTCATGGGTTCCCCTATTTGAGAATCGTGTGTATGGTCTGGAAGAGGATAATCAGGTCCTTCCAAAAGGAACGCTCGCGCACGTATTTAAGCTGGAGACGGATCTTTTCCGGACGGATTTTTTCCATGTACGTCTTCTCAGGGTCGGGACTTTCCGCCAGGATCGCCCCTTCATCTGGATTCCAAAGGGAGGCCCAATCCGTAATCCCGGGCCGGACCGTGAGGATGGCTTTTTCTTCGTCGGTGTACATGTTGACATAATGGGGAACCTCGGGACGGGGCCCCACAAGACTCATATCCCCCAGAAAAACATTGATCAGCTGGGGCAATTCATCCAGCTTGTGTTTCCTCAACTTTTTCCCGATCCGGGTGATCCGGGGGTCGTCATCGGCGGTCGAAGAACCCCCCATCCGGTCGGCGTTGACCACCATGGTGCGGAATTTGAAGATGTGAAAAGTCTTCCCCCCCAGCCCAATTCGCACCCCGCGATAAAAAATGGGTCCCTCATCTTCACCATTGATCCGCAGAGCGATCAGAATGAGCAGCGGACTTAAAATTAAAAGACCGAAGAGGGAACAGGTAGTGTCGAACAGGCGTTTCATCGCTGCACACCAGCCGGAGGGATATTCCGGCATCGGCCGCACTGATGATGCGCCAAGATGCAAGACGTTGCAGGAGGCACATAAGCGAATTTTTTCAAAAGCCGGGGCAAGTCATTCCCCTTTTTTATTCGAATATTGGAGGTTAATAGAGGGCCTTTGGATCTGCGGCACCTTTCGAGTTAAAAAGCTTTTTTTCAATTGACTGCCCTGAAACCGTAAAGGCTTCCGGTTCAATCGACTGGCTCCGCCGCGACGGATACTTTCTTCAACTCAACCGAGTGGATGACAAGCTCTCCCCGCGTACCAAAGCCTGGCATTTCATCCATTATCAGAGCTACCCCGCATTCTTTGGCAGGCGTCGGGACCTGGATGAATGCGTCTAGCTGGGTCAGTTTATCCGAGTTGGATTGCTCGGAATCAAGGACGATATCACCGCTTTCGAGAACGCAGTAGAGTTTGACCCCCCAAAGCCCTCGGCCCGATTTTTGCCCCTTCACTGTAAACAGGTACCCGTTATTCTCCTCAAAAGATCCGGAAAGAGCCGGTAACTGAAAATTCCATTGCCAGCTTGCCTTTCCCGACAGGGAGAAAAAGTCATCGTAATTGACACGCAGTCTGTTGGAATCGATAGAAAGGGTCGAGAAATCCTTGTCCCCGCCCGAATGGACAATGCGCCCGCGGGCGAAGGGGGCAAGATCATCCTTGAAGAGCGAATGATATAACAGCTTCCCCTTCCAAGTCGCGGGGTAAGGAATGGGAGATGCCTCTGCGACGGTTCCCCAGTCCCTCAAATCGACAGGCCGGTTCGAACGAAATGATTGGGGGCGGATCTCGGATTCCTGATTAGCATAATACTCGGTCACGAGCAGATCATCAGATGCGACACTCAAATTTGCAACGATCTTGGAAATCGTTTCTTTATTGGCGTACCAGCCTTTTCCGAGTAGGCCGGAAAAGGGGCCTGTATTGGCGAAGACTGACTGATGAGCACCGTTTAAAATATTGACGGCCTTTTTGAACCTCTTTCCAAAATCACCGTTTTCTATCGCCTTTGAAATAAGCCGATTTTCGTTTGCGCTCAAAAGGGCTACGGTGATTCCTGAAACTGCTGAAAAGACGTAAACATCGGAAAAATCATGGATCGCCCCGCTCAGGACTGGGGGGTATCCATAGAGGGAAATGATGCCTTTTTCAGATAATCTATCCCTGGCAAGGTTCAGGAATTCTCTGCTGAATAAGTTACCCGCACCGGCCGTGGTCGCCCGGTCCACACCGATGTGTATATAATCGAAGCGCCGTTCAGGACGGTTCAAGAGAAACCGGCGACCATCCATAATATGAAGATCAGATTTATTCAACGCCGAAACCATATCCGGATGACCAAGATCGCGCATGGCCGAGATCAAATCAGGATTGATTTCAACAACCGTCTTCTGGGCCAGAGGGAAGAGTTTTTCAAATGATATCAGTTGAGTGCCTGTTCCGATGCCGATGTATAGAATATGCTCTATCCTGGGATTCACCGCATAGACAAGCGACTCTGTCCCGGCTGTTATCCTATCAAAGCCGGTTGGCGAGAGCCCGGGAAACCCGGTTATCCAGTACCGGCCGCCCGCCATTGCCGCGTAATACATGTCAGCTTTTCCACCGGAAATATCATAAATGCATGTGAAACCGTGAAAGGTGTCATAAACGCGTTTCGGACTAATCTGTAGATCTCTGGTTAGGTAATATTTGACTGATTCGCAGTAATTATACAACCCGAAGAGAATCAGAACAGTCAAGCCTGTCGTGAGCGGGATGAGATCGCCGATTTGAAAGGAAAATCGATACTCCTTCAATCTGCTCATGAGGCCGCTTGCCGCAAGTAGCAAGAGGCCCATCAGTACCAATGCGCCAACAACTCCCAGATGATCAAAGAGGATAAGCCCGGTGACCAGAGCCCCCAATGTATTCCCCAAAGTCTGGTATAAGTAGATATGCCCGAATGATACCCCCGCGCCTTGATCTCGCGCCTTCATGTCCTGTTCAACAACCAAGGGGAAAAGACCACTGATGAAGGCGATGGGCAACATGAAGATCATGGACAGCAAAAGAGCCCGCACAATCTGAATGACCATCGCGTCGGGAGACGTTAGCGTCGGGTCAAATACAAAGTAGAGTTGTCCGTAATGGATGCCCAGCAGAATTTTTTGGAAGAAAATGACGGGAACGCTCAGCACAATGGCACAGGCCGCTATAGAAATGATACGAATTCTTCTGGAAAAAACGCTTAGCTTGGGAATGAAGTAAACGCCCAGGGACATATTGATCAGATAGGCAAAAAGGACGGTCGGGAAAACGTAAGGGGTGGCCCCGTAATATGTTTGGAAAAGACGGAAGAAAACGATTTCATATCCAATGGCAGAAAATCCAATGAGAAACGCGGAAAGAGCCAACGACAGCCCTTTGCTATGGCCCCCCTTCCTCGGCTTCCGGTCGTTAATATATCCTGATATTTGGGGACTCTCAGAAGCTGTTTTCCGATCAGTCAAAAGGAACGCGGCACCTGCGGCGAGATCCAGTAGGGCAACGATATAGGTTGATTTCTGAAGGCCGAGGACCCCAATCAGAAGAAATCCTCCAGCGAGAATACCGACGGCTGCCCCAAAGATGTTTGCGCCATAAGCAGTCCCAACAGCCCGCTCTTTCCTGACGAATCGAGCCCACGATTCGACCATCAGCGGACTCGTGGCCCCCATCAAAATAATCGCCGGCTCCAGCAGAACAATATTCAATGCGACTTGAGACCAGATGCCGCTGAATCCGACAAGCTGATTAATCGTTCTGATCAGGCCAACGCTGATCGCGCCGAATATCCCGATCATAATCTCAAAAAGCCCAAGCCAGAGGAGGGGTCTCCGAATGAAAAACATAATGCGTCCGCATAAACCTCCCCCTAATCCAAGTCCCGCCATAAAAGCAGCGACGATAATGGATATGGCTACTGCGTCAATCCCAACCACTTGGGTCAGGACACGTTGCCATATGACCTGATAAACCAGAGAAGCAAATCCGCTGGCGATGAGCGAAGAAAGAATCAGGAGTTTAATCATGATCTGCCCGCAGCTAACAATAAATGATTATTATTTACTACGATCGGCACAATGCGCTTGGTGAGTTTGTCTCTTTTTGAAACAGTTTGACCAGGCCCCACATCGAGCCCATTCCATAGACAACATGCAGGGCTGTATACGTTACCGGTATAGATACGAGATATTTTATTTTCCTTGTTTTCAAAAATATTTCGACAGAAAAAAATATATTCACCGCAAGATACGCACCGGAAATCGCATAAAATAAATAAAGACAAATACTCGAGAAAAAGCTGAAAATCAAGGAGCCCAGCAGGCTCAACACAAAGGCCAAGGGAATGAGATGCCTAATGGAAATGGGTGTTATGCTGCTATATTTAAACGGAAGAATCGACCAAAGCCCATTGCGAAAATTGTGTTTGCAAAAGGAAAAAAAATTCGGGCGCGCATAATAATAGCTCATGATGTCGGGAACGAGAAGAATACGCATGCCCGCTTTCCTGAGCCGGAGGTTGAATTCTATATCCTGACTGTGTATCAATTTTTCATTGAAGAGACCTATTTTCTCGAATACTTCTTTCTTGTATCCTGAGCAACTGGCTGTATCCGTATACCGAATTGTTTTTTGACCAATTCTCATGTAGGAATTCCCGACCCCGAAGGGCGAACTCAATACCAAGGCGATCGATGCGGCCAGCAGCGTTTTGTCCCCTGGCAAGGTGCGAGCGACACTCCCCACGCATTCTGCCTTATTCTCCTTGATATATTTAACGACCGTGGAAACATAGTTCGGTGAGTACTCGGTATGAGCTCCGACAAAAAAAAGTACATCTCCTATTGCATTCTTTATTCCGCTGTTGAAGGCAAACACCGTATAAATCTGCGGATTGTCAATCAGCCGTATGAATTTGAACTTCCCGCGATACCGTTCCACGGTTTCTCGAGTATGGTCGGTACTTCTTCCATCGACAATGAGGATTTCGATGTTTTCCTGGGGGTAATCCTGCTTTAATAAGGAATCGATGACCCGAGGTAAATACTTTGCCTCATTTCTTGTGGGAATAATGATCGATACTTTCAAGGTAAATCTTCAACCTTAGTAAATTTTTTTAAGAGCCCGAAAATGATCGCTCGCCGAAACCCCGTATCATTAAATCGTGTCCTTCCGGAAACCCTATCTTCCCCTCCCCCTCGACGCGGGGGGGGCAAGGTGGGGTGATTCAGGTGAAGAATTCCGGGGAGGGGGGATCCGTATGGAAACTATATAATCAATCTGATGAGCTCGAACGCCTCTGCGAAGGGGGCATTACATTGCACCCCTCTCACCATAGCGAGGCTTCTGATGAAATCCGGGCGCGAATAGGGTCGAAAACTCTGAGATTGATACCGGGAGAGGCTCTCAACCTTCAGGTCTATTTCCTCTGGGGTCAGGCGAAAAAAGGCCGTGTTTTCGAAAGACCTCAAATTCTGGGGAAGCTCATACCCTAAAATGGATGAATGCTTGAAAGCCCTGAAGCCTTCTATGTATACGGTATTGTGATCCTGATGCATATCCGATGATGCCGGCAATAAGACTAAGTCAGGATTATACTCGTTTCTTATTTTGACGAATTTCTCCAAAATCTCCTGTCGATAAGCGGGAAAATGACGGACCGGATAGTTCCATACCTTAACCTTTCCTTTCCCGATACCCAATTTTTGAGTACAGGCAAAACATTCTTTCTCAAGGATATCATCAGCATAGCCTTCGGGCACCGATTCTTCACATCGGCTTAAAGCGATAAAGCGTACTTCCACATCAGATCGAAGCAAACGGATGATGGTCCCCGCACACCCGAATTCATCATCGGTATGCGCGCATAATATCAGTGTCCTTTTTGCGCTCAGTGGCGCGTTCGCTGTTTCCATCATGGCTCCTTGATAATGGGTTTTGCAGGAACACCGGCGGCAACCGTACCATTCTGAATGTCCTCGGTCACGACCGAACCCAGTCCTAGAGTGACATCATCCCCGACAGCTATTTTCTCCTTGATGATGGAGTGCACACCAGCCCAGGATCGTTTGCCGATGCTGCTGCCTCCGCATAAAACAGTTCCTGCCGTTATGACGGAATGGTCGCCAACCGTGCTATTATGCCCGATGTGGGCATAATGATCAATCTTTGCTCCCGTCTTAACGATTGTTTCGCCTAACGTGGCTCGATCCACGTTGACATAGGGAAATAATTCCACATGGTCCTCGATAATTACTTTGCCAATATGCGGGATTCTCACGAGTCGATCCGCCTCATCGCGTACAAATCCGAATCCGCATCCACCAATCATGCAGTATTCACGAATAATAACGTCTTTCCCGATTATGACATTGTCCTTGATGGTCGTGTATGCGTGGATGCGTGAGTTTTCGCCAATCTTGCATTTACCAATCATGCAATTCTGGCCGATGGATACGGTGGAATGTATATCGGCTTCCGGATGGATACTGGATGACGGGTGAATCCCAGCCTCAAAAGCATCCTCGTCCGGATACAACATGCTCAAAATTCCAGCTAACACGAGTCGGGGATGTTTGACTAAGAAAATGGATAAATTCATGCTATTCAATTTACTTGCTTTTCCCATGCCCCATCCATATTCCATCAAAGCGACGGCGAATGAGGTATGCTTTAACATCTCGGGCGTAAGTTCGTCGGGTTTATGGATGAAGATCAAGCAATCCTCCCCGGATTGCTTCACCGGAGCAATGCGGAGGAACAAATCCTCCCTTTTCTGCCCAAGTCTTTCGAAATGGATACCCAGGGTTGTCAGAAGCTCAGAAAGGTGATACATGTTTCCCTCTTCCTTTCATCGCGTTCAGGGGGGGATAACCATTGAGGCTTCGCCACCCGAAACCTCGCTTTTCATTCCCTTGAGAGAAAAAATCCGGAAAGGGGCGAAATAAATAAGGGCCCAAGCCAATGCTGAAGCTAGGATGATTTTTTATTTTCCGGGTGTTTTTCCTGATGGAGCAACTCTTCATAAAGATTCTTTACGCCCACGAATTCGTTATCCCACGTCAGGCATTTATTGAGGCGCTTGGCATTTGATCTAAAGCGGTCCATCTCATCCCTGTGCTCTATCAGATATCGCATTTTCAATGCCAGATCATCAGCATCATGATCCGCGAAGGTCAGTCCCAGTTCGTTCTTCCGAACCAGCTGCGACATTTCCTTTAAGTTGGTGCATAAGATGCAGAGCCCGGCATGGATATATTCAAACAGTTTATTTGGCAGGCAGTACTGGTGGTTCAGGCAAGTGTTTGAAATGGCATGTACGCCAATGTCGCCACTGCTCAAGTATCTAAGCAATTCATCCTGGGGCACCTCTCCAGAAATGAGAATATTTGATTCTAACTGGTTTTCATGGATGAATTTCTGAACTTCCGTTAAGTAAGGTCCATTTCCAAGGAGCAGAAATTTGAAGTCAATATTTCTTATCTTTTTAACAGCCCGCAATATGGTATCGACACCTCGGGCTTTGCTGA
>Ga0315294_10002339_pt1 | contig 20762 bp, 18 predicted proteins | sample YL17G13_40_MG_FD_203626 | JGI IMG/M metagenome (GOLD analysis project Ga0315294, IMG submission 203626) | Sediment microbial communities from Yellowstone Lake, YNP, Wyoming, USA - YL17G13_40 | ecosystem: Environmental > Aquatic > Freshwater > Lake > Sediment | place: USA: Wyoming | collected...
TCTCCATTCCGACGACAAAATCGCCTTTCGCCAGGCGTATGGCCCGGACACCCTTGGCCCCCCGCCCCATGGACCGCACATCCTCTTCGTTGAACCGTATCGCCTTGCCGGCGCTGGTCGCGATGAAGATCTCGTCGGCTCCGTTCGTCAGCTTGACGACCTGCAGTTCGTCGCCCTTCTCGAGACTGATGCCGATGATACCGCCTCTGCGCGGTCTCGAGTATTCCGCGAGGCCGGTCTTTTTGATGACGCCGTTCTTCGTGACCATCACCACATAGGAACCCTCCTTGAACTCGCGGACCGGGAGAATCGTGCTGATGTTCTCTCCGGGAGCCAGCGAGAGGAGATTGACAATGGCCTTGCCTTTGGAGAGCCGCCCCGCCTCGGGGATCTCGTGGACCTTGACCCAATGGACGATCCCTTTATCGGTGAAGAAGAGGATATATTCGTGCGTTGAGGCGATAAAGAGGTGCTCGATAAAATCCTGTTCCTTCGTCTCGGCGCCGGTGATGCCCCGGCCGCCCCTGCGCTGTTTCCGGTAGCTCGAGACCGGCAGCCGCTTGATATAGCCGGCGTGGCTGATGGTGATGACGACGTCTTCCTTCTTGATCAGGTCCTCGATCTCCAGCTCTTCGAACTGCGCGATGATCTCGGTCCGCCGATCGTCGCCGAACTTTTCCTTCAGTTCGGTGACCTCGTCTTTGATGAACCGGAGAACCTTCTTCTCGCTGACAAGGATCGACTGCAGAAATTCGATCTTCTTGATGAGCTCCAGATACTCCTGGTCGATCTTGTCGCGCTCCAGCCGCGTCAGGCGCTGCAGCTGCATCTCCAGGATGGCCTGCGCTTGCCGGTCCGACAGTTCGAATTTATCCATCATTTCGGCCTTGGCGGCCTGAGGCTCTTTCGATTCCCTGATGACCTTGATGATCCTGTCCAGATGCTTCAGGGCGATCTTCAACCCTTCGAGGATATGGGCCCGGTCCTGCGCCTTGGCCAGATCAAAGCGCGTCCTGCGGAGGATGACTTCTTTCCGGTGCTTTATATATTGTTCGAGGATCTCCTTCAGGTTGAGCACCTTGGGCCTGCCGTTCACCAGGGCGAGCATGATCACGCCGAAGGTCACCTGCATCTGGGTGTGTTTATAGAGCTGGTTCAGGACGATCTGCGCGTTCTCGTTCCTGCGCAGGTCGATGACGATCCTCATGCCGTCCTTATCCGATTCGTCGCGCAGGTCCGTTATCCCCTCGAGCTTCTTCGCCTGGATCAGCCCGGCGATTGATTCGATGAGGTTGGCCTTGTTGACCTGATACGGGATCTCGGTGATGACGATGGCCTGCTTGTTCCCTTTCTGTTCCTCGATATTGGCCTTCGCGTTGATCTTCAGGAGGCCCCGGCCGGTCATGTAGGCCTGCTTGATCCCTTCGACGCCCCGGATGATCCCGCCGGTCGGGAAATCCGGCCCCTTGATCTTCTTCAGGAGGTCTTTCGGCTCGCAATCGGGGGTATCGATGACAAAACAGATGGCGTCCACCACCTCCCGCAGGTTGTGCGACGGGATATTGGTGGCCATGCCGACCGCGATACCGCTCGAACCGTTCACGATCAGATTGGGCAGGCATGCGGGCAGGACGGTCGGTTCCGTCATCGATTCGTCAAAGTTCGGCATGAAATCGACGGTGTCCCTGTCGATATCCAGCAGCATCCAGTCGGCGATGTGGCTCATCCTCGCTTCGGTATACCGCATGGCGGCGGGGGTATCGCCGTCGACGCTCCCGAAGTTCCCCTGGCCCTCGACCAGCGTATAGCGCAGCGAAAAATCCTGCGCCATCCTTACCAGGGTGTCGTAGATCGATAAGTCGCCGTGCGGGTGGAAACGGCCGAGGCAATCTCCGACGATCCTGGCGCATTTCTTGTACGGTTTATTGTGCTCAAGGCTCAGCTCCCGCATCGTATAGAGGACGCGCCGGTGCGCCGGTTTCAATCCGTCCCTGACGTCGGGGAGGGCCCTGCCGACGATGACGCTCATCGCGTAGTTGATATACGAGTCCTTCATCTCCTCTTCGATATACACCGGGATTATCTTTTCATTACGCGTATACATCGCTTCTCCTTTATAAAATCTTCTCTTATATATCCAGGACCTTTACTTCGTGGGCGTGCTTCTCGATGAACTCCCTGCGCGGTTCGACCTGTTCGCCCATAAGGACCGTGAACATCTGGTCAGCCTCGACCGTGTCTTCCAGGGTCACCTTCAGGATGGTCCTCTTATCGGGATCCATGGTGGTCTCCCACAACTGATGCGGATTCATTTCCCCCAACCCTTTGTAGCGCTGGATGGACATCCCCTCTTTCCCGACCTTCGTGACATACTCCAGGATCTCTTCGAGACTGTAGAAGGAGACGCTCTTCTGCCCCGACTTCAGCATATAGAGCGGTTTTTTAGCCTGCTTTTTACCCTTCTGGCCCTTCTCTTCTTCCGGCTGCGGGTCGTAATCCTCGATGTCTATTCCGCACTTCTCAACTTTTTCTATGAACTTATCGATCTCCCGCGCCTCGTAAAATTCGATGTAGTCTGAGCCCGCATGTACCTCCTGCGCCTCGCCTTTTTGAGCATTCTTAACATATGCGGCAAGCTCGTCATCGTTATATAAAAATTGGGTCTCATAACCCACTTTTACCATATAAATAGGCAGTTTTTTGGTCTTTTTATGCCTTAAATTGACATATTTTGCAAAACTTACCCCACGATGCTCAATTGCGTCAGAAAGACCCCTTAATTCCACCAGACTATCCAAAATTGACTTCAATTGCTTGTCGGTAAATGTCTTTTTATCTTTGATACGGACGAGCGTCGTCTCTTCGGTGCCCAACTCAAGAAGCATATTATTCAATGATGATTCTGTCTGGATATATTCCTCCCGCTTCCCGCGTTTGATCTTATAGAGCGGCGGCTGGGCGATATAGACATGCTCCTTTTCGATCAGATCCCGCATCTGCCTGTAAAGAAATGTCAAAAGGAGGGTCCGGATATGAGAACCGTCGACATCGGCATCGCACATGAGAATGATCTTATTATACCGCAGCCGCGCCAGGTCGAACTCTTCGCCTATCCCGGTCCCGATAGCGGTGATCATGGTCCGGATCTCTTCGTTCGACAGGACCTTGTCAAGCCGCGCCTTTTCGACATTCAGTATCTTTCCTTTTAGGGGGAGGATCGCCTGGAAGCGCCTGTCCCTGCCCATCTTGGCGCTGCCGCCCGCCGAATCACCCTCGACCAGGTAGAGCTCGCACAGTGTCGGGTCGCTCTCCTGGCAATCGGCGAGTTTCCCCGGAAGCGAGCCGCCCTCAAGGGCGCCTTTTCTACGGGTCAGCTCGCGCGCCTTGCGCGCGGCCTCGCGCGCCCGCGCCGCGACGACCGATTTTTCGATGATCTTGTTGGCGACAGGCGGGTTCTCCTCGAAAAAGGCGCCGAGGCCCTCGTTCACGGCCGATTCGATGATGCCTTCGATCTCGGAGTTCCCCAACTTGGTCTTGGTCTGCCCCTCGAACTGGGGGTTGGGCAGCTTCACGCTGATGATGGCGGTCAGCCCCTCGCGGATATCGTCTCCGGTGATGGACATATCCGAGTCCTTCATGAGCTTCTTATCCTTGCAGTATTGATTCGCCGTGCGCGTCAGCGCCGATTTGAACCCCGTCAGGTGCGTCCCGCCCTCGATGGTGTTGATATTATTGGCGAAGCTGAAGATATTCTCTTTATAGCCGTCGTTATATTGCATCGCGACCTCGACGGCGATCTTTTCCTTTTCCTTTGAGAAATAGATGACCTTTTTGTGCAGCGGGTTCTTGTTCTTGTTGAGAAAATCGACGAACGAGACGACGCCTCCCGTGAACTGGAATTCCTGTTCCTTGTTGGTCCGCTCGTCCTTGAGGGTAATGCAGATGTTCTTGTTGAGGAATGCGAGCTCCCGCAGCCGGTTGGCGAGCGTATCATACGTGAAGATGATCGTGTCGCCGAAGATCTCCTTGTCCGGCTTAAAGGTGACGCGGGTCCCGGCCTTCTTGGTCGAGCCGATCACTTTCAATTTCGATGCGGTCCTGCCCTTTTGATACTCCTGGTGATAGATCTTCTCGTCGCGCCACACCTCGACCTCGAGCCACTCCGAGAGGGCGTTCACGACGCTCACGCCGACACCGTGGAGACCGCCGGCGACCTTATAAACCCGGTGGTCGAATTTACCGCCGGCGTGCAGGGTCGTCATGACGACCTCGACCGCCGGTTTCTTCTCGATCTTGTGGATATCGACGGGTATGCCGCGGCCGTCGTCGATGACCGTGACGCTGTTATCGGCATGGACGATGACGTCGATGCGCGTGGCGAAACCGGCCATCGCCTCGTCTATGGAGTTGTCAACGACCTCATACACGAGATGATGAAGGCCGCGCTGGGTCGTATCGCCGATATACATCGCCGGCCGCTTGCGGACGGCGTCGACGCCGGAAAGGACCTGGATGGTCGTCGCGTCGTATTTCTTCGACTGCGCTTCCCGTTCCGCGCGTTTGTCTTCGCTTTGTTCCGCCGATGGGGCGTTCTTCTTGGTTGGGTCATTATCTTTTTTCGGTGACATATCCTGCTATCCTTTCGTCTATTCAGCGGGGGCTATCAAGCTCCCCGATGCGGAACCGTATATCCTTGAGCGCGCTCTTCCCGCCGGTCAGTTTCGAGAGTTTCTTGCCCAGCCGTTCGATGATCACCTTCCTGCGTAACGTCAATTCGTACAGCCAGCTCGAGCCATCAACCAGGACGATCATCTGCGACTGCTTCAGGCGCACCGGCCGGGAATGCCGCGCTGCCCTGGCCCCGGCAACGGCTTTCCACAGGGCGGCGATCTTTTCTTCAGTCAGGACGTCCCGCTCCCCCATCCGGGAAACGACTCGTTTGATAATATCGTCGAGCGGACCGCGACCGTCGCCGTTAGAGCTGCATGGGCAAGACCACATAGGTATAATCACCCCCCAGCCTGAAGACGGCTGGTTTGTCGGGGTCCGAGACCTCAAAGCTCACGGTGTCGCCGGTGACAACCTTTAAGACATCAATAAGGTACACCGGGTTGAAACCAATTGACAGCTCTTTCCCTTTGTACTCGACCGGCAGCTCTTCGCGCATCTCCCCGATGTAGGACGCGCTCTTTGACACGACCATCAGGTCGCGGCTCAGGTCGACCTTGACCGCCATCGAGTCCTGGCTCGTAAAAAGATTGGCCCGTTTCATCGCCGATAAAAACGCCTCGCGGGGCACGCTCACCTTATCCTTCAGCTCCTTGGGGACCACCGGCTCATATTTAGGGAACTCCCCCTCAATGATGCGCGAGAGGATCTTGGTCGACCCGAAATCGAACGAGACCTGGTTCTTCCCAAAAAATATCTTAATCTCTCCCTCGTCGGTCAGCATACGCTCGAGCTCCCGGATCGCCTTGATTGGGATGATCATTTCAGATTCCCGGATCTTGGGGAACTGCATCGGCGAGGAGGCGATCGCCAAACGTCTTCCATCGGTCGCGACGAGCCGTAGGAGTGATGGCTTGATGATGAAGAGGACGCCGTTCAGGACATAGCGCGTCTCGTCGTTGCTCATGGCAAAACTGGTCATCGACAGTATCAATTTCAACTGTTTTTGGGGGATGATGACAAAATCTTTGTCTTTAAATTGCGGCAATTGGGGGAACTCATCTTTTGACAACCCCATAATCTTCAATGATGTGGTATTGCAGTCGATATTAACGATGTTGTTTTTTTTAACCGAAAGTGAAATATCGTTATTGGGCAGCTCTTTTATAACGTCAAGGAATTTTTTTGCCGGAATAGTAATTGACCCTAAAATAGATGGTTTAAGGGGTAGCTCGGTGATGATACCAATATCCAGATCGGTCGCTGTAAAGACGATCTGGTCTTGTTCCGCGTCGATAAGGATATTTGATAAAATAGGAAGATTCGTCTTTGGGTTGATAGCGTTTTGGACGATTTGTGCTGTTTTTAAGAGACTCTCTTTTGAGATCGTGCATTTCATAGGCTTACCTCTATTATTGTTACTATCTTTTTAAAATTTAGTAGCAGTTGTAGTAGGGGTTGTGATATCTGTTGATATGTGTATAACAACCTTACCTTTTATCCCGCAGGATATTATGAACCTCCCTTTTTACATAAACCGCGCAACTTATCAACACCACCCCTCATGTTTTTATCTCCTGGATCAACAGAGCAACCATTTTTTTAGTGTTCTCATTTTTGGCGATGTCATTCTCTATTTTTTCGCACGCATGGATAACGGTCGTATGATCGCGTCCGCCGAACGATTCACCTATCTCTGGAAGTGAGTGTTCTGTAAACCGCCTGCACAGGTACATGGCGACCTGCCGGGGATACGCGAGCGTCCGCGTCCTCTTCTTGACCTTCATATCGGAGGTAGCGATATTGAAATGGGCCGCTACCTTCTTCTGGATGCTTTCGATGCTGATCTTCTTCTGCTCCTCAAGGATCATATCCTTCAAGACTTCCTTAGCCACCTCAAGCGTTACATCCTTGCCGATCAGCTTTACGTACGCGACGACCCTGATCAGGGCTCCTTCGAGCTCGCGGATATTGGTATGTATCTTCTCGGCCAGGAAGTACATGACCTCATCGGGCACAAAGATCGACTCTTTCTCCTGTTTCTTTTTGAGAATGGCTATCCTGGTCTCGAAATCGGGGACCTGGATATCGGTGACGAGGCCCCACCCGAAACGGGACACCAGCCGCTGCTCCAGTGACGATATCTCCTTCGGGGAGCGGTCGCTCGAGATGACGATCTGTTTGTGGGCGTCATGCAGCGTGTTGAAGGTATGAAAAAACTCCTCCTGTGTCGACTCTTTCCCCGCGATGAACTGGACGTCGTCGATCATCAGGACGTCGAGGTTGCGGTAGGTCTGGCGGAACTTGAGGGTCGAGCGGTTCTGTATCGCGCTGATGAGCTGGTTGGTAAAATCCTCGCTCGATATATAGAGTACCTTCAGCCTGGGGTACGCCTGCAGGATCCGGTGGCCGATGGCCTGCATCATGTGGGTCTTGCCGAGGCCGACGCCGCCGTAGATAAAGAGGGGGTTGTACGCCTTCGCCGGGGACTCGCAGATCGCCAGCGAGGCGGCGTGCGCGAAACGGTTGCTGGGTCCAACGACAAAACTCTCGAACGTGTATTTTTCGTTGAGGCCCATATAGGCCGGCTCGGCGGTCTTTTCCCGCTGCTGAAAGAACGATGACGGCCAGAACCCGTGCCCGCCGCGCCGCTCGGCCTCCTGCCGCTCCGGGGAACTCCTGGTATCGGACTCTTCGCGGACGGTGAATTCGATGGAAAGCTGCTTCCCCCCGGCCTTCAGGACTGCCCGCTCGATGATATCCATATACCGCTCGGTCAGCCAGTTCTTGAAGAAGGTGTTCGGGACCTCTAAGGTGATCGAATCGCTGGTGTGGGCTACATACTTGATCGGGTCGAACCAGATATGGAAGGTATGGTCGTTTTTGAGACCGGCTCTGATCTCTCCTAAGGTCTCCGCCCAGAAGTTGGTGGTATGCTGATCCATAGTGCCTTATAGAGCTGCAGCGAGTTGATCAGAAGTTATCCACAGCGCCTGTCCCCTAAACACGCTTTAAGCATAACTTATTCACAACTTATTCACATGTAAGAATGCGTGTACGGTAATCAATAACCCCTATCGCTAATCGCCATGCCCCGGCGCCCGGGACAGGATCATTCGCGCCAGCAGAACCAGGGCGTCGTTTGCAGAAATTTCAGTGAACCATATTATACCAAACAAGATAAATATTGCAAGCACTTTTCATGAGATCAGCCTTCCGCCGCCAGAGTTCTCGAGGCCTGAGGCGCGTTTTGACGTCCCGGTTTCCCGGCACGCGGGCACTATCTTCGGGGGATCCGGCTTCCGGCCAGAGGGCCGGAGGCACTTTTAAAATTCCTTGACTCCCCGTAATAGTATGGTATAATTTTACAACACAAAATCTCAACCTTAAGAGAGGTCTCGCCATGAAATACACACTGCGGCCGGGTTCGAACAGAAAACGCAAAAGGACGCACGGGTTCCTGAAAAAGATGCGAACAAACCAGGGCAGGAACGTCCTGAAGCGCAGACGTCAAAAAGGCAGATACCGGCTAACAGTATGACCCAGCGGGAAAATTTCCGACGGGAAAACCGATTAAAGACCCGGACAGATTTTGCGAATTGCTATCGCCGGGGCGTGTCCTTCAGCGCCAGGCCGTTCGCGTTGCGCGTCTTGACGACCGATGACACAAGAAGACGGATCGGGTTTTCAATCAGCGCAAAAGCGGTCAGACTGGCGACGAGGCGTTCGCGGCTGCGGCGGCTCCTGCGCGAAGTGTTCCGCAGGCACATGAGATACCTCCGGGAAGGAGTCGACATCATTGTCTCGGTCCGGTCCGATCCGGGGACGGCGTTCGATTACCATCAGGCGGAAAAACTCTTTCTTACGGTAGCGCGGAACGCAAAACTGCTCCTCTCTAATCATGCTGACGATTGAGCGTTCAAGAAATATGCTTTCAAGGATGACCGCCGCCGCCGCCGCATTCCTTCTCGTGACATATCGTAACATTTTGTCAGGATTAAAGATGCGATGCTGCAGGTTTTATCCGAGCTGTTCCGAATACGCCCTGGAAGCGATAAAAAAATACGGCATTTTCAGGGGCGGATTATATACCATACAAAGACTCGGCCGCTGCCACCCGTTCTCTGACGGCGGCTATGACCCGGTGCCATAGATTCTATCCGCCTTCGCAGAGAACCCCGCCTAGTAAGGCGGGGGTGAATGCGACAAGGAGCTTCGGCGAGATGTCGCACTGAAACATGTAGGCGGATACCCATACCCCGACGAGTATGGCGAAATTATCGAAGAGAATTTCGCCATATCTTACGAGTCGGGGTAAACAAAGGTACCACGCCTGTAAAGGAGTGGGGGCTCCATGGAAAAAAGGTTAATTATTGCCATAGCATTATCATTACTGGTTATCATCTCTTTCCAGTCGTACTCGTCGAAACATCAGCCGGTCAAGCCGTTAATACCGGCAAACGAGATGTCGCGCGCGAAATTCCCGACGGAAAACGTCTCTCCTGAAAAGACGCCTGCTCAAACGATCGAACCTGCCCGGGCATCGAATGTTACCGAACAGGAGTATGTCGTCGAGACAGACCATGCCACGATAACCTTTTCGGACCTCGGCGGAGCGATCAAAGATATACGTCTGAAAAAATACAGCTCGCACGGGACCGGCGCTCCGTATGAATTGGCGCGGATTTCTAATCCCTCAGAATACATCCTGTCGATCGAAGATCCATCGCAGACGATCCCCGGCTTGAATTTATCTCTTTATTCATTAGAAATAGGTAAAGGGATAGTAGTGTACACATTAAATAATGGTAAGGTTGAAGTAAGAAAAAGTTATATACTCGATAAAAATCAGTATTGCATCGATTATCGGATTACTTTTAAAAATTTGACGGATACTCCTCTTGAGACAAATTATCGGGTTATCGCAGGTGCCGGGGTATCCGAACCATCTCAACAGGATAAGAGGTTCATTGAAGCTGTCTCAAGCATTAACGGCACCTATACCCCTTTTAAGCGGCCGAATAATTCGCGTATTATTAACAAAGGGATCGTATCATGGGCGGCTCTCAAGAATAGATATTTTTCTATCATCCTCAAGCCTTTCGCGAATTCTCAGATGTATTATTGCGAACAATCTCCGGAAAATGGTATTGTGTGCGGTATCGAAGTGGAAAATTTCACCCTGCTGCCGAATTCATCAGTAGAACACCGGTATCTTTTATATGCGGGACCATCGGATGTCGAACGCCTGAAGGCATTGAATATTGGCCTTGAAGAGACGGTAAATTTTGGGTTCTTTTCATGGATCAGCAAGGCGTTGTTATGGGTGATGAAAATGATGAATGCGCTCTTTCGCAATTGGGGTTTTTCGATCATCGGCCTGGCCATATTTTTAAACATAATTCTCTATCCTCTGACGGCAAAGAGTTTTCAGTCGATACAAAGAATGCAGAAACTTCAGCCTGAATTTGCAAAGCTGAAAGAGCAGAATAAAGATAATCCTCAAAAACTGAACAAGGAGATGATCGAACTTTACAAGAAGCACAAGGTCAATCCATTCGGCGGGTGCCTCCCCCTTATTCTGCAGATGCCGATATTTATCGCGCTCTATAACGGGCTGATCCGTTCGATCAGCCTTAAAAACGCGCCATTCCTCTGGATAAAGGACCTGTCGCAGCCGGATGCGCTCAGGATCCCGGCAACGTTACCGGTAATCGGAAACACGGTAAATGTATTGCCGATCTTAATGGCGGTAGCCATGTTTGCGCAGCAGAAAATATCGGGACAAGCCATGATGTCTGCCCAAACAGACGAACAGGTTCAGCAGCAAAAGATGATGATGATCATCATGCCGATTCTTTTTGGATTTATCTTCTACTCGCTTCCTTCCGGGTTGGTATTATACTGGTTCATCAATACACTCCTGACAACCCTTGAACAGTCGGTCCTTTTTAAGAACCGATAATCCTGTCTACAGATGTCAGTTGAAAAAACTCTTTATCCGCCTTCGCAGAAAACCCCGCCCATGGACGGGGATGAATGCGGGATAGAAACCTGCTTCGGCGTCCTTCGATACTTCGATTAACTCAGTATCGAATCCTGAGCTTGTCGAAGGATTCGATAAACTCGAGGACGCCGTCCTAAGCCGTTCGACAGGCTCACGGTGCCTCGAACGGTGCCGAGCAATGTCGAGGCACGAAGCCGAAGGACGGCGGATGTCGCTTCAACGTGTTGGCGGATACCCATACCCCGACATATCTTACGAGTCGGGGCAAAGATAAGGTACCGCGAGCCCGCTTCGCCAAGCGAGCATGCCCGCGGGGGCTCCATAAATATTTGCTTTTTTTCATTATTTAGGGTATATTCTCTTTTAAAGAATTCAAAATCGGTTGTTTAACGTGAAACAAATTTCAACTCTGAGAGCGGTATTGATCATCATACATAACATACGTATCACCATTATTCAATGTCAAAGGTAATAGCGCTCTGCAATCAAAAAGGCGGCGTTGGGAAGACAACGACTGCTATCAATCTCTCCGCATATCTCGCGTTGTTCAATAAAAAGATCCTGCTTGTCGATATCGATCCGCAAGGCAATGCGACAAGCGGTCTCGGGATCGATAAAAATTCCATCAAGTCCAGCATTTATAATGTCCTTCTGGACCATTTGCCGATCGCCGATTCAATTCTTCCTACGCAGGTCGCGAATCTTTCGCTCATCCCCTCGAACATAAATTTAACCGGCGCAGAGGTTGAGCTCGTCGGTATTATGGGGCGGGAGTACAAATTAAAAAAGGCGCTCGGCTCATTGAACGGAATATTTGATCTTGTCTTTATCGATTGCCCGCCTTCATTAGGATTGTTAACGGTCAATGCCTTGACAGCGGCAGATTCTGTTATTATCCCGATCCAGTGCGAATATTATGCGCTTGAGGGACTGGGGCAATTGATCAATACCATAAAACTGGTAAAAGAGAATCTCAATAATAGTCTTTTTATCGAAGGTGTTTTGCTTACCATGGCAGATTTCAGGACAAATCTTACCAATGAAGTTATCAGCGAAGTCAGATCCTCATTCACCAAGCTATCGCAGTCGATCTTTACTGACAATCCAGGGAAGGTATACCAGACGGTTATTCCAAGAAATATTAAGCTTACTGAGGCTCCGGGCTTTGGTAAACCAATCGCATATTATGATAAGGATTCGGCGGGCGCTTTAAAATATCAGGAATTTGCGATAGAGCTGTTAGGTTTAGAAAAAGAAAATTCAAAAATTGAAAATGATAATGTTTCTAACAGTAGCAATCAAAACAGGTTAGAAAATAAAATAATTGAGCAAAATGAAGGAGTTAATTAATGGAAAAGAAAGCATTGGGAAAAGGATTAAATGCTTTGATCATGGCAAGCGCTAATGACGGCGCAGTAAAAAGTTCGCTGGTGACTATTGCGATACATGAGATCAAGCCGAACCGGTTTCAACCACGAATAGAATTTGATAAGGAGCGCCTCGATGAATTGGTGAATTCAATACGGGAAAAGGGCATCATTCAGCCGATCATCGTGAGAAAAACAGAGACCGGGTATGAATTGATAGCGGGGGAGCGAAGGCTGCGGGCCGCCCAGCAACTGGGGATGACCTCAATCCCGTCGATCATAAAAAATGTGGACGATATCGATGCCTTGGGTATATCGCTCATTGAAAATATCCAGCGGGAAGACCTGAACCCGATAGAAGAGGCGAACGCATATCAGAGATTTGTGAGCGAATTCAAGGTGACCCAGGAAGAGATGTCAAAGGTCCTGGGCAAGGACCGGTCGACGATCGCCAACACACTGAGGCTGCTGGCGTTACCGAAGAAGATCCAGGATTTCATCTCGAAAAATTCGATCACCGCCGGGCACGGAAGGGCGCTCCTGGCGGTATCCGACAACAAAGAGCAGGAACGGCTCTGCGCGGTCGTCGTCAAGCGCCAGTTATCGGTCAGAGAGACAGAACAGCTGGTCGCCCGACGGCAGGGCGGCAGGAAGAAACGCTCGGTCTCGACCGATTCTGACGTGGCGGCGCTGGAAGACGAGTTCCGGCAGCGGTTCGGGACACGGGTGACCGTCGTGCGTGGGAAACGGCGCGGCAGGATCGTTATTGAATATTACTCTCCCGAAGACCTGGAGCGCATTATCGGCATCCTGCGGGGACCCGCCGCGTGATCAGTCCCGCAAGATTGTAGTTGACAACCCCCCGGCGTTATTGCTACAATTACATTTTACCTAAACAAAATATCTATGGAGCAGAAGACGCTCGTATTAATAAAACCCGACGGATTGAAAAAATCGCTCACCGGGAACATCCTGACGAGACTTTCCGAGACCAAGCTCGACATCGTCGCATCAAAGATCGTCCGCGTATCGCGCGAACTCGCCGAACAGCACTATTGCAATCTGAAAGACAAACCCTTCTTCCAGGAGCTGCTGAAGTATATCATGGGCGAGTATCACAAACGGAAGGTCATGGCGCTCGTCTATTGGGGAGAGGACGCTATCAGTAAGGTGCGGGAGATCTGCGGCTCGACGAATCCCGAAGAGGCGGATCCGGTGTCGATACGGGGCGCGTACGGACGGATCACGACCAAAGGCGTCTACGAGAACGCGATCCACGCCTCGACGAACGAGCAGGAAGCCGAGCGCGAGATCAAACTGTGGTTCCAGCCCGATGAGGTCATCATTGATCTCTATCCGACCAGGATGGTCAGCGAGACCAAACAGCGGTGCGTCTGGGCGTAAGAGGGGAGGCGGGTAGTGCTGAGATCAATGACCGGGTTCGGCAAAGGCGAGACGCGCGCCGCGGGCGGCGTCATTACCGCCGAGTTCAAGACCGTCAATCATAAATATTTTGAGATCACCTGTAAGCTGCCGAACAGCATCTCGATGCTGGAAGACCGGATCAAGCAGCTGATCCAGCGCAAGATCAGGCGGGGGAAGGTCAACCTGAGCCTGGCGTGCGAAGGGACGCTCTCCAGGCAGGAAAAGGTCATGGTCAACGTCCCCATGGCGCGCAGCTACCTGCGCGAGCTCACCAAACTCAAGAAAGCACTGGACCTGAAAGGGGATATCACCGTCGACGATCTGATCCTCTTTCCCGGGATCCTGAACTACGAGGCGCACGAAGCCGACCTCATGAAACTGTGGCCGAAAATAGCCGGCGCGCTGGAGAACGCCCTCGACCGGCTCATTGACGACCGCACCAAAGAAGGCCGCGCCCTCGGACGCGATCTGCTCAGCCGGGTCCGGAAGATCGAGACGATGCTCGCGACTATCGCCCAGCGCGCCGAAGCGAACCTCCACGAATATAAGATAAAATTCGCGGAAAGGATCCGGACGCTGACCGGTTCTCATGAGATCGACCCCGGGAGGCTCGAGATGGAAGCTGCCATCTACGCGAAAAGCTGCGATATCTCCGAAGAGATCACCCGCCTGAAAAATCATCTCTACAATTTCAGGAAGACGACGGCGGGCAACGGCGAGATGGGAAAGAAGCTGGATTTTATCGCTCAGGAGCTTCACCGCGAGGTGAATACCATCGGCGCGAAAGCGAGCGATTTCAGTATCTCGAAGAACGTCATCAATATGAAGAGCGAGATCGAAAAGATCAGGGAGCAGGTGAAGAACATCGAGTAGCCCGCTCATCGTCACGAGCAATACGCCAGAGCCCAGATAGAGTGATTCCCGCTGCCATACATTCGACCGGAGTTCGCGTACAGCATAACCAAGGCACGTCCCGCACCAGCAGGATCTTTGTCATCTCATCGCCCTCGGGAGGGGGGAAGACCACGCTCACCAGGCGGCTGATCCGGGATAAAGACCTCGCGATCGTTCAGTCGATATCGGCCACGACCCGTCCGCCGCGGCCCGACGAGAAGAACGGCATCGATTACCATTTTCTGACGCCGGGGGAGTTCCAGCGCAGGCGGAAGCGCCGGGCGTTCCTGGAGTGGGAAAAGAATTTCGGGCATTGCTACGGCACTCCGAAACGGTTCATCCAGGAGACCCTCGCGGCGGGCAGACACGTCCTCCTGAGCATCGACGTGAAGGGCGCGATGAAGGTACAGCGGCGCTATCCGTCGCGCAGCGTCCTCATCTTTGTAAAACCGCCTTCGCTGGTATCGCTTAAAAAACGGCTGCAGCGGCGGCATACCGACCGGTCAGGGGATATCAAGCGACGGCTCCGGGAGGCCAGGCGGGAACTCTCATATCGCGGCCGTTATGATTACCAGATCGTCAATGACCGTTTGGAGAAGGCATACGAGCGGCTCAAGACGGTCATTTATAGAGAAACACACAGATAACAGAGGTGAACGGCATGGCGCAAGTCCGCATAGAAGAACTTTATAAGAAGATCGGAAGCATCTATAAACTCGTCATCATAGCCTCGCGCAGGACGGTTGAGCTCGCCGAAGGGGCGAGCAAGCTCGTCGACGCCCCCAGCCAGGAGAAGCTCGGCAATATCAGCCTCAAGGAGATCCTGGAAGGAAAGATCGGCTACAAGGTGGGTAAACCCGAAAGGAAATGATCATGCCCAAGCAGGCCCGGGAAGTGGTATTGGGAGTGACGGGGAGCGTCGCCATATATAAGGCGTGCGACATCGCGCGAGGCTTGCGCAGGCTCGGCTATACGGTTACGCCGGTCATGACACGCGAAGCCAGGGAATTCATCAGCCCCCTGCTGCTTCAGACGATCTCGGCGAACCGGGTCCTCTCGGATATGTTCGAGACGCCGACCGAATGGGACCCGCTCCATATCTCGGTGGCCGACAGGGCAAGCGCGGTCCTCATCGCGCCCGCCACCGCGCAGATCATCGGAAAGATCGCCGCCGGGATCTGCGACGATCTTCTCAGCTGCATCGTGGTATCGACCAAGGCGCCTGTCCTCTTCGCGCCCGCCATGAACGGCCGGATGTACCGGCACCCCGCCGTCCAGAATAATATCTCTTCTCTGCAACGGATGGGTTACCGGTTCGTCGGCCCCGTCAAAGGAGAGCTCGCCTGCGGGGATGTCGATATCGGCCATCTCGCGCCGGTCGAGGATATCGTCAGCGAGACCGCGAAACTGATCAAGGCCAATGCCCGTCGTTAATCGACCCTCCATGACTCCGCTGACCCGACGGTCCGGCGGCAGGCTTCATTTCGTGATCACTGCCGGCCCGACAAGGGAACCGCTGGACCCCGTGCGATTTTTATCAAACTATTCGACCGGAACGATGGGGTATGCGCTCGCCGAGGAGGCTGCCAGGCGGGGCCATTCAGTTGTGCTGATCAGCGGTCCGAGCGCGCTGCCAAGACCGAAAGGCGTCCGCACTATTTCGGTAGAAACAGCGCTTCAGATGCGGAAGGCCATCCTGCGCGTCTTCGGCGGCTCCGACGCGGTCATCATGGCTGCGGCGGTATGCGATTGGAGGCCCCTGGCCCCGGCGCGGCGCAAGATAAAACGCAGTGGCAACACGAAGCGCCCGTTGACGTTGCGGCTGGTGGAGAATCCCGACATACTCGGCGAACTCGGCAAAATAAAGAAACGGGAGATCCTGGTCGGCTTTGCGCTCGAAACGGAACAGCTCCGCGAGAATGCCATCCGCAAACTGGCCCTGAAGAACCTCGATCTGATCGTGGCCAACCGGCATCATCCGGGCAAAAGCGTCTTTGGACGCTTGAGGGCCACATTCGTCATCATCGACCGCACGGGGACGAAGACCACGCTGCGCAACGTCTCAAAGAGCCTGGCAGCCAAGGCGGTTGTTGACAAAGTAGAGGCCTTGTGTTAGATTAAAAATACCTTTAGCCGCCTTTTGATGGTTATTATATTGTGATTGGATTTAAGAGATATGGTCTGGCGGTATGATCCGTGCTGGACAAATGAGTTTTGAGAACGCCAGAGTTCGGGCGGCGCGGTAGCCAAGTGGTAAGGCAGGAGTCTGCAAAACTCTTATTCAGCGGTTCAATTCCGCTCCGCGCCTCCAAATTTCCGCAAAGCGGAAATTTGTCCTAAGCGTGCTCGACAATCCGACCTTGTGGAAGGATTGTCGGCAATGCGAAGGGCATATAAGTTAAAAGTGCAAAGTCATAGTCTAAAGTTAAAAGTCGTTGTGCCCTTCGGACTTAGAACGTGTTAGGTCGTGTAAGCGACACAACAGCTTTACTCTTTTAGCTTTACACGTAATTCGCCGGGATGGCGAAATTGGCGGGCGCAAAGGACTTATCCCGCATGGCAGGCGGGTTCGCTGGTATAATTTAGATCATTGCCGGGGTGTCGGAACTGGCAGACCCGCCCGAACGACCTCTGTTGATAGGAAACATTTGGTCGGGCGGGCGATACGGACTTATCCCGCCAACTAACCGCTTCGCAGATTCTTTTAGAATCTGCTCGCAGTTGGCGGGATTAATTCGCAGACGGTTCGCTTATGCGAACCTATGACTTACGTCGCTGCGAGCGAAACGAGCGCTCCGTAAGTCATCTGCTCATTAAAAATCCTTATTCACGGTACGCCGGGATGGCGAAATTGGCAGACGCAAGGGACTTAAAATCCCTCGGGTGTTTACACTCATGCCGGTTCAACTCCGGCTCCCGGCACCATATGATTTGCCTGCTATTACGTCAGGCAAATCTATGACGCAACCTACGCGAAAATTGTTGAGCCTGCCTAGTTTTTCAGGCAGGCGAAAGAATTTTCGCAGTGTTTAGGTTGCGGCAAGAAAAAGATCGTTTAGAGAGTTTGAAAGGGCCTTGCAGCCCTTATAGTCCGCTCGTTGAACGTGTGGACGCGTAGCTCAGTTGGATAGAGTGCTTCCTTGACATGGAAGAGGTCACAGGTTCGACCCCTGTCGCGTCCACCAGCTTCAAATTTTGTTTGCAAAATTTGAAGCAGAGCAATTGAAAATCGATCAATAGAACAATAGATAAAAAGAAATTTTCAATTGCGGTCTATTTTCTATTGTTCGATTGTTCAGGATGGATTATTGACGCAGCTGGGAAAGAGTTGTGGTTGCGGGGAGAGGATATGCTCCTCAATAAGATTAGATTAGATTATATCTGCTCAAAATTATATGAATAAAAAACCCGATCTTGAGACCCTCAGACATTCGACATCGCACGTCATGGCCCATGCGGTCAAGACGCTCTATCCCGACGTGAAGCTGGGGATCGGTCCGTCGATCGAAGACGGGTTTTACTATGACTTTGAGCGGGCCGAGGCGTTCACCCCCGAGGACCTTTCCAAGATAGAAGACACGATGCGTCAGATCATCGCGCGCGACCTGCCCTTCGAGCGGAGCGAGATGAAGAAGGACGAGGCGCTCGCTTATTTCTCGAAGGCCGGCGAGAAGTATAAGATAGAACTGATCCGGGAGCTGCCCGACGAGAAGGTCTCGCTCTATACGAGCGGCGATTTCATCGACCTCTGCCGCGGTCCGCACATCGGCTCGACCGGCCTGATCAAGGCGTTCAAGCTGTTGAGCGTCGCGGGCGCCTACTGGCGCGGCGACGAGAAGAACCCTATGCTCCAGCGCATTTACGGGACGGCGTTCCCCACCGAGAAGGAGCTCGATCAGTATGTGCAGTTCCTCGAAGAGGCGAAACGCCGCGATCATCGGAAACTGGGGAAAGAGCTGCGGCTTTTCAGTTTTCAGGAAGACTGGGGCCCGGGGCTCGTCTTCTGGCACCCCAAAGGCGCGATGATGCGCAAACTCATCGAGGACTTCTGGCGCGATGAACATCTTAAAAACGGCTACGCGTTCGTCTACACCCCGCATATCGGGCGTCAGGAGCTCTGGCGGAAGAGCGGGCACGTGGACTTTTACGGCGATTACATGTACGCGCCGATGGACGTGGAGAAGGACTACTATCAGATCAAGCCGATGAACTGCCCGGGGCACATCCTGATCTTCAGATCGCAGACCCGGAGCTACCGGGAACTTCCCATCCGGTTCGCGGAACTCGGCACGGTCTACCGTTATGAAAAATCGGGCGTCCTGCACGGCCTGATGCGCGTCAGGGGCTTTACCCAGGACGACGCCCACATCTTCTGCACGGCCGAACAGCTTGAGACCGAGATCACCGAGACCGTACAACTCGCCTTCCATATGCTGCAGCGTTTCGGATTCCGTGAGTACGACATCTATGTCTCCACCATGCCCGAAAAACACGTGGGCGAACTCGCGCTGTGGGAACAGGCGACCGGCGCACTCAAATCGGCGCTGCAGAAACTCGATATACCTTTTGCCGTCGATCCGGGCGAAGGCGTCTTTTACGGCCCCAAGATCGACCTCAAGATAAAGGACGCCCTGGGGAGGGCGTGGCAGTGCTCGACGATCCAGGTGGATTTCAACCTTCCGGAGCGCTTCGGCCTCGAGTATGTGTCGAACGACGGTTCGCCGAAACGGCCCATCATGATACATCGGGCGCTCTTCGGATCGCTGGAGCGTTTTTTAGGCATCCTGATCGAGCATTACGAAGGGGCGTTCCCCCTGTGGCTGGCGCCCATTCAGGTTGCCCTTATACCGATCTCCGAAAAGACCTTTGCGTACGCCTCATCCGTGCGCGACATGCTGGTCGACAAAGGGCTGCGTGTCAACGTGAACACCCGGGACGAAAAAATGCAGAAGAAGATCCGCGACGCCGAGATCGAGAAGATCCCTTATATGCTGATTATGGGTGATCGCGAACAGACCGAGAAGACCGTATCGGTCCGCTCCAAGACGAAGGGCGATCTCGGGGCGATGAGCGTGGAACGGTTTATCAAGGAGACGGGCAAGGAGATGCAGGGCAAGATACGCACGCGAAAGAAGGCGTAACGATACTTTTCACGCCGGGCGCAGATTCCCGGCACGACAGCAATAGAGGAGGTGAGCGAGTATAGCAAGAGATCACATTAGGATAAATTACAGGATCCGGGCCAAAGAGGTACGGGTCGTCGACCAGAACGGAGAACAGCTCGGTGTCATGAGCGTTCAGGAAGGTCTCAAGAAAGCCCAGGAGGTCGGTTTGGACCTGGTGGAGGTAGCGCCGAACTCCGAGCCGCCCGTCTGCAGGATCATCGACTATCCCCGGTATCGGTATGAACAGGAGAAGCGGGAGAAAGAGGCGAGGAAGAAACAGAAGGTCATCCATATCAAGGAACTGAGATTCGGTCCGAAGATCGAGGAACACGATTATCAGGTGAAATTCCACGCACTTGAGAAATTCCTGCAGCGCGGCGATAAGGTGAAAGTCACGATGTTCTTCAGGGGCCGACAGATGGCGCACCTTGATCTGGGGAAGAAGGTCCTCGACCGGCTCTCAAGCGACATCTCGGCGCTCGGGGAAGTCGAAAAGACTCCCGAACTCGAGGGTCGGGCCATAATCATGGTCTTTAGGCCGAAATAGAAGGTCGTTATAACGGCAACGAGGCGTCGCGCACTGCTGGTGAGGCTCGCGGGCCCGGGACGATTACTATAATCCGGATAGATCCACATAACCATTTTCCGATCTCCAGACGAGAACAACCAGAAGGTATACCATGCCAAAATTAAAGACCAACAGGAGTTTAGCCAAAAGGGTCAAGATCACCAAGCGGGGTAAGGTGCTGCATTATAGAGCGGGCAAGAGCCATATCCTGACTAAAAAACGGTCAAAGCGCAAAAGACACCTCAGGCGGCCGGGGCTGATCTCTCAAGCCGATATCAGAAACATCAAGAGGCTGCTCCCCTACGGCACCTAACACGCGGGCCTAAAGCATCGACGATCTCTCTTAGGAGAAGGTCGTGCGGTAAGGCTCACAGGCGTTTTAGCAAAAAATATATCCCTCGCTTAAGCGCTTGTCAATTTCTTCCCCATACGGGGACAAGTCGAAATTGACTGCGCAAGCTCGGGATAATTCGACCATATGACTTACGCTCCTTGGTAGTCGCGTAAGTCATGGTCTCATTAATTCGGCCATACAACTTACGTCGCTGCGAGCAAAAGCGAGCGCTCCATAAGTTGTGGCCTCAAGGGGTACCCCGCCAGATTTGCTTCGCAAATCAAAACGGCGGGGTTAATTCGGCCATACAACTTACGTCGCTGCGAGCAAAAGC
>Ga0315294_10002340_pt1 | contig 20758 bp, 48 predicted proteins | sample YL17G13_40_MG_FD_203626 | JGI IMG/M metagenome (GOLD analysis project Ga0315294, IMG submission 203626) | Sediment microbial communities from Yellowstone Lake, YNP, Wyoming, USA - YL17G13_40 | ecosystem: Environmental > Aquatic > Freshwater > Lake > Sediment | place: USA: Wyoming | collected...
GGGGCTCCAGAGATCCCGATTACTCTGATCATTTCAAAAAACCAATTGCCTTCATCGTCTTTTCAAACTCTGTCCTGTTGTAGGGATGCTCTTTCTTGTATTTTTGTGCCGTTTCCCATATTTTTTGGCTTATTCCTGTATAACTAAGTTCCGTGGTAATAACCTCGTGCTTCGCATAAGAATCGTCCATAAATCCCTTTGGAAGCATCTTTTCAGTATTCTTTCGCTGTCTAGGAGTCATGCTACACAAAATTGATTTCAGATCCCGAATCAGCCCGCAGTCACAAACATAACAACTATAGATCGTGCAGTCCCCAAAGTGGCACAGAACCCCTTTTGGATAACCAATAACTTTTCTAAAGTAACGCCTCTTCAGATCATCCGTAATCATTAACTTACTCCTAATTTTTTCAGCGGTTATTTGCCGTTTTACGGAGTCTGCGGAATTTCAGGGGTTTTCGGGGTTTCTGGAGTTTTCGGAATTTCCGGAGTTTTAGGAACTTCCAGAGTTTTAGGAATTTCAGGAGTTTTCAGAGTTTCAGGAATTTTCGGAGTTTCGGGGGTTTTTGGAACAGCCACAATAATCTTGCATTTCTTTCCTTCTTCCAGAATCGTCACAGAAATGTATCTCTTTATAAAAGAAAACCTTACTGCTTTCACCTTGCAGCCAGCCGCCTTCAAGTCAGCCGCGATCTTCTTTTTCAGGTCCTTATCCATATTGTCGAAAAGATACTTACTGACAATTTCTCGCGCCTTTTCTGCGTTCGACATTGCGTTCTCCCATAACTTTAAGCCACGAAAACGTTAAAAAGTAAATTTAGTGCCCCCGGCGGGAGTCGGACCCGCATCTCTTCTTTAAAGGAGAAGCCTTCTAGCCGTTGAACTACGGGGGCCAAAAGTTAAAGCTTCCCTGTCCGTGCAAGCTCCCCATCGATTAGGAGCTTCGCCTTTTTCAGGTCCAACGCCTTTCCGAAGGAACGGTACTTGCCAAGAAAATATTTGATGTCGTCCAAAAAGCTCTTGGCGTAATACTTTCTAATCGCTTCACCCCAAGTTTGTTTTTCCATTACTTCTTCCCTTCTTTCTTTGGCTCTTCAAAAACATGGCATGCAAGTGAAACGAGTTTAATACAAGTCACATTATCTGGAGACTTTCCTCTCTCCGTCAGTGCAATCTGCATATCGCTAAAAGTGCAAGTGTACGGAACCACAAGATAAATCTCTTCTCCGTTATTAAATGTAACAGACCAAAGCCGGAAAAGCGTAAGAATTTCTTTTAGCCTCGGCATAGTTCAGACTTCCTTTCAATAAAAATCTTACCTAGGCACCTCTGCCGGAAACGGGCCGTCTGGAACGATAAAATATTTCTGTTTATCACCGTTCCAGACTATTTTTGCCCTGACGCCTTTCGGAACCTGATTTTCAACATAGCCGTCCATGAGAGTCGTAGTACCGTTTTTCCAATAGATTGCGGTCTTGTTGGAAGCGTCACCCCCGCCTATGTATTCAATTCTTTCAATCTCTCCGGTTATAGAGGTGACCTCTTTTCGCCTATCTGCGTTTTCCTTCACGCCACCAATAACTATAGCAATTAAAATACAGGTGATGGCAGCGCCAACCACTCCTTCGATAGCTGTAAATCCCTTGCGCTCCCGGTGCTTGACAAGCAGTTCGTTCAGCTTCTTCAGTTCCTTCTTGTACTCGTCCATCTTATACGGAGCCAAGTTACAGGTTTCTACGATGTCCTGAATTTCTGTCATCCGGCGCTTGATCGCTTCCTCAGCCTTCGCCCTGTGCGGCATGCGCTCGCCTCTCAACATGACGGGAAACTTGGCAGCCTCGAAGGGAATTGAACCCTTGTTCCGGACGTGAAAAGCCCGTGTCCTACCACTAGACGACGAGGCCTGTTATTCTATTGTGTAGATTTCGACCAAAAAGTAAGAAAAATCTTATAAATAGATATGTGCTTTTATTGTGACTTTTTAACAACAAATTGGTTTTTCATACGACGCATAGATTCCTCGACCTCCAGTTGCGCCCGGATAAACATTATCTTGGCTTCGGCTTGCGCCTCTTGCATTAGCTTGTCGTCGCACAAAGACTTACGAAGTTCTTCATTCGTCATCTGTCACCTGAAGTTGGTACCGATAGCGGGATTCGAACCCGCGTTTCTTGGTTGAGAACCAAGTGTCCTGCCCCTAGACGATACCGGCTTCGAAGCATTTACTTTGCCAAAAGCACGGGAGGCTCTTCTCGCCACTCTTCTGGATCATACAGTTCCGTCGGCCATCCGGCCCCGCCTGTATCGTTACGAATAATACCGTGAACAACATTCATCTGTTCAGTCATGTAACGTTCTAGATAAGCCATCTTTCGTGTAGCGTCAAGCTTATCGCCGGACCTCTTTCCATCGGGGATAGCCCATTCTGGAATGCCTATAACCTTTGCGACCCTCTCCCGTTCCTGACGGAATCTCCAGCTATGCGGATGCGGCTCACAAGCTTCTTGGTGCGTCTGGTCGAGCTGTGCGTGAATCAGCTCGTGCGCGATAACTCCCTTGAAATAGATATAAGGCTCCCAATACCATTCCGGCGCTATGTGGATTGTCTTCGTGGTAAGAACATATAGACCGTGGTGCTTCCAGCACTTGGCATTATGGTCGCGGTCACAATAGCAAATCGAGAACTGCACCTTACCCTCAAAGGCGGCTTTGTTGATTTCGTCCGCCGTCGAGATCATGTAGTCTTTTGCGTACTCCCGCGTCCAAGCGCATCCGACGCAGGAGAAAGCCAGCAGGGCCACCAAAAGTCTCTTCATCGGCACATCCTTTCAAAAATTACTCTGGAAGCCGAGCGTGAAATCCCTTTGAATCTCTGACGCCAGAAGGCTGCTCGTCCGGAAACGGCTTTGTCATAATCTCTATGTCAATCAGCTTGTCCTCGAAGTGCCCTACAATAGCTAAAATCTCGTTGTCCGGCAAGCTCGTAAACATGATGCATGAATTCTTCACCTTTTTAAGAAGATCGCAACACTTGAAGACAAAACCCGGAAGCATGATCGATCCGTCGTCCTTCCCATAGGCGATCTCGACTGGCATTGGATATATACACAGTTTATGAACCTTTTTGTTTCCCCTCGGACTCTTATATCTCCAACCAACGTGCCCCGTAGCGGTCAGGGACACGGAGTCGAAACATAAGTTAATCAGCCTTTGAAGCCATGCCGCTGGCTTCTTCTGTTTCGCACCCATGTGTCCCCCGTTTATTTTTTTCTTACAGGATGCCTCCCCGCCAACATGTTCTTAACGGCTTCTTTCGTGACATCCGAGAAATCCTTCCCGAGAATCCACTCAAGGAACGAGGGGTCTGTCCTCCCAACGTCCCGCAGTGTTCTTCCGCTGTTCTTCCCGAACGTAAAGACAAGCTCTGAGCCCTTCCACACCAACTTGCCTTCCGGATCAAAGGCGTCCGGATTCGGCGGGTCTGCCCACTCGTACAGCACTTTTGGATCGGTAGGAAGCTTCCACTTGTTTACGAATACTTCCAAAAGATCATAAATCACGGCTGTATCCGCTTCTGCTCCGTGCGCTCCAGCGTGCTCCTTACCCAAGAACAGCTTGACGGCGGAACTCAAGTCGCGTGGCTCCGCCTTCAGCCAGATCAGGTAAGCGTCCAGAATCGTCTTGTCTCTCCACTGAAACGACATCCCCACTCGCTTGAATTCCTCTTCCAGAAGCGGAAGATCGAACCTTTTAATATTATACCCAGCGAAGTCGCATCCTGACAAGAGCTTAAAGATTGGCTCTGCCTTTTCGCCGAACTTCGGAGCCTGCGCTACGTCGGCGTCTACAATATGATGAATCTCAGAGGCTTCCTTTGGAATTGGAACTCCGGGATTAAACCTCTGATAGCCTTTGAGTGGCTTCTTCCCGTCCGGCTCAATCCGGGTCGCGGCAAACTCGACTATTCGATCCGTTCGGAAATTAGTTCCGGTCGTTTCCGTGTCGAGAATGACGAGCGGACGCGTCAACTTGAGTGACATACGTTCTTTCTCCTATAGGTCGATATCCCACATAAGATCACAGCCCGGACCATTACACGGATTTGTTTCCATATAGTCTGCTCTTGGGAATTCCCGTTTAATGGCAACCATTCTGTGCCTGAGAATGTGAAGCTTGCACTTCGCGTCAGAATACTTGGCCCACAACTTTTTATGCCCCAAGACGGAAATATAATAGCCAAGGGACAAGGACAGTAAGCTGACCAGAATGTATTCCATAGATGCCCCCTTCTTTGGGGCTGATTATACACTTAAGTGGTACCCCCAGCAAGATTTGAACTTGCATTTCGGGCTTAGAAGGCCCGCACTCTGTCCAGTTGAGTTATGGGGGCGTTACGCGATAGTCTCCACTTCTTGAACTTCCGTTGTCTTGATCAGACGGCATCCAACAAATGGAATCTTCATCGCGTTGCAAACATTATCTCGGCCTCTTTTACAGAACTCAACTGCACGATGCGTCAACAGCTGAAGCACATAGGTGCTCGGCCTATCCACAAAGCGTATTTCAAAGCTCTGGCCGAAGGACCTGAAAGAAACCGTATTCTCCGCAAAATAATCATTCAGCCATTTCTCTGTTTTTCTGTTCTTACGCCAAGTTGCCTCTTTGAGCTTTTCTATATAATTGAAAGAATAAGAAGTTGAGTACCCGCGCCCCGTCAAGTGCGCAAACATCGCCTTGTCGAAGAAAACCGCAACCGCCCCGGTATCAACGACAAAGGCATACATAGTGTTCCCCATATCCCCAGCCCCACTTTCTTTAACGTCGCCACTCTGTGTGCGGATTGGAGTCGTTCATCCTCCGCACTTCCTCAAGTAACGCTTCTGCTTCCTTGTCCCCCTTGAAGTACTTCATAGCCCCACGAAACCACTCTTCATAATGAACAAGCAGGTCCGTCAGCTTTCCTTTCCTGTTTATGGACTTTCCTATCTCAAGAATCGCCTCTTTCTCTGCTGGTGAACCCACAGCGTGGACCTGCGAAATGATCCGGTTGGATCGTTCCATCAAGTCGTACAAAGCTTCACGGGACACTCGTTTAGCCATTTTGTCACTGATAAAGAATGTAGGAAGAAAAAGCGGGAGGCCAATTTTCTTGCGGACAGAATGCAATGGAAACTTCGTCATTCTTCCAAGCCGACTCGGTCATGACGACATGCTCTGAAAGATAGCCTCCCTTTGCAAATTCTTTCGCCTCATAAAACTGCTTGTCAGTCACCTTGCAAACAACCTTCTTGAACGACTTTGCCAGCCACTCCTGCATCCGTTGTGAATCCTTATACTTCAGATAGCATGCCAGTGAAGCATGCGCCACGGACGCCATGGCGATACCTAGGGGAGCCTTGTCCCGGACCAGAATGTACATCTTCATTATACTTAACTCCTTTTATTAGTGGCTCCGGGGGCTGGAGTCGAACCAGCGACCTCTCGCTTAACGGGCGAGTGCACCAAACCGGCAGGTGCTTCCCCGGAATTGTTCTTGTCTCCACAAACACGTTTTATCTCAATAACCGAATCTTTAGCCATCCTAGATTTTTGTTCTTCAGTAAAAGTGTGCCCTGTGCTAAAAAGTTTTCCAATACACTTCTTGGAGCAAAAGGTCAGCTTAGGGCCGCTTCTTCTAATATGAGTATCTCTTGCATAGCGTTCAAACACCTTTCCGCAAGCAGGACATTTTATAACAGCCAAAAGATACCCGCGAGCTAGTCCGTGCACAGCTGAGTGCTTTCTTAAAACTGTAAGCTCCAGATTCTCTGGCCTATTATCTAGTTTATTCCCGTTTATGTGATGAACAACTTCTCCTTTTTCAAGACTTCTTCCAAGTTTTTTCTCCATAGCATATCTATGTTCATAAACATACCGATTCCCAATGTATGTCTTTCCTTGGTATCCTTCCGGAGCCGGAATCATCCATCTCCCAGACCCACTAATTAACCTTCCGGGTTTTTTCTTAGAGATAGATCCACGCTTCTTTTGTCGTGCTTCCCTTAAAAGCTGTTTCTGTGCTTCGCGCTTTTCTCTCTCTTCAAACAATTTATCCAACCGTTCTTTCTTCTTGCTTGCACGATACTCCTTAGTAAATCTTTCTGGAACCGGCAAATCCCGAACCCACAGGCTCACGGAACTCTTTGCTACACCCAAGGTTTCAGCAATCGTCGGAACAGCAAGGCCTTGGATACGAAGCGCTATGGCTTTAGACCTCTCCGCTGTTAGCGCCATCATATAAACCTCCTGTGTTAATTACTTCAATATATTAACACATTCGGTCCAGAACGCAATACCAATCTTTCGCTATGTGACCCCGGAATTTCCTTTAGCGACATTACATAAAGCGCACATCGTCTGATAATTGGAAATCGCATCCTTTCCGCCGAGCGATTTCGGAATAATATGATCCTTCGTCATCAAGATTTCTTTGCCATCATTAGCAACGGCGTACAGATTAAAATGAGAACGATTGGCCCCGTGGTTCCTTTCAAGACAAAAGTACTTGCCTTCGAGTCCACACTTCACGCACTTGATTCCGCTCAGCTTAAAGCACTTGTATCTGTCGCTATGCATCCAGACCATATTGCCGTCGTAATTCCGCTCAACATCCTTTGCGGTCACATCAACATAATTCAAAACTTCATCGACTCCGTACTTCTTTGGAAATCTGACAAGGTCGGGATTCTGCCCGTTGTTATCTAAATGCTTTATAACTATGTTCCTGTCGTCCCCGTATATAACCACGAACCATCCGATTCCTTTTGCGTCGTATCCGATGCGAGCCTTCTTGTCAGACTGTGCCGCCCGAATAAACGGGGTCAACACATCATCGGGAACGCGAGATGCGTTCATCCTCTCCGGAATGCACAAAAACTGCTCTAGCTCTTTCGTTTCCATCGTGTCTCTCCGGTATGCCGTTGGGAGGACTTGCGGCTTTCGGGTGCCGCAACCCTTTTTACGGCAAGTTTCCACTCCCGACAACTCCCCACGGTATGCCGAAGAGCCTGATACTATTGTGTAAAGATAGCCCTAAAAATAAGAAGATTTTTAGCCCATTATCGGATCTGCATAAATTCCGGGCGTACTGTCTGGAATAGGCGCAGCACCGGCAACCTTGGCGTAAAACTCTGCTGGTCCGACGCCCCCTATAATTCCGTAGGCATAGCCCAGTTCGCGTAAACCGTGAAGCGCGGACAACAGAAGAGCCTTTCCTATGCCGCGCTTTCGATACTGCTCGGAAACGCCTTCGGGTCCCAAGAACGCTTTCGCTGTGCATTCGTAGGCGCAAAATCCGCAAATCCGCCCGATGTGATCGAGGGCGATAAACAAAGTTGACGGCCTTGACGAGAAGGCGACAGACACTTCGTCTGTCCACCCAACTCCGAAATTAGAAATAATGAACTGGCGCGTGAGCGTCATCTCGAACGGAAGCGCCCGACGAATTGTAATCCCCGGTACGAAAGGAACCGGTTGGAGCTTTAATAGATTCACCAACATATCTGCCATGGCGTGTCTTTTGCTCTCTTAATCCACTTCCGCTTTTCTTACTTCCGCCAATCGCACTTCGACGGAACTTCTACCCCATCAAGGATAATTCCTTTCCTTCGGGCCTTGCTCTCCATTTCCTCTACTTCGTCCTTTGTCAGCAAACACCGCCACCGAATCACCTTCTTGTACTTTGCTCTTTCTTCTTCTGCCAGTTTATTCGTGCAAACACAAGATTCAATCAAGTCCCGAAGGGCTTCGACCAGCGTATCTGCACACCCTATTTGGTAGCTGCGGACATCGCAAGCCACCCAGTAAGGCTTTCCCCACTTGTTGAGGAACTTCTTCTTTTTGTGGTTGTACAGTCGATCCCGCTCGGGAAAGATAGCAACACGCAGCCGCTTGGAAACCCACGCAACTTTTGGCGTGACTTTTTCCTTGGGCTGTATGATTCGGCGCGGAACAAGGGCTCCATTTAGAATAAGCCCGGTCTTTGCGGCTTTAATCACATCACCTTTCTTGACTGGGACGGGGACGGTAAACCGAAAGAGATAATCGTCCCTTGCGATTCCCTTAACAGTCATTCCCTGATTGAGATCGATTTCTATTTTGAATGGCTTGTTTCTAGCGTAGAATACATAAGGTTCAATCCTCTTGTCAGTTTTCATGTCTCTCGCCCTCCCACCTTACTAGTCATATTGCGCAAAAACGCCCTGAAAAATAAGAAGATTTATGGAGCGCGACCTCGGACTCGAACCGAGAAATTGCGGATTTGCAATCCGCTGCATTACCAATTTTGCTAGTCGCGCAAATCGCTAAGCTTCACCGACTTGTTCTCTTGCCAGATCAGGTACGGGCCTTGCCCGGACGACTGCAACACGAACCAGCCGAGGCCGTCATGATAACCTATACCAGTCGGAACCCGCTGTGCTGTTTCGCTTTGATAAATAGTCTTAGCCTCTTCCGGGATGTCAACATCGTAAAGTTCAGCATAACGCGGCAGAAGGCGCTCTTCAAGTTCAGCCGGACTCATATTCCTTCCCTCACTTTAGTGGCCGCGACTGGACTTTCTGCTTCGCAAGGATCTCCCGCATCTCCTGCCATTCCGCCTCTTCGGCCTCGTCCAGCGGCCTGAAAATCGTCCCGCAGTCCGTGCAGGCAAATGCCGGAATCTGCTTCTGCAACTCAATAAGGAGCGTGATCGGATCGATATTCCGATTGTCAAACCGGTAGTATCTGCAGGAGGGACAGACTATTTCCATTATTTATTCGCGTAAGGTACTTCACCAATAACGGCCTCGATAACAGCCTTGTCCTCGTCCTGCATCGCTTCGTGTTCATCGTACATGAACGTGGCCGTCCCATCAACAAGAGCGTTGCGAAGATTAAACCGCGCTGCAATCATCAGCTTCGCTTTTGCGAAATTGACAGGGGTGTCATTCCCATGATAGAAAACCCACTTCGAAGACGTCTTCGCCACGCGTCCTCGGGGCATCCCGGTATAGGCGTTGATCAGGGAATCGACTCCGACCACCTCGTTCAGGCTTACCTTGTAGTGCTTGGCAATCTCCGGGGCTATGTAGTTGCGCCACGCCACGTCGTGCTGGATATCTCCCCCGTACTCTGTGAACCGGAATTCCCGCAGGACCCAGCTTGGCTTCAGCCAGACCCAGTACCAGACCCCCTCCGAAGGACGGACGTCTTCCTTCAAAGCGTTCCGCTTCAGGCTATCGAGAAGGCGATCCAGTTTTTTAGTCACTTCTTTGTCCTCCGCTTTCGCTTCGGAAAGTAGCATTTGCATTCCGTGCCCCGCAGCGTCAGAACGGCCTGAATGCGTTGGTCTCGGCTTCGTGTTTTATGCTTACCCATCCCTCCCTCCCGCTTGTCACCCCGCTCGATTTGGAACTTGCATCGCAGCCTGCCCCGCCTCATTAGCCCACGCTTTTGCTGGTTTCATAACTTGTCTGCTAAAGAGAGAAACGAGCGTCCTTCCCCTCTGCCTTTGCTATTGCTGCTTCTGCTTCCGGTATCCCGGCGTACTCCGCCCCAAGAGAGCGAGGAGAAAGTCGGGCAATAGTCAACAGCGACTTACAGGCAGCGAGAAGATCGGGCGCGGCAGAAATGAGCCAGACATCATCTGGATTCGAGAACCCGGAATACCCCTTCCCCTCGACCCAAGGAGGGCCTACAACCATTCCACGGGACGGATTGTCGGTTGCTGTTTCCGCCCGCTTGAACCAGCCATTCCACGGCCCCGATGTGTGACTGCTCATGCTTGTCTTTCTTTGCTACTTTGGCCCTGCGTCGTCGGCGAAGGCCCACCACTGAACGTACTGGCACTTCGGGCATCGCCAGCCCTCTTTCGTCGGAACAAGTTTCCGCCCACAGTCACACGTGTACGGCTGCATGTAGTTTTTTGCCTGCCGCCGCTTCAGGGCTTCAACCTGCTTTTTTGACCACGGGGTGAATTCTTTTTCGATTTCCATGTTATCTTTGATGAGAAGACGGGGAGGGGACGTAGCGGGACGCAACGCCCACTACGCACCCTCCCCAAGGCCATGATGGCCTTTTTGGTGGCTATATAAAGCCGATTAATTTTTTGGGTGGTCTCCGGAAGACGCAATAAAGGCGTCTCCGCTCGGAAGTTGCACGCGAAGGCAACTCCCTAGAAACCACCAGATTATCAATCTCCCTTAGGCAGCACTCCGCGTGAGAATTCTTCGTAACTTATCGCGTTGCCAACAGCACCAACACCCGTAGCAATAAAACTTCCTCTAGAATTGGAAACGGTTTTAATTCCCTTCTTTTCCTTGCGTGAAGTAAATGGGACGTACCGAATCTTTTCGCAGCCCGTTCCTGAGCAAGTCAGGCAGACCACGGCGGTCCCCCTCGGCTCACACATACCCGAGTAAAGACCCGTCCCACTACACGAGTGGCATTCCGCGAGAACTTCCGAGGCCATACGATTCTCCCTTTATATATGCGATTCGGAACTAAGTTCCTGCTAGATTTTTCATGAAATCCCCAAAGAACTTCGCGTTTTTAGCGGCCTTCCGGTGGCTATGCCGGTGCTTGGCCTTCTGCAACTCCTGCTCAATACGGGACTTAGCGTAGTTCCGATACTTTGCCTTGTTCAGCTTCCCAATCTTGGCTTCCTTCATAATCCTATTGTGCAAGAACGGCTATAAAAATAAGAAAGAATATGCCTATTGGGCTAAGAGTCTCGTAAAGACCTAGAATTTCCAGTAAAGCCATTCAAAGAAACGAGAATGAAATGAATTGGGGGAGTCTTCGATCAGCCACAGGAACTCAAGGAGCAGCGCCACAGCAAAAAACACCCCCAGAGAAACGTTTATCAGATCCACATTTCACCTTTCTCAACCCGATAAGTATAAGAAGGAATGTGGCGGAGAGGGAGGGGCTCGAACCCTCAAGTCGATTAAGACGCGGGTTTAGCAAACCCGTGGATTACCAATTATCCGTACCTCTCCGTAAAACTTCTAGTCTTGGGGAGTAAGCTTCGTAGAAATAGGCGGAACACTGTTGTCCAGCTTTTTAAGGATCTTTGCTCCGTCAGAAATCATCCTGTCCATCTTTGCGATTTCATATCCGTCTTGGGTTAGGGTTATCTCGTTCAACAGAAGATTTTTCTCTGCCTTCGGCGTGCTTTCCGCAATCTTTGTAGAAATAGGAGGAAGAGTCAAATCGAGCTGCTTTACAAGTTTTGCTCCGTCGCGAATCATCTTATTAAGTATCGCTTTCTGCTCTGCTTTCGTCAGCTTCGCCGCCTTCTTCTTTTCTTTCCTATGCTTTTCAAGCTTCTTCTGCTTCCACGCCAGTTCGAGACGAGCCACGTCTTCGTCAGAAAGAATTTCCGGGTGAACATCGGGAGACATGCCTTTGGACGCCGCCTTTGCCTCTTTTTTGGTTTCAAGCCACAAGATGCCATCCACCGAAGAGGTATACCCTCCGTCTTCCGCTAAATACACGCGACCGGACGTATACGCCGGATTAGGCAAAAGCTTGAACGAGGCTGTATACATGTTTCGTGCTCTCCAAAAAATGGTACCCCCGGAAGGAATCGAACCTTCCCCTCGACGTCCGCAGCGTCGTGTGCAGAATCCACTACACCACGGGGGCAACGTCCCGGTTTACTTCGTTCCGCTCAGCGTCAACTTCTGAGTCGCCGGGGCTGTCGCCTTGGACGACGTCCCTGCCGCAGGAGGTCCCAGAGCGAGGAACTCGTTGATCCCGTCAACGATGCCCGTAAACAGGGCAACCAGCATCGAACGCTGATCAGCCGTCAGCTTGTCGGTCGGGTTCTCGGGCAGCTTAATGACACTCAAGGAAACGTTGATCGCGGCCTGAATCACGTCCTTGATCACGGGGTTGATCCGCTTGTCCAGCAGGGCCAGCGTGAAATCGACGGACTCCCGAGTTGTCTGCCCGATGGTCGCGCCACTCAGGAACGGGAGGACGACCGTATTGATCGCGTCTCTCGTATCCGTGGCGTACACCTTCACCTTCTCGTAGGACGCCGGATCTCTGGCCAGAGCTTGAAAACCCGTCGAAGCAACAATCGTCGCTCCGCTATGAATTCCGGCAATCGCATCTGCCGGATTCACCGTAATCCCGCTACAACCGACCGCCATGACCGACAAGAGCGCCAGTGCGACATACTTCATACGACCTCCTTAGAAAAGAAAAACGTGAAAGCTAAACGCTCATTACTCGTTTTCTCGGAGACATCCCCGCGTCCGAAATAGACGGAAGAGAATTACGCTGCTTCTCCGTCAGGAAATCTTCGTCCCAGTAAGTCTTAATAATGACTTTTCTATTCATCAGCTTTTTTGTATTCGCCGCGAGCTGGTTTATATTAAAAATCGAAGCCTCTTGAAGCGGAATATAGGGAGCAAAAATATATCCGCTCTCAAGGAATTCTTTTCCGGTGTATCCTATCAGGAGCTTCATTTTCATTCTCCCTCTCGTCGTCCCAATAGGTTTTAACAATAACCGTCCTAAATTGAACGGGAACCGGAGCAAAAATAAAACCGGGGTCTAGCTTCGTCTTGCCCTTAAATCCCATAAGGATTTTACTCATTTTTCACCAGATCATCATCCCAGTATGTTTTAATCTGAACTACATTTTGCCGCACCGGAATCCATATCTCGTCGTCTATCGCAAATGGATCATATTTACGTTTGGATGTGCCCGTCCTCGCCGCCCTTCGGGACATCATCTTCCCAATACGTTTTAATAGGGACCACGCATTCCGTAAGAAAGAAAAAATCCCTGTCTTGCTGTTCATTAACCACCCACATTGTTTTCAGCTTTCGGGTCTTGGTGTTCAACGGAATCTTCACGAACTCCAGTTTTTGGTGTTTCTTCTTCATACGTTTTAATCTCTACGATTGGAAACATTAGATCTCTGATTCTCGATCCGAAATTTGACGGAAGCAACACTCCCAAAGGAAGCCTTAAAAGTCTTTTTAGCTCCTCCGAGACTTCCTTACTCATATGCATATAATGTCTTGGTATCCCTGTTCCGAATTGAACGGAAATTTCAAGTTTCGGAGACTTGTGTCTTATCCATTTAGACGACAGGGACTGTTGGCTTTATTTTTAGAGTTCAGCGATCTTTTTACTCTGGTCCAACGAATACCAAGATCAGATTCAAACATCAATCCTTGTCCGTCATTATGGATGGATTTGATTTTCAAGCGATCCCCCGCATGATGCCATATTTCTTCGTAGGAATCTCTGATGTCATCTAAGATTATAACCCAGTCTCCAGTCTTGTACGGATTCTGATGCTTCATAATCTCCTCTTAAGTAAGAGAGCTGGCGGCGGGATTTGAACCCGCGACCTCCTGTTTACAAAACAGGGGCTCTGCCGCTGAGCTACACCAGCCGAATTTCTACTTCCGTTCGGTCGCATCACCAGCGGGACCCGATGACCCGTCTGGCGTCACGGTGATCTTCGTGTCCTTGTCTATCTCCTTCTTGGCTTCCATGGCCCGTACCTGCTTGCGGATGCATCCGCACGGAACGGGCTGCTTCTTGTCTCCGTTCAGGAAGCCAATGCGGCCCGTCCCGTGGCACTTGCTGCAACTCCGCTTCGGCTTGAAGTCTACAGACTTCTTCGGCTGAAGAACGGCAACCGTACCCTGCGTACCTTCCGGGGCGTTCATGCGGTCTCCTTCTTAATGGACTCCTGCTTATTTATGATTTGTTCTACGGTCTTAATAACATCTTTTTTGGAAACCCTCTTCGGCTTTGGCTCCTTTGACAGCCTCCACAATGCGCTCTGCATACTACAACACGGAAAACACTTTCCGCAAGGCTTTTCTTTGGGGGTTGGGAACTCGCAAGTCCAGCAGAGCTTAAACAACCCAACCTCTTTCAGTTTCTTTATAACATCGTACTTCGTCTGCCATTCCAGCGGCGTTTTCAGGACGCCCTGTTTACGGGATATTTCCTGAAGATATTTGAATGCCCAATACGCCTGAGCCTGATAATGCCAGAAATCATCGCCACGGATATATCCTAGGTAAAGGTCTTCTTTTTCTTTCAAAAAAGTAGCAGCAATGGGTATCCACGTAGCAGGTTGAATCAAACCGCCCCCCGTCTCCATACTGAAATCGCTACGGTTGTCGTACTTAAGCTCGACTTCGTTATAATCAATCTTCGGCACTTTTTTCTTTTTTAGCCATTGCTTGATCCGTTCCCGTGCGTGCCTTTGGGCCTCGATGGCTGGAAACTGCGGGCTAACAATAGAAAGCGCCCGGACGGGGTCGGATTCCTTTCGGTCGCTTGCGGTGGCGAGTTCGTACAGCACTCGCGTCGAGTCGCACCCGCCAGACCAGCATACGAGACTCATGCTTTCGCCTTTCTCTTTAGCTCAAACAGCATCTTTAGTTCTGGGTATTCTCGCGTGATCTCTTCCTCGAACGGGCATTCCGCGCAGCACTTCACCCGGTCACTTCGGAGGTTTTTCCTGCACAGCTTCACGTGGTTGGAAAGTTTCGTCTTGTTCATACGTTTTTATCCAAACGGTTCGAAGCCACTTTTCAATCCTATCCAGATGATCCTTAAGCGATTCCACAGGATCACCTCTACTAGTCGTCATAGGTCTTAATCTCCACGACGGGCGATGGCTCATAAAACCAGTTTGCTTGGTTCTTGGGCGTCCTCCGGTAAATCTCGGCGGAAATCTCGGTCATCCGCTTTACGAATTCCGCGTTGGTCATTAAGATCCCGTTTCTCACGAAGAAGGGCTGCTCTTTCGGCTCGGCTTCTTGCATGTGTCGTCATCCCAATACGTTTTAATTTTAACTACAGACCAGTCCCGAAACGCTCCCTGAAAGACCTCTTCTGGATTTTCTCTTGCGCGTTTTACGAGATCCTCCTCAGACAGGTTATACACCGCCCACCTAATGAATTCTTTGTTAGTCATCCCAGTATGTTTTTATTTGAACGGTTTTTGACTCTTTCAGCAGGTCAGCAATGATCCTGCGGTCTACCTCTTTACAGATATCTTTCGACATCCTCTTGATGCACTCGTATTCTATCTCTTCGAAATCTGCCGGTTTTTTACTTTTTATTCTTATCTTGTCTAGCATTCTTGCATCCTATCAGATCTTCGTCCCAGTACGTTTTTACGTGGACGGTCCTCGCTTCCCGCGACTGACCTCTTACGATTTCCTCTATTTCCGCGACCAGCTTTTCAAGGTGTTTAACTCGCGCCATCGATCTTTTGGTAAGCTCTCTTATATCACTACTAAACATTTTGGTGTCCCCGAGAGGATTTGAACCTCCAAGCCTTTCGGCATGCGGGCCTAGGCCGCACGTGTCTGCCAGTTCCACCACGAGGACATAAGATAAGTGGTAGCCAAGGTGTCGCGCTGCAGCACGCCTGCCTTTCTCGTTCCGTACTTGTTCCTTTTCAGGACCGCATACGGAACTGGGTTTAGGCGGCAGGACCACCAGCCACTTACCTTAATTTTTAGGAGTCGGGGCGCGGGGACTCGAACCCCGGATTTTTGGTACCCAAAACCAACGCCTTAGCCGCTAGGCAACGCCCCGGTTTTTACGTCTGAATCCTGATTGTAGGCCATCCCATGCTCTTGTATGCGTCAAACAGAGACGGTTTTGGACTCTCGTTACCGTAGTGTGCCTCTCTTCTGTCAAGCTCTTTCAGTATCTTCAGCACGATAGCCAGAGGATGATCTTCTGGAAATGGGTCTGGACTACATTGTTTCATTCTTCCGTGGTGGTAAGATCCGCAAGCGAAATTAATATGTTTTGCAGCCTCGCGAATGTGATGATTTCCATATGCCCCGTCATTCGAGCCGTGAGAAAATGTCCCTCCGCATGTAATACAAGGACAGGGTCTTATGGGATAATACTTGTCTATGTTGTACTCGTCATTCATGCCTTGATTTCCGACTTCAGGCTTTCTCTGGCTCCAGAAATAATCTGGTTTCGCAGCACGGCGTTCGTGCTCATCTCCCTGATCCATTTCGTCGCCCAGACGCAGTTCAGGTACAGCATGCCGTTCTTCGTGTGCTCCACGGGTGTCACCGTGCATCGCCCGAACATGACGACGGGGACGCCCGCCTTCATGGCCTCGTGGACGTAAGGCACCAAGCTCTCGTCGCACTCCGGAAAGAACGCCACGGCTGCGGTCTGCAGGGCTTGCGTAAATCCGCTTTTCGGGGCAACCGACACGTTGTCCGAGCTGTGTGCATCGTCCGAAAACACGAATCCGGTATACTCTTCGCTCATTGCGTGTAGCAGCAATGACAGCTCCGCAACGAGCGGACGGTTAACAACCGAGACTACTTTATACATAACAATCGCTCCTGACTGCTAATCCCATACCAAGATTCGGATAGTTCAGGCGACCCTTCATGGAGTCATACTGCCCGACAAACTCCAAGAAGTAAAAGTTGCGATTGTGCCTCTGCTTGATCTCCATCCACCCCTTGCAGCACTCGTCGTTCATCCCGTAGTTCCAGATATCGTGGCACGTAATCAGCTTCGCCCCACAGGCCACCGCGCCGTCAAAATCGGCGCACATGCTGTTGATCAGATGCTCCCCGTCCACCATCACCAAGTCGAAATGGTAGTGCTGCATGAACTTCTTGAATATGTCGGTCTGGGAGTTGAGCCCCACCGAGCTATAGACCGGATTAAAGCATCTGGCGTCTTCCATGACGGGGCATGCCAGCTCGACGTCTACGCCAACCGCCTCCTTGAACTTGTTGAACCGGGACAGATACTCCACAGTCAGAACCGTCGTTCCGCCGTCACGGGCACCTATTTCAAGGTAGCTCTCGATCTTGAAGCGGGACAGAAAGATAAGATAGTCCGCGAACTGTACGGGGTATTGCCAAACCCGAATTCCTGTCCCGAGATACTGCCTCAGCTCAATCGGCCAATCCCCGAAAAACTCACCATTAAGACCGACCTCCGCGATCACTTGCCGCATTGCGTCCCGGTCTCTCAGCTTGGCATCCGGTAGATCACGCAATGGCTTCAATGCGTCGAACGAAAACATGTTCTCTCCTTTTTATACTTTCGGAACTAAGTTCCGGTTATTCGTGGCGGAGACGACAGGAGTCGAACCTGCACGGCTGTTAAGCCGCCTCGTTTCCGGCGAGGTGGGCCTGCCAATGCCCAACGTCTCCATGGCGGAGGCTGCGCGAGTTGAACGCGCCAAGCAGCTTTCGCCGCTTTCCTCATTTCAAGTGAGGGGGGCCTGCCAATGCCCAAAGCCTCCTACGCAACCGATCTCGGAAGAAGCTCCGTTATACCAAGAAGCGCCAGCGTTTCATACTGGGATTCAGTCTCGGCCTTCCTGACCTTGCGGACGTAGAACTTCCCGTCAATCCGGGCAATCGCATAATACAGCGTGTCGCTGGGATTCCAGACACCTTGTAAACAAATAACTACGAATGGCCACGGATCAAGACCAAATGTCATGACGCTGAAAAGACCATATCTGGATGACTGGCTACCTAAGCGCCGTTGCTTCTTAATCTCATAGTCAAGGGGAAGAAAAAGTGTATTTCCTCCCGTTGGGCAAGCGCACACATCACTTCTCACGGGGGTATACTGAAAAATCCCTTTAAGAATTTGGTCTTCATCGTGGTATTCTCCATCCTGAAAATCTAGATTCCGGATAGGGTCTCGAATCTCCTCGTTCTTCGCTGTCTTCTTGAATTCGTTCAAAAAACTTGCAACGTTCTTGCCGATGTTGCCGCAAAGCTCGTTGGCTTTTTCTTGCAGAAACGTCTCCTGTGCCTCTGACAGCGTAATGTCCCGCTGGATAAACTCTGTTACATACCGCTCGTCTTCCTTGACGCTGTTCGGAACAAAAATAAGAAACGTCATTGGCGGAACCGGCATGGATGGAATATTTTCGCGCAGATACGTAGTGACGTGCCTTCTGAAAAGTCTATCGTATTCGGTAATAAAGTCGTCACTCTCCAAAACTTGGGGAATAACAAGCCTGTCCAGAACGACAACGTAGGTCTTCCCCTTGTAGCCGCTCTTGTCGTTAAGACTGGGAATGAACCGGACGTTTTCAATCTTCCCGCAAAGATCACTTGTGATATTTTTGTAACTGTTTTTAATACTAATACCAATTCCCAGTCCAATGAAACTTTCTGTTTTAGGCTGTTCGTTCATATATCTCACTCAATTAATTTGCGGAGGCGAGTGAGGGGGTCGAACCCTCCAACCCTTTCGGGCTACTCCGCCTCGAACGGAGCGGGCTTGCCGTCGTGCCCAAACTCGCCTTATTTTGAAGTAACAGCATCCACAATCGCCTCGTATCGGATAACCCTGAACTCGGAGAAATCTACCCCTCTTGAATAGGAATCAAGTTCTTCCTTCGGTGTATTTTGTATCTTTCTTAGCGCCTCTTCAGCCTCCTTTTGGTTCGTGTGCAAAACAAACACGGGGTAACCATCTGGATCGAGTGCCTCTTGGTAGAATCCGTCTTGAACTGCAAGATTCTTTGAGTCAGGGCCAACAATCAGAAACAAGACGGGCGGCTTAAACATGTCTCACTCCTTATTGTCCAAGAGCTTCGCGAGTTTGACGTTTTCCTGAAGCTCAAAAAGCATCTTCTCAATATCCGCGACCGACTCTCTTATTGTCCCGTCAAGAAGCCCTTTAATCGGTATCGCTTGAACGCGGGGCTCCCCTTTTGTCGGCACAAAAAAAGTCTGGACGCCTTCCGGAAATTCCCAGTGCCCCTTATGCAGCGCCTTCCTGAAGTGATGCATATATTGAAACGCATCGCTAGGCCCCATACCGCCAGTGTACACGTAAAAAACCAGTAAGAGATCTATGGTTGGCCTCGGACACACCAGCATAGCTTGAATTTCTGCGTCGGTCGGAACTTTCATACTTGGCTCTCTAAAGAAAATTTAGTGGCTCTCCCCGGAGTCGAACCGGGACGGTCGCTGCGTATGAAACAGCCGCACTACCAATTATGCTAGGGAGCCCCTAATAAGTCTTTATAAACACCTTATAAGGATAATGCTTAGCACTGGCATAATATTCAACAAACGGGCACAGCCCATGACAGTGTATTAAGTCCTGCATCCCTTCCCAAGTATAGAGAGACAAAGCCGGATTAAAAAATACTGCAAAGTTATCATCGTCGCTTGGCCACGGAGAGTTCATGTTTGGTACGACTAGATGTTGATTCCGGCTTTTAATAATACGAACCGCAGCGTCGTATAATGCTCGGTGATTTCTTTCGGTGCATTCCATGTTATACTAGTAAGCCTTATAGTTTTGGGGCCGGTTGCCGGAATCGAACCGGCCTCTTCGGTTTACGAAACCGATGCATGACCACTATGCTAAACCGGCTTCTTTTTCCACTGGTAAGAACGCCACGAACGCCCGTGTCCACGATTCAATCCACCGAACGTAGGCGTAAGACTATGACAATTCGGGCAAAGAAGAGCAAGATTTTCCGGACGATTATTTTTAGCATTCCCGTCCTTATGATCAACTTGAACTGGAACCTTCCCTGTAACTGGATTACGTTTATTCCACCCGCACAATTCGCACTTTTCTCCGCGAGTCTCCAAAAGCCATCTCCTTACTCTATGATATACAGAATATTCTGACCCACCAGAATGTAGGCCCTTGAACCATAAATCTACAAATTCAGCCTGACGCCGTATATTCGTACAACGTGGGCAACAACACTTACGCTCTCCTTTTCCAAGCCTATTTCCGCACACGGCACAATTTTTTATTACAATTCTATTTTTATTGTTTCTTCTTGCACAGCAAGAATGACTACAGTACTTGTTATAACGTTTTTCGTATGACAAAGAAATTCCGCAACAAACGCATACTTTTCCAGCGTATTTCTTTTTTGTCTCTTCTACTCTCCTCTTTACGAATAAAAGTATTTTTCTTCGCGCCTTTTTGTAACCAAGTCTACCCGCTTCAACCGGTGTCATTCCCATGTTTCACCGATAAATTCTTTTGTTTTAACTCGTTAAACTTACTAGAAACAAGCTCTTCGGCCATCTCCGCCATTGACTTATTCGAAATTGCAGAAATAATCTTAAGAGACCTAATTGTCTTATCCCACAATTTGGTAGTCCTAAACTTGTCTTTCATTTTGTAATTTTACCTAAAGTTGTAAAAGTTGTCAATACCCTTCTTGCCGTATATTCTGAGTAAAGCACTGCTCTACCATTAAGCTACGCCAGCCTATATTGTGTGAATTTGACCCCGAAAATAAGAAAATTTTTAACCTCGGTCGTCCTTTATCCTCTGGGCCACATCCACTATGTAATCGTCTTCCGAAACGGAAACCTCAAGCGCCACACCGATCTTTCGGGCTTCGTCCTCGTCTCCACGAGTGAAATCACCTACCATGCTCTCGTCGGAAACAAACGCAGGATCGATTCCACAGACCCCTTTTATGGCCTCAAGAACCTCGTCTACAAAAAGACTCAGGTACGCGACTCTCGTCGTATCCGCGAATACGATCTTTTTCTTCTTGGCTAGATCCTTAATTTTCTCCGTATCCTTCGTTGTCTTCCTGAGGGTCTTCTTCTGGATCTTCTTCGGCTTGTTCTTTCTTGTCATTTTTCCCCTCTGATTCCATGACAAAGGCTTCTTCCATCATGGGCTTGACGGAACTTATAAGCTTTTCGGCCTTTTCGCAGTCCCCGTCTTTCTGCGCCA
>Ga0315294_10002341_pt1 | contig 20756 bp, 17 predicted proteins | sample YL17G13_40_MG_FD_203626 | JGI IMG/M metagenome (GOLD analysis project Ga0315294, IMG submission 203626) | Sediment microbial communities from Yellowstone Lake, YNP, Wyoming, USA - YL17G13_40 | ecosystem: Environmental > Aquatic > Freshwater > Lake > Sediment | place: USA: Wyoming | collected...
CTTGGCGAAGAAGTGGCTGATGGAGAGCCGGCTCAGCAGGTCGGGTTCGATCATATCGGGATGGGCGGAGATCATGATGATAGCCCCTTTATAACCGTTCTTCCGCAGTTCGACCACAAGATCGACCCCGTTCATTCCCGGCAGTTTGTAGTCCGCGATGATCAGGTCGATGTCGGCCTTTTTAAAGCGGGCCAGGACCTCCTGTCCGTCCTTGGCCAGATAGACCCGGTACTGTTTGTTCAGGATCAGGAAAAACGTCTTGCGGATATTCTCATCGTCATCGACGATCACGATTTTCTTGGCTAACATGTTCGGTCCTTTCGTTACACCCCAAAATAAGCAGGTTTTGTGCCAAGTCCATAGCCCTCTTTCCAGGGGGAAATCGTCCCCCCGGCCGGCCGGAAAGGGGGTCGGCCCAAAGATATTTACAGCCCCGTGTAAAATATGAAAGGCGCGGATCCAGGCCGAATGGGGCGGATCCGGCTCGTCCGGGAATCACGGTTCCGCGGAATTCGGCATGTGTCTGCGAAGGGACGAAAGGGACTAGATCTCGAGGGCGTAGTCTTTGATTTTTTTATCCAGCGTCGGGCGGCTGATCTTCAGGACCTGGCTGGCCCGGGTCTTGCTGCCCTTGACCGCGGCCAGGACGTATTGGATGTATTCCTTCTCGACCTCTTCGAGCGAGACCAGGTCCCGGGAAAAGAGCTTCCGCTCCTCGGTCTCCAGAGGCAGGTTCTCCTTGAGGACGACGTCTCCCTTGGCCAGGATGACGGCCCGCGTCAGCGCGTTCTCGAGCTCGCGGACATTGCCCTTCCAGGGCAGGTCGGTGAGGAGCTTCATGACGTCCGGCGGGACCTTGCGGACGTTCTTCCGCAGCTCCCGGTTGATCTTCTCGACGAGGTAGCCGACGAGCTCGGGAATGTCCTCCTTGCGCTCGCGGAGCGAGGGCAGGTTGATCTCCACGACCTTGAGCCGGTAATAGAGGTCTTCGCGGAACTTGCCGCTTTCGATAAGCGCGTGGAGGATATGGTTCGTCGCGGCGATGATCCGGGCTTCGGTCTTCATCACCTTCTCGCCGCCCACCTTCATGAAATCGCGCGACTCGATGACGCGGAGCAGTTTCGATTGGAGGTTGGCCGAGACGTCGCCGATCTCGTCCAGGAACAGAGTCCCTTTGCCCGCGATCTCGAACTTGCCCCGCGTCTCGCTGACGGCGTCCGTGAAGGCGCCCTTAACGTGGCCGAACAGCTCGCTTTCGAGCAGCGTGTCCGAGATGGCCGAGCAATTGATGACGATGAACGGTTCGTCGCGATAGGGGCCGTTGTAATGGATCGCCTTGGCCACCAGCTCCTTGCCAGTGCCGCTTTCGCCCTGGATCAGGACGTTGGTCCGGGTGTTGGCCACGGAACCGATGAGCTTATACACCTCCCGCATCGGCGACGAGTGGCCGATGATGTTGTCGATGGTGTATTCCTTCTGCTTTTCCTCGACCAGGTAGCTCACCTTTTCCTCGAGGGCCTTGACCTGGAAGGCTTTCTCGACGGCCAGGTCTATGGCGATGTAATCGAGCGGCTTGACCAGGTACTCGAAGGCCCCCAGCTTGATCGCCTCGACCGTCGTCTTCATGTCGTCGTAAGCGGTCATGATCAGGATCGACGCCCGGGCCGAGAGGTTCTTCATTTGGCGGAGGACGTCGAGCCCGTCGGCATCGGGGAGGCGGATGTCCAGGAAGACGAGGTCGGGCCCCATCTCGGCGTATTTCCGCAGGCCGGATTCGCCGTCCTCGGCCGTCTGGACCTCGAAGCCCTGCTTCGTCAGATGGGACGAGAGCGTTTTGCGGATGAGCGTGTCGTCGTCGACGACCAGGATGGATTTCATGGTTCCCCCTCGCATGGAATGAGGATCTCGAAGACCGTCCCCGGGCTCCGTTTCCTCACGACGCGGATGGTGCCCTTGTGCTGTTCGACGATCTTGCGGGCGTTGGCCAGCCCCAGGCCGAAGCCCGAGGCTTTCGTGGAGAAGAACGGCTCGAAGATGGCCTCCCAGTCTTTGTCCGGGATGCCGCAGCCGTTGTCGGAGATCCGGATGCGGACCTTTTTGGGGCGCGTATCGGTCACCAGGGACACCGACAGGCTGACCTTTCCGCCGTCCGGGACGGCCTCGCCGGCGTTGCCCAGAACGTTGAGGAACACCTGCCGCATCTTGTCGCCGTCGACGAGGACCTCGGGAACACCCTCCTCGATCCGGCGCTCGATCGCGATCTTCTTCTGCCGGAAGCCGTCGGCGATCATCTTGATCGACTCCTCGATGATCTGGGCCACGGAGAAATGTTCAAGCTGCAGGCCGGAGACGCGCGTGAAGTTCAAGAGATCCTTGATGAACTTCTCGATCTGCCCGATCCCCTCTTGGGTGATGGCCAAATGCTCCTGCTCCAGGTCCCCGAGGCGGCCGTCCTCGAGGACCTTCTGGATATTGAGCTTGACCGAGGTCAGGGGGTTCCGGATCTCGTGGGCGATCGTCGCCGACAGCTTCCCGATCGAGGCCAGCTTCTCCGCCTGGATGAGCTTTTTATGGGCCTTCTCGATCTCGTCGCGCGTCGCCAGCAGCCGGGCGCTCATCTCGTTGAAGCTCATGGCCAGGTTGCCCAGTTCGTCCGCGGATTCGATCCTGATCGGATGGGAGAAATCGCCTTTGGACACGCGGACGGTCCCCTCCATGAGTTTTTTAATGGGCTTGGCGATGCGCCGGGCGAGCAGCGTCGCCCCGATCATCCCGAGAAGGAAACCGGCCACACCGATAAAGAGGAGGGTCAAGCGGGTCTTCCGGATCTCGGCCCGCATGTCCTCCAGGGACAATCCGATCTTGATCGAGCCCCTTTTGACCATGGGTCCGCGGGAGAAGATGGGGATCTCGACCTCAAGAACCCGCTGCAGCTTTTTGGCCAGGAAGATGTCCTTGGTCTGGGCGTCCACGACGTCCACTTGGGTCACGCCCTGGAGCCGACTGCAGCACCACAGCTCCTTCCGGTCGGCGATCTCCGGATTATAGGCGATCGGCGTGGCGGATTGATCGAAGAAGACCACGTACAAGAGCTTCTCGTTCACCTGCTCCCGGATGCTGGCCAGCAGATCGTCGACGTAGTAATTGGCCAGGTTGCGGAGATTGAGCTCGGCGATATTCTTAGCCATCAGGACGCTCTTGTTTTTCGACTCCTCGAAGATCGTGGCCACCTCTCTCTTCTCGATCACGAAAAGGATCGCGCCGACGAGGAAGACCAGGAGGAAGGTGAACCAGATCATGAACCGGACGTGAAGGGAGATCCTCAGTTTCACTGGTGCGGCTCTTTTTTATCCATCCAGATCTCTTTGGCGTCCAGGTAATTGAATCCCAGGGGCGGCACCTTGAGGCCGTGAACATAGGACTGGAAAGCGATCCTTTGCTCGTTGGCGAAGAGCGGGATGGCCGGCAGGTCCTCGACCAGAACCCGCTCCATCTGACGGAAGAGATCGTTCCGCCGGTCCCCGCTCCGCTCCTGGTCCGCCTCTTCGAGGAGCTTGTCCAAGCGGAGGCTGGCATACCGCCCGTTGGCGAGATTGATCGCGGCGGCCGATTGGAAAAGGGGCCGGATGATGCTTTCAGGATCGGGGAAATCCATGGCCCAATCGACGAGCACCAGGAACGGCTGGCGCGCATCCTTGGCCCCGGAAAGCGTCTGATAGGTTTTCAGGTTCAGCGAGATCCCTATTTTGGCCAGCTGATCCTCCAGGGCCGAGGCCAGATTTTGATGGACCTCGTTCCTCGGCAGGGGGAGAAAAAGGCTGACCTCCGGGAAAACCTTGCCGGAGAAGAAGCCCTGCTCCTCCAGGATCATCCGGGCTTTTTCGGGGGTGAAATCATAGGCGCCGTCCAGAGGATAGAAACCGGGCCATTGCAAAGGGATATAATTGTTGGTCGTCCGCCGGTTGAACGCTCCGCCCTGGACGGCCTGGGCCAGATTATCTTTGTCGATCCCGAAGGTCAGGGCTTTCCGCACCGAGGGCCTGTCCAAGGGGGAGATCGAACAGCTCACCAGCAGGAAGGTGATGTTCTGCAGCCCTCCGTCGACGACCTGACAACCCGCTCGCGCCAGCCGCTCCGTAAGAAAGGGCATGACTTCGATATCCCTGTTCACGAACTGATCGGCCGTGTAAAGGGGGCTGATTTCCAGGCCGTCGAGATACGGCTTCTTATCGCCGAAATAGGCGCCGTTCCGGACCAGGCTGACCCCCGCCTCGACGAGTCGCGGGGTCCGCACCCAGGAATCGAACTTGAAGGGGCCCGTCCCGACCGGCTTCCAGAAAAAATTTTTGCCCTCGGCCAGGACATTCTCCCGGGGAAGAACCTTGCAGAAGCTCATGCTCAGGAGGTAAAGGGCCGAAACGTTCGGATTCAGCCACTGGACCTCGAACATATATTTTTCGGGGGTTTTGAAGCCGGTCACGTCCACGGTCTTCCCCTCAGAGAACTCCCTGGCCCCGACGACCTTGGACACGAAATATTCGCGAAACGGCGAGTTCGTCTCCCGGCGGATCAAACGCTCGAAGGAGAACTTGACGTCCTGAGAGGTCAATTCCTTTCCGTCGTGGAACTTGACCCCTTCTCTCAGATAGAAGATGTGCGATTTCCCGTCTTCGGCGCGCATCCAGCTTTTGGCCAGGGCGGGGCTGGGGATGAGATCATTGTTGAGCCTGACCAATCCGTCGAAGATTTGCTCCGTGATGAAGACGTTGGACCCGCCCGCAGGGTCGAGGTCGGGCTTGAAGGTCCCCGAAAAATCCCGGACATGGAGAATTCCGCCCGAACGGGGGGTCTCCTGGGAGAACCGGAACGCGGGGGCCGACAGGGAACCGAAAAGGAGGACGGCCGCGGCCATGGAGAGAAGCGTAAAAATCGATCTTTCGGCCGGCATCTCTTTGCTTTTCATTATAATCCAACACTAACGGTGTTTAAAGAACGGAGAACATGGATGAGCAACCTTTATGCCAGGCTGGAAATAAATTAATTTATTTATATTAAATAGCTTACAAGCTATATTTTTAATATATAGTCTGAGCTGCTGTGTAAATAATATTTACAAGAAAAGGCGAACTTTCCGTATTTTCCAGATATCCACGTTTCTCGCAGAATCAAAGAACCAGGTCGGCGAGCGGCTGTAGCGACTATGGAGGGTTTAGCCTTTCCGAGCCGTCTTTCAAGGGCAGCCGACCTGGAAGTGGTCGGCCGGCGAAGTTGTTTGACGTCCCGGCGAACTCCCGTAATTAGGAAGCCGGGACGGAGTTCTGAGCCGCCGAGAAAGACGGCGAGGAAACGGCGTTAAAAACCCGAGTTGGGAGCAAAGCCGATCGCTGACCTGGTTCAATCTTATTTCTGGGCCGCGTCGATTACCTTCTGAAGCACGCGCATGATGTTCCCGCCCCAGATCTTCTGGATGTCCTTGTCGGAATAACCCCGGCGCAGCATCTCCATGGTCACCCGGTACATCTGGCTGACGTCGGCGCAGTCGGCGACCCCGCCGCCGCCGTCGAAATCCGTGCCGATGCCGGCGTAGTCGACGCCGACGACCTTGATGATGTGATCGATGTGGTCAACGATGTCCTTGACCGTGGCCCGTTCGTCGGGATACTTCTGCCGGAGGGCCTGAAACTCCTGGGTGGCCTTGGTCCTCAGCGCCTCGTCCTGGATGTTGCGGACGCTCCGCTGCGGCCCATACTTGGCCTCGAGCTCCTTGACGGCCTTGTCCCGCTCCGGGTTCGGCTTGGGCGTTTTGAGATAGCCCGACAGGAAGCACATCTGTAGCACGCCGCCGTTCTTGGCCAGGGCGCGCATCTGGTCATCGGTGAGGTTCCGCGGATTGTCGCAGATCGCCCGGCAGCAGGAATGCGAAGCGAAAATCGGGGCCTTGGCGACCTTCAAGACGTTATAGAAGGCTTTTTCCGACATGTGCGAGACATCGACCATGACGCCCTGCCGGTTGCATTCGGCCACGACCTCTCTGCCGAAATCGCTCAGCCCTTCATCCGCGGGACTGTTGCGGTCCGTGGCCGAAGCGCAGATGTCGTTATCCGAGGAATGGACGAGGGTCAAGTAGCGCAGGCCGCGTTTGGCGTATTGGCCGACGAGCGACAGGTCCTTCCCGATCGCGTAGCCGTTCTCGATGCCGATGAAGGCGACCCGCTTCCCTTCCTTCTTTATCCGGTAGGCATCCGCAGGGGTCGTCGCCTTGGCCACCAGGTTGGGATATTTTTTGGACATCTTATCCACGGCGTCGAGCATAAGGAGGACGCGTGTTTTTGCCTGGGCGTAACCTTCGGGCGTCCGAGCCCCCTGCCCGACGAAACAGCCGAAGAACAGGGCGTCGAGCCCTCCTTCCTTCATCCGCGGCAGGTCGATCAGCCCGCTCCCGGGTTTTCCCGTTTCGTGCCGCTCGCCGATATCCCAGTTCGGACGGGTCATGCTCATGGCCGTGTCGCAGTGCGTATCGACGGTCAGGATCTTCATGTGAAGCTCGCGGGCCTTGGCCTCGAGGCTCTTCTCGTCCAGTTGGACGGGGCCCGGGGCGCAGGCGGCCATAAGAACGATGGACGCCAGAAGGGCAAACGCGGACGCTGTCTTGAAGATCTTAGTCATCTGTCGACTCCTTCTCAAAAATCTCTATTTTAAATTAGAAAAGATACCGTAACCGACCGAAGCGACCATGGAGGGTTTAGCCTTTCCGAGCCGTCCTTCGAGGGAAGCCGGCCCGGAAAGGAGGCCGGCCGGCGAAGCATGTTTGAGCTTCCCGGCGAACTCCCGTAATTAGGAAGCCGGGAAGCGAGTTCTGAGCCGCCGAGAAGGACGGGGAGGAAACGGCGTGAAAAACCCGAGTCGGGAGCAAGGTCGGTTCGATATCTTTTCGCCATTTTATTCATGGCGAAGGGCAACGACGGGATCGACCTTCGCCGCGCGCATGGCCGGCAGGATCCCAGCGACTAGGCTGACCAGGACGGCGAAGGCGACGGCCCCCAAGCCCAGCCACCAGGGAAAACGGAAATATTCGATGAAGGGGATCCCCTGTTTGGCCAGGAAATAATTGACGACGCGATTGATGATCCGGCTGACCGCCCAGCCGAGGCCGAGTCCGAAGACCCCGCCCAGGAACCCGATCGCGCTCGATTCGACGAAGAAGATCTTCTTGATGTCGAAGCGGCTGGCCCCGACGGCCTTCATGATCCCGATCTCGGAAAACCGCTCCAGAATCGACATCATCATGGTGTTGACGATGCCCAGGGCGGCGACGAAGATGGCGATCATGCCCACGGCCGCCAGGATCATGTCCATAAAGACGAAGCTCGTCTTGATCTGGTTGAACTGGTCGACCAGGGCGAAGGTCGAGAAGCCCATGTCCTGGATCCGGCGTTTGACGGCGTCCACCGAGGCCGGCGAGGTCAGGCGGAGGTTGACCGCCGAATACCCCAGCGCTCCATCCTTCGCCCGGAACAGATCCCAGATGTTCGTGAAGGGAAGCTTCTCGATCCGCCGGGCCGAGCCCGGAGGGATGAAAATGTCGCTCTGGAGAGGCGTCGGACCCATGAATCCCAGGTTGGCCATGACGCCGACCACGGTGAATTCGTAATCGCGTTTCTTGAACGGAAGCCGGCCGCCCTGAAAGATCGCCGCCAGATTCCCGGGATCGAACCCGCCGAAATCGAAGGCGAGCGAGGAGAGACGCAGCTTTCGGCCGATGACCGCGCCGGGATCGGAGATGTCCATCCGGCGGAGGAGGGTCCGGCCGATGATCACGGCGTCTTCGTCGTCGCGGTCGAAAGGCCGGCCCGCTTCGAGCTTGACGAGCTTGGACGAGGCGATCTTCGCCGGGACGATCTGGACCAGCTTCAACTCCTCGGCATCGCCGAGCCCGACCAGCGCCGGAAAACGGATCTCCGGAAAGACCATCTCGACGCCCGGAAGGCGCTCGAGTTTTTGGATCGCCTCGTCATCCAGCGGCTTGGACGCGCCTCCGCGCCTCGGCCCCTGCGGAGCGGGCTCGTCCGGATCGCGGAGCGGATTCCGGGAGAACGAATCGCCGGGAAGAACGGTGATCGAATTCAGGAGATCGAGCTTTTCGAAGCTTTCGCTGACGTTCTTCTGCAAACCCTGGCCGAAGCCGATCATGGCTACGAGCGCGCCGATGCCCACGGTGACCCCGAACGCGGTCAAGGCCGTCCGCAGCTTCATGTCCCGGAGGTTGGACAGGGCGAAATGGACGCATTCGGAGAATCGCATCGTTTACTTGGATAGAACGTAGTAGTTGGCGGGGGGAGGACCGGAGACCATCTCGAAATCGATGATCCGGTAGCCCCGGCCGAACAGGGCTTGGAAGGCCTCCCGCGTCCGCGTCCGCCACTCCAAGGGGATACCGCGCACGGCGGGATCGGCCACGTCCGTCTCGCGGAGGAGGCGGTAGAAATCGCGGGGGATCCGGATGAGGAGAGGTTCGCCGTCGAGCTCCAGCCGCAGGGCCCGGACGGTCTCGAGATCGAGGGGGCCCGATCGCCCCGGGACGCGCCGATGTTCGACTTCGACGACATCGTGCCGGCCGACGACGAGATCGTCCAACCGTAGGTCCGGCCAAGCCCTGGATTTCTTCAGGTCCCAAATCATGAAAAACCGGTCGGTGGGGACATCGAACCGGTTGAGGAATCCGCCGTATTCGCCGTACGTCGCCGCGCGATACTCCAGGACGTCCATCCCGAAATGGTGGACGTTCCGGGCGGCGTTCACGGCGGTCAGCGGGTCGAAAGTGCAGGTCACCGTGGTCACACCGAAGACACCGACCAGGACCTCCTTCTGGAATTCCTTGAGGCTCACTCCGAGTCCATAACCGTGATAGGCCGGGAGGACTCCCGTGTATTGGGAATAGAACCAGAGGTTATCCAAGGATTTAAAACAGACGTTTTTGTCCCGGACGCCGACGAAACCGTAGGAAAAGCCGGCCAGATGGGCCCGGTCCTCGACGAACGATCCGGATGGATCTTCGACATATGCGGCAAGGAACAGGCTGCTCCCGTCAAAAAGGTAATTTTCGCACATCATGTTCCGCGAGCCCGGCAGGCTGTCTTCAGCAAAACCCCAGATGTCGTTGCGCAGAGCCTCGTACTTTCCGTAGTCCTCGGCCGCCTTCGAGGTTTCGACCGTGAGCCGGAATCTTCGGCCTTTTACGGCCAGGATTTTTTCGGGACGCCCCATGTTCAAGCCCCGATTTTAGTCCAAGCGGGGGGTCGTTGCAAACGAAAGATAATTATTATAAGTTAAGGGGTTCTTAAGGAGTGGCGCCATGCCGAAATCGATCCGAACCATCCTTGGATTCATCGTCCTCGTCCTTCTCGGGACGGTCCTCCATGGGGCCGACCTGACCGTCAAAGTCGTCCAAAGCGAGAGCGACCTGCCGGAAAAATTCTCGGCCATCTGGAAACCCGGCGACCTGGTCGCGTCCGACGGCCAATATCTGCTCCTCATCGGCGGCAGCCGAAGACCTCAGATCACGCAGGTCGGGTATCCGGCCCCCGACGCGATGGGCAGCATCCTGGGCTTCGTCCCCGCCGGCAAAAGACTTCAAGCCACGGTCAACATCGGCGCTCCCCAGCTCCGGATCAAGACCAAGACCGAATATATCACGTACAAGAGCGTCACGTTCGGGTCCAAGCCCGCGGCCGACGGGACCGTGACGTTCGAGTGCGCGGCCGCTTTCGAGAAAGCGGACTGGGGCAAGGTCGAGATCACGACGACCTATCAGGTCTTCCCGGGCCAAGGCAAAATCGTGATCGCCTCGGTCCTCAAGAACACGGGGACGGTCGAATGCAAGGACCTGAGCTATTCGCTCTATTTCAATGCCAACCACACCTATTCCTTCAGCCCTTATAACCGGACTTCCTATCCGCAGCTCAACTTCCGCGTCTATCCGCGGAGAGCCCATTACCTGGGCTGGCTGAATCTCAATCCCGTCGAAGAGGGGGAACAGAGGAATCCGGGCCAGCTCGCTCCGGGCGCGGCGTTCAAGGTCCAGTACACGCTCATCGCTGACACGCAGCCGGACATCCTGCTCCAATCCCTTTATCAGGCACAGAAGGCCAAAACGCAGCGGGCCGCCTTTGCCTTTAAGAACGTCGAAGGCCGGTTCATGGAAGTCATCATCCGCGATCCCCTGACCTCCTCGGTCTTCTTCAGGACGTTCCTCGAAGAGCCCTTCTCCTTTGACATCCCGCTGCCGGCGGGGACTTACGAGGTCCAGGCGAATTTCTTCCCGGCCGTCCGCAGCAGACTCCTGGCCGTGAAAGCGAACTCCGACAATCTCTGCGTCATCGACGGCCCCGCCTTGGGCACGGTCAAGGTCAAGATCAAGAACGGCAAAGGCGAATTCGTCCCGGGCAAGGTCAGTTTCATCGGGCTCGATCCGACCAAGACCCCCTATTTCCGGCCCGAGAACCCGCGCGACACCGGCCGCAACCATGAAGCCTTCAAGAACTCCGTCTTTCCTCCCGAGGAGGGCATGGATGTCCGGCTCCCGGCCGGCATCTACCTCGTCTCCGGCTCCCGGGGTCTCGAATACACTCGGGACGAGAAGGTCATGGAAATCCTCAAGGACGACGTCCAAACGCTTGCCCTCACCATCGACAAGGTCATCGACATGCCGGCCTGGATCGGCCTCGATCCGCACATGCACACTCAGAACTCGGACGGACAGATGCTCGTTCCCGAACGACTGCGCTCGATCGTCGGCGCGGGTGTGGACGTGGCCATCGCTACGGACCACAACTACGTCACGGACTACGCCACGACCTTGAAACGGCTCGGCTTAAATAAATACCTGGCCGTGGTCCTCGGAAGCGAGGTCACGAAGGGCGCCGTCATCCACTACAACACCTACCCGATGAAACTCCTCGGCGAAGAGGAGATGAAGGGCGCCATCAGCGTCGTCCCGGAAGAGGTCGCCGCGCTCTTCGCCGCCAGCCGGGCCAAGAATCCCCAGGCCCTTTTCCAAGTGAACCACCCGCGCGCGGGGGATCTGGGCTATTTCAACAACTACCAGCTCGACAAGGAGACGGCCGCCTTCGCCAATCGGGGGTTCGATCTCGCCTTCCAGGTGATGGAGGCGATGAATGGCCCGACCTTCGGTCGCGGCAACCAGGAGGCCGTAGAGGACTGGCTCCATCTTCTGAACCGGGGATACTACTTTCCCATCATGGGCGCCTCCGATTCCCATACCATCGACAGGGGCGAACCAGGCTTCTCCCGGACCTACGTTTTTTATTCCGGCGGCAAAGGCGACGCCCTCGACGCGGACGCCCTCTTTCAGGCCGTCCGCAAAGGCCGCTCCTTCGTGACCAACGGACCGTTCATCGATTTCAAGGTGAATGCGGCGGCCAGCCCCGGCGACACGCTCACGGCCAAGGACGGCAAGGTCGATCTCTCCATAAAGATCAGCGGCGCGCCCTGGATCTCGGTGGACGAGGTCCGGCTGATCGTCAACGGCGAGCGGAGGATCGTCTTCCCCGTCAAGGCGGCGGACGAAGCGCTCGCAAAGTTCCGCCTTTCAAGCCTCGGCATCACCCTGGACCGGGACGCGGCGCTGGTCATCGAGGTCCTGGGCAAAAGGACGCTCTATCCGGTCGTCCAGCGCCAGACGGGGGAGGGTCTGCCGGCGAACGCCGCGCTCCCCTACGCCTTGACCAATCCCATCTTCATCGACGTGGACGGCAACGGCAAGTTCGATCCCATCTGGCCGGACAAGGTCCGGATCAAGGCCGAGGCCAAAGAGGACGCCAAGTAATCGCTCATGACTCAACCCGGAAATAGCGAGACGCCGGCCGGCCGGAGGATCGCCCTCATCGTCAATCCGAGGTCCGCCAAAGGCAAATGGCTGAGACTTCCGAAGCTCCGGGAGTACATCCGATCGACGTTTTCCGGCCGCGTCCATGACGAGGCCAAGGACAAGACCGGCACGACCGAGCTGGCCCGCCGGCTCAGCCTCGAGAACGACGTCCTCATCGTGCTGGGAGGGGACGGGACCATGGCCGACGTCATGCAGGGCGTGTTCGAGGCGGGCCGCCAGAACGATCTCGTCCTCGGGCTCATTCCCCTCGGCAGCGGCAACGCCATGCGGCGGTCCCTGCGCGTCCCGAAGCAGATCCGGAAGGCGGTCAGTCTCCTGGAGACGGGAGAGCCGAAGCCCATCGACGTAATCGACGTCGGCGGGCAGATCGCCAGCCTCGTCAGCATCGGGGCCACGGCCAAGACGACGCATAAGAAATCCCAATCCAAGATCCCGGGCTTGCTCGGACACGTCCTGGCCTCAAGGGTCATGTTCACCTATCCGCGGGAGGAAATGGAGGTGGACCTCTTCGACGGCCGGGACGACAGGGGCCGTCCGTTCGAACAGAAGACCCTCAAGCTCAAGCTGTACGACTGCATCGTCAACAAGATCAACTACTTCGGCTACAACTGGACGATCGCTCCCAAGGCCCGTATCGACGACGGCTACCTCGACGTGACTTTCTTCGATATCCGGGCTTACAGTTACGTGTTCTATTTTCCGCTGATCTACACCGGACGCTATCAAAAGATCCTCAAGCACTTCAAAGTGAAAAGGTTGGTGATCCGGGGCAAGGACCTCCATATCCAGTACAACGGAGAGATCATGCCGGTCCGCGACGAAATCGAGCTCAAGGTCCTGCCCAAGGCCATTCGGGTCATCGGCCCGCGCTGAATATAATTAAGGCCGGCCTCGAACTGAGCCGGGCAGACGCGGAGGCACCATGAAAAACGGGATCATACTGATTCTGGCCGGCCTGCTGCTGGCGGCCTGCTCGGCGAACGTCCATCTCGATTTCCTGGGCCAGGAAAACCTAGCCGAGGTCGTCCTCGTCCAGAGCGCGGCGAAGGAGAAGATCCTCGTCCTCGACGTCGATGGGATGATCAGTTCGCTGACCGGGACGGGCGCCCTGGCCCGTGAAGGCGACGTCCTCTCTCGCGTCTATTACCGGCTCGAGCGGGCCGCGGCCGATCCCCTCGTCAAAGGGATCATCCTCCGGCTCGAAACGCCGGGCGGCGAGGTCACGGCCAGCGATATCCTCTACCATGAGATCCTACGCTTCAAGGAGCGGACCCGTCTGCCCGTCGTCGGGCTGATGATGAGCGTCGCGGCCTCGGGCGGTTATTACATCGCCTCGGCCTGCGACACAGTCCTCGCCCATCCGTCCACGCTGACCGGCAGCATCGGCGTCATCTCCATTTTCCCCGGCGTCGAATCACTCTTCGACAAGATCGGGGTCAAAATGACCGTCATCAAATCGGGCGGGATGAAGGACTCGGGGAGCCCGTTCCGGACCATGACCGACGAGGAAAAAAAGACCTTCCAGGCCATCATCGACGAATATTACGAAGACTTCTTATCGGCCGTCGTGAATGGCCGGAAGGACAAACTCGGGGCCGAAGAGCTGCGCCCGCTCGCCGACGGGAGGATCTATACGGCCAAGCAGGCCCTGAAACTGAAGCTCATCGACGAGATCGGCTATTTCGACGACGCTTTGAAAAAGGTCCTTTCGCTCGCCTCGCTCAGGGAGGCCAAGGTCGTGGCCTATACCTACTATCCGAAATCCAAGACGAACATTTACGCCGCGAGCATGGCCGATCCCATGGTCCTGGAAAAGAAGGGATGGGAGAGCTGGCTGCCTCTGCTCAAAGCCGGATTCTACTACCTCTGGCTGCCGGATTACAAGTAAAGCCGTCGGTCCCCCACCTCAAGATCCGATCTTCGCCGAGATCTCGAACACCGGCGGCGCCAGAATGTGTCTTTTGACCGTGCACTGGTCGGCGGCTTTGATGACCGCGTTCCGGTATTTCTGGGGGAATCCGGGGGGCAAAGAGATGTCGATCGCGATTTTCGAGATCATCCGCGTCCCCGGGTTCCGTTCCGTTCTCATCGACAGCGTCAGGCCCTCGGTCGAAAGCTGCCGCTCCCGGCAGAAAGCGACGACGAAATAGCCTGCGCAGGCCGCCAGCGAGGCCAGGAACAGGTCGAACGGCGATGGAGCGGAGTTCGTTCCGCCCGCATAGGCGGGCTGGTCGGTCCGGAACTCGAAGCCCTTGTACGACACGTCGGCGCGGACGCCTCCGGGCAGGGATACCGACAAGGTTTCATCGGCCATGGGAAAACTCTCCTTTCCTTGACATCAACGTTTTTTCGGAGCACAAAACGACTGATTCGGTTCCTTGGCGCCCTTGTAAAAGATCGCCGTCAACAAGCGCCGGTCCTTCTCCGTCATGGCCAGGCGGCCGAACAGGTCGAAGATCATGTCCGTGACGTACGGCCGGTTGGCCTCGTGCATGAACTCCCTGTCCTCCAGGATGCCGGCGATCCGGCGAAGGCAGGCTTCCTGGTCGCAACGGGCCAGCGGCTTCTCGAAGGGAACGGGCCCGGCCGGACTCGACGCCGAGAACAAGGGGAACAAGGTCAGAAGGACGGCCGCGGCAAGATTGTAAGAAGGCTGCCGGGCCGCCTGGGGGATGGTGAAGCGGAAGTTCGAGTGCCGCATTTCCTCCGAGGTCAGGCCGGTCCGCTCGTTGCCGAAGAGGAGCCCGATCCGCGTCGAGGGCGGGAAGGACAGCATTTTCTCCACCGCCCCGGCCAGGGGCATCGAAGGGAAATTGGTCCGCCAGCGGGCCGTCGCGGCGAAGACGAGGTTGAGGTCGGCCGCGGCCTCCTCGAGGCTCTTAAAAAGCCTCGCCTTCTTCAAGATCTCTTCGGCGTGGACCGCGGTCCGGAACGCCTTGACGCTCAGCCGGCGGAGGCCGGTCAGGCGCAGGTCTTTGAAGCCGGTGTTCGCCAGCGCCCGGGCGGCCAGGCCGATATTCTCGGGATTATCGGGCCGGGCCAGGATCACGGAAAACATGGCCGTATTATACAATTAAGGCGGCGGATATCGTAACCATCAATCTCCGCTCAACGAATTTCAGTCAGGCGTTGCCTGCCACCGAAATTGGAGTATAATGACCTCCGCGTTTGGGAGGGGCCCTTCCTCCTTCCCCGCGTCCGAGACCGGGGAGAAACAATTTTGAACGAAGGGACATCAAAAATGACCAACAAGAAGAAGCTCGAAGCGCTCTTCAAAAAACACGGATTCACCGATTTCCGCTGGATCGACCCCCAGGACATCGTCGTCGGCCAGTGGGTCCGGATGAAATGCGTCTTCGGCTGTTCGGGGTACGGCAAAAACGCCTGCTGTCCTCCCAACACGCCTCCGATCGAGGAATGCGAACGCTTCTTCCGCGAGTACAAGACCGCCGCCGTCTTCCATTTCCAGAAAAAAGTGGCCAGGCCCGAGGACCGCCACGCCTGGTCGCGCGGGGTGAACGCCAAGCTTCTCAAGCTCGAACAGGCCGTCTTTCTCGGCGGGCAGGTCAAGGCCTTCCTGATGTTCATGGACACCTGCTCGGTCTGCAAGGACTGCGCCCCGAACCGGGCCGCCTGCAAGGAGCCCATGCGGGCCCGGCCGGGGGCCGACGCGATGGGCATCGACGTCTTCTCCACCGTCCTCAAGGCCGGCTATCCGATCGAAGTCTTGTCGTCCTTCGACCAGGCCATGAACCGCTACGCCTTCCTGTTGATCGAGTAAAATGGAGTCGGATTGCCGCGTCGCGCTCGAGCAGGGCCTGAACCGCGATGACCTGACCGGCTGTTTCGATTGAAAAAGAAGATCCTCCTCTCGGCCTCGCTCTTCCACGCGCTGAACGACGCCGCCTCCATCATCACTCCGACGATCTTCCCCATCCTCTACAACCAGGGCTTCCTGATCACGAGCTACGCCCAGATCGGCTTCCTGTCCAACCTCGGCCTGTTCACCACGCTTGTCATGCAGTTCCTGGCCGTCCGCCTGTCCTACCGGCACGAATACCGCCATCTCCTCCTCGCCAGCGGGCTGGGCATCTGCGCCGCCATCACCCTCGTCCCCTTCGCCCGGTCGTTCGGGATGCTCGTCCTCTTCTTCGTCCTCGTCCGCGTCTTCAGCAGTTTCTATCATCCGGTCGTCATCGCCTGGATCTCGAAATCGCGGGCCGGATCGGGAAAGGAGCTGGACGACGCCATGGGCATCCAGAGCGGCTCGGGGAACGTCGGCGTGATGCTGGCCTACCTGAGCGTGGGCTTTTTGGCCCAGCGCTGGACCTGGAAGACGCCCCTCTTCGTCTGGGGCCTCCTCGGTCTCGGCCTCGTCGGGCTGGGCATGTTGGCCCTGCGCGGCGTGTCGTCCCGGAACGAGGAGCGGGCCGCCTCGATCGGCCCGGCCTCCTGGGCCCGGTCCCTCATTTCGATCAAGCGCTTCATCCCGGGCTTTTTCTTCGGCGGCATGGGCTGGTCGGTCACGGTCTATTACGCGCCGTCCCTGCTCAACCACAGGTTCCATATCCCCATGGGCCGGACCGGCCTCTATCTCGCCCTCTGGATAGGGATCGGAACGATCACGGGCTACGGTTATGGAACATGGAGCCGGCGCTTCGGCCGGAAGAACGTCTTTTTATTGAGCCTGGGAGGAGCCGTGGTCAGCCTGCTGCTGATCGGGTTCGCGCCTTTCAAGGAGCTGGCCGTCGCCGGCCTGATCGCCTTCGGCGGGTTCCTCCTGATGACCTACCCCTCGCTCCATACGTTTGTCGGCTCCACCGTTCCGCCGGAAGGCCAGACGCAGGCCTTCAGCTGGGTTTCCAACATCCAGCTCATCTCGGGAGCCCTCGTCTCGCTGGCGGCCGGCTTCCTGTCCGACGCTTTCGGCATCCAGCTGCCGTTCATCCTGACGGGCCTGCTGACGCTTGTCGTCTTCGCCTTCTACGCGGGCCGCGGCCCGGAATTCTTCGGGGGGAAAACCGAGACTCCCGGAGAAACGCTGATCGACGGGTTCTAGATCGGCCTTGGGGACTGCCGCCCTTCAGCCCTTTTTCTTGAAACTGACGGCCAGGCTGCTCCCGGGAGCGGCCATGCTCGTCTCGAACTCGGGAAGACTCATCATATATTCGTAATAATCGCCGTCCCCTCCACCATAGCCGCGGCCGAAGCTTCCCCGCCGGCCGGAGATGTTGTGGCTGGCGAGGCAGCCGCCGGACTCGAGTTTCGGGATCACGGCCTTGGCGTAATTGACATACCAATCCTTGTCGGCGTCGCTGAAGACGAAGTCGAACGGGCCTTTCAGGTCGGGCACGACTTGGTGGGCGTCGCCGAGCCGGGCGTCTATGTAATCGCCGAGCCCGGCTTCCTTGAAATTGGCCGCCGCCTCCCGATGCCGCCGTTCATCGATCTCGATGGTGATCAACTTGCCGCCCGTCTTGCTCAAGGCCCAGGCGATCCAGATGCCCGAATGGCCCGTCGACGTCCCGATCTCGAGGGCCTTCTTATAATTGTTCTTGAGGACGAGATCGTAGAGCAGCTTGCCGTCGGATTCAGGGACATTCATGTCCCCCCACCCGAACCTCGCTTTTTCCAGGAACGTCCTCACCTTGACGTCGAGGGCCGTTTCGCTCTGCCCCGCCCTCACCAAAAAGGGCAAGGCCAAAAACAAAAACGTGATCGATCCCAGGCCGATCCGGATCATCAGGCTTCTCTTCATCGCATCCTCCCGTTCATCGTTTCGAGCCGTATATCCTATCACTTATTTGACACCGGGATGACCAGATCCTTGGAGGTTTATTGAGGCAGGAGAAGGCTCCACCTACACTCGGGCCGGAGGCGGAAGCCGATCGTTCATTCGAAGAATTTCCTGAACAGCAACCGCTCCGTGAACAGCGTCCGGAAAAAATCCCAGACGCCGCTGGCCCGGACGGCGATCTCGCCGCGGTTGAAGGAATCGTTGGCCGGGATTCTCTTCAGGCGGAACGGATCGGTCCGAATGGTGTTGAACCCGGGGTCATTGGTCAACGCCGCCCGATAGCCGGCCTCGCGCGCCAATTCGACGATCCGGTCACTGTGGTCTCCGCAGGGATAGGCGATGGCCGTGACGTTCAGATCGAAATCCTCTTCGAGTGTCTTTTTTGAGAGGCAAAATGCCTCGGCGACGTTCGCCTCGTCGCTCGTGAGGACATTGGGATGGAACCTCGAGTGGGACTCGAAGCGGACGAGAGGCTTCATCTCCTCGATCTCCTGACGGGACAGGGCCTGGCGCGTCTCGTACTCCCGCTCGAACTCGAATCCCTCCTGCAGAACCAACCGCAGCCGTTCGGTGTTCGACAATGCCTTGGGGCAGTTCTCCCGGTTATGGACACTGTCGTGAAGAAACCAGAAATGCCTGTTCGTTCCGACGATCCCGGCGCAAAGGAAGATCGTGACCGGGACTTTGTGTTCCCGGATCAAAGGCAACAGGGCGTAATTCTCCTTAACCCCGTCATCGAAGGTAATGATCAGCGCCTTCCGAGGGATCCTGGACTCGTCTTTTCGTTCGATCGCCTCGAAAAAATCGTCCAAGCCGATGAGACGGTACTTGCGGCTGAGATAGCTGAACGCCTTTTCGGCGGACTCTGCGGTGAGGTCGTGGAAGAGAAGGATCGTGACTTTTCGACGCTGGAGTGTCTCTCGGAAAAGAACGGGAAGCCCGCTGAACCGGAGGATCGCGAACAGAAGTCTCTTCATGCTAAGACGTTAGGCGTACGCCAGGGCTTCATGTTTATGACTCTCTTTTTTACCTGAAGGAAAAGCCGATGTCAACCGTTTTTAGCCGGGCGCCCCGATCTCGAGGCGCGCTTTTTACAGACCCAGGCCAGATATTTCATGCCTCTCCGGACATTCTGTCCAATCGTGAACAGGGCCAAATGAGCCGCCCGCGACCGGGGCGTGTTCCTGACAAAGACAAGGTCCTGCTGGCACCGCCGCTCGGAAGTCCAATGCGATTTGTACTCTTCCTGGCCGCGCAGGAAATCGCATTCCGTCCGGTTTCTCCGGAAGGCGTCCCCCGACCGCCCGAGCCATCAGGATCGAGCCCAGACTGTACCGCTGAAATTCCCTGGCGTAGGCGCAGTTGTAAATCCAGATCGTGCTCTTGAAATCGAAATCGATCTGATAGGCCGCGGGGCGGCCGTCGAGATATCCCAGCCACAGGTCCAACCAGCCTTTCTTCGCGAACTCCCGGAAGATGTCGGAAAAGAAGCCTTCGATGCGGTCTCTTTGTTCAAAGGAAGCCATCTCCCGCCCCTTCCAGCTCTTCCGCAAGATCTCCGCGACATCGCCCCAGACTTGGCCGTCGGCCGGAGACCGGATCCGGCGGACATGGAAATTGATCCCCTCGCGCGAAAGCCGGCGTTCCTTCTGTTTCCGGATTTGGCGGAAATGAGAGCTTTTCGCAGCCAGGTATTCCTCCCACGTGCCCCGGATGGGAAGGTACGGAGCGATGGTCGTTCGTTTTTTGAGAATTCGCCAGCCCGCCCGGACGGCGGCTCCGGACAAACAGGCCAGATGCGGATCGTCCGCCGGGACATCGCGGAGAGAGATGATGTCCCAGGCCTCTCTTCGGGCCCTCAGGAAAGCGAAGAATTCATCGATGAGGTCCTCGGCGCCGGCTTCGACGAGGAAATTCGGGCGGTCGGAGAGGCCGGTCCCGATGAATTCGATGACCCGGAAGCCGGCCGAGCTCGAGACCATGAACGGCGCGACGCCTTTCAAGCCGGCGCCTTTTTCATCAAACGCCGCCAGGACGAAAAGCCTCCGGCCCGCTCCGAATCTCGCCCACCAAGAGGAAATCCATTCGAAGGTCAAAAAGGGATTGGCCGCGGGGCTGCGATCCAGGAGTGAATCCCAAGCCTCCCGCATCGGGAGCAGGTCCCGCGCCTCTTCAATGGGACGGATCACCTTTTTATAACGAAATACTCCTCCCGGAATTCCACGGCGGCCGGGGCCCCGGGCTTTACCCGGGGGTCCACTTCCGCCGTACTCGCCCGTGGATTTAAGCCACGGGCGAGTGGCGAGCCGAAGGCTCGTCCCTTGACAACAGTCGGCCGGACCGATCGACGTCAAAGAGGCCGCTAATATAAGCCGGTACTACCGAAGCCTCCTTCGCCGCGCGTCGTGTCGTCAAGATCGCCGGCCTCGACGACCTTGACCTCGTGGACGGGCTGGACGAGCATCTGGGCGATCTTCATCCCCTTCTTGATCTCAAACGGCTCGCAGCCGAGATTGACCATGACGACCTGAACTTCTCCCCGGTAGCCGGCATCCACGACGCCGGCCAGCTTATGGACGCCACGGAGCGAAATTCCGCTTTTATCCCAGATGAGCCCGACATGGCCGGCGGGGATGGCCACCTTGATCCCGGTCTGGACGGCCCGGACCTCTCCCTCGTCGAGGACGCAGTCGACGCACGAGAACAGGTCGAGTCCCGCGTCGCCCGGATGGCCGTAGGACGGCAACTTAGCCTCGGGGTGAATCCGTTTGATTTTCAGTTCCATCGCAACCTCACAAAATCGCATTAAAAGGGGGACACATTAAATCGGGAACACGCACCGGATTCAAGAGAATTCGGTACATGTCCCCATTTTATGGTCCATATTCCCATAATACTATATACCTTCGACGCGAACCTCGGAGAAATGCGGCCGGGCGATGTCGGCCATCCTCTGGATATCGGCCGGAGAGAACGGCTGGATCTTCCCATAATCCGGATCGAGGGTGTTCGCCGGCGAGAATTGCTGGATCTGATAGACGGGAACCCGTC
>Ga0315294_10002342_pt1 | contig 20749 bp, 22 predicted proteins | sample YL17G13_40_MG_FD_203626 | JGI IMG/M metagenome (GOLD analysis project Ga0315294, IMG submission 203626) | Sediment microbial communities from Yellowstone Lake, YNP, Wyoming, USA - YL17G13_40 | ecosystem: Environmental > Aquatic > Freshwater > Lake > Sediment | place: USA: Wyoming | collected...
CTACTCTCTCGGCTGTCTTTCGATAATCTCCGGTTACAATTTTAACCTTTATGCCAGCTTCTTTCGCAGACGAAATTGCATCTTTGACTTCCTTTCTGATTGGATCTTCTATACCAACTAAACCAAGCCAAGAGAACCCTCTTTTTTCTTGAAGATTACCATTTTCTTTATAGGTAGCCCCTAAGATTTTTAATCCTTCGTCTGCCCATTTTTCAATTTCCATTAAAATATTATTTCTCTCTTCGGTTGAGTCATTACAAAACGATAAGACAATTTCTGGTGCTCCCAATATAAAGGCGGTGTCCATTCCTTCAATTTCATTTACGGTCATCATATATTTTTTCTCGCTATCGAACGGTTCTTCATAAATTCTTTTTATTGAATCGAAAACCTCCTGAGGATTAAATTTTCCTTCTTTTTTTATGTAATTCCAAATGGCAACTTCTAAATTGGTTCTTTGGTCATTAACTAAAGTTAGCGCTGTTAATGCCTTCTTTCTATCTAAGAAATCAACCCTGACAACTTGCATAATTCCTTCAGTTAAGGTACCGGTTTTATCCGTACAAACGACAGATGTTGAACCAAGAGTTTCAACTGAAATTAATCTTTTAACCAATCCGTTTCTTTTCAATATTCTTCTCATTCCCAGGGCTAGAATAACAGTTATAGCTATTGGTAAACCCTCGGGTATAGCCGCAATCACTAAAATAACGGAAAATCTAAACATCTCCCAAACATCTCTCTGATAAAGTAAACCCACTAAAAAAATAAACAAGCAAATTACCAAAATAATTTGACCCAAATTTTTAGAAAACTCACCCAACTTCAATTGAATCGGAGTTTTATCTTTTTTTATTTCAGCTATACTTTGCCCAATTTTTCCTATTGCCGTTTCTTTTCCAATGTTTAAAACTTCCATTATTCCCCTCCCGGCAATAACATTCGTGCCCATAAAAACGAGATTATTCCCCTCTTTAGTTGTTTTTCCTACGGCTTCTTCTTCACCGGTTAAAATCGCTTCATTAATTAATAAACTGACTCCTTCAATTAACTTTCCATCGGCTGGAACCCTATCTCCGGAACCCAAAACAACTAAATCGCCCGGCACCAATTCCTTTGCCTCAATCTCTTTTCTTTGGCCCTCTCGAATTACCAAGGTTTTCGGTTTAATAATTCTACTAAGGGCAATTAATGTTTTTTCGGCGTGATATTCCTGAAAAAATCCCATTAAAGTATTAAGTAATATCACAGCCCAAATCAACATTACATCAAAATATTCCTTAAAAAAGAGGGAGATAAAACTAATTATAATTAAAATGTAAATTAGGGGGCTTTTAAACTGGGAAAATAAAATAAAAAGCCAATTGACCCTCTCTTTAAATGGAATTAAATTTTCACCAAATTTCTTTTTTAGCTCCGAAACTTGTTTTTCACTTAATCCTTTAGGTGACATAAATATTTATTTATTCTACCAAAAAACCCCAGTAGTAGAAAGATTCGCTTTCACTACGGGGCAGGCCGCCTTTCTTGCGAGAAGGGGAACTGTAGCTTCCCAATAGACAATGTTAAAATCTAGCTAAGATTATTTAAATAAATACAAATTAAATTCAGATTAACTCTTTTCCTAGGCTCAAAAAAAAAGCTCTCCTTTGTTGTTACTCCAGAGAGTTTTTTGTTGACAATTTTCTCCACGGGATTACCGCCACTTTAGAAAGAAAAATTGTCTACGGTGCAATATTTTTATTTTGTGGTGCAGGATTTTTATTTTGATCACATCGTATTTTCTTTTGACCACATCGTATTTATCCAGTATGGGATCTGTCAAGGGACTTACCGAGAACGAAAACAAAATCATCACAGTAGCAAAGAAGAATCTTATCTTTTCTATCATTTTTCACCTCCCGCTAAATATCATATCATGTAAAATATCGTTTTGTCAATAATTGGTATCTACCAAAAAACCGCCCATCCGCCAACTGGCGGAGGCGATTCTTTGTTTTTCGGCAGGTGGTCTAGCGAACGCTTGCCCGTCCGTAGTTTTGATGAAGGAGGGATACGAAGCCCCGTAGTCACTGAGCTCGTCGAAGTGTACTACTGAGGTTCGAACCTGGTTAGTTTTCTATAATTTTAATTTTTTTATCTGAAAAATCGGGATAAGGATTAGGATATTCTATAACACGATAGGTAATTCCCTTTTTTAATTTTATTCCTCTCCCGATAACTCCCTTAGGGATATAAGGCATTAATCCTATCTCAATAAAAAGCTCTGTAAGTGGAATCCAAATCCATGAATACTCTTTCCATCGTAAATTATCTAAACTTCTTAAAATTAATAAAAACAATACCAAAGAAGTTCCTAATAAAACAGTAATTAATACAGAGATAAAAGAATTATCATTTATAACAAACAATGAAACCAGAATAACAAATGCTAAAATTAGAAGGCTACCCCATTCAAAATTCAACATTTTTTCATTCAACCAGTGGATTAATTCTTTTTTATTATTTGTGGAATCTCTTAACGCAGAAATAATATTGTCGTAGATAATTTTTTGAACCTCTGTTTTTGGCTCTATCCCAAGAAAGAAATCAAATAATTTATTAAATTTATCCACTGATTTATCGTAATCAATTAGTTCATAATCTATAGAATTAATTAAAAAATCATCTATTAATAACTTGCATTTGCTTTGGACTTCTGTTCCAAAACTAGCTGATAATTTATAGATACTTAATATTAAGGCATCGTCTTTTCTTAGGGACATCCTAATTGAGTTAAACCTAGATTGTCTATTGGCAATTGCAAAAGCAAGAAAAATGCCAAATAAAAAAGAGGCCACCGATAATAAGGTTATTATCAAATCTGAAGTCCCTGTCCCGTGGATAAAAATAGCTATCAGGGAAAAAATAATTATTGAACCAATTATATATTTATACATAGAAAATTTTATACAAGATAACACTAGCACAACAACATTAAACTATTTTCATTCTACCAAAAAACCGCCTTCTTGGCGATTTTCTGAAGCTAACTGCGTATGTTGAAATTAGTTCGAACATTTTTCGCCGCCGCAAGCGGCGAGGAAAAGCCCCCGTAATCTGCGGCTCGCCCGCGGGACTCGCCGCGTTCTTTGACAATTTCAAGTTTTTCTTTGGCGGCAAATTTACCTAAGGAGTAAAACTCCTATAGTTACTATTATTGCGCCAACAAATTTTCTTATCAACTGACCCCGTTCATTAAGAAAAATTGTTGCAAGTAGAACGGTTAGGATTACCACAGATTGACTTATCGGTGCTAGTTGAGATGCAGTTCCACCCTCTTGGTATGCGAGATAAATTGCAATCGTCGAAGATGAGAAGAACAAACCAAGTAGGGCCATTTTCAATAACACAGGTGTGCTTAAAAGCGCTTTCATTTCTGTGAGAATTCTCGGTTGGATTACTAAGATAAATAATCCGGGAAAAAGGAACGCTAGTGTGGTGTAAGAAAACACATCTGATTGCCGTAAAATAAAAGTGTCATTCGCAAAAGCGACCCCGCAGCAAAACGCGGAACCCAACGCATATAAAATCCCTTTGTTGAATCGCATAACTTCTCTTTTGAGTGAAACAAACACTACACTACCTAGAACTAAAATAACTCCTAGGATCTTAACAAGGTCAAATGACTCGCCAAGAAAGATAAGCGCTACAACAATAGTCCATAGCGCTCCTGAAGAAGTAATGATTGCAGTTTTAGATGCTTCTACGCTTTGCAAGGCCTTAAAAAGAAAAAGTGTTCCAGCCGCATAAAGCACTGTGATTAGCACAAAATTAAACCATAATTCTCGAATGGGTGGCATTACGAAACCTCGTGAAAAAGTAAATAACCCTACCAGAACGGCACAAGTCAACTGAAAGACCAATGAATACGCGACTACATTACTCTTTTCGTTTCTCATTAGTACTCTCTGAAGAAGATTTGAAATAGCAAGAGTGATAACACTAACTATAGAAAGTAAAAACCAATTCATAAAAATTTTCTTTTACTTGTCGGCTTCGCCGACAAACGAAATCAAAAATTGTCTTTCAGCTGGAAAATCCCGTTCAATTTAGCCGCCGAGCCGCGAAGCGGCGAGGCGGAAAGCTTGACTTTTCCTTACGAGCTGTGGGCCATGGACGATGTTAGAACCTGTTTTATTGCAAGGTTTTAATATCCTTAAAGAAACAATAACTCCCTACATTCCCTTCTCATAAAATTAGGGTATATCTTTAATTTTGGCTTTCCTTTTTTAATAATTTCGGAGCAACGAATTTTAATTCTTTGGGGATTTTTTTCTGTTTCATCTTTCATGCTGGCACCATAAACTATCCCTTCCATTCTTGCCCAAACCATAGCTGCGGCACACATGGGACAAGGTTCAAATGTTGAATACATGTAACACTTTTCTAATCTTTTAGATTTGAGCTTTTTAGATGCAATTTTAATAGCGTTAATTTCTGCATGACAAGTTGGGTCTTGATTTTTATTAATAGTTGTAAAAGCCTCTGCAATGATTCGATTATTTTTCACGATTATTGCAGCCACAGCGTGCCCGCCACCTTCTTTATATTTTTTAGAGGCTAATTCAATTGCTTTTTCCATTATTTTTTTGTTCGGGTGAATCATACTCTTTCATTCTACCAAAAAACCGCCTTCTTGGCGATTGTTTAAACTTAATTTGCTGTGTGCCCCGGTCTAGAACCGAGTTTTCAAGGGGAATTCTGGCTGTTTTCGGGGTGTCTCACCGATGCATCTCGGTCGGGGTTAAGCTTACTGGTTTTCCTACGAAGAAACAAAAATAATACAAATACACCATTCGTTACCACCACTGTTGAAGGATAGAATAAAGTCACGAAAGAATACGTTTGTAAGGCGCCGAGTGAGAACAAAAAACCCAGAAATGAGAAAAAATATGTGAGTACCGGCTCATCATAAGGTTTTGAGTATGATTTTCGAAAGGTTGGAAGAAAAGAAAGAAAATCTATCACGGCGGCAAGCGATACAGAAAACACAGCGTTTTTGGTAAAAGCATATATAAACATAATTAAAATCGCACTAGCAAAGAAAAACCAATCGATTCGCGTTATATTCTTTTCGCCTTTTACTAACGCATAGCCAGCAATACCTAAGCATAATATTGATTGCAACCCGAAAATCCAAGATCCCCCACCTCCTCCTCCCCGCAATGACAAAATAAAGCCAAGGCCCGTTAAAATTCCCCACGGTAGCCAAGAAAAAAGATGGGGTTTTGCTACCTTTTTCCGAATGTTTATATAATAAGGAAGAAACGTTGCAAAACCAAAAACAAGAGAAATAATTGTAAAAATAGTTTTAGGAAACATACGGTTTTAAGGGTAACAGACTATTTTTGGCTTCCTCGCCGACACGCTTGCCCGTCCGTAGCTTTAGCGAAGGAGAGTTTCGGTCAGGGCTGTATTAAAACTATTTAGATCTTCTTTGTTTTCTTAATGAATCTTACGTGGACTTCGTTTTCTGGTTTCCAAGCGGGCGTAGTTACCAGAATCATATCCATGTTCCCGAAGTAGTAAATTTTTGTACGAGGCGGGGCAACGATAATATCGGTAGCTTTTGCCGAAATTGGACGACGATTTAGATAAAATTTTCCCTTGCCTTTAACAATGTAATATAAAAAGGTGCTTTTCTTATCATAGAATTCCTGAAAGTGGCCTTTTTTTACCCGTACATGGACTAAACCAACTTCCTTTCGGTTAACGGGATAAACCAAAAGATTAATGCCGTGTTTACTAGTTGCCTTTGCGTTTCTGCGTGGAATTTTCATATTCAATTAATTATTTTTTTAGTCTCCCCGATGACCCGTTTCGGTCAGAGCTTATATTCAGATTTTAGCACAAAATGAGACAAATGAGGCAGTATAAAAATAGAGTTTTGAGTGCGAAAAAATGGCTCTCAAAAATTACAGCGTAGTCAAAGAATGACGAATCTTTTCGAATTGGTTTATGAGAGCGGCCCGATCAAACTCCGAAACAGTGCCCTCGGGATAATTTCCGATATTCGTAGAATGTATGAAATAGCGCACGGCAATACAAGGATTAGTTCCTGGAATCGCCCAAACTTCTTCTTCGTAACGGTTACCGGCGGCACCCTGGGTTGTTGACGCGAAAGAATAATCACTGCCATTTTCGGTTACGGTCTGAACATTGGTATTACCGTCCAGGAAAAGGCCTGCATTGCAGTTTTGGGTCGCGGGAATGATTTCTACCGAAACGCCAGTATCGAAACTTGATAAATTGGTACCAGTGGCAAGGCTGGACGGAATAGTAAATTTTACACCGCTGATATCTTTGCCCGGGCCAAGCGCCTGATATTTATAGGAAGCATCTATTGAATAATCAGCTGGATAACGAATTGAAAAGCCAACCGTACCATCTAAATAAAATTTCGGCAATCCTCCGGGATCTTTAGCGAGCACAACGCATCCTATATAGCTTTTTTCAACGTTATTTTCCAGCACAAGCGCTCCATTCCCCCTGCTCCAAAAAACGAACGATTCATCGCTATTGGCATAACGCGATCCGTCAGCGGAAATGGTCTGAGGCAAATCGAAATTTCGTTCATCGCTTAAAACAATTTTTACGCTTCCCGAAGGAATCGGCGGTTCGCCCGGCTCTACCGGCTTTGGTTCTCCTTTATAGAAAGCGGCATCTATTGTTTTATCGCCATTACAAATATAAGTAACTTGAGCTATGGGAGATGGAGATGGTGAGGGAGAAGGACTTTTACTTCCCCTATTATTGGCATACCATATTCCCGTGCCCGCAAGAATAATTACTATAAGAAAAATAAATATAAGATTTTTTTTCATATTTTTGTTTATTGGTTAGTTTTAATTATTATCCTATTCTAACAAAAAACCGCCAAAATGGCGATTAATTGGTGGTGATTCAGTTCCGAACAAAGTTCGATGTCCTAGACGGGTACGGCTTTAGATTTCTCGAACCGTTTCCAAAATATGAGGCGTTTCGGTCCCTCGAAGGGCTCACGAGACTGCTATAATTTGGATTTTCCGCTCCGTTTTCCGCCTCGTCCCGTTCGCGGGACTCGGCGGCTGGGGGCAAATTTCCGAGACAATTTTTCACCCACCGAGCGAGGCGAAGCCGAGCGAAGGTAAAGATGAAGGCAAACCCGAAGGGGTAAACTTCATTGCCTCAGGCGAAAAAAATTGTAAATTAAAAATAAAAAGTCGCATCTCTGGCTGAAATGCGACTTGTTGACCATTTGCCTTAGAATTCTTAACGGCAGAGCAGAAAGGAAAGCGTAGCAAACTGTTCTCTGAGTGTATCCAATTCATCTTTGGAAAACTTCTGAGGGTCTTCCAATAGCTTTTGCAGTTTTTCTGCGACCCTCTCATACTTTTCCAAGATCTTTAGAAGGGGTTTACGAAGTTCTCTAGCAAGCAACTTATGTATTTCATCGTGTACTTCTCCGTAACGGAAAATATTTATCTTCCCTAGGTTTATTTCCCCGAAAAGCTGACGGCGAACAGTAAAGTAAGCTTGGTAATCATCCAGGCCCACAGTAACCCCTTTTGTTATTTGTTCGCTGACTTTCGCTGCTGTCTTCAAAATTTGAATAAGTTCGATGCCCTCTTTAATCTTTCTCAACCGATCTTCTGTAGGAGCCCCTCTTCTCTGCAGATTCATTAATTCCCAGCCAACTTGGGACGCAATTTGGTCTAAACCTCTCAAATCTCTCAAATCAATAGACATTCCTTTTCCCTCCTTATTTATTTTTAACTGGTATATTACGACAAGTTAATGGGCTATTTATTAGTATAATTATTATTAAAAATTTGTCAAACACAAATATGACTAACTTTTTTCTCTACGCTCGCAAATCAACTGATGAACCGGACAGACAAATTTTGTCCATTGAAGCCCAACTAACGGAGCTGAAAGAATTTGCCGAGCGGGAAAATTTGAATATCGTTAAGGAATTTATTGAATCGCAGACCGCCAAAGAGCCGGGCAGACCGCCTCAATAAAAAGCGATTTTTTATTCTTTTAATCAATAAATGTCAGCGCCGTCCCTCGTTTATTCCATCGGCCGGTGCGCCCAATGCGGTGAATATAGTCATCGTAAGTTGCCGGTATGTCGTAGTTAATAACATGACTCACATCGGAAATATCTAACCCTCTAGCCGCAACGTCGGTTGCCACTAAAACTTGAACGCGGTTATCCTTAAACATACCTAGCGCTCGTTGGCGCTGAGAATGATTTTTATTTCCATGTATTGATTCGGCCTTAAAACCCTTGCGAATAAGCATTTTTGAGAGTTTTTCTACTCCGTATTTGGTCCGTCCGAAAATAAGCACTTTATTAAATTCTCTTTGATTTAAAAGATTATTTAGAACGTCTAATTTTGTTTTACCTTGTTCAATTCTAATAACACCCTGTTCAACATTTTTTGAAGTGTCTCTGGTCTTAATTGAAATCATAATCGGATTTCTAAGAAATTCTTTAATAATTCTCTCAATCTCATTAGAAAAAGTTGCTGCGAAAAATAATACTTGGCGCTCTTTTGGCATTCCATTCATTATGAAACGCGTGTCATTGATGAAACCCATATCAAGCATTCGGTCTGCCTCGTCCAGCACGACAGTGTTGAACTTAGACAGGTTAATCATTTTTCTTCCTATCAAATCTTTTAATCTTCCGGGCGTGCCAATGATTAAGTTGTAGTTGTAGCGAAGTTCTGAAATTTGTCTGCCGATGTTAGCTCCCCCTACGCAGCAAACGGAAAAAATTTTCATTCCTCTGGCGAAGAATTTAAGCTCTTGGTCTGTCTGAATAGCAAGTTCGTGGGTCGGCGCAACGATCAATATCTGTTCTTTTGGATTAAGCAGAATTTTATTAATAAGAGGAATAAGAAAAGCGGCCGTCTTCCCTGTACCGGTATCGGCGACGCCTACGACGTCAGAACCTTCAATAATATAAGGAATGATTCTATCTTGGATCGGTGTAGGTGTCTTATAGCCCTTGACTGCAATTGCCGATAATAATCGTTGACCAATTTTAAAATCCTGAAATTTGTGTTCGGGCATGAAATTTTTTTCTCCTTCGGCCATAATCGCTTTGTTGATAAACTTTGCCGGGTCTATTCTTTCCCCGGGCCGGCCTACTGGTCTCCTGCGACCCAAACCTAAAGAGCCCGCATTTTTGTAGTGAGACTGAAAGAGGTATTTTGTCGGTCCTCTATCGTTAAAACTTCTTATATGCATAATGTTTTCTCAAAGGGTCTCCCCTATAACATCTGGCCTTTACAAATAAAAAAGACCGGTTGGTCTCGTAGATTCTTAAATAAAGCTATGAGATTCAGTTATGCTAATAGTATATATTAAGATTAATATTCTGTCAACCCATTTCGTAAAATCTTAATTTCATATCTACTTTCAGAATAGCTCTATCCTAAAGAAAATTCAAAACATAGTAGAGTGCTGCGGGTACTGGACGACGTTAGAACCTGTCTCTAAACAAAAAACCAGCTAATAAGCTGATTTCTTGTCCTAAATAAATCTTCTTTTGAACACTTATTTAGGAGTATCAGCGGGAAGTATAAAAGACATAACTTCTAACTTCCCGCTGCCTTTTAATTGTTCCATTCTTTGTCTAGAATTCTGCGAAGGAGCTTGGCGCTAAACGAACCCAGAGCCAGCCGTGGACACCAGACGGCAATAACTCCCGAATAGAGTCCTTGAGCATTTTTTGCCGCTCGTCCAGGTTTACGCGTCTTTCTGGATAGTCGTTGGCGAACACGACTATCTGTAGGTCTTTGAATCCTCTGTCATGAACGTCATCTCTCTGCCGGCTCCATAGTTCAACATCTGCAGCGGTAAGTTTTCCATCCGGATTTTCGCAGGTTAGGGCACTGGCTACAAGTTCTGGAAGTGCATCAATGAGGTCTCTGAATAAACCATCGCTCACTTTAGAACCCCTGTTCACTACTATTAACGGCATCTCTTTTTTACCTCCTTTTTTTTACTTGCCGGCCTTAAAATTTAAGAGGTTTTCCTCACCAGCAATACTAATCAAATTATAATATTTAATATTAATTTGTCAACTTGGTGTAATGGCTCAATAGCTTTGCATCACCTTAAATCAAAAAACCGCCTTCTTGGGCAGCTAAGCTGTCCCTGAGAAAGCGGCGGGAATCCTGACTCCAAAACATAAATTATTCAACCAACATCTCATCTTCCTCTCTCCAAGGAGGACAACATGCTACTAAGATTTCTGCGTCTTCTTTACTTGTTTTCCAAGCTTTATGATTTGTATTTGGATAAATCATTATTAAGGAATCTTTTTCTAAATTCTCAACCTTTCCATCAATTTCTACGGCTATAGAGCCTTTTAATACATAATAAACTTCGGTAAGTTCTTTGTGATAATGCTCCTTGGTCTTATCTGTAATCGTAACATGGGCAAAGTCCATTCCTTTGAAATCTTCTGATATTGTTAGATTACGCATTATTCCGCAAGTTATATTTTTCGGGTTGCTATCTTTAATTTTTTTCACTGTATACGGCATGTTAAATTATTTTACCAAAAAACCGCCCGTTGTGCGAGGCGGAATTCAGAGCTGCGGGTAATGGACGACGTTAGAACCTGTTTATTTGGCAACATCGGTCTGGAACCCAGCTTTTAAGGGGAATTTCAGGGATTTTAGTTATCCCCTAACGACGCCTCTCGATCGGGGCTAAGTTCACTGGTTTTTCTACGAAGAAGTAAAAATAATACAAATACACCATTCGTTACCACCACTGTTGAAGGATAGAATAAAGTCACGAAAGAATACGTTTGCAAAGCGCCGAGTGAAAACAAAAAACCCAGAAATGAGAAAAAATATGTGAGTGCCGGCTCATCATGAGGTTTTGAGTATGATTTTCGAAAGGTTGGAAGAAAGGCAAGAAAATCTATCACAGCGGCAAGCGATACAGAAAGCACAGCGTTTTTGGTAAGAGCATATATAAACATAATTATAATCGCACTGGCAAAGAAAAACCAATCGATTCGTGTTATATTCTTTTCGCCTTTTACTAACGCATAGCCAGCAATACCTAAGCATAATATTGATTGCAACGCGAAAATCCAAGATCCCTCACCTCCTCCTCCTCGCAATGACAAAATAAAACCAAGGCCCGTTAAAATTCCCCACGGTAGCCAAGAAAAAAGATGGGGTTTTGCTACCTTTTTCCAAATGTTTATATAATAAGGAAGAAACGTTGCGAATCCAGAAATAAGAGAAATGATTGTAAAAATAGTTTTAGGAAACATATCGATTTTAAGAGGGAATTCGAGCTTTTTCGACTTCCCCACCGATGCGTCTCGGTTAGGAGGAAGGATATTTAAAATCTTTTAGCTTAACTAATCTTTCCGTAGACGTCTATTTCTTCCGACGATAACCCTGTCTTGCCCAAAACGTCTTCACGCATTGCTATCACGAACTCTTTATAAATAAGATCTTTTTTTTCTTGTGGAGTTCCACTTTTAATATCTATAGCTTTTAACAACTCTGTAAACTTTCTAACAACTTTGTCCGATCCCCAAATTTGCACTTCTCGATAATATTTTAATAATTCGGCCGTTGTTCTTGAGCGTTCTTCAACGCTAGCAGTGCTGTATAAACCTTGAAATAATTCATGTACGTGGGTATAAACTTCTTTTCGCATTTCCATTATTCGTCGCTGAAAATCTAATTTTTTATTAGAAAAATGCGTTACTAAACCGCCTCCTATGGCACCGATTATTCCGCTAGGAATAAGAACAAAAATAATAAACTGCCAAAAATTCATATGTTTTTAGATGTCTCGGCCATTGAAACCAAGATAAGATAGCTGCGGGTCGTGGACGACGTTAGAACCTGTTTAATAACAATCACTTAAATCTTTTCAAATAAATAAGGTTGTTTTCCTGGATCTCTGCTTTCAGAATAAAGTTGAATCTGTCCAGGGTGAGGCATAAGTCAAAATCTTTTCTTTTAACGGCTCCAACAGCATTATTTAAAAACCTTGACGCACAGGGATGATTTATTAGGTGCGTTTTTATCTCTGCAAAATCTAATGGTTTTCCCTTCAGATGACTCTTAATATATTCTGCACACATAACATCTTCGTTTTCAGGCGTTGAAGCATCTGTGCACACTAAGGAAACTAACTGATGTTTAGTTGACTTAATATAGTCAATCACTGCTTGAGCGTTCACAAAACTTCCAGTAATAATCTCTTTGGCGTTTACTGCCCTGGCTATTCCTTGAGTTCCTTTAGTTGTTGTATGAATTACTGTTTTATCGCAAAAATCAACTTTTTCAATCTCTGCTGGCGAATTACCAAAATCAAATCCATCTGGCACAATGTCATCACGTTCTCCCATTAAGACATAATCAGGATTTTCTTTTTTTAGATCATATGCCAAATCAATATCATCAACAGAAATTATCTCTTTTGCTCTATTATTCACTACAAAACAAACAGTAGAAAAGGCACGAAATACATCAATTATAACGGCTAAACCTTTTGCTTTGTTTGCGTCTTTAAAAGAATAGATTATCTCTATTTTCATATATTTTACTTTACCAAAAAACCGCCCAAATAAATAGGCGGGAAATCGAGGCTCCTTTGTCCGTCCGTAGCCCGAAGGGCGAAGGAGGACCCCGACTGGAAGATGCGAAGCCCCGTAGTGAACCCGCAGGTTCTACTACTTGGGGTTAGAACCTGTTTGGTGAAATAAAATGCCAGCTTTTGAAGTTATCGCCAGCTGGCTTAAAATTTATCCTCCGATTCTTTTAGGATATACCAAGTAATTCAAACACCTTCTCTGCGGCCTGTGACTTTTCCTCAACCTCGTAATCGCACCCGGCAGCAAGAAGCACTTTCCGAAACTTTTCCATACTCGACATTGCAATCATTGGACCTTTGAATGTTTTCCGAATCTCTCGAACCAGGATTTGAGCGTTTGGCTCATCACCAGGAACGCAGGCATCCATGATAACAACGGCCATATCTGGATTTTCTTCGAATATTCTTGCTCCTTCTATAAGGTTATAAGCACAAAAAACTGAAACTTTATCGCCTAAACCCCTCTTAATGATATCGCTCCATGCCTTGCTATCCTCCACAATCATGACCTTCTTAAGCATAACTGTTCCTCCTTTCTTTTTGTATTTTGTATGTTTTAGGTGCTAAAAAATTGCATTCCCACCGTATGGTTGGCTAGGGTTATTTGGGCTAACCCAAGCCGAGGCGTGGCAATTTCTATATTGGCACCACGCACGCCAAGTCCCATAACCATCCCATTTCCATTCTCCGAGTTCATGGCCAAACCCTCTAGCCTTTATTTCGGCTTCTTTCATATATCCTTTTATAGTTTCAGTCATTTCTGGTTCACTTATCACAATGCACCTCCTTGTTTTTTAAGATTTTATATCTTATCACGTCCCACAAAAAAATCAAGCCCCTACCAAAAAACCGCCTGATTGGCAATTGTTTATTTTTTCTCATCTTTAGCCACCAATTGACCACAAGCACCCTTAATCTCTTTACCAAAACGATATCTCTGGGTGACTATCACGCCCTCTTTCTCTAAGATCTCTTTAAATTCTTTAATTCTTGAAGAAAGGGAGGGTTTAAAAATTCCAGTTGGGTTATAAGAAATTAGATTAACAAAATAAAGAGGTTTTCTCATTAACCCAGCTAATGCTTTGGCGTGTTTCTCAGAATCATTTAAATTATTTATCATTATATACTCAAACATTACCCGCCGCCGAGTATTCTTAATGTAATCGTCAATCGCATTTAAAATCTTCTTGATAGGATATTTTTTATTAATTGGCATCAATTTTGAACGGAGTTCATTATTGGGTGCATAAAGAGAAATAGCTAAATTTATCTGTAATTTTTCTTTTGCTAATTTTTCAATCCCTTCAACAATCCCAACAGTAGAGACTGAAAAATGCCTTGCTCCTAAGTTAAATCCTTCTTTATCGTTCAAAATTTTTATTGCCCCCATTGCATTATGATAATTTAAAAATGGCTCGCCCATTCCCATAAAAACAATATTGGTAACCTTCTCTTTAATTTTTTTCAAATAGTGAGCAAAAAATAAAACTTGTTCAACAATTTCCCCAACCTCGAGGTTTCTTTCAAGTCCTATCTTTGCCGTGGCACAGAAAGAACAACTCAGAGGACAACCAACCTGAGAAGAAACACAAATGGTATTTCTTTTATCTTCGTGACGCATCAAAACTGTTTCAATTTTTAAACCATCTTTTAGAGTAAGAATGGCCTTTATTGTATTTCTGTCTTCAGAAACAAATGTTTTTGCCGATATTTCAAGTGGACATTTCTTATTTAATTCTTCTCTTAAACTTAATGGTAGGGTCACCACTTCTTGCCAGTTTTGGATTAAGTCCTGGAAAATAGCCTTTTTAGCTTGCCTCCAACGGTATGTTGGTTGTTTATTAAATAATCTTTGAATTTGTATTAAATCCATACTAAATATTCTACCAAAAAACCGCCTTCTTGGCGATTTTTATTTTGCTGCGGGCACTGGACGATGTTAGAACCCGTTTGGTTATTCCTGAAAGTTTTAATCAGAGTATATAATCAAGGATTTCTGGAAAAGCATTAACAAAATAATCAACAGGAATGGATTCAAAATTTTCTTTTGTCCTTAAGCCACTTTCAAGCGATGCGATAAAATGTAATTTTGCTCCTTTTGCGCTCATGCCGTCAGAAATTGAATCGCCAACATATACTGCTTCTTCCGGTTGAATGTCAAAATCATCAAGAATCTGCTTAAAAACTCTAGGATCGGGTTTTGAATATCTTGAAATATCGGCATAATAGATTTTATCAACCCATTCATTAATAAAATGATTTTTTTCTAACAAGTGTTCGACTTCATGATAAGTGCGAGATGTCTGAATTGCCATACGCTTCCCTCTGTCTTTCAGCACTTTCAGGGTTTTTATATTATTATCGCTTATATTATCTAACTTTCCCTGTTTTACAAATTCTGATAATAATGTTTTATGCAACTCCATAAATTTTTCTGTATCAATCCCAGGGATTCTCTCCGTTATAGCCTTTCTTATTGGTTTGCCCCAATTTTTTCTATGATCATCCCTGGACATTGGTGGGAAACCCATCTTTTTTGCGATATGATTCTCAATCATAAAACACGCCTCTTCGGTCAAAGTAAGTGTATCATCAATATCAATTATAACTAATTTAATCATATTTTTATCTTATCCTATCAAAAAACCGCCTGATTGGCGATTCGGTCTTCCTCGATACTACGAGCTAACATCGTTAAATAACCAATGTTTCCTTTAACATCGTTTTTATTGTTGTCCTTCCTTTCGCAGTTTTAAGATATTCCTCTCGGCGCATTGCATCTTTTTTCGATATATATGCTTCGTAAAAAATAAGTTTCCAAGGACGATACGGCTTAGTTGACTTTACCTCTCCATTATTATGCCGTTTAAATCTTTCTCGTAAATCTGTTGTAAATCCGATATATAATTTACATTTTGTATTTTCAAGAATGTAGATAAAATACATGTTCTGTGGTGCGATGGCTGGCACAGAACCATACGGTTCGTGCCTAGCAACGCACCGAATGGTGCTGTTACTGCGGGGCTTGGATTCCCTCCTACGTCCTTCGGACTTCGAACGGGCAAAGCGAACCAAGATTTTGCTGGAGGGCTAGGCTTCGAACCTAGATTTGATGCTCCAGAGGCATCTGTCCGACCAAATTAGACGACCCTCCAAAAAATTATACTTTCAAGTATTTTCTGATGGCGATGGAGCTGGAGATTGCGCCCAGCAAAATACCGGTGGATAGTTGAATTAAAATGATAGTAAAGAAATTACCGGTGAAGAACTTCCAGACATTAAGACCAGAAAATAAAAATTCAATTTTTGGGCCTAAAAACCAGCAAATTAGAGTGAAAATCAGAAGAGAAATCAAAGTAGAGATTATTCCGGAGATTGCTCCCTGAACTAAGAAGGGGCCCCGGATAAACCAGTTGGAAGCGCCAACAAGTCTTTGAATTTTAATTTCTTCTGCCTGATTTAAAATTGCTAATCTGATGGTATTAAAAGCGACTAAAATAGCGACAATTGCCAAAACTATTGAGAGGAAAATTCCGACTTTTCCCGTCCCAGAAGTTAGAGCAAAAATTCTTTCAATCACCGGCTTTCTTTGATAGTAATCAACTTTTTCAATAAGGTTTTGATAAGCAGGTTCCAGGGTGGCGTCCAAAAAATTTACTACTGCCTGATATTGACTCGCCTCAAAAGCCCTAACGTTTAAAGCAGCTAAAAAAGGGTTTCCTCCCACTTCCTCTAAGGACCCCATCAAAACCGGGTCATCCTTGTGTCTTTGGATAAAATCTTCTAAGGCTTTTTCTTCTGAAACATACTCGACATCCTTTACTCCGGGAATTTTAGAAAGTTCTTCCTGAATGTTTAAAATATCTTCTTCTTGAGCAGCTGTTTTAAAATAAACTGAAATGTCAGCTTTTTCTCGAATGGCTGAAATTAAAATTTGGCTGATGTCTTTAAAGAGAAAAAGGGAGGTTGCCAGCAAAATTGTCATTGTCATAATAAAGATATTAGCTGCTGCTATATCTCCATCTCGAGAAAAACTTTGCCAACCCGATTTAAATATTCTTTTAATTAAAGTAAACATATTTAAAGGATAAAACGACCTTCTTCTTCATCTCTGATTATTTTCCCATTTTCTAAGGTAATTACTCTCTTTCCTAATTTATTAATTATTTCTTTGTTATGGGTAGATAAAACTACGGTGGTACCCAACTCATTAATTTTTAACAAAAGACGGATAATGTCTAAGGTGTGGTAGGGATCCAAATTTCCCGTTGGCTCATCGGCTAAAATCACTTCCGGCCGATGAATTAAAGCTCTGGCAATAGATAGCCTTTGTTTCTCGCCGCCCGAAAGTTCGGCTGGAAAATTATTAGTCCTTTCAGTTAAACCAACGATTTCTATAACTTCTGGCACATCCCTGGCAATCTCAAGGTCATCGGCCCCAATCACCTCCATAACATAAGCAACATTTTCATAGGCCGTTTTGGAAGGAAGCAATTTATAATCTTGAAAGACTGCCCCAATTTTCCTTCTAATCGCGGGCAGTTTTCCCGGTTTGATTTTATGAACATCAATGCCGTCAAGAAAAACTTGACCCTGAGTTGGTTTTTCCTCGGCCATCAAAAGTCGCAATAAAGTTGTTTTTCCGGCGCCTGACCTACCAACAATCGAAACAAACTCTTTCGGTTTAATCTCAAAAGAGATGTTATCTAAGGCAGCAGTATTCGGAGGAAAAATTTTAGTAACTTCTTGAAATTTAACCATGGGTGAGTTTTATTTCTGCTTCAATAAACTCGTCTAAATTTCCGTCTAATACTCCTTCAACGTCAGAAGTTTCAACCCCTGACCTTAAGTCTTTTGCCATCTTGTAGGGATGCAAAACGTAAGAACGAATTTGGTTTCCCCAGCTAGCTGAAATTTTCTCTCCCTTAATCTTTTTTAACTCTTCCTCGACAGCTGTTCTTTTTAGCTGATGCAGTTTGGCGACCAGAATCTTCATTGCTTTCTCCCGATTTAATCCCTGTAACCTTTCTGACTGGCAGACAACCACTAAACCTGTTGGCAGGTGGGTAATTCTAACTGAAGTTTCTCTTTTATTAACATATTGACCGCCGGGGCCGGAAGCTCGGTAAAAATCAATCTTTAAATCCTCCGGTTTAATTTTAATTTCGGCTTCTTCCTCTTTTGTTATCCCAGGTAAAATTTCAACTAAAACAAAGGAGGTGTGACGAAGGGATTTTGCTGAAAAGGGAGAGATTCTAACCAGTCGATGCACTCCGGTTTCTTTTTTTAAAAAACCGTAGGAAAATGGTCCTTTAATTTCCAGGGTTGCGGATTTTATGCCAATTCTTCCTTCCGGCCCCCCTCCTTCCCCAAAAGACTGATGCAAAACCTCAGTTTTGTATCCCTTTCTTTGGCAATATCTTTCATACATTCTTAACAACATCGCTGCCCAATCTTGGGCATCTTGGCCACCGGCTCCGGAAGTGATTGATAAAATGGCACTATTTTTGTCGTATTCCCCTGAAAGAAATACCCGAAATTCTTCAGCTCTTAGTTTTTCTTCAAATACCCGAGCGTTAGCGAAGGGTGAAGATGAAGCATTAGCTTCATCGCCTACTTCAATTGCCTTTTCAGTACTCAATTCAGCTAACCCTTCTTTTAATTTCTCGAATTCGCCTATTTTTTCTCGCAATTCACCCAATTCCTGATTTATTTTTATCGCCTTCTCTTTATCTTTCCAAAAATTAGGCTTTTGAGCTTCTTCTTCTAATCCTCTAATTCTTTCTCTCTTTTTTTCAAGGTCAAAGACAGTCCTCCAAATGGCGGAGTCTCTCTTTTAAATTTTCGATTTTTTCAGTTAAATCTGGCATATTCTTTAAATAATATACCACTAATTCTCCGAAATGCAAAGAGGTAAATCTCTTCTTACCCCTCGCTTTTGCTTCCCAAAAGCTCGGTATTAAAGAGCCGGAGGCGAGATTCGAACTCGCGACCCACGGTTTACGAAACCGTTGCTCTACCACTGAGCTACCCCGGCAAAGCGGGATACGAGAATCGAACCCGTATCTCTTCCTTGGGAAGGAAGTGTACTACCACTGTACTAATCCCGCACCGAGCCTCCATTCATAAATTATCTAAATATATGTGGAGGCGAAGGTGGAAAAGAGCGCGAAGTGCTCTTTGACTACCCGAGCCGCAGCGAAGGGTGAAGAAGAGATTTATCTCTTTGACTACCTAAAACCCTATTTCCTCTAAAAATTTTTGCCAGAAACTTTTTTCGGCTTTAGTTTCTTTTTCTTCGCTTTCCTCCGGAGGTAAAACTACGACCTGTTCTTCGCCTGGCTTTTTGTATCCCTGCTCCCGAATTTTCTCTTCCCAATAGCTCTCGCTTTGGGTCTTTATAATTCCAGCTCGGAGTTCTTGATTTTTTTCCTCCAAAAGCTGAATTTTTTTCTCTATGGCTTCAACTTGACTTCTTAGCTCTGCCCTCCTTTGGCTTATTCTTAAATTAGAAAAGATTAAAAAACCAACTACTGCTAAAATTGAAATTATAATCAAAACCGAGGAGAAGATATTCTTACCGGAGCCCTTTCTAATTCTTTTTGTCTTTGCTATCATTGGTAATAGAAAGTTAGGTCGCTTATTTATATGAAACTCAAGCCAAAAACAATTTTTAGAATCGTCTGGATTGTCTTAATCTCCCTGGTGATTTTAAGTATGTTTGGCTTTCTATTAGCTCCCTAGTTAGATAAATAGCAGAATTTTCTCTTAATTTCAACCCTTCGGCAGGCTCAGGGTCAACTCCGAAACATTTCTAAAAAAACTTTGGGAGGAATTTGAATTCTCCCTTTTTCTTTTAATTCTTTTTTGCCTTTTTTTTGTTTTTCCAATAATTTTCTCTTTCTTGTGTAATCTCCGCCGTAAAGAGGGGCTGTCACGTCTCTCCCTTTAGCCTTCATTGTTTCTCGGGCAATAATTTTCCCGGAAACTGCAGCTTGTAAGGAAACTGAAAAAAGTTGGGAAGGCAAAACTTCTTTTAATTTTTCAACAATTCTTTTTCCCTCTTTGAAGGCGCTGGCTTTAGGGACAATTTTTGAAAAAGCTTCTTCCCGTTTCCCGGCAATTAAAATTTCTAACTGAACCAAATCTCCCGGTCGGTAACCTAAAATTTTATAATTCATTGAAGCGAAACCTTGAGTTCGGCTCTTCAGATCATCGTAAAATCCAATAATAATCTTTCTTAAAGGGACTTCGTAAATCAAAAGTAATTTATCCGAAGTAAAGTATTTAGTTTCGATAAGATTTCCTTCCGAGCTTTTTAAAAGATCCGAAACCTCTCCCAGATAACTAGTGGGAGTCATTATTTCTATTTTTACCAACGGTTCCCGGGCCTCTTTAATTTCAGTTGAAGGCGGCCAATCGCTCGGAGAATAAATAAAGATTTCTTTTTCTTTTTGATTTATAATTTTGTAAACTACTGAGGGGTTAGAGATTACCAGATCTAAACCAAATTCTCGGCGCAGTCTCTCAGAGACTATCTCGGCATGCAAAGTTCCCAAAAATCCGCAACGGAATCCTCGTCCCAAAAATTCCCTCATTTCTGATTCAAAACTTAAAGAGGCGTCGTTTAATTTCAATTTAGACATGGCTTCTTTTAAGGCGTCGAAATCATCAGGATTTTCGGGATAAATTGAAGCAAAAACCATTGGATTAGGTGTTTCATAGCCTGACAATGGCTCAACCTTTAAATCTTTTAACTTTGTGATTGTCTCCCCTACTCTTACCTTACCGGGCTCTTTGATACCTGTGGCAATATAGCCGATCTCTCCGGCTTTTAATTCCTTGGCAACCTTCAATTCCGGCCTAAAATATCCGACTTCTTTCGCCTCGCTTTCGATTTTAGTTTGAATTAAATAAATTTTATCGCCTGGCGATATCTCACCATCAATCACTCTCACATAGGAAACCACTCCTTTAAAAGAATCGTATTCTGAATCAAAAATCAGAGCTCGTAGCGGTTTTTCCAAAACACCTTTCGGGGAGGAGATTTTTTTAATCACCGCATCTAAGAGTTGCT
>Ga0315294_10002343_pt1 | contig 20743 bp, 10 predicted proteins | sample YL17G13_40_MG_FD_203626 | JGI IMG/M metagenome (GOLD analysis project Ga0315294, IMG submission 203626) | Sediment microbial communities from Yellowstone Lake, YNP, Wyoming, USA - YL17G13_40 | ecosystem: Environmental > Aquatic > Freshwater > Lake > Sediment | place: USA: Wyoming | collected...
CTTCCTAAATTACCGATTTTGAAGGTTTTTTCAACTCGCACATCCACATTGGTCGAATCGGCAGTCCACCGTGTTCCCGACGGCTCGACCTGGATGGCATAAGAAAGGGCCTGGGCGTTGTTGGCCGCGGCCCAGGCCGTCGGGGGAGCGACCGTAACGGTTCTGCCCCAGGGCGATCCGGATTGGTAGATCATGAAAAAGGACGCGATGAAATCGTAGGGAAAGGAAAATGTCCCCCAGGCCTTGATGAACAACGGACGCGTATCGGGGATCGTGCCATCTCTGTTGATATACCAGTTTGGAGTATTAAAAGCCGCGGTCCAGATGTCGCCGGAATAGGAATAGCTGTAGTTCCCCTTGAGGCTGGAATAAACGACCGAACCGCCGAGCTGCCAACCGTGGGACATTCTCTTGTTGAGGGTTAATTCGACGTCTTGATAGATTCTTTTTGCTTCAGGGACGTTGATCAGCCGGGTGACCTGCGCCGGCGCGGTGTTGGACATGAAATACATCGTAATATCTTTGGCCGGGAATGTACCGTAAGCGGGGATCGTCGTATTAAAAGGAATCCACCAGGAGGGGGCGGCCTTATAAGTATCCCATCTTTGGTTCGTGCTCAAGTCAAAAAGAACGTCCTCGGCGAGATTTTTTCGGTCCTGATAGACGTAGCCGAGGCTGATCTTCAAATCGGGAAGGACCTCATGCTCGATGGCCACAGAGAACTCGTTCGCATAGGGAACCTTAATATTGGGGTCGATGCGGCTCTTGTAAAGGGTGGACAGCATCCCTGTCGGACTCGCCCCGAATTGCTGATATCTATCGATGGGTGGCGCATCCGGCTGGGCGTTGTTGTTCAGGTCCCACCAATAGAAATTGAATGTTCCCGCGCCCCCCGGATAAACGGAGGAGAACGTCACCGTCGGAAGCTGCTCCACATACTGCCCGTAGGCGAGTTTCAGGGCTGTCTTCCCATTCTTGAATACATCGTAGACGATACCGATCGACGGAGTCAGCTTTTGGTACGTGAGGGCCGGGTCCCATCCGCCGTACTTGTTGTAGTCATAAGGATTGAAACCATAGGCCGGCAGAAAATATTCTCGGCCGATCGCCTTCGCCAAGTCATCGGCTCCCTGACTGATGACGTCGGGCATCCAGCCGCGGATGTACTCGAATCTGAGACCGAAATTGATCGTCAGCCGGTTCTGGATCGTCAAGGAATCCTGGATGAACCCTCCGTACCGGATTTTCCTTTCATAGGTGGGGCTGGCGAGGCTATGGAGGCCGAGCGTCGTGAACTGCAGCTGACCGTCGCCGTAAGTCGGATGCGGGCCGTTAAGCCCGTAGAGTCCACGGTAATAGTAAGGATTTTCATTGTAGTAAAGCCAGTTGCTGATGGAATTTTTACGCCATTCGTCGCTGAGCTGGAGCCCGTACTGGACGTCGGCGCCCATTTTGACTTCGTGGTCCGCACCCAGGAAGTTGTCCTGGAAGTGGGTCCATTTCAACGAAGCATTGAAGTTTCTCTTTTGGCCGATTCGGTTTCTACCTCCGCTCCCCCAAGCGTAGTTCGTGTAGCCGTCCGTATAACGGGGATTATTCTCCGTCCCTGCGATGGAGTACGGCATTTTACTCTCATGTCTCCACAAACCTAACCGGGCCTCGAGGAAATTATTATTATTCATGAGATAGGTGATGCCGGCGGAGCCGGTTTCCTGGTGGGCATTGTTCTTCTGGTTAGACTCCGCCGTTGCGTTCCAGGCCATCGAATTGTATGGCTTGGGGCGGTTCCACAAGGTCCCCATGAGCTGGACCCTGAGGCGCTGCGTGACCTGGGCGGTGAGCTTCAGGAATCCGTAGTATTCGGTTTCGGGAAAATCGTATTGACCGTAATATTTGCCCAGGATCGTAGTCGGCCTGAAGGAATTCACGCTCGCCCTATTCAGATAATCGAAATTGGCGTAAAACCACATTTTATCCTTGAAAACAGGGCCCCCGAGACTGGCGCCATATTCGCCGTTGAAAATTGGGAAGCTCGGTGGCGCCACGGCCAAAGCCGAGGTCTGTTCTGGGCTGAAAAGACTCTGAGAGAGGTGTTGGTTCGTGTAGTAAGCCCAGGCCGAAAAGCCGAACTTTTTGCCGCCGGACTTTGTGACAACATTCATGACCCCGCCGACGGCATTGCCTATCTCGGCCGACACCGCGCCGGTGATCAACTCGATTTCCTCGATCGAGTCCCAGCTGATATTGACTTCGGCGAATCCTTGATTAGCGGCATTGGTTGCGGCGCCGTCCACCATCAACCCCGTGTCATTTCTGGTTCCGCCGTGAATTCTTCGTTCCTGGACCGCGGGCGCAATCTGGGTGGCCGAAATATAGTCTCGACTCAAGGGCAAGGCATTGAGGACCTCTTTGGTCACCGTCTGAACCATCTTGGCCTGAGCGGTATCGACAATGGGAGCCGTACCGATGACCGTGATTTCTGTTTTGATGGCAGACAGTTGCATCTGGATTTCAATGGTCACCGTGGCCCCGACCTGGACGATGAGCATCTCTCGTTTGACGGGCTGAAAACCGCTGAGTTCAGCCAAGACGGCATACTCTTTCCCCGGCGGGAGGGAGGCAATTCGAAACGATCCTCTTTCGTTCGTGACTGTCGTCTCGCGCCCGATAAGGGCGGGCCCGGTCACCGTGATGGAGACGCCCGGCAGAGGCTCTCCGTCCTTCTCGAGCACCCTCCCTCGCATGGATCCGGTTTGGGGAGCTTGGGCTTGAAGGAATGCCGCGAAAAAAATTACTGAAAGAAGAACGTAAAAATACTTCTTTCTCTTCATGTTGACCTCCCTGTTTAGTGGTAATTCATTACGATTACGCTTTGTTTCTAAAAGTATCTAACTAATAAATGGTATTTGTCAAGTGCTGAAACAAGCCTTTGATCAGGCTTCGGGCGGATGTCCTGGCCCGTGAGGGAAAACCGGCAGAAGCCATCGCCCTCATGGATAAGGAATTCAAGCTTCCGATGCGACGGCGGCTTCCCCGGTTTCAGCGCAGAGTCAAGGGACGAGCCTTCGGCTCGCCACTCGCCCGCGGCTTTTAACCACGGGCGAGTACGGCGGAAAGGACCCCCGGGCAAGCCCGGGGCCCCCGCCGCCGTGGAGGAGATCGCCTCATAGGCCGGCTTGGGGCGGAAGCCCCGGTCGAAAATTAAAGCATGATCGAAGGTGCCGTTGCTGATACCGGGGATCCACGAATGCCGGTCGGTAAAGCCCCAGAGAAAGATGGCCGGACACTTCTGTGCGGCAAGGGCGGTCGTGAAAACATCCCGGTAGATCGTCGCCTGCCGCTCTAACTCCGCCGGGCCGGCGCTCTTCGGAAGCCAGACGTCGAGCATCGAATGATGAGTCGTTTCATGCCCGGACCTCCCCCCTCCGGTTCGCGCTTCCGGCGGGTATTGAAGCCCTGAAAGAGGAAAATATCCTGGACTTCGCTCTATTTCAATTTGTCGGTTTTGTCCTTTGCCGCCTCTTGGCCTCCCGTGGCTTCCTGATGAGTCACAATCGGAACGTATCCGAGCTCCAGCCCTTTGGGCGGGGTCACGAGCAGAGCCGGATCCAGTGTCGCCAGAGATCCGCGTCGGAGCGGGGCCATGTAGTCCTTATCGATCGTCCAGGCGGCGTGGACCTTTTCGACGAACGCCTGGAGCTTGGCCTTCTTTTCCTCGCTCCAGGAATACTGTTGGAAGGACGGCTGATCGACGAAGCGGTACCAGTAGTAGGTCACGGTCGAGCCGTCGGCGAGATTGACCTTGAAGGGGCCCCGGGTCGGTCCGGGCTTGGTCCAGGCTCCCTCGGTCGGCGAAGTGTTGGCGACACCGTTCGCGTCCGCGGACTGGAAGCAGGGCACCGTGTTGATTTCCATGGCCCCGCCGCCCATCTTTCCCGGCTGGGAGTCAAGCCCCCGTCCGTAGATGAAAGGAAGGACCAGCCGGGCGATCCGACTTCGTAGTCGTAGCATTGGGGGGTGGCGTTCATGCTGAATTTCGGCGGGCCGTAGCGGAAGTGTTGGCGGGCCCAATAGCCCAGGCCCCCCTCCACGGTTTGGAACACGGACTCATACGTGGGTCCCCTCTCCGGCCAATTGTCCCGGGCGTGCGTCCCGACCGGGGCTAGCGGTTTATCCTTGTTGTCGGAGTTGTCGGGCGTGATCCAGGCGCTCGGCAGGCCGATCTGAAAGCGGGAGAGCGGCTCGTCGACCAGCGGCCAGACGGCCGAATAGAATCCCATGCCCGCGCAGTCTTCGGACTGGGCCGGCGGCCGGGTCGCGCTGAAGCTGATGTACCCGTGGAGGCCGCGATTGTTCGAAATAACCTTGCCCGGCTCGATTTTCTGGGGCGGAGGAGGGGTTTTCTGAGCAAATCCGGCCCACGTCCGCGTGAAGATGGCAAGAAGAAAGACGACTCGCTAAAAAGGTCTTCATTGTTGTTGTCTTCTTGTTTCCAGGCTTAAATTCTTACATTTAATAACTAAGTTAAGATTTATTGTCAAATCCCATTCAAAGCAAATTATATGTCAGCGGCCGAAGGCCTCGGCCGGAATCGGGCATTTCTTGAATCCCGGCCCCTGCCAGGAAACCTCCAGCCCCATTTCACCACGGCCCTGGAAATAGAGGAACTCGACGGCATGCCAGCCCGCCTCGAGGGCGGGCATGCCCGGCCCCGGATAGATGTGAACGTCGCTCACATCGCCTGCGCCAAAGTCCTTCCCGCCGCTGGCGTTATTGACCAGGCGCGTCGGATCGTACTTCTTCGTCCAGGCCGCGATCCGCTCCGTGTCGTATTGGCCCCAGCCTTCGTTGAACGGCACCCACATGACGATCGACGGATGGTTCCGCAGGGTGTCGATGATCGCCTTCCACTCGCCCTCCCATTGGGAGTCCCTTCGGGCGAGGGCTTCAGGCGCGTGGGCTTCGCGCTTGAAGAGGGCGCTGGGCATGTCCTGCCAGACGAGCAGTCCGAGCTTGTCGCACCAGTAGTAGAGTCTATCCGGCTCGACCTTGACGTGTTTCCGGAGCATGTTCATGCCCAGGGACTTGATCGTCTCCAGGTCAAACCGGAGGGCGGCGTCCGTCGGCGCGGTATAGAGGCCGTCGGGCCACCACCAGCCCTGGTCGAGCGGCCCCAGCTCGAAGAGCGGCCGGTTGTTGAGGAACAGGCGGAGAATTCCCTGATCGTCCTTGCCGAGCGAGATTTTCCGCATCCCGGCGTAGCTCGCGACCTCATCCAGGACTTTACCGTCCTTCTTGAGAACGGCCCAGATGTCGTAGAGAGCGGGATGGTTGGGTGACCAGAGCTCGGGCCTCGGAATCTTGAGTACAGCCGCGGCGAAGTCGCGCCAGGCCCGGATCGAAAGCATCTTGTAGGCGTTCTGCGCTTCCGGACCCGGCTTGAACCAGATTTCGAACCCCGCGGTCAAACGTTCGTCCCAGCCGTAGAACCGGAGCTTGGGATCCGTGCCGAACACCGCGTAAGCTGCGTCGAGCTTGGCGCAGGCGTTGGGGATATATGTCTCGAGCGTCGTCCGATCGTCCGTATAGGCGTAGTAATCCAGCAGGCTCAGGATCCAATACAGCGAATAGCTCCGGATGCCGTTGTCCAGCTTCGCCGTGGAGTCGATGTTCCGCTTGATGAAATCGGTGTTGCCGAAGGCCACCAGGGCGGCGGCCTGGGAGGGGTGGGCGTCGCCGGTCCACGACATCCGGTCGCCGCGTTCCATGAGGATGGCGCCGAAATAGTCCTGACAGAGCGACGCTTTCACGCTGTACGCGGAGGTGTACCAGATTTTCGTCAGGAGGGGATCGTCGCACGCGAAGCGGCCCGCGTAATTGGTCGGCTTGACCTGGCAGACGGCCCGGATCCCTTGGATGTGCCAGGCCTTCTCGAAAACCTTGACGTGGATCCAAGCGAACCGGACCCCGTCGTAGAGTTCGCGGTTGAGCTCCAGCCGGTTTTCTTCGGGCAGGATGCGGAGACCGTTGGCCCCGTCCCAGATCCATTCGCACAGGAGGCGGATGCTCTCCATCGCATGTCCCTGGTTGCCCATCTGCGTCGCGACCTTGGCCTCGCGGGCGGCCTTGGCCAGCAGGCGGGCTTCCCGGATGGTGTGGGTGAGCGGCTTCTCCACGAAAACGTGCTTGCCCAGCTGGATCGCGGCCAGGGCGGCCACGGCGTGGAAATAGTCGGGCGTTCCGACGGTCACGGCATCGATGTCCTTCTGCTTTTCGAGCATGATCCGGAAATCCTTGTAGCGCGGGACGGCCGGATACTTGGCGAAGGTTTTGGCCGCGCGCTCCCAATCGACATCGCACAGGGCGACGATGTTTTCCTTGTCCATCCGGCTTAGATCGCCGCCGCCCTGCCCGCCGCAGCCGATCCCGGCGATGTTGAGCTTGTCGCTCGGTGCGACGAAGCCCGGGCCGCCGAGCACGTGGCTGGGGACGATGGTTGCGCCGGCCGTGACGGCCGCCGTCTTCGGGAACTGTCTTCGATCCATGGGGCTTATGGTTTTCTCCTTATCGATGTTCGATCATCCGGTGTTTTCAGGGCGCAGAGCGGCGTTCCCGGGCCCTCCCGGATTTCCATCCGATTTTGGGCAGGCCCGGCTTCCCCGGCCGGAGCCGTGATCCAGAGCGGAGGAGATGCGGGAACCAAGCCAAAATGCGATATCGATCGCCGCGAGAGCTATTAAATAAGGATGGTGTCTTTCTTGTGGGGATTCTATTGCCCGGGGCTCACGAAGAAAACTTTTCTGAGAAAGCGGAGCTGTGGCCTGAAACGATTCCTTTTTTTTGCCTAAATCTTCAACGGATAGGAGCATCTTTAATGTACTTAATTATATAATGTAAATATCTTTCTCATGCGAATATTCTTTTTATACATTCGCCGGCGTAAAATCCCGAATAATAAATCGGGGTAACGAGCGCAGCTCAGAATCAATATTGAGCATACCCCGGGCTTTAGCCCGGGGAGTCCAATGGGTTGATTCGGTTTAGAGTTTCGCGGTCGCAGCCCCATGTTTTTTATTTCCTTGACTTCCATGCTTGCCCCGGAATATCTTTCTTACGTGACGAACGAAACCTTGTTCGATCTCAGCGAACCGACAATAGATCCGGGAATCAGGATGAAGGAGACCCCATGAAACAATTCCGCACAAGCAAGACCATGTGCCGGGCGCTGTTGCTCGCCGCCGTCGCCGTATCAGCCGGGATGGCGCTCGCGGCCGTCGCCGCTCAACAACCCTATCAGCCGACCTGGAATTCCCTGAAACAATGGACCGTTCCGCAGTGGCTGCGGGACGCCAAGTTCGGCATCTACACCCATTGGGGAGTGTACTCCGTCCCGGCCCAGGGGCCCAACGCCACCTGGTATGCCAATAGATTCTATTGGCAGCCGAATTCCGCCGAGCGGAAATACCAGGAGGAGACTTACGGTCCGCTCGAAAAGTTCGGCTACAAGGATTTCATCCCGATGTTCAAGGCCGAGAAGTTCGACCCGGAGGAATGGGCCGACCTTTTCCAAAAGTCGGGCGCCAAGTTCGCCGGCCCCGTCGCCGAGCATCACGATGGATTCGCCATGTGGGACACCAAGTACTCGGAATGGAATGCGGCCAAGATGGGGCCCAAGCGGGACGTGGTGGGAGAGCTCGCCAAGGCGATCACGAAGCGCGGCATGAAATTCGTGGTCGCCTTCCACCACGCGGAAAACTGGGTTTACTTCCCGACGTTCGACAAGCGCTACGATTGCGGCGACCCGCGTTATTCCGGACTCTACGGTTTCATCCACGAGAAGAACGACCTGCCCCACAAGGCTTTTCTGGACCAATGGGAAGGAAAGATCATCGAGGTCATCGACAAATACGATCCGGATCTGATCTGGTTCGACAACGGCCTGGAAATGATCACCGATGTCTATAAAAAAAACATGCTGGCCTACTACTACAACAAGGCCGCAGCGCGCAAGAAGGAAGTCGTGGTCACCTACAAGCGCAATACCCTGCCGCCGGGGACGGGCCTGCTCGACCTCGAACGGGGGCAGGAAGCCGACCTGACATATTACGAGTGGATCACCGACTCGACCGTGGACATCGGACGCGGTTGGGGCTACGTCAAAGGCCTGGGCTTTAAGACGCTCGACAATCTCATCGACAACCTGGTGGACCGGGTCAGCAAGAACGGCTTCCTGCTCCTCAACGTCGGCCCAAAGCCGGACGGGACTATTCCGGACGAAGCCAAAGAGCTGCTGTTGGGCATGGGAAAATGGCTCAAGGTCAACGGCGAAGCCATCTACGGAACCACCCCCTGGGGGATCGCCGGCGAGGGGCCGACCAAGCTTGGGGCGCGGGGCGATTTCAACGAGAAGAACGATCTGCTCTACACGGGACAGGATATCCGATTCACGGTCAAAGGCGAGACGCTGTACGCCACGGTTCTCGATTGGCCCGGCGAAAAGCTGCTGATCAAAAGCCTGAAGCCCCGGGTTCAATCTTGGACCGCGTGGCCCGGGCTGTATCCCTCTGAAATCGCCTCCGTCACGATGCTCGGGAACGGCAAGGAATTGAAATGGGAAGTCACCAAGGACGGCTTGTCGATCGAGGCGCCGGCGACGAAGCCGTGTGATTACGCCTTCGTCTTCAAGATCGTTCGCCGGAAACCTTTTTGAGCCCGTTTTCGACGGCGGATCCGAAAGACAGCCCGTGCCTTTGAATAGAGGAAATCTCCATGGTCAGGCCTTGTAGGAAACAGAGAACATCGTGCGGGATCCTCGTTGTGTCGTTGGTCCTGTCGTCCTTCTGCGCTCCGTCCTTGTTCGGCGCCCGAACCGCCGGGCCGCAGGCGACGGCGGGAAAGCTCGAGAACGGGACGATGTCCCTGCTCTTCATGGATCCCGGGGCGGCCGTTCTGACGAACAAGCTGACCGGGAAATCGTATGCCCTGAGCGCGGAGCCTTTCATCCTCCAGCTGGAGATCGGGGGAAGCCGGTTCCGGGCGGCGGCGGGTGATTTCCTTTTGATCGGAACCGAGAACTCCTCTCCGGCATCGCTCCGGTTCCGCTATGACGGGACAGGCGCCCGGAAAGGGCTTGGGGTGCGGGTTGACTACGAGCTCGGGGAAAACGCCTGGTACGTCCGAAAATGCCTGACTGTCTCGAACAGCCTGGGAGAGGCCGTCGTGATCCACGACGCCGCTGTCGATGACGTCGGACTCCGGGAGATCGCGCTTCCGGCCAAAGCCGACAACCCCCTGTTCCTGGACGGCCAGCTGTTCTGGGGGATGGAGTGGCCGATCGCCGAAGCGGCGCTCCGGGACGGCCGCTTCCGCCTGACCCATTATCCGGCCGCGGTGCTCGCTCCCGGCGGATCCTGGACGAGCAAGACCACGGGCTTCGGCGTGTCGGAGTCCGGCCGTGTCCAGGAGGCATTCGGCCGCTATATCCAGGTCATCCGGGCCAACCGGGTCGATTTCGCGACCTTCTATTTCGACTGGCTCTGCCACGACAATTCCGGGCCGCTCGAGTCCGAGATCCTGGCCAACTTCGCCGCCCTCAAGAAGCTCCGGGAGATGTACGGCCTCCAATTCGATATCTACAACTCCGACGCCGGTTTGGTCGAATCCCAGGGAACGTATTTTCCCCAGTTCAAGGCCCACTTCGATGAACGGTTCCCGAACGGCCTGCGGCCGGTCGCCGACGCCTCGTCCCGCCTCGGGATGAAACTCGGCCTGTGGCTCGGACCGGACGGTTTCGGCGAGACGCCGGCGGAAATGGCGGACCGCCGCCGCCAGCTCCTCTCCTGGGTCAAGGAATTCAATGTCGGCCTCTTCAAGATGGACACCGTGGTTTCCGCCCTCGCTCACAAGGACAAATACATCCTCGAAAAAAAGTACCAGAGCCTGGCCGACGCCCTGGCCGAGGCGCGGCGGATCGATCCGTCGTTCGTGGCCATCAACCACCGGATCAATAACTCGCCCTATATGCTGACCATCACGGACTGTCTCCTCTGGAAGGGAGAGGAGACCTACATCGACGTCCACATCACCAACCGGACGTCGGCGCTCTACAACCGGTCCGGCTCGATCGGCCGCGAGCTGACATCGGAGTTCTTCAAGACGCCGTTCCGACAGTTCGAGGACCATGGGATCTGTTTCAACAGCTGCCTCGAGAAGTGGGAGGACGACCTGGTCGCCCAAGCGTTCGGCCGGGCGTCCGTCCTTTCGCCCGAGCTCTATGGGACCTTCTTCTTTCTGCGCGACGAGGATTATCCGAAGCTGGCCAGGCTCATTCAGCTCCATAAGCGGTCCGAGTCCCTGCTCAAGAAAGCCTTTCCGCTCCCCGATGGCGACATCGCCCACGGCGACGGCCGTTCGTCGCTCGTCGTCCTGCGCAACCCGACATGGTCCGCCCTGACCAAGGCCGTCCGCCTGGACGGGACGATCGGCCTGGCCGCGGCCCCGGGCGCCCCGCTCACCGTGCGGCAGCGCCACCCGCGCGAATTCCTCATTTCGGACAGGGGAATCAAGGTGGGGGAGTCTCTCCGGGTCGAGCTGGAACCGTTCGCCCTCCAGATGATCCAGGTCGATGCCGGGATTCCGGACGAGCCTTATCTCGGGGGCATCCCCTACGAAATCGTCCCCGGCCCGGATGCGGCCTCCTTTGATCTCAAGCTCATGGGAGATCCGGGACAGAATGCGGAAGTTTCGTTCCACAATTTCCAGGGCAAGTCGGTCATGTCGGAAGGCCGGGCCGTGAACGCGGCCGGCGAGTCGTCCTGGAGGGTACGCTTTCCGGGCCGGCCCCTTGCCGGGACGCCGTTCTCCCGCTTGAAAGATTTCACCGAAGCCCCGCCCTGCGGGATGGACGGCGCCTATCTCACCGAGCTCGTGAAATTTTCGATCGACGACGACGCGCTGGAGATCCGGGAGCTCGAGGCCCTGAAGCGGACGCCCTCGACCCTGCCGGAGATCGAAGCCTGCCGGGACTATATGTTGCGCAAGGTCATCACCGCCGAGGGGAGCGCCCGCAATGCGTTCGACGGCGATCCCGCCACGCGCTGGAGCGACGGCTACAGCCGGCGCAGCCCGTTCACGGGCAGCCCCGCGCCTTATCGGAGCGATGCGTCTCTCTGGCGGATCGATCTGGGCGGGCCGACGGATCTAAGAAAGCTCGATCTCCACGTCGTCCGCAGGACCGAAGACGGATTCCTCGAGGCGGTCGAGACATCCTCAGACCTGAAGACCTGGGTTCGCACGGACGGCCTGTCGCTCAAGCCGGCCGAGGGGATTCCTCTCTTCACCGAGCTCCGGCAGAGGGGCAGGCAGATCAAGATCTTCGATATCGAAGCCGGCGAGGCCAAGCCCATCCTTCTCGAAATTCCCCTGCCGCCGGGATCCTGCCGGTACGTCCGCCTCCGGGGCCGGAACTTCAGCGTTTCGGAGATCGTGGGCTATGACGGGCGGAGCCGGACGCTCGACCGCGGCCGGTGGCGGGCGACAAACTTCTTCGGCGAGACGTCCCGTCCGGCGCGTGTCCTGAAATCGGAAGAGGTCCTCCGGGACTACCGGCCCGGCCAGGAATTCGCCGTCGCCGTCCATGCCGGCCCGGTGAAATTCGACCCCGTCGACGGCGTCTATGTCGCGGCCGTCGTCGACGGAATCGTCGTCGTCCCCCGCCATCGCGTGCCGAGCTATCCCTATCACAACTACGAGTGGAACTGCTCTTGGATCAAGACCGAGAAGCTCGGCGGCATGACCTTCCGGCTTCCCGTGGAGAAGGAATGGGACGGGAAGGCCGTGACGTTTTATGTGATGTTCTTCGGGGAAGGGCTCGACGCTGCCCGGGCTGAGCTCCATTTGGCTACGCCGAAGAGCCAGGCGGTCGAACGCCGGCTCCAGGTTCGTCCCGTCCAGGCTCCCCGCAGCGGCCCTTCGCAATGAACCCCTTGGGCTCCCCGGACTGAAGCCCTGGGTATGCACAGGGTTGATGCTGAGCGGCAAGCTTAACCCGATCTAGAAATCTGGGTTTTGCGCCGTCGAATATATATAAAAAGGAATGTTCAGGCTTTCAGGAGAGATCGTATGAAGAAGCTCATCATCGTCGCTTGTCTGGCTCTAGGATGGGGCGGGCTTGCGCTTCCTCCCGGGCCCGCATTCGTCGCAGCCCAAAATCCCGGACCGATTCGGGAGCAGCGCCTCGCCTGGTGGCGCGAGGCCCGCTTCGGGATGATGATCTCCTGGGGATTGTATGCCATTCCGGCGGGGGTTTGGAATAACAAATCCCATCCGGGCAATTACGCGGAATGGATCATGTTCGACGAGAAGATCCCGGTCGCGGAATATTCGCGGCTGGCCGCGGAATTCAATCCCGTCAAGTTCGACGCCGGCGCCTGGGCCGCCTTGGCCAAGAAAGCGGGCATGAAATACGTCATCCCTTTGGCCAAACACCACGACGGCTTCAGCATGTACAAGTCCGCCCTGACTGGCTTCGACGTGGTCGACGCCACGCCCTTCAAACGGGATATCATCGGGGAATTGGCCCAGGCCTGCCGGGCGGCCGGCCTCAAATTCGGCTGCTATTATTCCGTGGACCGCGACTGGCACCGGCCCACCGGCCAAGGCAATGAATACAAGCAGACCAACACCTGGGACTTCCCGACGTCGACCCGGGCGGATTTCGACGCCTATTTTCGCGACTTCGCCAAGCCCCAGGTCGAGGAGCTGCTCGTCCTGTACCGACCCGACGTCCTCTGGTTCGACGGGATCGGCTTCAAGAGCGACAGCCAGCTCGATGACCTCGTCCGTACGATCCGGACGCTCAATCCGGACTGCCTCATCAACAGCCGGATCAAGACGTTCCGGTTTCCTTATCCGGATCCCTATCGCTATTGCGATTACATTTCCATGGGAGATAACGAGATCGCCGACAAGGCGCCGGGGTTCGAATGGGAGAACCCCGGGACGCTGAATTCGACCTACGGCTACAGCCGGGTCGATAACCGTTGGATCGATCCCAAGGAGATCGTCTTCAGGCTCGTCGACATCGTCAGCAAGGGCGGCAACTATCTGCTCAATATCGGCCCCACGGCCGAAGGCCTCATCCCCCAGCCGAGCGTCGACCGGTTGCTCGAGGTCGGCGCGTGGCTCGAGACAAACGGAGAGGCCATCTACGGGACTGCTGGGTGGAAGGTTTACGGCGAAGGGCCGCATTTCGAATGGGAGGCGGAAAGAGCCAAAAACCGGGGCGTAAAACCGGCTGCCGGGATACGGAGGGCGAGGCCGGCACGGACCGCGGGCGACATCCGGTTCACGGCGAAAGCCAAGACCGTCTACGCCATCTGCCTGGCCTGGCCCGAGCAGGATATCCTGGTGAAGGCCCTCAATCTGAAAGAGGGGGGCGCGGAGCGGGTCGCGGCCGTGAGCATGCTCGGCGCGAAGGACAAGATCCAATGGCGCCAGACCGGCGAAGGGCTGTCGCTTTCCGTGCCGAAAAATCCGCCGGGCCGCTATGCCTTCGTCTATAAGGTCGACTTGAAATAGACTAGGCTCGAGAAGAGGCGATCCACCCGTCTCGCCCTCGAAGAGAACTTCGGCCGCGGGGCTCTTCCATTCCCCGCCTCGAAGTTGACACTCTCCTCCGGCCGGCGATAAACTCCCCGGCATGACAAAAGCGAACGGAAAACTGGCGCCCTGGATCGCGATCGGGAGTTCGATCCTGCTCGTCGTGTTTTCGTCCCGGGGTTTGGCCAAGGACGACGGCCTGGCCAGGACCCCGCCGATGGGCTGGAACAGCTGGAACGCGTTCAAGATGGATATCGACGAATCGAAAATCAAGGCGATCGCGGATGCTATGGTCAGCTCGGGAATGCGCGAGGCCGGCTACGTTTATCTCGTCCTCGACGATGGATGGATGGCCAAGGCACGGGACGGCGACGGAAACCTGACTGGGGATCCCCTGAAATTCCCGGGCGGGATGAAGGCCCTGGGGGATTATATCCATGGGAAGGGACTGAAATACGGCCTCTATGAGTGCCGGGGCTATCTGACCTGCCAGAAGCTCCCGGGAAGCCTGGGCCACGAAGAGCGGGACATGAGCACCTTCGCCTCTTGGGGGGTAGATTACATCAAGCTCGACAGCTGCTTCGCCGAACGGAACGGCCGGCTGAGCAGCGTCGAACTGGCCGTTTACAGGAGCGCCATCGAGCGGACGGGCCGGCCCATGGTTCTCAGCCTGTCCGACTTCGGCAACGGATCTTGGGCCTGGGGCGCCGGGGCGTTCGTCCATCTTTGGCGCACCTCCTACGACATTTCCCGGAACATCGGCTCCGTCTATGCTTGCGCCGAGACGTCCGGGGGCGACGGCGTGATCCACCCGGCCTTCAACGGCTTGTGGCAATTCGCCGGCCCCGGCCGCTGGAACGACGCGGATATGCTCCAGGTCGGGAACCTTCCCGGTCCGAAGGAGGACAAAGTCCATTTCAGCCTGTGGAGCATCCTGGCCTCACCGCTCATGGCAGGCAACGACCTCCGCTCCATGCCGGAGTCTGTTAGGGCGATCCTCACCGCGCCCGAAGTGATCGCGGTCAACCAGGACCCGCGCGGATTCCAGGGCTACAGGGTCTATCGGAACGGCGGCCGCGAGATCTACAACAGGCCTCTGTCGGATGGGACGACGGCTGTCTTGCTGCTCAACAAGAACGAGGCCCCGGCGGATCTGACCGTGACCTGGGACGAGATCGGCCTCCGGGGCGCCCAGAAAGTGCGCGATCTCTGGGAGCGCAAGGATCTCGGGGAATTCAAGAATTCGTTTACCGCGGCGAATCTCTCCCGCCACGAACACCTTTTTCTGAAGGTCGGCACCCCAGGAGGCAAACCACTTCCCGGACCCGCGCCCGTGCCTCTCGAAAAGTATTCCGTCAGCCGGAGCGGAACGACGTATCTCGGCGATCTGTATTACGTCATGAAACAGGGAGACGCGCCCCGGACGGATACGAATTCCGCGGGCGGCGCCCTTTCGATCAAGGGGACGAAATATCCCAAGGGCTTGGGCTGCCGGACGAGCTCCCGGATCATGTACAAGCTGGGCGGCAAGGCGGACCGATTCCGGGCCGTGGCCGGCTTGGACGATTCGTATGCGGGCCCGGAGACGGCCCGGTTCCGGGTCCTCAACGAGGATTTCTTCGGCAACCAGGTCCTGTTCGACTCCGGAAAGCTGACCAGGGATCAAGCGGCTGTCAAGATCGATATCGACGTCAAAGGCGTCGAATATCTTCTCTTGATGATCGACGGGAAAGGTGTGGCCGGGGATTGGGCCGACGCCAAAGTGATTGCGGGCGGCCGGCGGGATCCTTGAAGATTGCCGATCGTAAGGGACGTGTCCTCCGGGGCGGAGCCCTTTTTTCCCCGGACAAATTGCGTTGTTGACAGGGCGACGAAACTCTCAGTATATTACCCGCATGTTGGGGCGAGAAGCTTCATCGCGTCCCCGGCGGCGATCCCTCCGCTTTCCTTCGGATCCCCTTGCGAAAGGAAATAAATCATGACCGAAAGACAATCCAATGCCAAACGCCTCTTCTGGCTCAGCTGCGTCGCCCTGATCACGACGGCTATGTCGTTCGCCATCCGGGCCCGGCTCGAGCAGGTCTGGGGGGCTCAATTCGCCTTGAGCGCTAAAAGCATCGCCCTGGCCCCGGCCTTCTGGGGATTCACCCTGGCCCAGTTCATCGGCGGGCCCCTGGTCGACCTGATCGGGATGAAGCGGTTCGTCCGGATCGCTTTTCTGCTTCACCTGGTGGGGATCGTGCTGACCGTCTTTTCCCGCGGCTTTTGGCTGCTCTTCGCCGGGACCCTTTTCATCGGCGTCGGCAACGGCTGCGTCGAAGCCGGATGCAATCCCCTGGTGGCCACCATCTATTCCGATGAGAAGACGAAGATGCTGAACCGGTTCCACGTCTGGTTCCCGGGCGGCATCGTGATCGGCAGCGTCACCGCCTACGTGATGATGGATCTCCTCAAGCTGAATTGGATGTTTCTCGTGGGCGCTCTCGTCGTCCCCCTGGCGGTTTACGGCGCCCTGATGTGGGGGCAGAGCTTTCCCCGGACCGAGAGGGTGGAGATGGGCGTGTCTTATAAAGGAATGTGGAAAGCCGTTGTCCGGCCCCTGTTCCTGATCATGCTCTTCTGCATGCTGCTCAGCGCGGCTACCGAGTTGACGACGGGCCAGCGGATCAGTTCCCTCCTGGAGGGGACGGGGACCGCGCCCATCCTGGTCCTGGCCTTCATCAACGGGATCATGGCCGTCGGCCGCAGCTTCGCCGGGCCGATCGTTCACCGGCTCAAGACGACCGGAATGCTGTTCTTCTCGGCGATCGTCAGCACCGCCGGCCTGCTCCTGATGAGCTGGCTCAACGGGGCGGTTCCGTCGTTCGCGGCGGCCGGCGTTTTCGCCGTCGGCATCTGCTTCTTCTGGCCGACGATGTTGGGCTTCGTCTCGGAGAACATCCCCGAAAGCGGCGCCCTGGGATTATCGATTTTCGGCGGAGCGGGAATGCTGTCGACGTCGATCTTTCTGCCGATCTCGGGCTGGCTGACCGACAGCGGCGCGACCGGACATGAGATCCTCCGCTATACGGCCGTGCTCCCGGCTCTCTTGATCGTCATCTTCTCTCTTGTCTTCGCCGGTCTGAAGCGCAAGAAACCCCGGACGGCCTGAGCTATTCGATGATCCTGTAATATTTGAAGACGGGATAAACCACGCTCCGCTTGTCCACGCTCGCCGACTTCAAATAGGCGTCGAGGAGGCTCCAGGCCGCAAAGCCGTCGGCTGCCTGCGGCTCCAGGCAATAGAAGGCCAGGTTCGCTAGCGGCTGGGCCAGGTCCACGCGGAACGTCCCGGCGGGAAAATCCTTGACCTGGGAGCGGGCGAAGCCGCCTTCGAGGGAGGTCATATTGAATCCTCCGCGCCTCGCTTTGACCAGGCTGTCGACGACGAACTCCTCGCCCGCGGCCCTGAGCGGCTTGGCCAGCACGTCGACCTTGAGGTTGTGGGTTCGGAGCTTGTCGGCGAGGGCCTCCAGCTCGGCCGGAATCAGATAACCCCGCGGCACCGCAGCCTCGGCCGTTCCGACCGACTTCGTCAGGTCCTCGAGGCCCCGGACAAGAACGGGCGGTCCGAGCAGCGCGACCGGAATTCGGGCCCGGACGCTCGTCCCCGGGATGTAGTCGGGCTCGTTCCTTTCCTGATAGGCCAGAATGTCGATCTTGCCCCGGGATTCGTAGCGACCGGCGGTGAAATTCTTGAGCCCGCCGCCTTCGGCCTTGGTCCGCACCGCCTCCACGACTTCCCGGTCCGCGGCCCGGCAGACGTCCTGCATCTCCCGGCCGTGCCGCCGGGCGTATTCCAGGATCCCGGCGATGAGCGCGTATTGGGCGTAGATTTTGCGCTGGAACGACAGGTGGATCGGCGTCTCGGCCAGGATGGACATCCGGTTCCGGAGGCCGTAGGCGCCGGCGACGAATTTGGCCTCGGTCGTCCAGATCGCGCCGTCATGGCTCCAGACCGTGGGCGGCCAGCGGTCGTCGAGCCCGCAGTGGGTGAACGTCTCGAGCCCGAAATTCTTCCGCGTTTCCTCGCGGATCTCCGGAAAGAGCTTGTCCCAGACATACGTCCGGGGACCCGGATGGGCGGCTGGAACCGAGGACGTGGCATAGGCGATGGCGTAGCCGTGCTGGACACGCTCCATGGCGTGGCCGTCGTAGATCAGGATCGGGTCCCAGCGGTTGAAGACGGTCTTGTAGAGGGCGTTGACTTCGAGCGTTTCGAGCTTGATCGCGTCGCGGTTGAGATTGAATCCCAGGGCGTTCGTCCCGCCGCTTTGGATATGGGGGGTTCCGTCGTTAAGGCTCCAGGCATCGTTCCCGTCCACGCAGAAGCTCGGGCAGACGATGATGATCAGGTTCTCGAGGAGGTGCGTCATCCGGCCGAGCAGGATCTCGCGGGTCAGCGCGAGGAGCGCCTCTTTCGCCTCGGCCTCATAGGGGTGGATATTCCCCTCGAGGTAGACCACGGTCTTTCCGGATTTTGCGGCTTCGGCGGGCGAAGTGATGCGCGGGGAGGCCAGGACGAGGACCGGGCAGACGCGGCCCAGGGGACTCGTGTACATGTTGAAGACGTGGAGCTTGTCGCTCTTCCACTTGAGGCGGTCGATGAACTCAAGGAGCTCGAGGGACGAGGTTGTCCGGACGTAGTCCGTTTTCTCGGGGACGGTCCGCAGTTGGGACGGCCAGCTCCCGTTCCAACGCGGCGGGACAGCGTCGCCCCAGTAGATTTTCTGGCCGAACGCGAGCAGGCCGCCGGCCAGCAACAGGAAGGTGAAGAGAGGCGCTTTTTTCATGTCACTTCCTCCTGAGGGGAGCGAACGATCCGCAGAGCAGGGTCCTTCGCCGCTCTCGGCCATTCTAGGACTTTTTCCCCGTCCGACACAATCTCTTCCTTCGGCGGCGTTCGAAGGCGCCGCGGAATCGGCCGCGCAGGGATTCGCCCGCCGCGGCCCTCGTTTTGACAGCCGGGCGGACTTTGAGATATAGAAGGGGAGCCGAAAATCGACGGCGGCCGGGGCCCCGGGCTTTGCAGTCCTCATTCGCTTCACGAATGAGGGCGGGCTTGCCCAGGGATCCTTTTCCGCCGTACTCGCCCGTGGCAAAAAAATACGGGCGAGTGGCGAGCCGAAAGCTCGTCCCCTGGCCGGTCTACTTCACGATTTCCTGACGGGTCACGATCGGCACATAGCCGACTTCGAGGCCGGCCGGCGGCGTGACGAGGAGTCCCGGATCAATGGCCACGAGGGGCTTCCCGTCTCTCGGCGCGGGCATGTATTCCTTGTCCGGGGTCCAATTCTTCTGGATTTTTTCGACGATCGCCTGCAGGGCGGCTTTCATCTCCTCGGTCCAAACGTTTTTATACTGCTGCAAAGAGGGCTGATCGATGAAACGGTACCAAAAGTAGGCGACCCGTGAGCCGTCCGCCAGATTCGCGTAAAACGGGCCCTTGGCCGGACCGGGCTGGGCCCAGGCCCCGCTCTGCGGGGAGGTGTAGTCTCGGCGATTGACCGCGGGCCTGAATTCCCGGGCTCTCAGCTGTTCTGGTACTTCGGATGCGGCGACCGCGACCCGGGTGGCTCCGGTGTCCTTATAAAACCGGGGGAATTCCCCGTTGGGGCTGACCGGGCTGTTGTTCCACTGCAAGCCGAAGGCGTAGGAATCGAAGACCGTTGTCTGCACGACCTTGTCGATTCCCGTCAGAGTCTTGCGGTCCTTCGTCTGCCGGAAATTGATGGGCGAAGCTTTGATCTCGGACAGATAGCAGGACTCGGTTGATATATCGAACCGGCCCGAGGAGGCCGCGCCGCCTTTGCGCCAGTCGAGCACCGCGTCCGAAAGGGCCTTGGGCGAATAGTATCGCGCATCCCGCATCAGCACCGTCCGGCCTTGTGCATCCACGGGATAGATGAAATCCGGGACTTTGGAGAACGTCGTTCCTTTGTCGTCCTGGACCTCGAAATAGGGGACGGTGTTGAATTCCTGGGCGCCCCCTCCCGCATGGCCTTCCTGCGCGTCGAGACCCCGGCCGTAGTCGAAGACGTAGTTGGCCGAGATCTTGCTCCACGATTCGGGGATGACGAAGGCGACCGGCCCTTTGAAGTTGGCCAGGGCCAGGAACAAGGTCCAGTGCTGGCTGCCGGTCGGCGGAGGGCCCTTTTTTGCATCAGCGAGAGGCAGGGACATCCAGGAGTACCCGAAGAATTCCCCACGGGGATTGGTTTGGAAGGTGAACCCGTCCGGCGGGACCAGGAAGCGGTTGCTGAGCTGGGCGATGCCCATTTTGTCGTCAGCGGCGGCGGTCGTCCTGTTCGACCAACCGGGGCTGATGAGATAGTTCCCCGAATAGCAATCCGGGACCCCGACGATCTGGAATTTGGGCGGCTTGTAGCCGGCCCGGAATTGGGTGCTTCCCCAGATGCCGAGGCCGCCCTCGATGGTCTGGAAAACGGCCCCGTACGTGGGGGCCCGTTCCGGCCAATGGTCCCGGGCCTGCGTCCCGGGCGGGCAAAGCGGGTTCGTGGTATTGTCCGCGTTTTTTGGAACGATCCAGGTCGAAGCCAGACCGATCTGAAAGCCGTCGATCGGCTCCGGCAGGATCGGGTAGACGGCGACATAGAAGCCGACCCCGGCCCCGTAGCCGGCGGAAGGCTGAAGCGCTTTCGACGAGATGTATCCGATCAGGCCGCCGCTGCGGACTTGATCCGGGCCCGCGGCATTCTTGGCAGGAGGCGTCTGACCGTCGGCCTTGGCTTGTGAAAAGACGAGAGGAGACAGGGCCAGCACCGCGAGTATAAAAATCCAACAAACGCGGCGATCTTTTTTCAAAACTCTTTCGATGATCATAGTCCCTCCTCCGGGATCGAGCCTATGCGTTTTCTTCATCGGCGGCGCGCCGCGACAGCTCCTCGAATCTATAGCCCCGGTCCGCTGACCTGTCAACGGCGCGATTCGAACGGTTGACAGGGATTCGAATCCGGGAATATCCTTTGGCCATCCGCGCGCCTTTACACAGGGAACATGGGACTTCGAATCTATGGCGAGCAGATGATTCGTGATCGTTAGGCTCTGTATCAACGCCTCGACATGCTGGCCGCGGATCTGACCG
>Ga0315294_10002344_pt1 | contig 20743 bp, 15 predicted proteins | sample YL17G13_40_MG_FD_203626 | JGI IMG/M metagenome (GOLD analysis project Ga0315294, IMG submission 203626) | Sediment microbial communities from Yellowstone Lake, YNP, Wyoming, USA - YL17G13_40 | ecosystem: Environmental > Aquatic > Freshwater > Lake > Sediment | place: USA: Wyoming | collected...
TTAGAATTCGTAATTTTGGTAACCCAAGTGTTACTTCCACGATTTTGCCATTTTTTATCTCTATCATAGGACTATTTATTATCTGGACGAGCCTCTCTTTTGGAAATCTGGGTGCAGTGGTACGTGGATCATATTTTAGGTAAAATCTAAAATTCATCATTCTAGTATCCAAATTGCCTAGATAGAAGATAACCTTTTCTGTTTCACAAGCATAATTGCAACTGGCAGCTATTTGATTGATGAAATAAGGAACATATATTTTTAGTCTCGCCTCATCATTACTATGATCAAGATAAGCCGAAATGACTTTTTCCCCATTCGCCCCATATCTTACAAGTTCAGTTTTTATGTTTGCAAGAGTTTTTTGAATTTCGGCATCTTTGCAATTGTCTAAATTACTGGAGATAAAGATCAAATAGTTCAGTTTATTGTTAGATTGGATTTCAATAAGCTTACGAATCGCAGCTAATCTGTATTGCTGTCCATTATTATTTCGATATAAGAGTCCACCACTATAATCTAAAGTTATAACATCAAAAGGATAACCAAGCTTTGTCCCGAATTCATCGTTTCCATCCAAAATTACTCTATCTATATCTCCTCTTAATAAGGTAACTTTATCTAAGAGTTCGCCTTTAAAGGCACTCAACATTAAGGAATGCTGTCTCTTCCAAGGGTTTTCCCGCTCTCCTCTTTCTACGGCAGTGAATTCCGAGAAAAATGCCCTCCAATCCTGGATATCTTTCATCTCGTCAGAGGGGAGACCAAAATATCGCAAATTACCCAATCTATCTTTTAGCTTTTCTTCTATTATCGATCTTTGGAGATCTCTGACAATCTGTTTGTTTTCGGTAAAACGTGACTTTATGCCCTTCATAGTTTTAGTTCTGCAAAAGCCTCCATTAGAGCGTTATCAATTTTTTGCATAATACGCTCCAAAAGTTCAGGATTACTTTGAAATTCTTTTCTCAAACAAGTGGCTATAACCTGATAGACCCTCTTTGCTTCCTCATTGAGTTTTAGAACCCTGTCAACACTATAAAATTGTGTGGCTTTCGCTTGTTCCAGCTTTCTTATAAAGGTTTTTGCTTTTGTAACAACCTTGCTACCCTGTTCAATAAGTTTCTGGTCTTTTACTGTTTTTCTCCTTTTACCCTCAGTTTGCTGCAACCTTTTTTCTAAATCCTCGACTGATTTTCGAATTTGATAATTGACATCTGGTTTCAGAAGCTCTTTCAGGATTCCCTCATTCAATTCTTTTTCCTTCTGATCTACTAATTTTTCAGCTTCCAGGGTTTTCTCTTCAAAGCGTCTCTGAGCTGATTCTGTTCCGGCTTTTTGACTCAAAACCTGTGCTATCCGTCGACCTCGAACATACAGTCGATTTCTTGCGCCGTTGTCCTCGAAATCTCCTCTATCAGCCGAAGGAACAAGAGCATCGTCCAAAACATGAATTTCTCCAAAAAAGTAAAAGGCTCGTTCTGGGGTAGTATTCCAAAGAGTCTTTCGGCTCAGGTGTCGGTCTCCAATGGCAAAGTTTTTAACCCTATAGATAAGTCCACTGTTCTCCCTATCATCAAATTGTCCTTTTTCTGAGTGACCACAATACCAACAGTAAGCTATTAGGGACGAACCCACTTCGTCATCAGCAAAGATTGGCTCATATTCTGGTCTAGTGTAAGTCACCTTTTCTGGTATAGTGTAGTTGATGGGAAAAGGTTTGTATAATGGAACACCGTTAAGCAATATGTCTATTGAGTAATAATCGTGTACGTTTTCCCTCAATCGATTTTCTATCTCCACTCCATGGCTGAAATTAGGATCAAATGGCACAGGGCAATTCCGCTGCAAATAGTCCTTAATCTTGTCTAGGCTAAACAAGATTTGAGCATCTTTCCTAATCTGATGAAGCTCTACGAAAGTATAGTGTGCCCTCTTATCCTCAGAACTTCCCGTAATTTCGCTATGTTTCCTCAGGACTTCCTCCAAAGGCGGATTTCTCTGAGACTTGATCTCATCAAGCATAGCTTCAGCATCAATAGTAACTGTAAAAAGCTTAGAAATACCATACTTTGAAGTCGTCAGTATAATTTTCTTAGCTACCGCTAGACCCGAATCCTTTCCTATTCCCCTAAAACCAACTTTCTTGAGTCTATCTTTTTCTGAATAACCCAAATATCTGTATTTGTTTACTTCATCTTCTTGCATTCCGATTCCTCTGTCCGCAATAAATATGGAAGGTGGTTCAATTTTTATTTCAATCGGACTTATTAGTGAACTGTCAGATTCATCTTTCCACGAAACTGAGGCATCGAAAGCATTTTGGACGAATTCTCTTAAGACGTGCCTTTTATCTGGATAAAGACCAAAGCTCAAAGCTTCTATAACTGAACCGTAGGCAAAATGCTCCTCACTTTTTCTGGACAACCTTTTTTTCATATCAATTCCTCCAAGGAAAACGTTCTTGTTGCGTTAAACTTGAGGCTAACCCGCTCCTTGTAGATCAATCATGCCGAAGGAATAGTGACAAAAATTTAGTCTGTCAAGCACCCGTGCAAATTCTTAATGTTATGAAAAACTTTCTTCCCCAAAAACTGTGCTCTTTCACCTAATTCCTCTTCGATTCGCAGTAGGCGGTTGTATTTGCAGATTCTGTCTGTGCGGGAGACTGAGCCGGTCTTTATCTGTCCGGCATTGGTTGCCACCACCACATCCGCAATAGTAGTATCCTCTGTCTCTCCGGATCTATGGGAAACCACAGCGGTAAAACCAGCTTTCTTTGCCATCTCAATAGCATCCAAAGTCTCGGTCAAAGTTCCAATCTGGTTTAGTTTGATCAAAATGGAGTTAGTGGCTTTAAGCTTTATCCCGTTTTCTAATCTTTTTATATTGGTAACGTAAAGATCATCTCCCACAATCTGGATTCTGTTCCCCAATTTCTCATTGAGTTTAACCCAGCCCCCCCAATCATCCTGAGCCAATCCATCCTCTATGGAAATGATAGGATATTTGCTCACCAAATTTTCATAAAAGCCAATCATCTCCTCTGAAGAAAGTTTTCTATTCTCCGCTTTCAGAAAATAGATTTTCTCTTTTTCATCCCCGCCTCTGGCGGGATTTTCAACATAAAACTCTGAGGCGGCTGGATCCAAAGCCAAGAAAACATCTTTACCTGCTTGATAACCCGCCTTCTTTATACCTTCCATGATAACTTCAAGGGCTTCTTCATTTGAAGAGAGATTGGGAGCAAACCCTCCTTCGTCTCCCACTGAAGTATTATAATTTTTGCTTTTCAGCACGCTTTTGAGATTATGAAAAATCTCCGCTCCCATTCTCAACGCCTCTTTGAAATTTGGAGCGCCCGCCGGCATGATCATAAATTCCTGCAAGTCCACATTGTTATCCGCATGTGAACCCCCGTTTAATATGTTCATCTGAGGAACCGGCAGAATTTTGGAGTTTACTCCTCCGATGTATTGATACAAGGGTAGACCGCAAGATTGAGCCGCGGCTTTGCAGATGGCAAGCGATACTCCTAAAATGGCATTTGCTCCCAAGCGACTCTTATCTTCTGTCCCATCAAACTCGATCAAAAATTTGTCTATTTCTACTTGGTCTAAAGCATCCAGATCCATTTCAAAAAGTGCTGGGGCAATCACGTTGTTCACGTTATCCACCGCCTTGGTCACCCCTTTCCCCAAATAGCGACTTGGATCCTTATCTCTCAACTCCAAAGCCTCATGTTCACCGGTGGAGGCGCCGGAGGGAACAGCCGCGGTTCCCATCGCTCCATTCTCCAAGATTACATCCACCTCCACGGTGGGATTACCTCTTGAATCTAAAATTTCTCTGGCATGACATTCGATGATAGTGGGCATATCCTTTCTCCTTTTTTATAGGTTAAAGCGAATCTTCACTTTTGCGTCAATGTAACTGAAAGGCAAAGATTTTTCAAGGGGAAAATTTGGAGTGCAAAAAACTGCGGGGTAATCCCGCCAAAGGCGGGACGCACCAACGGTCATTCTAATCCTCCTTTTCCCCCTTTTTAATAGTCATCAACTATTTAATTTGACCTCCCTTGCAACTACTTATTGTTCTAACTGACTTTAGTCAGGTTTAGGTGCTAACGCCCATATGGGCTGAGAACTGGATCTTGATCTTATGCGGAAGCAGAGTATGTTAACTTATTTGGTTGAAGACCATCAAAAGGGGGATTACAAAAGCTGTGATCTTTTTCTTATCGCCCATTCCACAGATAAACACCCGACCAGAAGGATCAAAAGAAGGGGAAAGTTCCATAATTGTATTTCTTTGGTCCTCTCCTCTTCTTTATCTACAAGCTCAAGATCGCTCACCAGATTTCCAATCTGGTCTTTTTCATAAAACTTCCCGCCGGACACTTCCGCCATTTTCTTCAGAAGATCAAAGTCGGTCTTTAAATCTGCATCTTCGAGGCTATACTCCTCAACCGTAAATTCACCGGTCTTTGAACCCATTTTCGCCTCATCTCGAAAAACCTCTCCTTTGAAAAGATACTTTCCCGGCGAAAGCGATCCTATTGCGCCGTTATAATCGCCCATTTGATTCAGGCTTAAACTTAACATCTCCGAGTCAGCCGAGGCTTTTCCTTCAGACTTTACGCTTAAAAGCACTGTGGCGTCTTTTATCTTCTGATAATTTTGGTCAAATATTTTAGCACAGAAATTTATCCTCTCCCCGCTTTTGTAGATTTTTTTGTCCGTGAATATATTAATAAGGTCCAAATCTTCCCTGGTCACCAGCCATCTGACGGAATTGTTCCAAAATTTTAAGTAGCTTTGATTATCTTTTCCAATCCCCCACAAAAGGAAATCCCATCTCCAGAAAGGGGTAACGGTTGTGACCATCATTTTGCCTTTTCCATAATTTCTCACCACTATGCCGGGTAAGATAGCCTTTGGATTGGAAGGATTCCTGAAAGTTGCCAGGGTCACTGCATCTTTGGAGGCAGAGCCGAGACTTATCACTCCCAGGAAAGGCGGAAGCTCGGACCAGACTTTCAAATTCTCCTCGGGGTTTTCAACTAAGCGAGTGATGGGGTGAAGCCTTCCCTCCTGTGTTAGCTCTAAGTTGAGACTGGCTGAAAAATAACGGATGTTTGCCCCCTCCAGGTCAAAAGGAAGAAGGGTGGTTGCTTCTATAAAAGCTTTACTTTCTATGAAATCTTTGCCCAAAAGAAAAAGAGCGGATCCACCGCTTTTATAAACAAAATCGTTAAGTTCTTTTTTATGTTCGGTAAAGATGAAGTTAGGTGGATCGACAAAGATCAGAATATCAAATTGGCTCAACTCTTTTTCGTCTTGAGGAAATCTGCCCACAATAATTTTTCTATTTTTACTATAAACCAAACTCTCCAGCTCGATATTTTTATCTTTCTCCAAAGCTCTTTTCAAAAAAGCATATTCCCAATTTAGGCTGCCCGTGACCAATAACACTTTCATTTTGTTCTTGAGAACTTTGATTGAAAATATACGATGATTATTTTCTTTTACTAACTCTTCCTTCTGTTCTGGAATCACCACCTCATACTGATGTATTCCCTCCTCTTGTGGAGTGATGGCAAAATCCACCGTCTGTGTCCCCCCTGAGGTTCCCAAGGTCAGATTTTCTTGAGTCAAGATTTCTTTCCCCCCCGCTTTAGCTATCTCTTTTATCGAAACGGGAATTTTCAACTTATCGAAGCCAACTTGAGAAATATCCACCTGGATGGGGATTTTGTTCTCCACATAACCGATATCAGGGTAAACGATTCTTTCTATAGTAATATCCTTGGGTGGGGTATATTCGCCAATCCCATAGGTGTAAATAGGAATATCTTTGGATTTAGCCACCCAGACCGGGTCCTCGCCCAGATTATTTGCTCCATCGCTGGCGATCAAAATTCCTCTTAAATTCTTCTCTTTTAGTTTCTCCTCTACCGATTTTAGCGCCTCCCCGATAGAGGTGGCTTTTCCCAAAGAATCGGGGTAGTTTCTATTCAAATTCAACGGAAAAATCGTATCGGCAAAGCCATAGATTTCCAACTCCGATTTGGAAGAAAGTTTTTCGAAAAGATCGCTTTTCAACAAATCTTGCAACTCCTCCTTTCGGCTTATCTGAGTTCCTTTAAGGTTCATGCTTTTGGAGGTATCCAGAAGTATTGCCACCGCCGGCTTTTGGGTGAATTTTCTGGCGAAGGTTATAATCGGCTCGGAGAGAACTAAGAAAAGACAAAACAGCGCTACTATCCTTAGGCTCAAGAGCAAGGTTTTTTTTCTTTTACTAATAGGGGGATAGGTGCGTTTATAGGTTAAGAAAGCCAGAAGAATGGCTAAGAAGAATAATCCAATGACTATCCACAAATTTTTTTCTTGAAGATTTATAAACAACTTAGTGATACCAAGCAAGTATTGATTCTCCCTTCATAGATTCGACCACCTCACTACAAGAAGGATTTATATAAACATACGTATTAATTGACTTCTATGTTTTCGGGGAATTCGAGGGAATAATTTGAAAGGCGGTTGAGAAAGATTTAAATCTTTAAGTTGCGATTAGCGATTCTATTTGTCTCTCTTTATCACAAAGCCGACTAAATTTTCTAAACCTTTTTTGTATTCGGAATCTTTGAAATTAGAAATCTGACTTAAGGCTTTTTCTCCAAAGGAGTGTGCTTTTTGGTGAGAATACTCAACCCCGCCGTTACCTTTTATAATTGATAGGATCCGGTTAAAATCCTTTGGATTGAAATCGTTCTCTATAAGCTTGAAAATCTTTTTTCTGGAATTTTTATCTGTCTCTCTTAGAGTATGAATTAAAGGTAGTGTGATCTTCCCCTCTTTCAGATCATTGCCCAGACTTTTTCCGGTCTTTTCGGTCTCGCCGATCCAATCCAGAAGATCATCGGTTATCTGAAAAGCCATGCCCAGATTCAGGCCATAATTTTTCAAATGTTCACTGGTCTTCTGATCAGCATCAGCCGCTATGGCTCCGGATTCGCAGGAAGCGGCAAAGAGCGAAGCGGTTTTTTCTGCAATAACTTGAAGATAAGTTTTCTCATCCAACTCCAGGTTATGGCTTTCTTGAATCTGATTCATCTCCCCGATGCTTACTTGTCCGGTCGCCTTGGAGATGGAAGAAAGAAGGGAAGGTGACTCCGTCTCCACCAAAAGCTTGAATGCATTGGCTAAAAGGAAATCTCCCATCAGAACCGAGACCAAATTGCTCCATTTGTGATTAACCGAGACCTGCCCACGTCTGATCTTGGATTGATCGATCACATCATCATGCAACAAAGTGGCATTGTGAATAAGCTCTATGGACAAAGCCACATTCATGGCGCAAGAATTTCCTCTAAGATCTTGGCTCGAATTTCCACACAACCCAAAGGAGAGAAACACTAAAGCTGGTCTAAGCCTTTTACCTCTCAGGCTTAAAAGGTGAGAAGCCACCTGAGAGATTAAGGTTGAATCGGAATTCAAACTCTCCTTTAGCTTCTCTTCAAATGAAGAAAGATTTTTTTCAATGGGTGAAAAGATTAAATCTAATTCCATAAGTTATAGTCTATAAATCCTCCACAACTTGATGAAACCACTGTGGTAAGCTGTGGAACTACAAAGAAATCAAATCCCCCCATTCATCTTGAAGCCAATAATATTACTTTTTGACTTAAAAGTCAAACAAAAACTTTGAATTACTTCTCAAATTCCTTTTTGGTGGGGCAGACTTCCGGCTTTGACCCCGCCCTTGACTGGAGAAGAAGGATTTACTCCATAAGAAGGGTTCATCCTCAAGACATCTTACGGCTCTCTTAAAAACTGCCACTTCAGAGATAACTCTTATCTTCTTTTAATCAAATCCAGCATTTCTTTCACTGCTTTTTCAAATCCCACCAGAACCGCACGGGCCACGATGGCGTGTCCGATGGAGAACTCATGAATATGTTCAATCAGAACCAAATTGGAGATATTCTTGTAGTTTAGCCCATGCCCAGCATTTATCCCCAAATTGAGCCGATGGGCTAAATTCACCATCTTCTCAATTCTTTCCAGTTGGGTGATCTGTTCCGTTATATTTTTGGCAGAGGCGTAGCTGTCGGTGTTGATTTCCACGTAATCGGTTCTCAGTTGGGCACTGGTTTTGATGTTTTCCTCCTCTGGATCTATAAAGAGGCTGACTAACATTCCTTCCAGCTGAAGTTTAGGGATGACTGAATTGAGGTGATCGAAATTCCCCTCCACATCCAGCCCTCCTTCAGTGGTGATCTCCCCTTTCTTCTCTGGCACTAATGTCGCCATGTCGGGTTTGATCTCTTGTGCTTTGTTCACCATTTCCTCGGTTGCCGCCATCTCCAAATTCAAGGAAGTCTTAACCACTCCCCGCAGGACTTTAAGGTCGCGGTCTTGAATATGTCTTCTATCTCCCCTTAAGTGGATGGTGATTCCATCCGCCCCTGCTATTTCAGCGGCAATAGCCGCCGCCACGGGGTCCGGCTCCCATGCCTTTCTTGCCTCCCTCAAGGTAGCTACATGATCCACATTCACGCTTAATTTTGCCATTGAAATCCTCCGTTATTCTTAAATGAACGTCAGAATTTTAAAACCTTCTAACCTCTCAACATCCAAACTAGCAAACCTTTCTCACTTCTTACTTCATACTTCTAACTTCTTAAGAATTATAATCAGTCTAAATCGAGTTATCAGTCCAGCGAATGATCCGCCATAAATTGTCCTCCTTGGATTTTCTGAACGTAAATTCCGCAAATCCTCTGGCTTCCAGATGTTGAAAATCGTAGTCCCCATCCGTATCTCGTAAGGATAACTGGAAGTTCACATTTCTGACCTTCAATGTGTCCCCTTGCACACTATCCACGCTGTCCGTAGCGGACGTTATGGTCCAGGTCTCCAGTCTGATGTCATCGAAAGCCCTAAATAAAGCTTTGGTGATATATAAATCACCACCCTTCCCGTCTCTGGGAATTCTTTGCTCTGTCTCCCCTTCCCCAACTTCAGACTGATCCCAATAGATGAAAATGAAATCCTTGTCCAAACAGTTCTCATACACGATGCTGTCTCGGTTCTCATAAGCATATTTGAAATTATGCAAAACACTGTCCGGGTCGGTCTGGACAGCGATCGGCTTGACAGTGCCGGGACCGATCACAGAAGGGGAAAAAGGATTAAAACAGCCAAATCCCAAAACAACAAGAGAAAAAGTTAAAAATACGAAATAAACTTTCTTTAGCATAACCTATTTAAAAGGGTCATTGTCTGAACCCGGCTTTAAAATCTCCCCAGTCGTATCCGCCAGAGATATCCGGAATATCGCTCCAAAAATAGATGCTCCACCAATTTAAGGAAGTCTGTCTCATGTGAAAGGTGGCAGTTCCTTTGACCCACGTGGTCTCCGGGGGAATAGCTTTAGAGATAAAAAGGAGATAGTCTCTTGAAAGAACAGCTACAGTAGCACCAATATCATCTGGCACGGGAGGAGTCGGATCAAAAGACAGAACATAACTTATCGAGTCCACATTCTGACGAAAAGTGGTAAAAATGTTGGTGGTCACGCTGACTTCGGTGGACTTGTCCCAGTTGGCAAAAAGTTCAGGACGACCCTGGTTGACCGCATCGATCGAGTCTTCCGATGCGGAAAATCCGAAAGAATCAGAAAGACAAAGGATGAAGTTCCCGATGATCTTCTCATTGTAGGCATACAGGAGATTTTGAATCACAATCTCCGGGCGAAAAGGAGTATCCCAGGTTCCCTCTGTTATTATAGGCGGGGGAGACTTCCTGGTTTTAAAGGGATTCTTACAGCCTAATAAACAAATAAAAAGGAACAGACTCCCTAAAATTAAGAGAATAGAAGTTCTGTGTATTATATTTTTGCAGATCATCATTTTTTTAAACCAGAATTTATTGCATTCTACTTGATTCCCCCTCACCCTTCCCTTCCCCAGGGGAGAGGGATTCGCTCCTTATCAGAAATAAATTCGTTTATAATATTGGCTTCACATTTTAAATTTTGCTTTTTTAATTTTACATTTAAAAGACTCTAGCCACTGAAACCGTGGCATAATCGGATATCTCCTGTTTGCTTTGTGTTCCGTTTTGCAACCTGTGAGCCAATGAAAAGTTTAAGTAATTATCTTGGTCCACCAAATACTTTAAAGAAAAAGATAGCATGTTTCGATAAAACTTGTCTTTGAGGATCCGTTTTTCTTTGCCCTCTTTTTCTTTGGACGCAGGCGCCTCATCAGACACGTGGTCCCAGGACTTTCCTTTCTCATAGGTACATTTAGGAGAAAAACAGATTTTACTTATGGGCTGATAGTCTACGGATAAATTAAAAGTATTCGTCCTTCGGTCCCAGCTAGGTTTCTGGACCCATTGATCTTTCCATATAAGTTGTCCATAATCCTCATATTTATAAATATAACCAAAAGAAAAGAACAATCTTTGATTATACCGATAGATCACTTCGGAAATCGAGCTTGCTCGTCGAAAGAGTCTATTTTTTATGCTCTCTCTTGTCTTTTCATAATCATAGTAGATATAGTTAGCCTGAATGCTGTAGCCTTGCCTAAGGCTCAATTTCCAATCTGGCTGCCAGGTCACGGTAGGGGAAAGGAGGTAGGTTTGGTTATGATTATTGTTGGAGGAGAGTCGATTGGATAGATAAAGCTGGTGAAAATTTCTGAAGCCCCCTTCTAACCTGATATCAAAATAGGGATTAAAGATATGCAGATACTCCCCCCAAGCCAAAAGGGTTAAGATGTCTCGATCATTGAACTGCCCGGAAAAAGGGGGGGCATAAAATGAGGTCACCCCGATGGATGTAGTCAAATGCAAAGAATCTGCACCAAAGAGTTCCGCTTTCATTTCCCCTCCCCATTCTCCCCCTTCCATCCTTTGGTCCTTCTTATCGTCCTTATAATCTTCTTCCGAACGCATATACTTATAAAAACTCACAACTGACACCTTTTGCAAGAACTTTTTTTTCAAACCCAGATACATATTTTGCGAGCTGGTCAAATTATCGGTCAGAAAAGGATTCAAGAGGGTATCCGAATCCGTGGTGTATTTATATCGGTGGGACAGAAAATCAAAAGCGAAATCCACTTTAACTCCTAAAGGGACTTTTTTTGAGACGCATAAGTTGAAAGAGCGCTGGTTCTTTTTTTGAGTGTTGATTTGGGGAGAGGTAATTTCACCGGCAAAAAATTTCTTTTTCGCCCAGGCCTCTTGAAACGCTACTTGCAGGCTGTCTTTATCCCAATCTGAAATGGCTGAATCGGAGAAATATTTAAAGAGAAAAAGATTAAAATCTCTTTCCAGAATGGGGATATTTTTCAACCGGGTGGTGGTTTGGTTCAAAGACACCTTGGTAAGCGAACCAGAAAAGATTCGAGGCGAAAAGGAGATGGTCTGACTATAATTAAAGCCCCCCTCTGATCTTTTTGCCTCATTCAATTTTCTATCAATGTTCTTCGCTCCCAGAACCTGGATGAAGTTTATTCCTGATAAATTGAATTCCGAGATAATTCCATAGTCGGAGGTGGCCACCTTTCTTCTTTCCAGGGAGTTTAAGTTCTGGGAAAAAAGGCCACCAATTTTTAAATTTTTGTCCAAGGCATAACTTAGATTCAAATCGATTTTCCCATCCTCCTGCCACCGGTCCTGACTACCAGAAAAGGTGGATCTTTTGATAAGAGTGGAATTAATGGAACTGGAAAAACCCCAGGAAAGCTTAGGCGTTATGTTACGATTATGATCGAATTTGAAGTTCCAGATGTAGGTGCGGTTATCCTGGGAGAAGTCGCATCTCAAGCCGGAAGGGAAAGCATTCCCCAAAAATAAGGTCGATACAAAACTTAAAACAACAAAAAGAGAAAAAGACCTCTTCATCTTAATGATAAAAAGATTTTCAATTCCAATGGTCGCCTAAGGCTTTTGATAGATCGGCGAATTCCTGAATACTTAAACTCTCTGCCCGTCTTTTTGGGTCTATCTGGACCTTATCTAAGATAAGCTCCACTTCTCTTTTTGGCAAATTAAAATTGGCAGAAAGGGAGTTCAAAATGGTCTTCCTTCTCTGACCAAAAGCTCCGCGGACCACCGAGAGAAAGAAGTTTTCATCGCCAATTAAAACTCTGGGGCTTTGAGAAAAAAGAATTTTGATAACAGAGGATTCCACCTTGGGCGGGGGAAAAAAGGAGGTGGGCTTCAAATGGAAAAGAGTTTTCACCTCTGAGTGAAGCTGAACTGCAATAGAGAGAGGAGACCAATCTTTGCTTTTTGGTTTTGCACAGATCCTTTTAGCCACTTCTTTCTGAACCATTAGAACGGATAAGGGGATAAGCTTTCTATTTTCCAAAAGAAGTGAAATGAGTGGTGAGGTAATTTGATAGGGAATATTTCCAATCACCTTCAAATGAGTTTCTTGACCAGCTAACTTTTCGAACTCAATTTTTAAAATGTCTTGGTTTATTAAAACTAAATTATCTTTTTCAAGAAATCTTTGCTCAAGATACTGGCATAGCCTTTTGTCTATCTCTACTGCTATCACCTTTTTGGCTTTTTCCAAAAGATATCTGGTCAAAGCCCCCTTACCCGCCCCAATTTCCAAGACTATCTCATCTTCTTTCAAATCCAGGCTATCTACAATCCTTTTAGCCGCTCGGTCATTGACCAAAAAATTTTGACTTAAGCTCTTCTTGGGTCTCACATTCTAAAAATATTTTATTGTGTAACCTTTGGGTGGAAAAAATCTGACTTATGAATGCTTATGGTAATAAAATCCTTACTGATTCACCGTGAACGGATTAACTCCTTTTTGCGAGGGAGTTAAGGCGTAAGCCTTTTACTTCGCCCCCCCAAAGAAAAACCTCATCCCACTTTGTTATAATGCCTGATTCTCAATTCCACTCCCAATTCTTTGGCGATCTTTTCGCATCTTTTCAGATCAACCCCGGGCATATCCAAAACGGTCAGAACGGTTTTAGGCAAAAGCTTTTTGGATTCCTTGGCAAAGTCGATCACCTTTTCAAACGTATTTTCTCCAAACTCAGATTGGCACAGCCGATCATATTTTTTGCTGGTGTCCACATTCAAACTGATAGAGATTGTATCTACCAACCCAACCAACTCTGGAACTATATTTCTTTTGTGAATGAGATCTCCTTGCCCGTTCGTATTCAATCGCACTTTCGCATTTTTGCTTTTCAAAAACTTAGCCACCTGCTTAAGTAAATCCAACTGCATGGTTGGCTCCCCATACCCACAAAAAACCACCTCTTCATATTTTTCCAAATGATCAAGCGATTCGATTACCTCTTGGTAGCTGGGCTCATGCTCTAACCTCAGGTTATGTCCCTTAACAAAATCGGTATAGTTTCGCACACAGAAGCTACATGAGTTGGAACAGAGATTGGTGATATTCAAATACAAAGAATTTCTTATAGGATAAGCGATCTTCGGGGGGATTTTTTTGTCCAACCTAAAAAGTTGATTCGCGTTTAGCGAGGTTATTCGTTCCAAATCTTCAAAGGTTAAGGGTGAAAAAAGATCGGTCAGCTTCTCTAAAACATACCGAACATAAGCAGGTTGATTCCTTTCGCCTCGGTGGGGAACCGGTGGAAGATAAGGCGAATCGGTCTCTATCAAAATCGAATCTATGGGAACTCCTCTGGCCACTTGCACAGTCTTAGACTCAGGATATGTCAGCATTCCATTGAAGCCCAAATAAAAGCCCATATCATGGGCTTTTTTGGCGTGCTCTGCATTTCCAGTAAAGGAATGAAGAACCCCACCCACCTTCCCAGCGTTGGTATCCTTTAAGATTTCCAGAGTTTCATCATGTGCCTCCCTGGAATGCACCACTATGGGCAAGTGCAAAATTTTGGCTAAAGCTATTTGTTCTCTGAAGGCTTTGATTTGATCTTCTCGGGGAGAGAGATTTCTGTAAAAATCCAAGCCGATCTCACCTATGGCTACAACTTTCTTATAACCGGCAAGTTCTTCTAATTCTTTCAAGGCATCTGGATTTAGATCTTTGGCATCATGTGGATGAAACCCCACTGCGGCATAGATCTGTTCAAATTCCTCTGCCAACTGAATGGACTTCTGACTTGATTTTAGGTCAAATCCAATGTTAATGATCTTCTCCACTCCTAAGGACTTTGCAGACTCTATAACCTTGCGCCTATCTTCATCAAAATCCTTGAGATTCAAATGGGCATGCGTATCTATCACAAAGACTCCATTTCGATTTTTCTATACAAAATTTCGTAGCCTCCAATTTAGGTGACATTTTTGTAGGTTGAGCATGGAGAAGCCTGCTCAACATCTTTTTGTCAACCACTCGACTCTTTCATAATACCGATATAGAGAGGTTGATTCTTCGGATCAATTTTGAATTTGTAATTGTAATTTTTAATTTTGCTCTTTGAATTTTGCATTTTCCCATCATAGCCCTGGCTTTAATGTCAAAGCATTCAACTTATTTTGGATCCTTTTTTCACATCCTTATCCACACAGACCAGGCTCAAAATTTCACCATCTTTTGCGGCTAAAAGCATCCCCTTTGATTCTATTCCCTTTATCTTTACTGGCTTGAGATTGGTCACCACTACAATCTTTTTCCCGATCATTTCCTCAGGCGAGTAAGTTTGAGCAATTCCCGCCACGATCTCTCTTTCTTCAGAGCCTAAATCTATCTTAAGTTTTAAAAGTTTGTCCGCTCCTTTCACTTTTTCCGCTTGTTTCACCTCTGCCACCCTGAAATCTATCTTTGAGAACTCCTCAAACGAAACCTCTGGCATGGCTTCTTCTCCTTTCTTTTCAACTATAGGTTGACTTCGCTCACTACGAGTCTGAATTCGAGGAAAAAGCGATTCGGGTTTGCCTACCTTTGTTCCAGGTTTCAAAATGCCCCAGATTTTCGCTTTGTGCAGAGATGGATTTAATTCCTCGCCCGATAAACCCAAAAGTTCTCTTATACGGACAGATTTACTCGGAAGGAGGGGATAAAAAAGAACACTGATTATCCTCAAAAGCTCACAGCCCACATATAAAGCAGTTGCCAGTCTTTCCTTGTTGCCATCTTTGGCTAAATTCCAAGGAGCCTGATTTTCAATGTATCTATTGGTACTTCTGACCAGCCTTAGAACCTGATCTATGGCTTGGTTCAGATTTATCTCTTTTATGTGCTCAAATACAGCCTCTCCGCAATTTATAGCTTCACTTTTTAGCTCTTCGTCGGATTCTTCATAAGTAAAGGGCTGAGGAATTTTCCCTTGGCTATAGCTTCCCACCATGTTTATCACTCTTGAGACCAAGTTGCCCAGATCGTTAGCTAAATCGGAGTTATATTTCTCGACAAATCTAAGTTCTTGAATATCGCCATCCTGACCAAAAGGAAACTGGGTCAAAAGGAGATAACGGGTGGCATCCGTTCCATACTTTTCAACCAAAAAGTTAGGATCGACCACGTTTCCCAAAGTTTTGCTCATTTTCTGACCCTTCATGGTGAAATATCCATGCACGAATATCACATCCGGCGGTTTCTCTCCCACCGCCAAAAGCATGGCGGGCCAGAAGATGGCATGAAACTTCAAAATGTCCTTGCCGATCAGATGCACCACATAAGCATCCTTCCACCACTTTTTGAATTGCTCCGGATCATCCCCATACCCGATGGCGGAAATATAATTGGGAAGGGCATCCACCCACACATAAGCGTTTTGCTTGGGATCAAAGGGGAGAGGAATACCCCATCTCACCTTCTCCCGTGAAATGGAAAAGTCCTCCAATCCCTGTTTCAAAAGACCCAAAGTCTCCTTTCTCCGCTCCTCGGGCAGAACCTTAAGTTTGTTCTCCAAAATCAATTTTTCTACCTTTTTTAAGTATGAGGATAGTCGGAAGAAATAATTTTTTTCGGAAAGTTTTTCTGGCTCTTTCTGATGTTCCGGACAAAGTCCATTCACCAAATCTTTTTCAGTGATAAACTTCTCACAGCCCACGCAGTAAAGCCCCGAATATTCTCCCGAATAGACCACCTTTTCTCCTTCACCGGTGGTTGAGCCGTTCAACTCGTTCAATAATTTCTGCACCGCTTTTTCGTGTCTTTTGTCGGTGGTGCGGACAAAATAGTCATAGGATATGTTTAAGTTTTTCCACGCCTCTTTGAAAAATAAGACATTCTCATCGCAGAGCTCTTGAGGACTTTTGCCCAGTTCTCCTGCGGTTTGTGCCACCTTGGAGCCGTGCTCATCAGTTCCCGTCAGAAAAAAAGTCTCCTCCCCGCTCATCCGGTGAAATCGGGCTAAAACATCTGCGGCTATGGTGGTGTAGGCGTGACCTATATGGGGCTTGTCATTAACGTAATAGATGGGCGTAGTAACCAAAAATCTTAAGGCCAATTTGTTCTCCTTCTTTTGATATGTTTCAATTTTCTAAAATTACACTAATCTGTTCGGCTTGGAATCCTACAGATAGTATTTGTGGGAGAGGAGCAGTTGGAGTGTTCACCTTCAGGTGAACCATATAAAAAGTTTCAGGTCAAGCTAATGGCCTTCAACCAAATAAGTTAACATACTCTGCTTCCACATAAGATCAAGATCCAGTTCTCAGCCCATATGGGCGTTAGCACCTAAACCTGACTAAAGTCAGTTAGAACAATATGTAGTTGCAAGGGATGTCAAGTTAAATAGTTGATGAGCATAAGCGGGACACTCTAGCAAAACCTCTCTCCCTCGTTGTGACACTTTAAGGCAAAGGATAAAGTCTTCCTTATCCACAAGGCTTTCCAAACTTTGGTTTTTTAAAACCCTCTTTTATTTTTTGGTTAGCTTTCTGTTTTCAGCAATCTTCTTAAAATTCCGGACTGTTTCTTCTCCCTTTTCTTGATATCCGCCAGGCTAATCTTCTCCTCCTCCCCGGTTTCGTGTTTTACCACCATATGTTCCTTGAAGATATTGATCCGATCCACGATCCCTTCCCCTTTTTCGGTTTTATATTTTGACCCGACCTTAGGATATTGGGCCAAACTTTTCTCATAAAACCCTTTTTCATACAAAAGGCAACACAAAAGTCGACCACAGTTTCCGGAGATTTTAGCTGGATTCAAAGAGAGATTCTGTTCTCGCGCCAACTGCGTAGAGATGGGTTCAAAGTCACCCAAAAATGTAGTGCAGCACAACGGAAGACCACATACTCCAAATCCGCCAATCCTTTTAGCTTCATCCCTCACTCCGATCTGCCGCAGTTCGATTCTGGTTTTGTAAGTGGTAGCCAACTCTTTGACCAGCTCCCTGAAGTCGATCCTTTTTTCAGCGGTGAAAAAAAAGGTGAGTTTGTTGTTATCGAACTGGAGCTCCACATCCACTAACTTCATCTCCAAACCTCTTTCAGTGATCATCCTTTGGCATTCTTTAAAACAATCCATCTCTTTTTCTCGGTTGGCGATCAATTTTTTTAGGTCCTCCTCCGTGGCTTTGCGTAATATGTTCTGCGGTTTTCCTTCTGGCTCTTCTGCCTCTTTTTGGGCTTTTTTGCTCACCTTGCCCAAATCCTCTCCCCTCTCCGCTTGAACTACTACATAATCATTTGGTCTTAAGCCCAAACAATTGGGATTGGCAAACACTTCCCTGCGCGATCCTTTGAACTCCACCAAATATAATTCCGTCACAACTTCCTCCTTAATCCCGTTTTTCTCGTTTCCAGTGCCTCGTCTTTGGCAAAAAATAGTTTTACCATAAGCGGGCAACGAAAAATGGAGATTAAAATCCTCTATCCGACAAAGCTTGATCTTATATTATAATGAATCGGCTTGTTCTGGCTTATGTTTCTTAATTTCAAACACAAAGTCAATAAAGCTAACTTCAAATTGACATTTTTGGTTTTGCAATCAATCCGAATTTGATCAATTAGCTTCAAAGTCTCTTCAACTTTATTTTGACGCTTAAATCTTTCACTCAGTTTGACCACCTCCGAAGCTATATCATAGTTTAACAACTCTTCTTTACCGGAAGTTTCCAGAGTTAGGTATACATCTCTAAAAAGAGAAATCAAAAATTGAAACATCTCTAAAATCGAATTTCTGTCCCATTGGTTCAGAAGCTCATCCACCTTCTGGATAATGTTTACAGCATTTCCTTCAACTGCTATTTTTACCAAAAGAATTGCATCGTTACGGATGTTTTCTTTTTCCCCCTGGATGTAGTCCAACGCCTTTCCCAAACTTCCATTTGAAATTTTAGCATAGAAAGAAGCTTTGTCCGAAGGAACCTGGTATCTTTCATTTAGTCTTTTTTCTATCAGAAAAGAAGGGATTTTGCTGAATCTTATCTGCTGGCAGCGGGAGACCACTGTGGGCAGAAGCCTGTTTATGTCAGTGGTTGTCAAAATTAGATGGGAATCCTTGGGCGGCTCCTCTAAGGTTTTCAGAAGGGAATTGGCGGAGGCGGGATGCATGTTTTCCACCTCACTTATGATCACCACTTTTCTTTTTCCCTCAAAAGGTTTCAAATAAAGTTCCCTTTGCATCTTCCTTATCTCGTCCACCGGTATGTTAACATTCTTGTCGAATTTGACTATGGTGTAAGGATCCTCGATCTTCTCCTTTTTAAATCTTTCTATTTCCTCTTGTGTTTTAACCGACGGAACGGGAAAGATCGTCTTCACATCCGGATGAATAAATTTGTCGATCTTTCTACAGGAAAGACAGCTGTCACAAGCCTGATTTTGGTAATTTTCACAATTGATAGCTTTAGCCAACTCTAAAGCCAAAGCCCATTTTCCGATTCCCACCTCTCCATAGAACAGATAGGCAGAGGCGAGCATATCCTTTTTTAAAGCTCCAGACAGAATCTTTTTAGGAATTTCCTGATTTAGCACATTGTCAAGGGACATTACTTAACCTACTTCACGGATAACGCACTTTTTTCTTCTTAGACTATATTTCTATTCAGCTTACCTTATAGGATGGTAACCTCCATCACAAACTTTCTTTCTACACCGTGGTGATAAATATACAAAAATGGAAGAAAAAGCAAACAAAAAGAAGTCGAGTGTTTCAGGTTTTTTTAGTAAGTCATTTCTTTGTACTCAAATTAAAGCTTTACTAAGTGTAGATACAAATAGCGAATTAAGGGTGTCCGAATTCTGGATCCATCGGACAAGATGAAAAAGAGGGAAATCCAAAAGAATTGCTTGCTACCTTACTCCTAATCTCCTCTCCATGAAATGGAGAGAGAGATAAAAGGGGATGGATTTAAATACTCTGCCCCAATTCTATTTTCCACCTGCCCTGTTCCGCAGTTTTTCTGCTTCATCTTTGATACGCACCAGCGTTTCCTTAAGAGGAGCCCAGCCATACCAGTGCATATAATCCGGATTCATGTGGAAGGCCCCCTGGAAGGTCCGCATTCGGTATTCCATAAACATGAGGTATAAATCTTGTTCGATGCTGGACTGAACATCATAGAAGCGCAAAAGATCAACATGGGGAGGATAATCTTTAGGAGCAGGCAAAATTTTATCCCGATATAGTCCCTCCACAATCTCGATGGCTTCAGAAAATATGCGATCCGCATCCTTTAGGGCCTGATCTGCATTAGTCAGGTTAGCCTCTACATATGCTCGGCTATGGCAATTCTTACAAATGTTCTTCATCTTGTCTCTTTCCTTCTGCCATTCTTCTTTGGTTAGACGAGCTACATTGCCAACTTTTACTATGTCTAATCGAGGTGTAGGATTTCCCTGCCAGTCAAGGACTCCAAGTCCTTTTAAAATTGTGCTCCGATAAGTCATCCAGAGGCTATCCTCTTCGGGCAAACGCAAGCCCAAGAAACCCCAAGAGGTCATCACCCTATGATCTCCATTATGCATATGGCAGGTTTGACAAGATGGTGCTCGCTCGGAATTGCCGTCGATTAGGTTGATTACCCCGTGTTTGGAGCTGGACCACATCTCCCATTGAGGATGATCAAAACCCATATGACAGGGGAGACAAGCTCTGGAGTTTTGCGCCTCTTTTTTTGAGAAGATGTGTCTTGTATGGCAGGCATCGCACCCCAGACCATAATGATACTCTTCACCTTTCCCAGATGGGTCTCCGGCTTTTTCCCTGAGCCCCATCTTATGGCATCCTCCACATCCTTTTTGTCCACCGATAACCGGGTGGGGTTGATCTTTAGTGGTGGGCATGGCTTCCATAGCTATCCAGGCAGAAGCATGTTTCCCCGCTTTGTATCCTTCGAATTGATCCGCATGGCAATTCCCGCAAGTCTGGGGAGTCGGCATCTTCGCCAAACCCACATCTGCGGCAGAGGAATGGTCGCTTCCGTGACAGATATCACATTCCACTCCCGCATCGTGATGCTTGGACTTTTCCCATTGACTAACAATGCCCGGAGCTAACGTCCTATGACAAGTAATACAACGTTTTCCCTCTGGAGATACTTGTCCAAATAGGGATGTAAAAAGACAAAAAACCAAAATCACTAAGAAAAACGAAAGAACAACCTTGACTCGGAGATTATACCTCATACTCCACCTCCTTTTTAAAGGTTAAACTCAGACTAAATCTATGTTCTTTGGTTTCCATTGTCAACATAAAATAGCTCAATGTCAACGCAAATAGAAAATGTCATGTTTTTTGCAAATAGAAAATGTCAGTAATTTATGGTTATGAGTTCATTTTCTTTTTCATTGATAAAGGATTG
>Ga0315294_10002346_pt1 | contig 20731 bp, 21 predicted proteins | sample YL17G13_40_MG_FD_203626 | JGI IMG/M metagenome (GOLD analysis project Ga0315294, IMG submission 203626) | Sediment microbial communities from Yellowstone Lake, YNP, Wyoming, USA - YL17G13_40 | ecosystem: Environmental > Aquatic > Freshwater > Lake > Sediment | place: USA: Wyoming | collected...
GCTCAAATTGCCGAGTGTAAGCTAAGCCTCCCTAGCCACTATTTAAGTACGTAGCCACCACCATAGACACTGACAATGGTCACTTCAAATTGCCCAAGCTTGGAGCGCAACCTCGAGATATGACTATCGATAGTCCGGGGCGTGAGCTTTATTTCAGGCCAAATGGACATTTGGATCTCCGCTCGAGATACCGCTTGTCCCCGACGGGCTAGAAGTAGTCGCAGGAGCTGCGCTTCCTTCTGAGGCAATGGCACTGATTCCTTAGACAAAGTGGAACTGCAGCGCATTTTTTCGAACTCCAACACTAAATCCCTGTATCTGATTACAGAGCCCTGCGCGGGCGATGGCACTGTTTGCAGGGAATCGGCGATAAACCTCGAGAAAGACAAACTTTCAAAACCTGGACCATAATGACGCGCAGTCACTTCAGCATCGACGCCGTCCACTGGCTTACTGCCTACCGTCACCAATAGAGTACTCACCAAATTGCTTCTTGCAATTGTGTTGATTTGGGGGATAGACCATCGATTAGAACGACAGTCAACGATGAGTGCACTAGGCAGCCGATCACCACTAAGGCGCGCGAGTTTGCCAAGAGAGTCCAGCGACGCGAAGGCTCTGACAGCAAAATCTCCCATGAGAATGGTAGCTAATCTGGGCGCTGTTTGCTGCGCCTGTTCGAGGATCCATAAAATGCTCAAGACAGCCCTCCGCTGCGCAGCAGAAAAATTGAATGCAGAAGACCTAAAATTACTTTGGATACTTAATTATAACCGATTAATTGCCGATTACGTGATGCTAGCTGGTTTTTTGATCAGAAAGTAAAGCAAACAATGAGCCTTATAAATCTAAAAGATATCCAAGACGCACTGCAACGCATTAGGCCTTTCGTGCCATGTTCCCCAATAAAGAACTCCATTAACCTTTCAAAGAGGCTTGGGGTTCCGGTTTACCTAAAACTCGAGAATTTAAACCTATCAGGCTCATTTAAGATACGAGGGGCCATGAACGCCCTGCTTCAAGTTGATAGCAGCCAGTTGACCCAGGGCGTTATCGCTGCCAGCGCGGGAAATCATGCTCAGGGAGTAGCTCACACATGTCGCCTTCTAGGAGCCAAGGCCACGATTTTTATGCCAATTCGCTCCCCTCTAGTGAAGGCGGCGGCAACCCGCGAGCTGGGCGCAGATGTGCGACTTGTGGGAATGACTTATGAGGAAGCTTACAGTGCCGCTGTCGATTGGCAAAAAAATAGCGGAGGGCTGTTGCTACACGGCTTTAATGACGAGAGAGTCATCGCAGGTCAGGGAACGATCGGATTAGAGCTTTTAGATCAGATTCCCGATCTTGGAATGGTGGTGGCTAGCATAGGTGGCGGTGGCTTAGCCGCCGGTGTTGCGATAGCCTTAAAATCTGTGCGAGCCGATGTGCAGGTCATTGGCGTTCAATCTGCCGCTTACCCCGCGATGCATCAGTCGGTACGTAGTCACAGCCTCATCGGAGCTGCAGCCGGATACACCATCGCAGACGGGATCGCAATTAAGGTACCTAGTGCCACTACCTTCGAGATCATCGAAAAGCACTGCGACGAGATCGTTTTGGTCGATGAGGATGAAATAGCCTCATCTGTAATGAATCTGATGGAGTGGGAGCACATGCTTGCAGAGGGCGCAGGAGCCGCTGCTGTTGCAGCACTCTGGAAATTAGATCCACAAGTTATCCACAATCTTAATAATCGCGCTGTAGTTTGCATAATTTCGGGCGGTAACATAGACGTAAATCTTCTCAAACGAATCATTCCAATCGGCCTAAAGCACTCCGGGCGTCTTTTTAGATTGGCAGTGCGAATTCAAGATAGGCCCGGCCGCCTCGCTGAATTACTAAATGTAGTCAGCAAAGCGGGAGCAAACCTTCAGGAAGTTAGTCACAACAGATTATTCAATGCAATCGGGTTCGATGATGTCGAGGTCATACTTGACCTCGAAACCATCGATTCTCTGCATCAAGACACCGTCATGAAAACTTTAACAAACCATCAATTTAAATTTAAAAAGCTCGATTAGAAAAGGCGCTTTTGCGCCATTCTTCAACTGGCTAAGTTCTTGCCCCCGGGAATTGACACGGGTAAACCAATGTCGGTTGCGGAGTTAAAATCTTCACCAGCTAGGCCAAACATGATGCCGGCAACTTCAGGATAAGTTTTCACGAAACTGATTTTTATTCGCTTTTTAACGTTAAGCGGCAACTGCTCAAACGCAGAGCGATTTTTTTCTGGCAGCAATACATGTTCTACACCCTCACGTTGCGCTGCAAGAACCTTCTCCTTTAACCCGCCGATCGGCAATATTTTACCGTGCAATGTAATTTCACCTGTCATAGCGATACGCTCTCGGGGAGCACGGCCTAGCAGGGCAGACAGTATTGACGTGGCGAGCGCAATCCCTGCAGATGGACCATCCTTGGGCACTGCCCCTGCGGGCAAATGAATGTGAATTTCATTTTCCATTAAGTTTTTTGCATCGACACCAAACTCAACAGCCTTAGATCTTATGTAACTTAAAGCAGTCTGAGCCGACTCCTTCATTACATCTCCTAACTGACCAGTGAGGACCAGTTTGGCGCGAGACCCAGGTAATAAATTGGTCTCAATGGCTAGGACCTCACCACCATAACTAGTGTAGGCTAGACCAAGGGAGACGCCGGTCAATGGTTCCAGGTGATAGAAGTCGTCATCAAACCGCTTAGCTCCCAAGTGCTTCTCTACAAGCTGAGGGGTCATTTTGATAGTTAAGCGCCGAGTAGGTGTAGCCTCCTCCTCTGCGTATTGCCTAGCTATCTTTCGGCAGACAGAAGCAATTTGCTTTTCAAGTCCCCGAAGTCCACTTTCTCGGGTGTAACTATTAATTATAGTTGTGATGGAATTGCGGGAGAACACTACATCGGCATCGCTTAACCCGGACTCTTTCAACTGTTTTGGCACGAGGTACTGATTCGCAATAATCAGCTTTTCCTCTTCTGAGTATCCGGACACTTCGATGATCTCGAGCCTATCGCGCAGGGGAGCTGGGATCGTATCAAGGGTGTTACAGTTAGCGATGAAGAATACATCTGATAGATCAAATGCCACCCCGAGATAATGATCCACAAAATTCTTATTTTGCTCCGGATCCAAAACTTCTAGAAGAGCAGATGAGGGATCACCCCTGTGGTCGGCCCCCATCTTATCAATCTCGTCCAACATTATAAGTGGGTTACAGCTTTTCGCCTGTTTCAAACTCGTGATGAGACGGCCCGGGTATGCACCTACGTAAGTTTTACGGTGTCCCCGTATGTCAGCCTCGTCTCGCACTCCTCCGAGTGAAATGCGCGAGAAGTGACGTCCCATGGCACGGGCTATCGATTTCCCCAGGCTGGTCTTTCCGACACCCGGCGGCCCCACAAAGCAAATAATAGGGCTCTTCGCACCCGGATTTAATTTTTTAACAGCGAGATATTCGATGATCCGGTCTTTGACCTGATCCAGCCCATGATGATCCAAATCAAGAACGCTTTTTACATCTTTAAGGTTCAACTTGTCATCGGTCCGAACATCCCAAGGGAGCGCCAGAATAGTCTCTACGTGGGTACGAGTAAGCGCAGCCTCACTAGTATCTGAATGCATTCTTTCAAGTCTTCTCAGCTGTCTAGAGGTCTCGTCTTTTGCCTCTGCGGTCAACTTGACCTCTTCCAACTTCTTCCACAGAGCATCAATTTCTTCTTTACCGTCAGCATCACCAAGTTCGCTTTTTATTGCCCGCATTTGCTCACGGAGATAGTGCTCCCGCTGCATCCGACTAATTTCTTCTTTCGCCTGCGACTGAATGCGGACCTGCATTTGATATACTTCGATTTCCCGAGACAAATACCGATGCACGGTACGTAAGCGCTCAGAGGGATTGTAAACAGATAATATCCCTTGAGCTTCCTGAACCTTCAGCCCAAGATTCGCTGCCACTAAGTCTGACAAGCGGCCAGGGTCCGTGACATCCTCAAGTACCATCAAAATATCTGGTGATAAAACCTTCCCGAGACTCACTACTTTTTCAAGGTTTTCGCGAGTCGCCCGGATCATTGCCTCAATTTCAGGAGTATTCTTAACGATCACGGGCTCTTCGATAATTTTGACACGGACAGATGGAAATGGGTCACTGGACAAAAGCTGCCCAATCTCAGCCTTTGAGAGGCCCTGCACCAAAACTTTCATACGGCCATCGGGCAACTTCCGAGTCCGCATGATCGAACAGACTGTACCGACATCATAAACATCGAATGGGGGCTCCAGACTGCAGCCAAGCCCTTCTCCCTTATCGCCAGCCACCTTGAAGGCTGACAGGAAGATTTTTCGATGATGAGCAAGCGCATGCTCAACTGCATTAATGCAGAGATCCTCATTGATAAAAACCGGAACAATCATGTGTGGAAAGACAACAATGTCTTTCAATGGGAGTAACGGCATTTCGGTGTTGGCATCGGTGAGCTGGTTAATGCTTTGTCCGGTCATCAAAGCCTCTCCTTGCGAGTATCGGTCTAGTTGTCGGGTCGGGGATGTCTAAAAATGTATCGGCGTTGCTAAGTCTGAGCTTGAGGACCAAGCTCAGCACTAATCAGGAAGGTGAACATCTGTCTGGCAAAAGCTAAATCTAAATTTCTATTTAAACCTGATTATAATTATTAGGTCCCCAGCTTTATCCGCAAGGCGATCACCCTGTGCTGAGTATACGAAAATATCACCCTGTTGGGTTGCACCAGGCAGAGTGAATGCGTAAGACACTGGCTCTCTAGTACCTGCCGACTTGTGACTTTTGCGCACATTACGATGAAATCGGACCACATTTTCCCCGCCACGTGAGGCCAGTTCAGGAGATACCCATAGGGGTACGACCAGATCGAGGTCATCGAGAGTCTTTTGCCAGGATTCAAAAGAGATTTCCTCATAATTCAAACCGTTGCAAAATAAGTTTAGGACTGAAATATCGACACTTGAGAGGTCGGGGGATTGTGATGCGGCTGGCTTAGGGGATGTCTTTTTGGGGCGCAGCCGCCGTGGAGAAGATTTGGGGTCATCCATAAAAAGGAACCCGAAGTTTAGCTACCTACGGGTGTTAGCACACTAACCATTGCGGGACGCAACAAGCGACCATGAAGCTGGTAGCCTCGCGCAAATTCATTCGCTACCGTATCGACATTCACTTCACCAGATTCTAGGCGCTGAATCGCTTGATGTAAGTTCGGATCGAATGGAGCATTGGCAGCTTCGACGGCTTCTAGCCCGTGCTTCCTGCAAACTTCCAGGAGCTGTCTTTTAACCATCATCATCCCGTCATAGTAAGCAGCCGCATTACTTTGATCTGCCACTCGATCAGCACCTTCAGGCAAAGCCTTCTCTAAACTATCAAGCACCGGCAATAAATCCTTAAATACGTTTTCAAGTCCGTATTTCAAAAGGTCAGCGCGCTCGCGCTCCTGACGACGCCGCATATTTTCCATTTCGGCGTGGACCCTAACATATTTGTCCTTTAACTCTGTAATTTCTTGCTCCAACTGCCGAGATCCCGTAATTCCATCCATCGCAACTTGCGCTTCCGTAGTATTGATTTCAGAATTAGCCCCCACTGCTTCCTTTGAAACATCATGGTCTGAATTTAAACTTTGATTTTGTGTCTGATCACCTTGCATTACTTTTTCCCTGAACTCGACTCGCATCATTGCTCAGGAATTAATAAGCCATTGCGAAGGACTCGGCAAGACTAAGAGAGGCTGGATTGAAGACTATACTTATATGGTAGCACGTCTGCGCAGAAGAAAAAGGGACTCAGGCACTCCGAAGGTAAAAAAATAATTTCGCTAGAATATTGACACTCTGTGCAAGCGCCTGTTAAAAAAATCCTCTCTAAATTGAGTGCCGTCAGTTAGCGCCCATAAGAGTATATAAGCGGCGGAAATCTTGGAGTGACCCCGTGGATCCCTTTGTTGCCTCCTCCCAGAATCCGACTCTCACCGAGAAGCAAGAGACTTCGAAAGATGTCTCTGAGGTTCATGGGGCCGTTTCCGCTCTGCGCGGAGATCAGAATTCGCAGATTGATCAAGAGCTAGCCAATCGCCTAGACAGGCATTCTCTTGAAGCTATAGTGGAACTCAAAATTTCTCGTTTTCTGGATCAGATAGGCAGCTTCTACCCCGAAGACCTGCATGCTTTGATCATGAAAAAAGTGGAAAAACCACTGCTTAGTCAGATACTTCGTCGCACCGGTGGAAACCAGGTGCACGCGTCAAAAATCCTTGGGATTAATCGTAATACCCTGCGCAAGAAAATGAAGCTCTATGGCTTCAACGTCTAACAGGGTATTTATGACTGCTGAAGATTGGTGAATTTCAAGAAATTTGGTGCGAACGCTAAATAGATGTCTTGTAACGAGCCGTGTCGGTTCTTAGCAATCCGCAGCATGGCCTTTCCGGCATCTTCTGAGTTCGGGTTGTAGTACTCGTCCCTATAGATGAACAGGATCATATCCGCATCCTGCTCCATAGATCCGGATTCCCGTAGATCGCTCAGTTTAGGCACCTTATCTGGCCTGCCCTCAACACCTCGGTTTAACTGAGCTAAGGCAATCACAGGCACATTCAGTTCTTTAGCCAGCGCCTTAAGGCCGCCCGAGATCTCTGAAATTTCGCGCTCTCTACTTTCGTATTTTTTTGTACCGGACGGCCCCATCAACTGCAAATAGTCGATGACGATTAGATCTAAACCGTACTCTTTTTTGAATCTCCGGCATCGAGATCGCAATTCAAGCAAAGAGATGCTCGGAGTCTCATCTATGCCTAGCATAGCCGGCATGGTGCCGATCCCCCTGATCCCATGCATCAAGCGATCTTGCTCTTCTTCATTGAGATCACCCTTCCGCATTTTTGATGAATCAATGCGCGCCTCACTCGAGATAATACGCTCCATTAACTGCGTCTTAGACATCTCAAGAGTAAATATTACCGTGTGTTTACCTGCCTTGACCGAATTAACCACACAGTTCAATGCAAAGGCTGTTTTACCCATACCTGGGCGAGCAGCAATAATCACCAAGTCGCTACGCTGCCAACCACCTGTATTTCGATCTAGATCAGAAAACTGCGATGGTACGCCCGTCATGGCCCCATCACTATTTAAGCGAGCCTCAATCTCCGCAATGGTCTTATCCAGGACTTCATGAGTTGTTGCTATGCCACCACTATCTTGTTGATTAGCGATAGCGATGAACTCTTTCTCAATGTCCTCTATGAAGCCCGCAACTTCCCCGTCATAAGACATGGCTTTTTTGACGGTGCTTTGACAGGCATTGATAATGCGACGGAGAAAATAGTATTCGCTGACTACGCGAGCGTAATACTCTATGTTCTGCGTAAATGGGGAGTTTTCGGTAAGTTCAACTAGGTACGCGGGACCCAGGAAGTCATTATCGGCATGCTGACGTCGCAGCTTTTCCGCCACGGTAAGAATATCCGTCGGCTCGTTCAGCTGATACAGCTCGCACATCGCCTGAAAAATATCGCGATGAGCATCGAGATAAAACTGCTCAGCCTTAAGCTTGTCAGCTATCAGGTTGAACGCATCCGCATCCCGTAAAACCGCACCCAAGACTGCCTTCTCGGCGTCAAGGGAATGCGGAGGCGCCAAAACCTGTGCTGTCATAACTTTTCTTTACTCAAGGTCACTTACTGCGCAGCAACGACCCAAACTTTAAATTTGGGCACTACTTCACTGTGTAGCTTAACCTGAGCTGTGTACACACCAACTTTTTTAATCTCTTCAAGAATCGTAATGTCTTTCTTGGAGACGTTCAGGCCTTCCGCCTGTAGTTGGGCCTCTAACTCAGCAACAGTTACGGTACCAAAAATCTTTTCGTCTTCGCCGACTTGCTTAGTCACAGTGACGGAGGTTTTCTCGATTTTTGCACCGAGCTCTTTAGCTGCGGCTAAAAGTTGTTCGCGCTTCTTGTCCAAAATGCGCTTCTGGTGAGCCAATGCCGCCTTGTTTTCTTCGTTAGCCACAGCCGCGAGGCCGCGAGGTAAAAGAAAATTGCGTGCATAGCCGTTGCGCACATTGACGATATCGCCAATGGAACCGAGACTCGACACTTCGTGGGTCAAAATAAGTTTCATGGTTGGATCCTCAAACGGCTTTCTGATTATTCCTTACGGCGCTTCTGCTCAAGGTCTCGCTCGCGAGCTTCTCGCTCTTGCTTAGCGAGATCAGCCTTGCGTGCTTCAACGTCGATGTCGCCATCACCGCTCTCTAGACGTACGACTAAATGGCGAAGGACGTTGTCGTCGATTCGCATCAAGCGCTCCATCTCAGCCAAATTCTCTGGGGTACCAACGAAATCGTAATTGACGTAGTTGCCCCGGAAACTTTTCTTAATCGGGAAAACCAATTTCTTGTTGCCCCAGGGATCCTTTTTCAGAATCTCGCCGCCGTCTTTGGTCATCAATGCTTCGTAGCCTTCAAGTACTTTGAGGGCTTCGACTTCGGGCAACTCGCCTTTGGTGATGATGGTAAAATCGTATTCTCGTAACAACTCAAATCTCCCTTATGGATTAAAGCAGCCAGCGAACCGTTCGCCAGCAAGAGAGTCACTCACTTTTGATGATCGAAGATCTGCTTAAGTCGGACATTGACGTCTTTTAGCATATCTCCCTGAAGATTCATCAACTCAGCATCTGTCATCGCACCCAACACCCAATCCGCAGTATCGCGACCATCTGGTGGCCGCCCCACACCCAGCTTTATCCGATGAAACTCACTAATACCGGTCTCATCAATAATGCTTCGAACACCATTATGGCCTCCGTGGCCACCGCCCTCGCGGGCCTTCACTTTACCGAGCGGAACATCAACATCATCGAAGCACACTATGATGTCTTTTGCTTCTAACTTGAAGAACCGTAAAGCAGCACCTACAGCTCGGCCACTTAAGTTCATAAAAGTCATCGGTTTCAGGAATACACAGCTTTGGCCTAACAAGGCGCCCTTCGCTATGTCCCCATGAAACCGAGACCGCCCATTCTCCCAGTCCGCTCCAGCCACCTCCGCAAGTAAGTCCAACAAGAGAAACCCCGCATTGTGACGCGTTGTTTCATATTTTGGACCAGGATTCCCGAGGCCTACTAAGAGCTTCATAGAATGCGCGGTTTAAGCAACAGGGGCCAGATCCACATGCAAGCAGAGGCGCTTGACCGGATCCAACTGAAGCTCCTTGATCTCAACCCGCTGAGTACGACCCTCTAAAACCAGATCGAACTGCTTCCCACCATCACGCCAAGCGCGCGGCAGTAGCTTTGGATCCAGCTCAAGCATGGTCGATTGGCCCTTACTATTTAGCACAGCAGGGACCTTACCATTGCGGCGCAACTTACGAGTGTAGCTTTTGCCTATTCCCGTACGAACAGTTGCCTCAATAGTCACATCATTCTTATTCGACATCACACATCTCCAACAGTATAGAGCCTGGTCTTATAGCGGGAAGCGGGGAAGCTTTCAACCAAGATCCCATAATCTACAAAATTTCATTTAAAATCAGATGCTTATATAAATAAAGCGCTAATGGAATCATCGTTATGGATACGACGTATCGCCTTCCCCAACAGCTCCGCGATACTTAATTGAGTTATTTTTGAGCATTTTCTGGCCTCTGGCGATAACTGAATCGAATCGGTAACCACCATCTCTTCAAGTTTAGATTTCTCCAGGTTTTCAATAGCTGCGCCACTAAGAACAGGATGGCTAATGGCAGCCCTGACCGACAGCCCGCCTGCACTCAATAAAGCCTCGCAGGCCTTCGTAAGAGAACCGGCTGTGTCGACTATGTCGTCAACTATCAAACAGTTCTTGCCTTTGACGTCCCCAATGATATTCATCACCGCGCTCTCATTTGGTTTATCGCGGCGTTTATCAACAATCGCTAGGCCGCAGTTAAAGTGCTTTGCCATGGCCCGCGCACGCTCCACGCCCCCAGCATCGGGGGATACGACCACAAGATTATCAAGGCGTTGAAAGTATGTGCTAAAAATAGGCTTAGCATATAAATGATCGACCGCAATGTTAAAGAAACCCTGAATTGCTGATGTGTGCAGCTCTAAAGTGAGCACCCGATTAAAATGAGCCGTTTGCAGTAGATCAGCAACGAGCTTGGCCGAAATTGGCGTCCTGGGAGCACTTTTGCGCTCTTGCCGGGCATAGCCAAAATATGGCGCAACAAGCGTTATGCGGGCGGCAGAGGCGCGATGCGCAGCATCCGCCATGATCATCGCTTCCATTAGATGCTGGTTCGTTGGTTTGGATAGGGACTGGATGATAAAAACATCCCGACCACGAACGTTGCTGTTAAGCTCAACACGAGTCTCGCCATCGGAAAACTGCGAGACCACAGCTTCTCCCAGAGGCATGTCTAGCCAGTCGCAAATTCTCTCAGCTAACGCCCTATTAGCATTGCCGGAAAACACGATTAACTCGGCGTCCATGACTGACTCCTGAGAAGGTAAAGGCGGACCTATTTTTTATTGATATTCAATGCAGGAAAAATTTATGGCTGGGGCGGAAGGGATCGAACCTTCGAATGCCGGAATCAAAATCCGGTGCCTTACCGCTTGGCGACGCCCCAAGATCAGGAAAAAATGAATAATCCTTCCCCGTAGATGGATTAAATATATTGCACTACGGGCAGGTGTCAACTGCGATGAGACTTTTCTCTACTCGAAGGGGGTAGATAATACCCAACTCGGTGCTCGTAGAACCACCGAAAGCCATCGGAACGGTCCAACTCTAGCTGCCACGCACCAATTGCGAGGCCAGGTTGTGAAAGGATACGCTCTGATACGGCATCAACTACGAAACTGACGAAATCCCGCTTTATGGCCCGTCCGCCCATTGTGTCAACAGCACTGTTCGCGAGAAGTCGGGACCGCAAGCGAGGGCCAAGCGAAATACAGAACTGTCGATCACTCAAGCGCTCATTAAGACCTCGCACCAACCTCTCCAAGACACGCTCGAGCTGCGTCTTGCCGAGACGGCGAAAGACCACTACCTCGTCGATTCTATTGACGAACTCTGGTCGCAATTTCTGAGACAAGTTCTCTCGAATGGTCCGATCAGCCGCATTTTCTGGGTCGGCAATCCGATCTAAAGAGATGTTTGAGGTCATTATTATCAAGGTGTTGCGAAAGTCGACCAGTCGACTGCGGCCATCTGTGAGTCGACCATCATCAAAGGTCTGGAGTAATAGATCGAGGACTCGCGGATGCGCCTTTTCAATTTCATCAAGCAGCACGACAGAATATGGCCTTTGCTTTACCGCCTCTGTCAGTTCCCCTCCGTCACCGAATCCAACGTAACCAGGAGGAGCCCCAATGAGCCTCGCTATCTGATGCTGCTCCATAAACTCCGACATATCCAAGCGAACAATTTTAGATTCCTCTGCGAACAGTTCCTCCGCCAAAGCCTTAGCTGTTTCAGTCTTGCCGACCCCCGTTGGACCGAGAAATAGAAAAACACCAAGTGGGCGTCGAGGATCGTTCACGCCGACTCGAGCACGCTTCAAGGTCTGCGCAATCCGACGCAACGCGTCATCCTGGCCAAAAATCCGCTTACCGAGCCTAGCCTCAAGGGCAAGCAGTTTACGCCCGTCACCTTCTAGCAGGCGACCAACTGGAATCCGTGTCCAAAACGACACAATCTCTGCAATTTCACGATTCCCCACTACCCGACGAAGAAACGGATGATGTTTTTGCAAAGCATCGAGCTCAATCTTAATTTTATCAGTTTCACGGTTCAATTTTGGTAGCTCGCCGTACTGTAGTCGCGCGGCGAACTCGAATTCAGCATTAGACTTGGCGTTTCGATACAGCGCAACGCCCTCAATGCGATTTTTTTCAGCCAGTTTTAAACGCTGCAACAAGGCCTGATGCTGTCGCCAGATTTGATCAATGCGGCCGTGTTCAGCGCGGGCCTTCTCGAGTCGAACTTCCAATTTGGCAAGCGCTGATTTCTGACCAGGATCCTGCGGACCGATAGCCTTACGCTCGATTTCGATCTGACTAATTTCGGAGCCCCATTGATCCAAAATCGCTGGAACACTGTCAATTTGCAGACGCAGCCTACTGGCAGCCTCGTCTATCAAATCTATTGCCTTGTCGGGTAACTTGCGCTGAGGCAAGTAGCGGACCGATAAATTGACTGCTGCCGAAAGTGCTTCGTCGTCAATTTGCACACCATGGTGCACCTCATAATGACCCTTGATGCCCCGAAGTATAGCCAGAGCAGCGCTTAAGGACGGCTCTTCAACAGTTATTGGTTGAAACCGTCGCTCGAGAGCAGCATCTTTTTCGATGTATTTGCGGAATTCGTCGAGCGTCGTGGCACCAAGGCACTGTAGCTCTCCTCGAGCCAGTGCTGGCTTCAACAAATTGGCGGCATCTGCGCTACCCTCGTGATTACCCGCGCCAATAAGCATGTGAATTTCATCTATAAACAAAATGATCTTCCCACTGAGCGCCGCCAAGGCTTTCAACAGGTTTTTCATTCGCGCCTCGAATTCACCACGGAACTTGGCCCCAGCCAGCATCGCACCGAGATCCAGAGAGAGAACTCTTTTACCGCGCATTGACTCAGGGACGTTGCCATTGGCTATTCTCTGTGCGATCGCCTCGGCGATCGCCGACTTACCCACGCCAGGGTCACCAATAAGTAGCGGATTATTCTTTTTCTTACGGCCTAAGATTTCAAGGACTCGCCTCACTTCATTATCCCGACCGATGACCGGATCCAGTTCACCACGCTCCGCACTAGCTGAAATATCGATCGTAAACTGCCTTAGCTCCTGGTCGTATTCTTCTACGTCTTTTTTGGGCGTCGGCATTTCAGAGCTGCGTTTTGACGGAGGTTTTGGACTTGCCATGGAATCACCTGAAGCCCGCGACGTCGCCATTGGCTCAAACGCTTCGCTCCGGCGCACCTGATCCGCCTCTTCCTCTTCTTCAACCCTGGTAAGAAAATTCTGAATCGCCGTGGACTGCCTGCAAAGGGCATCCCAAAGGACAGTATCAGACACTAAAGTGTCTTTGGCCTTGGCCTCAGCTATGTCTAGGGCGCGATCCAGCCGCTGCCCAAACTCAATCTTAAAAGTTCCTAGAACCCGAGGAGCGCGCCCAATGTGTCCCTCCAAATGACGCTGAAGTCGCCCGCCAACCTTCAGCTCTAGAGCTCCCCCTCGCATCATCGCTAGCGCAACATGTTCTACTTCAAGAAGCTGATGACCCAAGCTGCGTGCATACTGCAAGCCCTGGTGAAGCGCCTTCTGGCAAGAGAACTCATATCGGGAGACGTCCATACTCTATGCCCCTCTACCCATGGGGGGTGTACTCCCCTTATGGATAGCATCGGAAATAGAATGAGAGTCATTAGGCCGATCTTCCCTTCCGGGCATATTTAGCTATTTAGAGGCTTCGAGCCATTTTAGCTGTAGATCCGCGACAAGCTGCTGAATAAGGCTGGCTTCTTCGGGGGTTAGATTGCCGCGCGTCTTATCGCTCAACATCTTAATGATATCAATATTTTGACGAGCCAAAGGAAAGTTGGTCGTAGCAATTTTGCCTGCCACTGGAGCGACCCCCATGTAATACAATGCGGCCGAAGAAAAGCCCATGATGAGAGCCGAAAAATCGACAGGATCTGAGGGGGTTAACGATGGTTCGTGAGGACCAGTCATGCAAGTTTCTCCTTCTTAAGAGATCGTAGCTAAAATCAGCCTGAGGCAAAAGATAGATTTAAGTTTTCCTGCGAAAATGCCGAAGAGCTTAGCGATTGCGAGTGTACTGTATGGCAACCAAAAAAAACTCCGAGGATAAGCGCGGCGTCCTTTATGCCGTAGGCAATTCGCAACATAGCGAGGCTATAAAGCTTCGCCGTGACGGAACGATATTTGGCCGAGAGAAGGGTGACATAGTTATTGATGATCACGAAATTTCGTCCACTCACTGTCAGATTCAAAATATCAACGGTATATTTCATCTTTTTGATATGAATAGCACTAACGGAACCTTCGTCAATAACGAGAGAATCGTAAAAGCAAAACTCACCTCTGGTGACACGGTAACCATTGGGCGAACAAACTTTCGCTTTGAGCTCGAAGACGAGTCCCAAGTGCGTCACATCTCGACAATATTTAAGTCAAAAGAGCAACGCAGCCTCAACAATGAAGGTAAGTCAAGCCTGGTGGACACCCTGATCGAAGGCGAATTGAGATCGGCGCATGCGCCAACGGTGATCTTGAACATCACTTACCCAGATGGGGCTCAAGACGAGGTAGAGCTTAAGCAAAGAAACTTCTTCATTGGGCGGGCGTCTAGTTTTGCAAAATTTGATCAGGACCCGGAAATGTCGCGTAAGCACCTTCTCGTCAAGATCAACGACACCGGCGAAGTCTTTATTGAAGACCAAGCCTCCACCAATGGGTCTAACTTAAACGGCAAGCGGATAAAAGGCATGCATTTGGTCCGCCCAACTGACGAGGTGCGGGTTGGCTCGGCCGTTGTACGAATTCGGTTGAAAAGCACCTGACAGCGACGCCGGGTTTACCTATACTTGCTCGTATCAAGGGCGTTAACGTCAACGCCGGCAACCGCTTCGCGAGGCGCTCATGGTAAATCCCGAAAAGCCTACGGGATCGAATTTTATTCGTAATATTATCAACGAAGACAACGCTAGTAATAAATACGAGGGGCGAGTTCACACCCGCTTCCCCCCCGAACCAAATGGCTATCTCCACATTGGTCACGCCAAATCCATCTGCTTGAATTTTGGGCTGGCACTCGAGTACGGGGGCCAATGCAATCTCCGTTTCGATGATACCAACCCAGTGGCCGAGGATCCCGAGTACGTTGCCTCGATCCAAAAGGACGTCAAGTGGCTAGGCTTCGACTGGCAGGACCGCTTGTTCAACGCATCTGACTACTTCGATAAGTTCTACGAATATGCTGAGAAGTTGATCGCACTCGACAAAGCGTATGTAGACAGTCAAAGTGCCGACGAAATCCGCAAAAACCGAGGAACCCTAACCGAACCTGGGCGTAACAGCTCCTACAGGGACCGCAGTGTGGCGGAGAATCTGACGCTTTTGCGAGGCATGCGAGACGGTAAATACGATGAGGGTTCGCATATACTAAGGGCGAAGATCGACATGACCTCGCCCAACATCAATATGCGCGATCCGGCCATATATCGTATTCGCATGGCAGAGCACCATGCTACGGGCAAAAAATGGTGCATCTACCCCATGTACGACTTTGCCCACTGTATTTCCGATGCTCTTGAACGCATAACCCACTCGATCTGTACGCTTGAGTTCGAAGATCACAGACCGCTTTACGACTGGTTCCTCGACAACTGTGGGTTCGCTCAGCCGAGACCAAAGCAGATTGAGTTCGCCCGCCTTGACCTGACTTATACAGTCACTAGTAAACGAAAACTCAAAGAGCTGGTTACCGGGGGCCACGTTAAGTCTTGGGACGATCCGCGGATGCCAACCATCTCCGGTATGCGTAGGCGTGGGTTTAGACCGGCAGCGTTACGCGACTTTTGCGAGCGTATTGGAGTGGCCAAAGCGGCAAACATCGTCGATATGGGCCTTCTAGAGTTCTGTGTAAGAGAGGATCTCGAGACATCAGCTCGGCGGGTGCTGGGAGTGCTGCAGCCAATCAAATTAGTCATCGAAGACTATCCTGCCGACAAAGTGGAGCACATTGAAGCGCCCTATCATCCACAGGACGCGACTTTTGGGACGCGCAAACTGCCCTTCACGCGAGAGGTGTACATCGAGTCTGATGACTTTTCGGAAAATCCACCTAAGGGATATTTCCGGCTTGTCCCCGGTGGCGAGGTAAGGCTCAGATATGGCTACATAATAAAATGCAAAGAGGTTATCAAAGATAGCCTTGGCAAGATCGTAGAGATCCGTTGCTCACATGACGCCGATACACTGGGCAAGAACCCAGCAGACGGACGCAAGGTTAAAGGCATCATTCACTGGGTATCCGCCAGCAAAGCGATACCAGCAGAAGTGAGGCTGTATGACCGGTTGTTTAACATCGCTAACCCTGGTGGGGTCAAAGAGGGCGATTATAAAGACCACTTCAATCCAGAGTCGCTGACGACGGTTACGACCGCAATGCTTGAGCCCAGTCTAGAGCACGTCACTACGGATCAGCGTTTCCAATTTGAAAGGCTGGGATACTTCTGTCTGGATCAGGACTCGACACAGTCTAAACTGGTTTTTAACCGGACCGTGTCTTTACGAGATTCTTGGGCGAAAGAGCAGCGCGGTTAGATACAACGGGACCTTGAGCAAACGTAATTCTTACTGTATAGTGTCGGTTCCTTTAGTGAGCCTATGCTTGCGGACGTGATGAAATTGGTAGACATGCTGGTCTTAGAAGCCAGTGGGGTAACCCGTGTCGGTTCAAGTCCGACCGTCCGCACCATTCCTTAACTAAAACTAAATCGAGCCCTCTTTAACTCAAGAAGCGCCGAATAAGCCATGCTAAGGCACTTAGTGCCCCGCTAATCAAAAGACATGTTGTGAGCGGTATATAAAACCGCGACCTACCTGAGCTTATCGTAATGTCGCCAGGTAAGTGACCGAGGGTGAATCCTAATTTCGTGCCAAGCAACCACAGACCACCTACACCCAATAACAAAAGCCCTGATAAAACCAACGCCAAGCCGAATTGACCCTGACCGTTCATACCTGTGCCCCCCAATTGACACTGTGTCGGATCTCCCGGGACACTGTATCTTTGAAAGCGCACTTATAAAAGTAGGTCCGGCCAGCAAACCACCGAATACATCGCGGAGATCTGATGAACCTGGGGAATCCCAATACGATCGAAATCATGAACGTCAGGCAAGTTGCCCCACTAGTATTTGAGGCCGATAGCGAGGATTTGGGCTTCCGCAGTCTATTTGGTGGACAGGTTTTAGGCCAAAGTGTCATCGCAGCCGCCCATACTGTGGACAAAGAACTCTCTGCGCACTCGATGCATGCCTATTTTCTGCGACAAGGCCAGCCAGATCAAGCCGTCCAGTATCATGTCACCATCACTCGCAACGGCAGAAGTTTCTGCACGAGAGAGGTATCTGCCAAGCAAAATGGATCGACGATCTTTTGCATGACAGCTTCATTTCAACACCAAGAAGCGGGACCCAATCATCAAGCAGAGCCACCAAAGGTCCCCGGACCAGAGGGGCTCCTGAGCGAAGAGGAACACATGCGCCTGATTCAGATGCATTTGCCCGACGATCGCCGAGCTAAACTTACTGCCGAAAGGTCTGTTGAAATTCGAATCGTCAATCGACCGGATCCGCTAAGACCAACTGTTCGGGCTCCCATTAAACACGCTTGGTTCCGCGTTAAATCAGCGCTCCCAGAAAGTCCGAACCTACATACGGCTTTGCTGGCATATGCATCTGATTTTGGCATTTCTCTGACGGGACTATTGCCACACGGCCTGAGCATATCCAGTCCAGATGTGCGCGTCGCTAGTTTAGACCATGCGATCTGGTTCCATCGCTCATGCCGCCTCGATGAATGGCATCTTTATGAAATGGAAAGTACTTCTGCCGCATCCGGACGCAGCTTCAATCGCGGGCAAATTTTCACTCGAGACGGAGCCCTCGTCGCGTCAGTTGCCCAAGAGGCGCTTCTGCGCCACAAAAAACTGTGAAGGACAAACAATTCCGCGAATTGCCCTGCGGTTTCTGAGGTTATCAAAAGCACCCTACAATCAGAAACCAGTTCCTGGTGCCCCAAGCTCTTTGGCAACACCTAGACCACTGGTTTGATCTGTAAACACCGACCAAGCTTTCTTGAAACTTATTTGAAACTCATTTCTTGTTTGTTTTGCGCAATAATAACTGTCGACAGCATTGGCATAAATCAAGTTACCAAACCCCACAGCATCCTGTGCATTGTATTCTTTCAACTTCGTCCCATTAGCAGTCACTTGAGCAGACATATCCGTCAAGAATGCGCTCGCTAACTTACCGCGTTCAGCGATGAAATCCTGCGCATAAGTTTGCCAATCAGGGGCTTTAAAGGGAGCTGGTACTCCTGGCTTAAGTAGTCCCTCAATCACGAATTCCATCTGCCAATATGCGAATAATCTTAGAAGACTCGAGCGTATTGAGATCACCTCGGGACTCAGCAGCATCCGCAACCCCTGCCCGTTCGCTGGGCTAAGCCAGCAAGAGGTAGCGTTTTTTCCGGCAGCTACCAGTGGCTTTTGAGAATTAGTAAACGGCGTTGCCTTACATAGATTGGTCGCATCACCGATGACAATTTGACCTTTAAAAACAGCGAAGAAAAGCTGCAACAGAGGACGCGGAACAGCCTCCAAAGTACCAATGACCGCATTCTTCAAGCTAATGTCGCCGGGACTTACAATATTTAAAGACTTGCCCAGTGAAGCGGCGGCTGGTGGTAGCTCGCCATTTCCGTCAAAGGCAATTCCACATGGATGGTTCACCGGCTCACTTGTATTATTTGCAACATTATCTAAAGTTTTGATCGATGATTTATTTTGTTGCGGTGCTTTGCACTGCCACAAAACCAGGCTTATAACGAGCAAAGTCAGCATTTTCCGACTAGCCGTATTTGATTGATGGTTCCTATACATACATTGACCCCTAATTTGATGTCGGCTACGGAGATGGTGGTGTTGACGAAGCACCGCCAAGACCAGGTATCAGACCGGAGAGTAAATTTCCGAAGCCAGAAAGTGCTCCTCCACCAGTCGCACCGCCGGCAAAAGAGGCGATCAAATTCTGAATCGATGTGCCTATGGAGTCAATTCCTCCGCCACTACTTATGCTTTGAATCAGGCCAGTTATGGCACTAAAGGCACCCGCCACGTTTGGGGTTGATGACTGACCACCTGTAAGCGACCCACTTGAATTAGCCAGTGGACCCGCATTGACCGAACCCCCGCTATTTCCGGCGACAGGCTTCAAACCAGATCCACTGGGCGACTGTGCATCTGCGGGCAAGTTAGAGCTGACTGCCGGCCGCAGTGGAGCGGGAGGCGGCGGCGGTGGCTCTGACGGATTACAGGACATTGATACCCAGCCAAAAACGGCTACCAAAATCATGTTACGAATGTACTGCATCTGATCTCCTCTGCGATTCGACTATCGTCAAAAATGACCGCGAGCGTAGGTCGCTCATCGTTAATCCGGACGCACCAATTTCAGCCTCGCCAATTGCCCCTGCGTCTACCGCCCGAATAAAGAAATTAAGCAATCCTTGACCGCTCGCAGCATCATCAAACACCCCGCCAATTGCGGTTGCTTGCGCAGCTTTCTCGATAAAATTCCGAAGCCGAATAGAAGCGTCAGCTAGGTCTTTTAGAAAAAAAGCGTAATGCGCTGCCAAGCGAATCCCAATCTGGTTGGGATGTAAATCCCACCCCTGATAAAATCCAAGCTTCAGTGAATTTGAGATGTTCGCGTAGCTGAGTCGCCAGGCTCTAATAACAGCTCGAGCATTTGCAGCCTCCTCTTTGGGAGAGAGAGCTTTTTCGGAAACGGCTCGGTGGACGGGCAGGGGTAAGATATTCGTAGCCCCATCTGCTAACCAAACTCCAGTGGCCCCCAGGGCGACTTTAATTGTGTTTAGAGCCCAGACACATGCCGGATGGGACATGGATTGATGATCGGCCGTAATATCGCAGGCCGCCGAGTAGTCATAAGTCCCAAAGTGAACACCACGGCACCGTCCCTTAGCTGCAGCTAACAGACGCCGCAATGGGCTCGTTCCGTCAGCGCTCATTAGTGCAGCGGGACTCTCGATCATCAGTTCGATCTTTATTACCCCATCGGCAAGATCAAAACGATGTTCGAGCTGACTCAGGAGCAACACTAGGGCGTCGACCTGCTCAGCTTGAGATACCTTAGGTAGGGTAACCACAAACCCAGGCGGCAATTTCCCACCTGAGCATGTTAACAACTTAGAAATAAACAAGTCTAAGGTACGGGCTGCACGCAACCACGCACCTGGTGTGAAGGATCTGATTCTAATGCCCGAAAATCTTGGCAAACCACCTAAGGAAAGTTCCTCGGACATTGCCTCTGCGGCGAGTAGAGCTGCCGCGTCTTCTTCAACTGAAGGGCGATATCCATACCCATCCTCGAAATCGATGCGGTAATCGTCGATCGGGCTGGTTTGCAGTCTCTCGCACACCTTTTGGTGCAAAATTGTCCATGGTACCGAATCCAATGCTGGGTCATTCAGAAGGCGAGATAGTGATTCGGCATCTGGCGCATACTTCAAAAAATGAAGCCTCGCCATTTCACCCAATTTGCGCAATGAGCCCACCTTATAAAGCTGTGCTCCTCCATAAACTGTATGTATCGGTTGCGGCTGATAGTCGCAACTCACGGTGTGCTCCAACTGGGGCTGTATAAGACGCAACGGAGCAAAAACTGCGTCAAGCAGCTCGGGATTAAAAGTCAGCTCAATGCCGTTGTTCACTGAATAGTCAGCCTAGTTATGGGTGCACATTAAAAATGTGTGCTCTTATTCTATTTGATTACTGCATATTATTTACTTTTTTAATATCACTGTACTTATAGTCCTGGCAAGTGAAGGACAAATATGGG
>Ga0315294_10002347_pt1 | contig 20729 bp, 14 predicted proteins | sample YL17G13_40_MG_FD_203626 | JGI IMG/M metagenome (GOLD analysis project Ga0315294, IMG submission 203626) | Sediment microbial communities from Yellowstone Lake, YNP, Wyoming, USA - YL17G13_40 | ecosystem: Environmental > Aquatic > Freshwater > Lake > Sediment | place: USA: Wyoming | collected...
TGCACATCGATCTGAACAGCGACATGGGGGAATCATTCGGCGCCTACACCATCGGGGCGGATGAGGAGATCCTGCGCTGGGTCACCTCGGCCAACGTGGCCTGCGGGTGGCACGGCGGAGATCCCCACGTGATGCGACAGACGGTGGCGCGCGCCAAGGCGCTGGGCGTGGCCGTGGGCGCGCACCCGAGCTATCCCGACCTGCTCGGCTTCGGCCGCCGGGCCATGCAGATCACCCGGGCGGAGGCGCGGGACTACCTGCTCTACCAGATCGGCGCGCTCCGGGCCTTCGCGGAGGCGGCGGGCCTCAGTCTCCAGCACGTCAAACCGCACGGGGCCATCTACAACGTGGCGGTGAAGGACCGCGAGCTCTCCCTCGGGATCGCCGAGGGGGTGAAGGATGCCGGCGGCGACCTGATCCTGGTGGGCCTGCCGGACTCCGAGATCCTCAGGGCCGGGCAGGAGTTGGGCCTCCGCGTGGCGCGGGAGGCCTTTGGGGACCGGGCCTACAACGAGGACGGGACACTGGTCTCGCGCAAGATCGCCGGCTCGCTCATCACCGATCCCGAGCTGGTGGCGGAGCGGGTGATCGGGCTGGCGCAAGGGCGGGTGGTGGCCATCACCGGCAAGGAGATCCGCCTGCAGGCCGACACGATCTGCCTGCACGGGGACACGCCCGGCGCGGCGACGATCGCGAAGCGGGTGCGCGAGCGGCTCGAGGCGGCGGGACTCCGGGTCCGCCCTATGGGCGAGTTTCTCCGGCGATCGTAGAAGAACCGCGGGCCTGATAAGGAGTCTCCACACGATGGCGGTGCGATTTCTCCCAGCGGGTGACTGCGGAGTGGTGGTGGAGTTCGGCGACCAGATCAGTATCGAGATCAACAACCAGGTACGGGCGCTGGCTTTGGCCTTGGCGGAGGCCAAGATCCCCGGCTTGGTGGAGGTGGTGCCCACCTATCGTTCGCTGGGCGTGCAGTACGATCCGACGCGGTTGAACGGCCAGGCTCTGCGGGTCAGAATCGAGGCCACGCTGGCGGCTCTCGATCCGGGGCAGCTCCCCCCGCCCAAGGTCGTGCGGCTTCCCACCTGCTACGGCGGGGAGTTCGGCCCGGACCTGCCCTTCGTCGCGGAGCACGCCGGGCTGACCGAGGCCGAGGTGATCCGGCTCCACAGCCAGACGCCGTACCACGTCTACATGATCGGCTTCACGGCCGGCTTCGCGTATCTGGGGGGGCTACCCGAGAAGCTCCACACGCCCCGCCTCCCGTCCCCGCGCACGAAGACGCCGCGCGGCGCCGTGGGGATCGGGGGGAGCCAGACCGGCGCCTATTCCGCGGAGACGCCGGGCGGCTGGCGCCTCATCGGGCGGACGCCCGTGCCGCTGTTCGATCCGCTGCAGGATCCGCCGACGCCCATGCTGCCGGGGGACGCGGTGCAATTCGCCTCCATCAACCGAGAGGAGTACGACCGGCTGGAGCGCGAGTATTGGGGGGCTGCGGGGGAGGGGCAATCAGGCAATCAGGAAACTCGGCAACCGGGGCCAGCCCAGTCGCCCAGTCGCCCAGTCGCCCAGTCGCCATTGGCGTCACTCGCCTCACGACAGGCATTCGAGATCCTGCGGGCCGGGCTGCTCACGACCGTGCAAGACCGGGGGCGGATGGGCTGCCAGAAGTTCGGCGTGACCGTGAGCGGGGCCATGGACGAGGTCGCCCTGCGCGTCGGCAACATCCTCGTCGGCAACCCGCAGTCCGCAGCGGGGCTGGAGATCAGCTTCCTCGGCCCCCAGATCCGAATCCAGGCGGACGTGGTGCTGGCCTTGACCGGGGCGGAGGTGGAGGCGGATCTGGACGGCCAGCCGATCCCGTGGTATCAGGTGTTCCGGGCGCGGGCCGGACAGGTCCTGGACATCCGTCACTGCACCCGAGGGATGCGGGCGTACCTTTGCGTCGGGGGCGGCCTCGACGTCCCGGTCCGGCTGGGGAGCCGGTCCACGAGTCTGGCGGCGGGATTCGGCGGCCTGGAGGGCCGCTCCCTGCGCGAGGGGGATCTCCTCTCCGTCGGGCCGAGCGTCGGGACGCCCACGCGCCGGGCCGATCGCACCGTTCCTCGGAGTTGGCGGCCGACATTCGAATCGCCCCAGACCCTCCGGGTGGTCTTCGGGCCCCAAGATGACGCCTTCACCGAGGCAGGGCGCCGCACCTTCCTCGCGTCGCTCTACGAGGTGAGCCCGTCGTCGGATCGGATGGGCTGCCGCCTGGAGGGGCCGGCCATCGAGCACGCCGGGCCGGCCGACATCATCTCGGACTGGATCCCCCCGGGCGGGATTCAGGTGCCGGGGAGCGGGAAGCCGATCATCCTTCTGGCGGACCGGCAGACGACGGGCGGCTACACCAAGATCGCCACCGTCATCGGGCCCGACCTCCCGAAGCTCGCGCAGGTGCGACCCGGCGAGCAGGTGCGCTTGCAGGCGATCTCGGTGGAGGAGGCGCAGGCCGCGGCCCGCACGCTGGAGATGGAGCTGGCCCGATTGGATCTGCGCCTCACCGACTTGACGCTCTGGGGGAGCGAGGCCGGCTAGGGAGACACTAGGCGGGATCGGCGTATCGGCCCGTGGGAAGGTCGCTCGTGCTGGAAAGAGAGTGTCGGAAACCCGGCGATCCATGGTATACTTCCCTAGCCGTCTGTGAGGCGGCCTGGCGGATTGGGCCGGAGAACGAGCGGTGCCGGCCGGCTGGGCGGACGAACGTTCCCCTCATCACACAGGTGTGGCCATGAAGATGCGGTGGGCTGTCCGTGCAGGAGTGCTTGGGCTTGCGCTCTTTCTGGTCGGTTGCGCGGGAACCTTCGGCCTGCCCGAGACCGCCCCGGGTCCGGGCGTGCCGCGGATCGCCAATCTCCAGTTCGATCCGAACGTCGTCTCGGTCGGCCAGACCACTCAGATGAGCTTCTACTTCGAGGTGGGTTCCGCCGACATCGAGGAGGGGTTCCTGATCGAGCGCGGCATTTCGCAGTTCCAGTTCTTCCAGAGCCTGCAGACCATTTCCCTTGACCTCAAGAAGTACGCCGGGCAGGTGGCGGCCACGGTGGAAGCCCCGCTTCGCTGGAACAGCGAAGGCGTGCGCCTGCTCGAGTTGTACGTGGTGAGCAAGAAGGGGAATGTCAGCAACCACCTGCGTGCGTACCTGACCGTCCGGTGACACCCCCCGCCCCGCCACCCGCGTTCCGGCCGCTCGGGGAAGCCCTGGCCCGCCTCCTCAGGCTGGAACCCTTAGGCTCCCGCTGAGATCAGGGGGCCGGCGGCGGAGGACCACAGGCCTGTGGATGCCCAGCGGGGATGGAGCGGTTCTTCCGCTCCAGAAACCCTTCCTGAGCATGCTCCAGGCCCTTGTGAGGGGTGCCCCCCGACCTTGACTTTCCCTCCCTGCTCATCTATCGTGTCGCCACTCACTGAATCATCGGCGTGGTCGAGGAGATCGGTATGCCTGAGCTGCGCAAGGATCCCGTCATATCCCGCTGGGTGATTATCTCCACCGAGCGGGGGAAGCGCCCGTCGGACTTCGCGGCAGAGCCCGAGCGGGAGCGGGCCGGCTTCTGTCCGTTCTGTCCGGGCAACGAGGATAAGACCCCCCCGGAGGTGTTGGCGTATCGCGCCAACGGCCACAGCCCCAACGGGCCGGGGTGGGACCTCCGCGTCGTCGCGAACAAGTTCCCGGCCCTCCAGATCGAGGGCGATCTGAATCGCCAGGGCGACGGGATGTACGACAAGATGAACGGCATCGGGGCCCACGAGGTGATCATCGAGACGCCGGACCACGCGGCGACGTTGGCCAGCATGTCGGATCAGCGGATCGAGGACGTCCTCTGGGCCTTCCACGACCGGGTGCTCGATCTCAAGAAGGACCAGCGCTTCCGCTACATCCTGATCTTCAAGAACTCCGGGCGGGCGGCCGGCGCCTCGCTGGAGCACCCCCACTCCCAGTTGATCGCCACCCCCATCATCCCCAAGCGGGTGCGGGAGGAGCTGGACGGGGCCAAGGAGTATTACAACTACAAGGAGCGCTGCGTCTTCTGCGACATCGTTCGGCAGGAGCTGAACCAGGGGGTGCGCGTGATCACCGAGAACGACGACTTCGTCGCCATCGCCCCCTTTGCCTCCCGCTTCCCCTTCGAGACCTGGATCCTGCCCAAGATTCATGATCCGTTCTTCGAGGATGCCCAGAAGCACGAGTACATCAACCTCTCCAAGCTCATGCGCGACCTGTTCCACCGGGTGGAAAAGGTCCTCATGAATCCCCCGTACAACCTCATCATCCACAGCTCGCCGCTACGCGAAGCCGATGGCCGCTACTACCACTGGCACATCGAGGTCATGCCGAAGCTCACGCACGTCGCGGGCTTCGAGTGGGGCAGCGGGTTCTATATCAATCCGACCCCGCCGGAAGAGGCCGCCAGGTACCTGCGCGACGTGAAGGTGTAGCCTCTTCCTCCGGCACGGCCGTGCCCCGGCCGTCAAGGCGCCGGTTGTCCGAATGGTCTTCGGGCCCGGCGGCCTTCCGGCGGTCCCCGGGCCGGCTGGTGAGAGGGCGATACGTCCGTGGAGCCGATCCCCCGAGGCCAGGCCGAACGCACGCGGCTCTCCGAGGCGGAGCACGCGCTCAGCGCGGCCCTGGAACTTTCCGAGGTCCTCGACCTGGTCCCACGCCTGGCGGCCGCCGCCCTGCGGGCCGAGAGCGCCATCCTTCGCATCCTGGACGAGGCCTCGGGAGAGTACCGACACCTCGTCCGGTTCGAGGGGGATACGGCGGGGAGCTTCGCCAGGGCCGAGGAGGTGCTGGCGGCGCTCACGCGCCGGGAGGCGGTGCCCGTCCTGATTCCCGATTGCCGGCAGGACCCGCAGCTCTCCGCCGAGCCGGGCGAGGCCGCCTCCGCCCTCTCGGTGCCCCTCCTCCAGCGAAAGGTCCTCCTCGGAACCTTGACCCTCTTTCGCCGCTTACCCTCCGGCCCCGATAGGCCACCCGTCTTCGAGGAGCGGGACCTCAATCTGCTGGTCGGCCTGGGAACCCAGGCGGCCATCGCCATCGAGAACGCCCGCCTGTTCCACCTGGCCCGGAAACGCAACGCGGAGCTCTCGGCCCTGCAGGAGATCGGGCAGGCGATCGCTAGTCGGCTGGAGCTTCCCGCCGTCCTGGAGGCGGTGGCGGCCGGGGCCATGCGCCTCCTGGGCAGCCAGTTCACGCAGATCCTCCTGTGGGACGAGGGGAGCCAGACGCTTCGCTACGGGGCCGCCCTCGGGCCGGAGGCGGAGCGGGTGCGGGCCCAGTCGTTCGAGGGCAGCCGGGGCGTGAACGCCACGGTGGCCCGGACGCGCCAGTCCATGGTGTTGGACGATTACCAGGCCTCGTCCTACGCCTTGCCCGAGTTTCCCGACGTCGCGGCCACCGTCACGACACCGGTGCTGTTCGGCGATCGGCTGCTCGGGGTCCTGCACTCCCACAGCGCCGAGCCCGGCAAGCGCTTCACCGCCGACGACCTGCGCCTGCTGGAGAGGCTGGCCACCCAGGCGGCCATCGCCATCGAGAACGCCGGGCTGTACGAGGAGGCCCGGGTCCGCACGGCGCGACTCCGGGCCCTGAACGAGCTCACGTGGCGCGTCACGGCCTCGCTCGACCTCGCACAGGTCTTCGATTACACGGTGCAGGCGGCGGTGGACCTCCTCGGCCTGGCCCTGGCCCGCCTGTGGGTCTGGCAGGAGGACGCGGAACTCTTGCGCTTGGAGGCCAGCGCGGGGGACGCGAACCTGGTGCCCTTGGCGCGAGAGACAATCGCGCTGGGCGAAGGGGTGACGGGTGCGGCGTTTGCCTCCCTCCAGGTCCTGGCGCTGGCCGACGCCGGCAGTGATCCGCGCTACCTGGAGCGGAGCTGGGCCCTGGAGAAGGGGGTCAAGAGCCTCGCCGCCATCCCGATCCGCCTCGGGGAGCGGGGGGTGGGGGTGCTGGCGGTGGCGCGGCGGACCGGGCGCCCCTTCCGCGAGGACGAGGTGGGGCTGCTCAACTCGTTCACGCAGCACGTCGCCATCGCCATCGAGAACGCCCGCCTGTTCCGCGAGAAGGAGCGGCTGGCGGTGGAAGAACTCCTCCGGCTGCGGAAGATCTCCATCCTGAGCGAGATCGGGACGGTCATGCAGGGGACCATGCAGTTGGACGCCCTGCTGCACGTGATCTTGACGGGCGTGACCTACGGCGGGGGATTGGGGTTCAACCGCGCCATCCTCCTCTTGGTGGATGCGGCGCGCCGGGTCTTGACCGGCCGGATGGGTGTGGGGCCGAGCTCGGGCGAGGAGGCGGCTCGGATCTGGGGAGATCTGACCTCCCAGCACCGCCCCCTGGGGGAGTTGATCGCGGAGCGGGGCGCCCTCCGGGAGGACGGGAGCGCCTCGCCCTTCGATCGACTGGCGCGCAGCCTCGAGATCCCGCTGACGGAGACGCGAAGCTTGCTGGTTCGGGTGGTGGTCGAGGCGCGTCCGTTCCGGGTCCGCGGGGCCCGACAGGATCCGGAGGTGCATCCTCAGTGGGAAGGCCGCCTGGACGTGGAGGAATTCGCATGCGTCCCCCTGGCGGCCAAGGGGAAGGTGGTGGGCGTGATCGTCGTGGACAACAAGTTCAACGGAAAGCCGATCACCGACGAGGATCTGGACTTCCTCTCGGTCTTCGCCAGCCAGGCCGGCCTGGCGGTGGAGAACGCCCAGGTCTACACGCGGCTGGAGGAGGCCAACCGGGAGATCCAGCGGCACCATCATGCGCTCCTCCAGCAGGAGCGCATGGCGGCCCTCGGCGAGATGGCGGCGCACGTGGTCCATGAGATTCGCAACCCGCTGGTGGCCATCGGCGGATTCGCCCGCCGACTGACCCAGCGGCTGAAAGGCCGCGAACCCGAAGGGCAGTATGCCCAGATCATCGCCCGCGAAGCCGAGCGGCTCGAGCGGATCGCGCAGGACGTTCGCGGCCTGACCCGGGACGTGCAGCCGACGCTCGCCACCTCCGACCTGCACGCGCTGCTCCGCGAATGCCTGGTGCTCTTCGACGAGAAGATCATGCGGCAGCGGGTGCGCCTGCACCTCACGCTGGCCGAGCCGCCCCCGGTTCTCCGTCTGGATTCGGTCCAGATGCGGCAGGCGATCCTCAACCTGGTGGCGAACGCCCTGGAGGCCATGCCCAGCGGCGGGATCCTGACGGTGGGGACGCGGCTCGCCGTGGGCGACCGCACTGATCTGGTGAACGGGTGGGGGGAACCGGGCAGGGCGGACGGGCAGCCACCGGTTGACCACTCCGCCCCTCCACCGCTCGACCACGCCCGAAGCTCTCATGCCCCGGGCGAGTGGGTGGTCCTGAGCGTAGACGATACCGGCGGGGGCATCCCCGACGGGATTCTGGGGGAGATCTTCAACCCCTTCTTCACCACGAAGGATGTGGGGACCGGACTGGGGCTGACGCTGGTCCGCCGGATCGTGCGGGCGCACGGGGGGCGGGTGGAGGTCGAGAACCATCCGGGTGAGGGAGTGACCTTCCATCTCTGGCTGCCCGTGACGGAGGCTCGCGCCTCCGGGGAGGGCGCCAAGGGCCGGGTCGGGGGGCGGGGATAGGGAGCGGTGGCCATGGCGGCAACGGAGGGGGGTGATTCGATGAAACGCATCCTGGTGGTGGATGACGAGGAGGCCATCCGGCTGCTGTACAAAGAGGAGCTGTCGGAGGCGGGCTACGCGGTCGAGCTGGCGGCCGATGGCGCGGAGGCGCTCCGCCTGATCCAGCAATCGCGTCCGGACCTGATGACCATCGACATTCGGATGCCGGGCATGGACGGCATCGAGCTCTTGGCGCGCGTGCGCGAAATCTACCGTGACCTCCCGATCATCATCTGCACTGCCTACGGGGACTTCCGGAACGATTTCGGGACGTGGGCCAGCGACGCCTTCCTGACCAAATCCGCCGACCTCTCCGAGCTGAAGGAAAAGATCCGGGAGCTGCTGGGGTGAAGCCCCTTGGTGAAATACCCGGCAGGGGGAAGCGGGGATGCCTATGGGAGAGGCAGCCTGGACGGCGGACGGTGGAACGCCTTCCTCACCCGGGGCCCGAGGGGTCGCGTGGGCATAGGCAATTGGGCCATCGGCGGGCCGGAGGGAGAACGGGGGCCGTGTTGGCATATGGCTTGCTTTTCAACTGAAACATACGGGGGGAATACCAGGGCCAAGGAGACATCCCATGAGGAAAATCGAGGCCATCATCAAACCGTTCAAGCTCGACGAGGTGAAGAATGCCCTGGCCGAAATCGGGATCCAGGGGATCACGGTCAGCGAGGTCAAGGGGTTCGGCCGGCAGAAGGGGCACACGGAGCTGTATCGGGGGGCGGAGTACACCATCGATTTTCTTCCCAAGGTGAAGGTGGAGATCGTGGTTTCGGACGACAAGTGTGCGCAAGTCGTGGAGACGATCCAGGCCTCGGCCAAGACCGGCCGGATCGGTGACGGGAAGATCTTCATCCTGCCCTGCGAAGAGGTCATTCGGATCCGCACCGGGGAGCGCGGCGCGGCGGCAATCTGAGGCTCGGTCCCGGGGGTCCGCGGCGGGCTTCGGGGAGATTCGGGGCAACCCAGAACGTGGTCTGTGCGCTGCCCATGGACCGCCATGCGATGGAGGAACGGCAATCATGACGGCGAAAGAGGCACTGAAGCTTACCCAGGACCAAGGCGCCAAGATGGTGGACCTGAAGTTCATGGACTTCCCCGGGATCTGGCAGCACCTGACGGTCCCCATCGCCCAACTGGAGGAGGACTCCTTCGAAGAGGGCTTCGGCTTCGACGGCAGCTCCATCCGGGGCTGGCAGGCCATTCACACCAGCGACATGCTGCTGATCCCGGACCCCACCACCGCCGTCATGGATCCCTTCACTGCGGCGCCGACGCTGAGCCTCATCTGCAACATCGTGGATCCCATCACCAAGGAGCGGTACAGCCGCGATCCGCGCAACATCGCCCAGAAGGCGGAGGCGTACCTGAAATCCACGGGGATCGCGGATACCGCCTACTTCGGACCCGAGGCGGAGTTCTTCATCTTCGACGACATCCGCTACGACTGCACGCCGAACAGCAGCTACTACTTCCTGGATTCGACCGAGGGACAGTGGAACACCGGCCGGGCGGAGAACCCGAACCTGGGCTACAAGGCGCGCTACAAGGAGGGGTACTTCCCCGTGCCCCCCACGGACAGCATGACCGATCTGCGCACCGAGATGGTCCTCACCATGGAGCAGGTGGGCATCCGGGTCGAGGCCCAGCACCACGAGGTGGCCACGGCGGGCCAGGCCGAGATCGACATGCGGTTCAACTCGCTGACCAAGATCGCCGATCACCTCATGTGGTACAAGTACATCGTCAAGAACGTCGCGCGGCGGCACGGCAAGACCGTGACCCTGATGCCCAAGCCGATCTTCGGCGACAACGGGAGCGGGATGCACTGCCACCAGAGCCTATGGAAGGGCGGCCAGCCCCTCTTCGCGGGCCGCGGCTACGCCGGCCTGTCGGACCTGGCCCTCTGGTACATCGGCGGGATCCTGAAGCACGCCGCGGCGCTCTGCGCCCTGGTGGCGCCCACCACCAATTCGTACAAGCGGCTCGTGCCCGGCTACGAGGCCCCGGTGAACTTGGCCTACTCCAGCCGGAACCGCAGCGCGGCCATCCGCATCCCGATGTACTCGCCGAGCCCGAAGGCGAAGCGCGTCGAGGTCCGCTTCCCGGACTGCAGCTGTAACGGATACCTGGCCTTCTCGGCCATGCTGATGGCGGGCCTGGATGGGATTCAGAACAAGATCGACCCGGGCCAGCCGCTGGACAAGGACATCTACGAGCTGGGGCCGGAAGAGCTGAAGGACGTGCCCTCGGTGCCGGGCTCGCTGGACGCGGCGCTCCTGGCCCTGGAGGGCGACCAGGAGTTCCTGCTGAAGGGGGACGTGTTCACCCAGGATGCCATCGACACCTGGATCGACTACAAGCGCAAGCGAGAGGTGGATCCCGTCCGCCTGCGCCCGCACCCCTACGAGTTCATGCTCTACTTCGACATCTAGGGAGAGGGATCGGCCTTCGCCCGGAACGCCCCGCGAGAGACCCTCGCGGGGCGTTCCGGCTTTCGGCGGGAGCCGGGGCCGCTATTTGGAGGCGGGAGGCGTCCGTCGCGAGGATCCGCCGAAGGACGGCAGGACCTTCTCCAGGCGGCGGCCGAGGCTCAGGACCCGGTTGCGCTGCACCGATTCCTGGTCCACATCGGCGTTCAACCGCGCGACGACCTCGGAGAGCTCTTCGACGCGCTGGTAGGCCAAGACGCTGAAGATCAATGCCGCTCCCGACAAGATGAGCATCACGATGTTCCGCATAGTCGGCCCTCCATGTGTCACTGCTCTGGGTCGAAGAGGGGATCCTACCGTCCGGCCGAAATCACTCTAGCGTCCGGTTCGAGTTCCGTCAAGCGGTCACCGCAGGCCGGGCGATGGAGTTGCGGGGAGCCGGAGCGTTGTGCTAGGGTGTGCCAGCCCGCGGGGCCCCGCGCGGACGCGGCGCGGCGATGCACGCGGGGTCGGGGCAAGCCGGGGAGACGGAGCGTGCCGCCGCCGATCGGCCCTTGCGAAGCATTCCGAAACGGAGAAGCGTGGCCCACCCCATGGTGACGTCTCGGCAGTCCGTCTACACCAAGCCGTTCGTGCTCGCGGCCCTGGCCAACTTCCTGTTCTTCGGCAACCTGAATACCTACGCCTTGCTGCCGCTCTACATCCAGCACCTGGGGGGACGCGAGGGGCAGATCGGGACCATCATGGCCATGTACACGATGGCCGCGATCTGCTGCCAGCCCGCCGTCGGCCCCCTGGTGGATCGATTCGGCCGGAAGCCGTTCATCCTGCTGGGGGCGTGCCTGGCCACCGCGGTCTCCCTCGCGGTCGCGTTCACCACCAGCCTCGGGTGGCACTTCTACCTGCTGCGCTTCCTGCAGGGCGTGGCGTTCGCGTGCTTCATGACGAGCAACCTGACACTCCTGGCCGACCTCGTGCCGGCCAGTCGGCGGGCCGAGGCGCTGGGCATCTTCGGCGTCTCCGGCCTGATGACCATCGCGCTGGCGCCCGCCGTCGGCGAGGCGCTTTTGCGCGCCTGGGGGTTCCGTGCGCTCTTCCTTGGCGGCGTCCTGCTCGGCCTCGGGGCGCTGGTGGTCTGTCTCCTCACGGAGGTGCCGCGGCCCATGGCGGTCCCGGTTTCGCGCGGCCTGGGGCCCGGCTTCTGGCGGACGTTCACCCCCGTGCTCACGGCCGCCTTCCAGTTCGGGCTGGCCAACTCGGTCATCTTCGTCTTCCTGCCGCCGTTCGCCCGCCAGATCGGCCTCCCGCGGATCGGGCCGTTCTACGTGGTCTACAGCCTGATGGCCGTCGCCGTGCGGCTCTTCGGGGGACGGGTGGCGGACCGCCTGGAGCGACGGCAGGTGATCCTTCCCTCCCTGGTGGCGCTGTCGGTGGGCGTGACCTTGTTCGCGGGACTCCATTCGACGTGGCTCCTGATGGTGGTCGCGTTCATCAACGGGATCGCCCATGGATTCGTCTATCCGGCGACCAGCGCCATGGCGTTCGATCGGGCCCCCAGCGGCGCGCGCGGCAAGGCGCTGGCGATCTTCAACGTGGCGGTGTTGGCGGGCGGGGCGGTCGGGGCCATCGGGTTCGGCTGGCTCGCCGAGTCGGTGGGGTATCGACCCGGTTTCGTGCTGGTTGGCCTCAGCGTGGCCCTCGGGACGGCCGTGGCCTGGCGGAAGCGCTAGCTCTATCGGAAGCGGCAGGAGCCGGATTGTCTCATGCTCTCGGAGCCCAGCCGGCGCGGGGCGTCGTCAGGCGGGCCTGGGGGGTCAGAGCACCTGGGAGAGGTCGCGGGCCTCTGCGTAGTTCGGGTCGATGTCCAGGGCGCGCTTGCAGCAGCGCTGGGCCCCGGTCACGTCGCCGAGCTCTTTAAGGCAGAGGGCCTTGTGGTACCAGGCCACGCGCGAGTTGGCGTTGTAGCGCAGGGCCTCGTTGAAGCAAGTGGTGGCGTCCGTGAACTTCTTGAGGTGGACGAGGCAGATGCCCCGGTGATTCCAAGCGTTCAGTAAGCGGCTGGGGTCCCGGATATCCTTGATCCCCCGGTCGAGGTAGGCCACGGCCTGCTCGAACTCTTCCATGTGCAGGAGGGCGGTGCCCAGATCGATGAAGTGCTCGGAGTCCCCCCGAATCGTGTGTCCGGACCGCGACCCCGCCGCCGGCTGGCCCAGGGCAACCAGGGAGTCGGCCTGAAAGCTGAAGGCCACCTCTTGCGTCGTGGCGGCCTTGGCCGACGCCCGGAAGAGATGAGCCTTGATCCCCCGCGTCGTCAGGAGTTCGTGGAATTGCGGGTGTTCCATATCGGTGGCCATGCGGACCAGGAGATCGCCGATGAAGCGGGACATCTGCAGTGTGCGCGTCCGCTCGCGCTCTGCGTACCCCGGGCGCGATTCGATCTCGGAGACGAGGTAGCGGTCCGTGGGGGTGAACAGGGCGTGGTTGAGCGCACTGGGGCTGGCGGACAGAAAGCGGTAGAGGCCTCCCCGCTCCCGGTCGGTTCCGCGGAGCTTCCAGCGAGCCTCCAGGTAAGCCGGGACCTCCGTCGCCATCATGTTGGCGGCGAACTGCGACGTCAGGAACCGGAACTTGCTCGGGCCCTCCAGGTACTGCCGGGCCAGCGACAGGAAGAGGGACAGGTCAGGGCGCAGGCCGAAGTGGTCGATCTTCCAGCGAGGCTGCCCGCCGGACTCGACGGCGACCACGTTCTCTCGGATCAGGTCCTGCAGCACCTCGCGGACGTCGGTCACGGGCTCGCGGACCTCCTTGGCCAGCGCCTCGAGCGTGCGCGGGATGAGATCCAGCAAGGTGAGGAAGATCTTGTCCCGGAGAAAGATGTCCACCAGCCGCTTCCCTTCCAGGGCGGAATCGAGGCGCTTCAGCTCTCTGCCCTGCACCCGGGATACCAGTTCGCCATGCGAGGCGAGGACCGCATATCCGGTGGGCTTGCGCCCGGTCAGGGTGAGCTGGATCCAGTACATCTGTCCTTCGTGGTAGGCCAGGAAGCGTGGGCCGGCATCGGTCCGGATCCGAGACTTGATGGCCGGCTCGACGACCTCGGGGGGGCCGATCAGGCGCGCCCGCCGCAAGAGCGCCAGGAGCTTTTCGGGGGCAAACACGTGGAACTCCCCCTTGCCCTTCTCCTCCATGGCTGCGTACCACTCCCGCGCCGGCTTGCTCAGCCCTGAAAAGGCCAGGAACAGGCCCACGAGCCGCCGGTCCTTTTTCTTCCCGGCGGTGTAGGTGGCCAGGAATCGCCTGAGTTCGTCGGGACCAACTTCCCGCGGGAACGCGCGGGCCTTGCACAGAATGGGTGCCTGGGTCGCCCGATGCCTGGCCTTGACCTCCAGATCGGTGCCAGCCGTGGAGATCAGGACACGAAAGTCGTCGTAGCCCAGTTCATCCAGCAAGCGCCTGACGATTTGGTTCAGAAGTCGACCCTTGTCCTTGGCCGATTCTGCTAAGACCTTGATCGTCATATCGCCTCCGGCTCGTCCTTCCCTGGTGATCACCCAGGTCGGACTCTGCTAGCCTCTTCGAGGCAGAGCCGCAATACGCACACATGGATTGTGAAGAAAAAACCACGCAACGTCACGCCGCGGCCAGAAACCGCCAAGGAGGTGAGGACGGAAACGTTGGAAGGTAGAACAAAACAAGATTCAATCAACGACGTTAGAGAGATAGCCCCGTTCCTTCGCGTACTTACTAACACAATAATGCCTCCAGCGTCAAGGCAGAACTGGTCGCATGCTGCAAAGAGTCTCATGGAAGGCGGATCAATTCGAGCAAAACCTTCCGTTGACATAAACGCTTATCTATGATAATTTCTTTATAAATCTTCACTAACTATTTGAATATACAGGTGTTTATTTGAGCCAGAAGCGATATGTCGTGCGAGTTATCTGCCTACAACACTTCATTAGTGCTATATTTGTGGGCCATGAACCGGTCGGATGGAAGGCGGGCCGTTCGTTGATCGAATTGAGGCCGAGATCCGACGCCGGGGCCCTTGCCGATCTTGTTCCCGGGTGAGACGGAGGAGGGACGATGAACGTCCGGGTGAGATTCTTTGCGGCGACCAGAGACATCGTCGGTCAGCGGGAGTTGGACCTCGAGCTTTCCGGGACGCCGACGGTGTCTATCCTCCTGGAGGAGTTGATGAGGAGATACCCGGAGCTTACGCGGATCGTCTCCTCGGTGCGGGTGGCGGTGAATCGGGAGTACGCCGAAGCGACGCAGGCCCTGGCGGAGAATGATGAGGTTGCGCTGATTCCGCCGGTGAGCGGGGGCCTGGACCTGTACGAGATCACCGAGGCGCCGCTTTCAATGGATGCCCTCGCGAGGGCGGTCGGCCAGCATACGTCGGGGGCGATCGCGAGCTTCCTCGGCATCGTGCGGGAGTATGCCCGCGGCCGTCGGGTCGTGTACCTGGAGTACGATGCCTATCCGGAGATGGCGGTCGCCAAGATGCGCGAGATCGGCGAGGAGATCCGCGGCCGATGGCAGGTGGATCGGATCGCGGTGGTGCATCGCGTGGGACGGCTCGGGATAGGCGAGGCCAGCGTGGCCATCGCCATCGCCTCGCCTCACCGGCACGAGGCGCTGGATGCCTGCGCCTATGCCATCGAGCGGCTGAAGGCCGTCGTGCCGATCTGGAAGAAAGAGGTCTGGGCAGACGGCGCCGAGTGGATCGGCTCGACCGTGGACGAATACTGGAGCAATGACCAATTCCCAACGACCAATGGGGGTGCTTCGACCCGGCCATTGGCCATTGGGAATTGGGATTTCTGCGGTTAACGGGCGCGCTCGCGCAGCGCCTTCAGCGTGCCTTCCAGCCGCTTCAACTCCTCGCCGTACCCCGCGAAGTTCCCCTGCCGGAGAAAGTCCTGCGCCCGGCCGTACTGCTGCAGGGCCTGATCCACCAACGGACGCACGGCCGACTCGCGTCCCAGCGTGGGTCCCCCCGCCGGGGCGGCCGCGGCACGCGCCGTCTCCAGGGCCCTTCCGCCGCTGCCGAAGAGCTGGTGCAGGGAGGCTTCCAGGTTCTCCTCCATGGCGATCTGATTGCCCATGGACACGATCACGCGCTTGAGTTCGGGGAGCGACCCCTTCTCGGCCGCCAGGTAGAGCGGCTGGACATAGAGGAGGGACTGCTCGATGGGGATGGCCAGCATGCTGCCCCGGATGACCTGGGAGCCGCGCTGACTCCAGAGGGAGAGCTGCTGCGAGATGAAGGCGTCCTGGTCGATCCGGGCCTCGATCTGGCGGGGGCCGTAGATCAGCTTCTGCTTGGGGAAGTTGTAGACGATGAGCTTCCCGTAGTGGGCCCCGTCGCTCCGGGCCGCCATCCAGGCGATCATATTGTCCTTCTTGCTCGGGTTGAACGGGGAGAGCAGGATGAACTCCTCGCTCTTCTCACCGGGGAGCCGCATGATCGTGTAGTACGACTCGATCTCGCGCTCCTGCCCCTCCATCATCCGCTTGGGGATATTCCAGAGGTCCTCCTTGTTGTAGAAGACCTGCGGGTCCTGCATGTGGTAGGTGGCGAACATCCGGGCCTGGATGGCGAAGAAACCCTGCGGGTAGCGGACGTGCGGCCGAAGATCCGCCGGCATGGCGGACAGGGGCTGGAACAGGCCGGGGAAGGCCTTGGCGTAGGTCTTGACTACCGGATCGTCGGGCTCGCTCAGGTAGAAGGCCAGGCTTCCGTGATAGGCGTCCACCACGGCCTTGACCGAGTTGCGGATGTAGTTCCCCATGCCGCGCACCGGCTCGGAGTAGGGGAACTTGTCGGTGGTCGTGTAGCCGTCAATGATCCACACCAGCCGGCCGTCGTCGCCGATGACCAGGTACGGGTCGCGGTCGAACTGGATGAAGGGCGCGGCCTTCTTGACGCGCTCCCCGATCTCCCGGTGGTACATCACGCGGCTCTCACCGATGATGTCGTTGGAGAGGACGATCTTGACGTCCCCGAAGCGGAAGGCGAAGAGGAGCTTCCGCAGGAACGTCTCGACCGGGACGCCGCCCCGCCCGGCGTAGGTGGTGTAGACGTTCTTGTCGCCGGCGGGGTAATCCAGCTCCTGCGCCCGGGTCTTGACGAAGACATAATCGTTGCCGATCTCACCGTAGTAGATCTCGGGGCGGGTGACCTTGATGGGGCCCGTCGAGGCGGGCGGAATGTCCTTGATCCAGAAGTCGGGCAGGCCCTCGGGCGTGATGCGGTTGACCGGCCCCAGGACCACGCCGTAGCCGTGGGTGTAGTTGAGGCGCTCGTTGATCCAGATCCGGCTGGGAAGGTTCTTGTACGACAACTCACGCGGGGAGAGCATCACCTGGCGCAACTGCCCGTCCACCAAGTACCGGTCGTTGTCCACGTCCACGAACCGGTAGTAGGTCCGGATCTCCTGGAGCTGCGCGTAGGTCACGAGCAGCGGGCGGTGATCCCAGAGGCGGATGTTCTTGATGGTGGCGTCGTTCTTGCGGATGTCCTCCGCCTGGAGGGTCTCCTCCGCCGGGAACTCCTGCTCCTGGATGCGGTCGAGGCCGTACGCCATCCGGGTGTACTTGATGTTCCGCTCGATATAGGGGCGTTCGGCGACCATCTCGTTGGGGACGACCCGCAGTCGCTGCAGGATGGAGGGATAGACGCCCAGGCCGACGACGTTGCCCACCAAGAGGACGGCCAGGGCGATCACGACCGGCCGGATGCCGGCCCGGCCGATCTGCCAGATGCAGACGGCGGCGCAGATCAGCGCCAGGATGGTGAGGACCCGGAGGGCGGGGAGGTTGGCGTAGATATCGCTGTAGCTGGCGCCGAAGACGAGGCCGCGCGACGAGAGGAGCAGCTCGTAGGTATCCAGGTAGTAGCCCCCCGCCTTGATGACCAACAGGAGAGCGCCGAGCGTCAGGAGGTGGGCGCGGGCATGACCCGCCGCGCGCGGGCCGCGCGGGGTCATCTGGACCCCCCGATGCAAAACGTAGGTCGCCAGCACCAGCAGGAAGGTGATCCCCACGGCCAGGATCGCCCAGTTGTAGACGGTGGTGAAGAGCGGGAGTCGGAAGACGTAGAAGCCGATGTCGCGGCCGAAGAGCGGGTCCTGCGCGTTGAACGGCTGGGCGTTCAGGAACCGCAGGACGGTTTCCCACTGCCCGGCGACCTGGAGCGCCGCCAGGATCCCCAGAACGAGGGCGCCCGGGAGGACGAACTTCTTGAAGAGCGGCTCGATCACCAGCCGGCTGGGGAGCCCGAACGGATCCTCCAGCTCGACCAGGACGTCTCCGGACGTCGGGCGCGCCGCCAGGCGGACGTTCAGATACACAAACAGGGCGAAGAGCAGGCCGCCCACCAGCCCGAGGACGAGCTTCAACCCCAGGATCTTCGTGAAGACCGAGGTAAACTGGACCTCCTGGAACCAGAGGTAGTCGGTGTAGAGCGGGATGGCCTGCCCCACCAGGTTCAAAGCGATGAAGACGACTAGAATCGGTCCGAGTACGGATCGCGGCAGCATGGAACGCTCCTTGTGACGGGGAGAAGTGCGGACAGGACTCTTATAGCCCATCTGGGAGAGGCTTGTCAATTGCGACCCGCGGGGGGCCCGCTCCCCCCGGTTCGGATTTCCTGAATTTCCCGGATTCCACCAGATTCCTCTTGACCTGCTTCCCGTCCGTGGATACCCTCCGCTTTCGTCCGGCTCTCCCAGCTTGATCATCGTTATGGAAGGATGTGTCTGTGGGATCATCGCTTGCCTACCCTCTGGCGGTTGTGTGCGGACTCGTGCTCGGTCTCCTGGGATGTTCCCAGGAGCGGCCGGAGACCCGATCGGCCAACGCGGGCGCGCAGGATCGGAAGATCAGCGTGGCAGCGACCAAGGTCGAAGGGCAGGACGTGCAGCGCTCGGTGCAGGTCGTGGGGACGCTCGCACCCGTGGAAGAAGTGACGCTCGGCACCGAGGTTTTCGCCACAGTGACGAAGATCTTCGTGGACCTGGGGGATCCGGTCCAGGCGGGCCAGACGGTGATCAAGCTCGACGACCGGAATGCACGTCTGGAAGTGGAGCGGGCGACCGCCAACCTGCAGGGGGCGCGGGAATCCCTGGGGCGGGCGCTCCAGGTGGTGGAGTCCAGCCGAGCCAACGTGGACCGCGCCAAGGCTGTCCTGGAGGATGCCCGCATTAATCTGAACCGGTTGCGGGGACTCTTCGCCGAGGGAGCCATCTCGGCCAGCCAGCGGGATTCGGCCCAGACGCAGTACGACGTGGCGGTGGCATCGCTTCGGGCCAGCGAGGCGCAGCTCGAGAGTGACCGGGCGGCCGCGAAGAGCGCGGAAGCGAGCGTCGAGCAGATGAGGACGGCCCTGGAGGTCGCCCGGAAAATGCTGGACGACACGAACGTGGTCTCCCCCATCAGCGGCGTCGTGCGGAAGCGGCTCGTGAACGTCGGAGATACCTTTCGAGAGAAGACGCCGCTCATGAGTCTGGTAACCGTCAGCACGCTGAAACTCCAGGGGGATGTCCCGGAGCGGTTCGCTCCTCAGGTCACCGTGGGCCGGCCGGTGCGGGTGGAGGTCGAGGCCTTCCCCGGCGAGCTATTCCCCTGCACCATCACCCGCGTGAGCCCCTCCGTGGATGTGGAGAGCCGAAGCTTCGCGGTGGAGGCGTCCGTCCCGAATCCGAAAGGCCTGCTCAAGCCGGGATTCTTTGCCAAGGCCTCCATCGTGACGGGGACGGATCGGAATGTCCCCTTCGTGCCCGAAGAGGCGGTGGTGAGCTTCGCCGGGATCGTCAAGGTCTACGTGATCGCCGAGGGCAAGGCGGAAGAGCGGCGGGTGAAGACGGGCCAGCGCAAGGACGGGCGCGTGGAGATCCTGGGGGGGGTCAAGGTGGGAGAGATGGTGGCTACCTCCAGCCTGAGCCAGCTCGCGACCGGCACGGCGGTCACCATCCAGACGGGGGCGCGCAACGAGGGCCGGGCCGAGAACGGGACTCCGGGGAATTCGGGGCAGGTCGCCAAGCCGCCGCAGAAATCGCCCTCCGCCCCGTGATGGGCCGCGCGCCAGAACCGCTTCGCCCCCCCTCCTTCACCAGAACCTCTTCCGGCTCCAGCGTCAGCTCCCGCTCGCGCAGCACGATCTGTCCCGGGGCGGTGAGCTGCGTGGCTCTCGTCTTCATCGGGCTCTCCTTCTTCGTTCGTGTCTTCACCCCGTGGCTCTCGCTTGGTCACTGGCCGGTCAGAGATTCGAGCGCGGCCGTCACCCCAACCTTCGTGCAGGGCGCGCTGGCGGTGGCCGGCGCGTCTCCGACCCGGACCTTCACGGAGGGAGCGAAGGTCTGACAGAGGATGCAGTTCTTTCTCGCGTCTAATCAAGTCCAAGGGACGGACGCATATTCCATTGCTGCGCAGGAATCCGAAGGCGTCCCGCTCCAGGATGAACTCCTGCACATCCTGCCCGTACGGGTTTCGTTGTCGCACTTAGCCTGGCCCCTCCGGTCGGGCCACCCTGGCTGGCACCTAGCTGCCATACACCAGGTTCACCAGCCAGAGGCCGGTCTGCGGAACGTAGGTGACCAGCATCGTCAGCAGCACCAGGACCATCATGTACCAGAAGCCGGTTCTGAAGACCTCCCACATCGAGAGGTTGGCGATGGCGCAGGTCGTCATCAGCACGGTGGCCACGGGCGGGGTCTGCTGACCGACCCCCAGGTTGATCGTGACCATCAGCCCGAAGTGGATCGGGTCAACACCGAGCTGCTTGATCAGGGGCAGCACGATGGGCACGATCAGAATGATCGCCGCCGCGCTGTGCAGGAAGCAGCCGGCGATGAAGAACGCGATGTTCAGCAGGAACAGGATCAGATACTTGTTCTGCGTGAGGCCCAGCATGGCCTGGGCCAACTGCTGGGGAATCCCCTCGTTCGTGAGGTACCAGCCCAGCACGGCCGAGGTAGCGACGATCAGCATGATGACTGCCGTCTGCATGGCGGAGTCAACGATCGTCTTCCAGAAGTCGCGCCAGCCCAGCTCCCGGTAGATGAAGGCCCCGATCAGGATCGCCGCCAGGGCCGCCAGCCCCCCGACTTCGGTGGCCGTGGCGATGCCGCCGAAGATTCCCCCCCAGATCACCACCGGGATCATCAGGGCCCAGAAGCCGTCCTTAAGTGCCCGGCCCAGCCCACGCATCGAGAAGGACGCCTCGGCAGGATAGCCCCGTTTCCGTGCAAAGTAATAGGAGAGGGCCATCATCATGCCGCCACCGATGATGCCCGGGATGACTCCGGAGATGAAGAGCTTCACCACCGAGGTGTCGGCCATGGCGGCGTAGATGATCATGGGAATGCTCGGCGGGATGATGATGGCCAGCGTGGCGGCGTTCGAGACCACCCCCGCGCTAAAGGCCTTGGGGTACCCTTTCTTCTCCATGGCCGGGATAACCACCTGCCCGATGGCGGCGGCCCCGGCCACTGCCGAGCCGGAGATCTCCCCGAAGAACATGGAGGCCACAATCGTCACCATGGCCAAGCCGCCCCGGATGAACCCCACCAGGGCGCTGGCGAGGTTGATGAGGCGCGTGGAGATGCCGGAGGT
>Ga0315294_10002348_pt1 | contig 20727 bp, 23 predicted proteins | sample YL17G13_40_MG_FD_203626 | JGI IMG/M metagenome (GOLD analysis project Ga0315294, IMG submission 203626) | Sediment microbial communities from Yellowstone Lake, YNP, Wyoming, USA - YL17G13_40 | ecosystem: Environmental > Aquatic > Freshwater > Lake > Sediment | place: USA: Wyoming | collected...
GACGGGGTGGCGGCGCGCACGTCCGCGACGAGGTCCGCGATCGTGACGTCGCGCTCGTGCCCGATTCCCGTCACGACCGGAACCCCCGACTCCGCGATCGCCCGCGCGACTCCCTCGTCGTTGAACGCCATGAGATCCTCGATGGATCCCCCGCCCCGGCAGACGCACATGACATCGAACGGCCCCATCCCGTTCGCGTCCGCTATGGCCTCCACGATCTGGGCCGGCGCATCCTCGCCCTGCACGAGCACGGGGAAGACCACGATGTGCTGGCCCGGGAACCGGCGCCGGGTGACCTTGAGAAAGTCCGTCACCGCCGCCCCCTCGGGCGACGTCACGAGCGCGATCGCGTGCGGGAACTCCGGGATCTGGCGCTTGCGATCTTCGGCGAAAAGGCCTTCCGCCTCCAGCTTCTTCTTGACCTGCTCGATCCGGGCCTGGAGCGCCCCCAGCCCGGCCGGCTCCACGGCCTCGGCGATGACCTGGTACGTGCTCCGCCGGGGATACGCCGTCGCCCGGCCGAATACGATGACTTCCATCCCGTTCTCGAGGTCGAACTTGAGGCTCCGGTTGGCCCCCCGGAACATGGCGATGTCGAGGACGGCGTTCTCGTCCTTGAGCTGGAAATACATGTGGCCCGACGAGTGCACTCCCCGGAACCCGGTGACCTCGCCGCGGACGTAGACCGACGGATGAGCCGTTTCGATGAGTGACTTGATCTCGGTGGCAAGCGCGGACACCGTATAGACGGGTTGCCCCTCCCGCATCTCGGGCTGGGGCTCGTAGGCGAACAGCTCTCCGGTGTCTCCGCGCTTCCTGACCACCGACCTATCCTACCGGATCGGCTCCCCGAGGCTCAGTACATCAGAAGATCGACCGGAACGAGCTTCCGCTTCACCGGGTCCGGCGCGAACCCGGCCGCCTCGAGCAGGGTCACGCCCACCAACGGCTCTTCACCGGAGCGTCCGAACGACACCTCCGCCGCGACGACATGGCCCTGGACCTTGACGAGGACCGAGCCCACCTCGCGCTCGATGAGCCGGCCGTTCGCCAGCCGAAACTTCCGGCGGTCATGCGGACGGACCCCCAGCCTTCGCAGGAGATCGCTCGGAAGCTTCGTCAGCGTCGCCACTGTGTCCACGAGCGCGTTGACGTCTTCCCCTAGAGGAAAGGACGTGCGCGGGGGGAGACTTGAACTCCCACGAGCTCACCGCGTCTTGGGATGGCGAGGAGGGAGCAATCGGTCAATCACCAGCACGATCAGGTAGAGCACCACCAACCCCCAACCCATCATCGCTATTCCTTTCATGTCTCCCTACCTTCCTTTCTGCCGAGACTGTCCCTCCGGCTTCCTCTCCCGCTCGAGGATGATGATTCCCAGCGCGCCGAGCGCGGCGGCCGAAAGCATGCCCGCGAGAGCCCACATGTACGGGCGCGTCTCCGTCATCTGGGGGAAGAAGAGCGCCACAACGCTCGCCGCGAATATCGTCTTGGCCGCTCCGAGCAGCAACCTGGCGACTTCTTCATTCCCCTTCGGGCTCAGGTGCTGAAGCGTCATGACCTGATGATACACCCTCCCGCGCTCTCTCCTCGCCTGCGTTGAGCGCCACACGTTGAGCAGACGAGGAAACCTGCGCGGGGGGAGATTTGAACTCCCACGAGCTTGCGCCCACTAGGTCCTGAGCCTAGCGTGTCTGCCATTCCACCACCCGCGCGCTACGATCAAAACGGTTTTACCATTCTACCTTTTCTGCTCTGCGTTGCCACTGGCGGCCTGGCGCATCCCGGCCATTGTGCCCGTTTCTGTGCCCACTTTCCACCACGTGACGGAGGGGAACGACGCCTGACTCAGCGGCTATACTATGGCCATGGGACTGACCGAGTACATTGGGATGGCGATGGCACGGGCCCGGTTCAAACTCCTCAAGAGCGGGATGATCCTCGGGACGATCCCCGGCTGCAGGGGGGTCTGGGCCGAGGGCCGGTCGCTCGACGCCTGTCGCAACGAGCTTCAGGAAGTCCTCGAGGACTGGATCGTCCTCAAGCTCCGGGATGGCGATCACCTGCCCAAGTTCGGCAAGCAGACCCTGAAGATCCCGTCCGCCGTACATGCCTGAACCCGTATCCCGGCGGGAGCTGATCCGCCGGTTCCGGCAACTCGGGTTCACCGGTCCAATCGAAGGCGCCAAGCATGCCTTCATGGCCAAGGGCGAACTCAAGGTCCGGATGCCCAATCCCCACCGGGGCGACATCGACATCTCCCTGCTCAAGGAGATCCTGCGCCAGGCGAACCTCGCCTGGACCGACTGGGAGTCCGCTGCCTGACAGCCAAGGAGAACGGGGAGTCAACCGAGATTTCCTGCGGCTCAGGATGAACGCAGGGGAGCTACCTCCACCCGCTATATTTCATGCCTAGACTGCACACCCGGCGTTCAGCGCTCCGGTTTAGGTAGGTCCGAGCTCGCGGGATAACGCGGCAAACCTCCCCCGGTAGACGGATTCGCGGGGGTCGGCCATGTCTTCGGGGAGCATGAACATGCTCCCTCCATGCCAGATCCCGCCCCGCTTCAGGAAGCCGACGAGTGCACGCTGGACCGACGTTCGCACGGGCAGCTCGTCCAGCGGCTTTTCCACGTAGTTCCATCCGAGAACGAATCCGAGGCTATCCGGGTCCGGCTCGCACGGATGAAGGTAGCAGGCGCGCTGGAACCGAGCCGGGTTGCTCTCCCCCCCCAGCACTTCGGGTACCTGGGGATCCATGAACCAGCATGTGGTGGCGAGCACGAGCATGCGGACGGGCCGGTCGGGATGATGCCTAGGGAAGAACGCGGTCGCCAGCTTCAAGCTGTCCCGAACCCTTTCCCAGTCCATCCCTCCACCCCATGGGATGTGCAGGTCAAGGACCGTGTCCCCTTCCGCTAGCGCCCTCTTCCATTCAGGCCGAGGCAGGCGCACCTCCCGGCGCACGATACGCCCCGCGGGATCGATCAGGAACCCCGTGAACGCCTCCGCGGTCTCGCCCCGCTTCGCCGTCCACCCAGAGGTCTGCGGCGCCTCCTCGCCGAGCAGAAGCCCATCATCCCCGACCATCGCTCCATCCTCGGCGAGCGCGGCCACGGCTCCGTCGGTGTCGCGCCGGAACACGCCGACGCCGCCGTCCCAGCCGCACATCCGATATTCGAGCCGACCCAGCCGCACGAACGGATCGAAGAGATAGGCAGAGAGCCACTCGTAGAAACCGTCGTAGATGCCCGGCACCCCCTCGCCCGTGACATGCATGGCTTCGTAACACGCGATCTGTTGGATCGTTTCCACGGTCACCTCGTGCGGGTACCCGAGTTTGCGGTGCCAGCTCGCGAGCCGCTCCGGAAAGTCGAGCCCCAGGAGGAGGAAGAACTGCCCGGCCCGGGTCCCGAGCCGGGGGCCCAGCGACGGCGCAAACCACTGCCCCGCCCCTTGGGGCTTCACGAACACGCGCCAGTGCATGTACCAGGCAAATGCTCGCAAGCTCGAATCCTTGGCGATCTCGTCCGCCACGGACACCAGCAAGGGAACGCGGTCCCCGGCGATCCCGGCAGCACGGCACCTCTCCGCCAGCTTGGCAGTCGCAAGGAAGGGAAGAGGCCCTGCGGGGCACGCGGCCATCGCTTCGTCCCACCTGCGCGGCTCGCCCTTCCAAGCGCCCGGCTCTCCGAGCGCCTCGGCAACCTGTTGCGCCGTCGGCGTGTTCTCAGCCATGAAGGGATGTTATCCGACCGACGGCAACCAAGTCCACGGGCATGTGCGGGGCCCCGCACCGGACAGACCGCCCAATGACGCACTTTGAGTCGGGTGTTCGCGACAGGAAACATGGGGGCCGCTCGCAGTCCATGCCACTATCTTTCATGCCTGGTGGGTCTGTTGTCAGCTCAGGACTTCGTATCCACCCAGCCGGAAGCGGTAGATCTTCCACCGACCGAACACTTTTCAGCGAACCACATCTCCAGTTGTCCGCGCTGTCGCCCTCTCCTGGAAAGCAATGGTAGTCTATGCAGAGGCGTACCCATGCAAGGCAACCACCCGCATTTCATCACGGCTGAAGAGCTTTCCAAGAGCGCGGGTATCTTCGCCTTCCTCGCTCTAACGGGTGTTCTTGTCGCGTCGCTTGATCTGCTGGTATCGGCCCTTGATGGCGGACCATTCAGGCAGTTGGCCTTGGCGTCGCTCATCTCCTACCTCATCTCCGGAGGGTGCGGGTGCGCGGTGGTGACATGGCTGCACTACCGCGGACGGCGTCTCGCTTTTTTGGATGTCGAGTTCGGAGTTCTCTGGAGACTCCTCCTTCGGATACCCTCCAAGCGCCCCCTTCACGGCCGGAAGCTGACGCGCCTTCCGGGCGGAATTCAGGCGCTGTACGCTCTCCAGCATATTGCGTTCATGGCCGGAATCGTCACGTTGGGCATGATGAGCCACCACCGACCCGATTTGCCCTAGGCGAGTGCCTGCGGGCTCCGGTGAATGCCGGTTCATCGGCGGAGCGTACCGCGGTCGACCTTGCCCCTAGAGTTCCACCACCAATTGCCTTTCATGCCTAGCGCGCCAGCGCGGCTACTTTCCGCCCTCCATGCAACTCGAGAGAAAAGGAGCCGCCACGAGGAGATCTGGCACTGCCCCGATCCACTTCCGCAGGATAGCGTTCACATCCTTCTGGCTGCGGGTCCCAAGCGGCGCGTGGCCTCAGCCGACCTCGAACGGGCTGACGTCTTGAACTGGGAAGACCGCTGTCATGGCGACGTCCCCTGCACGGTTCGATCCACGCTCCACGCAAGTACCCCAGTCTCCCGGAACAGCCCGACCTCGACTTCGCCGATATGCAGACCCCACCAGGCTCGGATCGGAATGCGAAAGGACACGAAGCGTCCGAGGTCCGTCATGACGCCGCGCCTGATGAGGGTCGCGTCAAAATCATCCGCCATGTGGCGGACGTACACCATGCGGTCAAGGAAGCGCCTCATGCGCTCAGTGCCCGCGGCCGAGCCAGCGAACCCCTCCAGATCGGAGCAAACGTCTTCCTCACACAGAGTCCCACCGTCACTCTTCGTTAACACGTAGTGCGCGCATTCCACTATCGGGCCCGCTGACTGGATCGTGAATTCCACCGTGTTTGCGGGCGCCAACCGGTGCGGCGCGCGCATTCGCAGCAGCATCTCTTCCCTTTCGGAACGACGGGGATCACGCGAGCACGCGGCCAATCCAAAGAGTGCCACGCAGACCGTCATCCGGACGAGCCCGGGGCACTTCATGTGGCTGCCAGCCGCTTCCGAAGCCTTGCGATCCGTCTCCGCGTGAACCATCCTGGCTGTGCGTCCAGCCCGCGCGGGTTCCAGAATCGCGTTATGTTGCTCATCTTCCTCAACGCTCGGATGTAGGCATCGGAAGATCCAAGCTTGCGCACGGCCAGCAGGTCCGTCTCTTCCATCCGCCAACGACGGAACCAGCCCAGGCGTGGCGAGACCCCGGCGATCTTCCCTGCGACCAATGCCACGATCTCCTTCCGGCTGAACATGGAGAGCAGGATCGGGGAGAGGATGACCTTCCGACCCACGAACGGGATGGCGGCCACCATGACCCCGTTGGAGAGCGGCAGTTCCATCTGCCACGTCTCCGCGATCCTGACCTTGAATGAGCGGTACACGCCCTTGAGGGACCTGTTCAGGCGAGTGTCGGCTGAGGGGACAGCCCAGTACATCAGGCGTTCGAACCGAACCATCAGCGTGATCCACAACGCCACCATCAGGACCACGCCTCCCGCAATGCGGAGCCCATCGGACAGTCCGGGATACCACGACTCCAACACGATGATGACGCCTCCTGCCACGATCATCTCGGCTCCGAGTACAGCGACGGACCAACAAATCAGGCCCCATACACCCCGCCATGGCCCGACCGGGAGCCTGTAGATACGGCGGGCCTGACGGAAGAGGACTGCCGTGGCGCCGACGACCCCGAAGAGGATCTGAGCCCACGTCACGGTGTATTCAAAGGCCTTGAAGAGGAGATCAGGAGGGAGGGCCCTATCCAGAGCGACAATCCGTGTTGCCAGCTCCGGCCACATGAAGGCGATGGCTTCAAGAGCCGACCACCACATCGATGCCGGACTCTGCGGTCCCCACTGCTTTCCGTAGGCAAGAACCCAGAGCACCATCCACAGTGGGATCCAACCGAAGAGGGCCAGCTTGACGACAACGAGGGCGCGCCGCGCATTGGTCTTGTCTCGGCGCATCGCGCCCCAGTCGAGCGCCAGGACAATCAGCCACGGCACAAGGGCGAGAAGGACCAGGAGCGCGAGCCGGCCAAGGCACGCGGGTGCGAAGACATGCCACGGACTCCAGACGACACGCCCAGCGCGATTCACATATGCAGTTCCCCAATCTCTATCCATGGCCAATGCTAGTCCACCATGGAACGATTCGGCCTTCTGAAAGCGGGCAGGAATGACCATGTCACCCCTGGTGCCTACAAACCCCCAGCGGCGCCCGACCTTCACGGCAGCCAGTCCTTCGGAGAATCCCGCCCCCGCGTCGAACCGGGCAGGTATCACGATGCGCCCCTCGCGATCTATGAACCCATAGCGACCATGCATCTTGATACTGGCCAGTCCGTTCTTGAACCCCCACGCGTCCTCGAAACGGAACGGGATCACGATGTGTCCCCGACGATCAATGAAGCCCCACAGCTTCCCGCTCGCAACAGCAGCAACGCCTTCGCAGAATGGGTAAGCATAGCGGTAGCGCGGAGAGATCACCCACTCTCCGCTTCGGCCAATGAATCCCCACTTACCTTTGGACTTCACAGCTGCGAGGCCTTGGGAGAAGCCATACGCGATTTCATAGCGCAATGGGATCACGGTCCTGCCCGCCCGATCGACAAACCCGCAGAGCTTCCCGCGACAGACCGCGATCAGGCCTTCGTGGATGTCGTCCACCCAGGTGTAACGGGGCTCGATTACCCACACCCCGTGGGTGTTGATCAGCCCGGCACGCCCTTCACCCTTGCCCGCGCAGGCAAGTCCCTCGTGAAAACCACTTGACCAACGTCCGTCCAGCGGGAACTTGACCACGCCGCCCGAATCCACGAAGGCGAGCGTCCCGACCTTGTCGCGCTGACAGACCAGCGCCAAGCTCTCGTTGAACTCGCCCGCCCAGGCGAACTTCGTCGGGATCGCAATCCTTCCCGTTTCATCGATGTATGCCATCCGCACTCCGATGTTGACGGGGTATCGGGCAGGAGGAGATGCTGGTGCGCCAGACGCCGAGGCGGTCCACGAGAGGACGAGGAATCCAACCGCCGCCAAGGTCCGCATGACGGTCCCATTCTAGCCGAGCCGGTCGTCCCAACTCGGGAAGTCCGGTGTGCCCACTTTTGAGCCCAACTTCGTACCACCAATGACCACTAATGACCACCAGTGACCAATGTGCCCTCAAGAGCCCCGAGGCGTCCGCCAGAGCGTCCTCCCCCTGAAATGCAGAACCCGCGCAGGTTTCATTGACCTGCGCGGGTCTGTGCCGGGATCTCCTGTGACGTCCTGAGCGGAGCGTTCAGCGGGGGGAAACCACGCCTACACTTCCTGAGCCTAGCGTGTCTGCCATTCCACCACCCGCGCAATCAAAGGAAATGGTTCCGTAGATTCTACCGCATGACTCGGCGCCGGGGCACTCCTCGATCGCCCTAGAGCTTCCGGAACGCGTCAGGGTCCATCCCGGACTGCTTCAGGAGGTCCATCAGAAGGCCGCGCTTCATCTCTCGCGCATGCATCGGCACGACCAGGCGGACCCCGCGCTTGCTCAGCAGGATCACGTGGCTCCCGGTCTGGTGGTCAACGTCAAATCCTGCCAGCTTCATCTTCCGCACGAACTCGCGCGGCTTGACGCTGCCAATCCGACCGGCCATCAGGCCGGAACGGCGACCTCGACGGACTCAACCACTTCGCGGATGTCCCGGGGGACTGGCTGATGGTGCTTGCGAAGGCTGGCACAGTAGCCCCTGATCGCGTCCCGCACCATCCGCTCAGCTTCCTCGAGGTCCTCCCCTTGCGTGACGCAACCCGGCAGGGCGGGGACACGGGCGATGAACCCGCCCTCTTCGGCGTGTTCGTAAACAACCGTGAACCGGAGCGCCTTGGCTTTCATCGTATAGCCATTCTACCAAGCCCAACGGGCAACTTCAGGTATCTCGCGAACGGGCATGGCCTCAACTTGAACCAGATTCCTTCATCCCCGCAGGAGGAGCGTCGGGTGATTGCCTCCGCCCACGACCTTTCATGCCTAGTGTCTTCGACTGAGGTGGATCCCAAGCTGGCTCCGCCTACATAGGCGGTGCGGTCACAACCGGGATTGCCTCGACGCGCGGCAGCTTCAGACTCATCTGTATGCGGTGGACCTGTCCGAGATCACCCAGCGGCAGGAAAGCGTAGTCAAAGCCCAGGGCGCGATACGTCAGCCCGAATCCCGCACCAAGGTTGCTGAAGGTACGCAGGTCGCTCTTCTGGAGCGGCAGCACGTACCCCACTCGAACTCGCAGAATCCTCCCGACCATGGATTCCACGCCGATTCCAGCACGATCCTCGCCCTGTCGCAGAATGGCTCCGCCCGTAACGAGGAAGCCCAGACCCGCAGCCCTCCCCCGCCATGCCGCCGATACCTGATACGCCGGCATAGGAGCAAGGAGTCCCTGTGCGCTCGCACCGATCCTGACGTTGTCAAGCTGCCATCCGACTCCGAGACCAAACGGAACGACCTTCTCGTTCATCACTGAACCGTTCTGGATCCGGAACCCAACGCTGAGTCCAACAAATGCATGGGAGCTGAGGGGACGGGCAAAGGCGGCCGACGCGCTGGCCGTGGTCAGCGAGAACGTCCTCACGAGGTTTCCGCCCGCATCCCGCTCCTCGATTCCGCCGAACGTCTGCCAGCTCCCCACCATCCCGATGACACCTGGTTCACCAAGCGGCACGACGGCCGCTGCCGCCTCTAGGTTCAGGCCCTCCACCCAACTCGTGTGCCCAAGCAGAAACTCTGGTTCCGCAACCTCGGCCACCCCGGCAGGTGTCCAGAACAGACTTTCCACCCCCGTGCTGGCGGCGGCTCCGCCTTCCCCCAGGCTGAGTGCACGCGCTCCGCCGCCGACTGCGGTTTCAACCTGCCCTTCCGCCCGAACCACCGCGTGACTCACAGCAAGGACCACGCCGACGAGGATTCCGACGGTCGCCCGGGAACGCAGGAGCCTTGATCCCGTACCTTTCACCGGTTTCCCGCCACCACGAACTTGTAGGGCTTGAGCCGCCTGCTCGTCCCGTCGGTGAATGCCAGCTCACCTTGGATCAGGTACGCCCCGTTCTTGGCATCGCGGCAGTCTATGAACACCTCCGCCCTCGGCGAGGCCGCCAGCTCCGCCGAGATTTCCTTGACGACCTGCCCTCGCATGTTCAGGATCCGGAGCGTCGCGGTGCCGGACTGGGGCATCTGAAACACGGCGTTGCCGCCGGGACACTTGAGGGGATGCGGGTAGACGTACATTGAGACCGCGTCCGGCGTGGGCGGCATCGGCCGCCCCGGATTCCCGGCCGGCCTCTGGCACGTCAGGGACCCGTCAGCCGACCCGAGCACCGCATTGCCATTGCCGGCATCCGTCCCGGCTGCCGTGGCCGTGAAGCCCACCAGCCCCCCGCCGCTCACGCTGTACGTCCACGTGAAGTCCTGCACACCCCCCGGCACCAGCGTCACCGGTCCCGCGGGCGTCACCGTCCCCTGCGCCGCCACCAGCCCAGCCCCGGCGTTGATCTGGAGCGCTGGCATAACGCCATTGGCGTTCGTTCCTCCCGTGTTCGTCACGGTCAGCATCACCTTCACCCATTGCCCCACCGACGCGGATGGGGACGACAACGCCAAGGCGGCCTCCAAATGGGCTTCTTCCTCCACGGTGCCAGAGGTGCAGGCCATTCCGACGACGGGGCCACCCGTGTCGGCGTCGGTGCCAGTCACCGTGGCGCTCAGGGTCACCATTCCTGCCGCATACGCGTTGAACGTCCAAGTGAAGGTCGCCGCGGCTCCGGGGCTGAGGCTGGCGACAGTCGGCGGCACTGGTCCGGTGCTCAGGCCGACCAGACTTGCACCTGAGACGACCGAGAGCGACGGAGAGAGGCCGGTGACCTGTCCGGCACCGGAGTTGGTGACAGTCAGCACAACCTGCAGCGACGTCCCCATCGGCACCGGCCTGGGGCTCATGTCCATCCCGGCCGAGAGAACCAAGGTGCCCGCTTCGACCACGGTCATGCCCGCGGCGCTCGGGTTGTCCCGGCCTCCGATTGCGTAGATAACATTCCCCACCACGCCGACGGCGATCGTGTAGCGGGCCGTCGGCATGGATGTCTTGGTCAGCCAGACATTGGCTGCCGGATCGTAGGCGGCCACGTTGGCCACCGTGCAGCACGCGCCGAGCACGTAGATCTGTCCGTTGACGACAGTACCGGACGGATAGTTCCATGAGGCCTGGCTCGACTTTGTCGTCCAAGTGTCCATGTCGCGATCGTATTCGAACACGGTCGTACCGTCGTTCCCGGCAATCGTATAGAGCTTCCCATTGATCACTCCGGCCACGATACTCCTGGTAGGCGACGGCAAACTGGCCTTGGTCATCCACGAATCCGTCGCCGGATCGTAGGCCTCCACCGTCTTCAGAGTCGAGCCGTTGTACCCGCCAACAACATAGATCGTCCCCCCCATGACGGCAGACGAGATCCAATGGCGGGGCGTGGGCATGGACGCCCGCGTCGACCAGGAGTCCGTCGCGGGATTGTAGGCTTCAACCGTGCCAAGCTCGCTGCCGGTGTTGTACCCTCCGATGGCATAGATGACTGAGTCCACGACAGCCGCCGTGAGCCCCTGCCGCTTCGTCGGCATGCTGGCCACCGTCGTCCAAGTGTCTGCACGGGAATCGTAGACTTCCACGTTGTCGCGGACCGTGCCGTTGTAGCCCCCGATGGCATAGATCTTCCCATTGACCACGGCACCCGCCAAGTCGTAGCGGCTTGTGGGCATGCCCGCCCTCGTCGTCCACACGGGCTCCGCTGCAGGCGCAGCGCGCGGCACCGCCAAGGTAACCAGCATTGAGACCACAGCCCCTGAGCAAGCCCCGAGTCGCCAGAAACGACCTTCCCCCACCAAGCCCCTCGCATTTCCGCTCCCCGAGCTCGACCACGCGATCTCCCTAGCCACGAACCAAATTCTACACCCGCCCGGTGTGCCCAAATGTGAGCCCAACTTCGTACCAACAGTGACCACTAATGACCACCAGTGACCAATGTGCCCCGGAGCGCCCGGAGGCGTCGGCTAGGGCCTCCTCCCCCTGAAATGCAGAACCCACGCAGGTTTCATTGACCTGCGCGGGTCTGTGCCGGGATCTCCTGTTGCGCCTTGACCGGAGCCGTCAGCGGGCGGAATTCACGCCTACACTTCCTGAGCCTAGCGTGTCTGCCATTCCACCACCCGCGCGATTGGGCGAAATACCTCGTAGATTCTACCGCATCGGCTCCTGGCCCGGGGGCCCGGGCGGGAGGATCTTCTCGAGCTCGCGCACGAGAGTCGGCAGTTCCTCGGTGACCACGGTCCACACAATGTCGTAGTTGACGTCGAGGTAGTCGTGCACCACCTTGTGGCGCATGGCGATCACCTGCGACCAGGGCACGGCCGGATGATCCTTCCGGAATGGCTCCGAGACGCGCCGGGCAGCTTCGCCAATCGTCTGAATCAGATGAGCCAGCGCGAGCCGAAGGTCCTCGCTGTTGTCGTACTCGGCTCGCGTCCTCCTCCGGCCCCGCTCCACGGCTTTCCGGGCCACATCGAGCATGTGGCCCGCATAGACGATGTCATCCTTCTGCATAAAGGATCTCGACAGAGGCCAGGACGCGGTCGCGCATCCACCGGTTCAGGTACTTCTTGGGAACCATGTCCACTTTCCGTCCGCCTAGAAGCTGCGAGAGCTCCTCCTCGATGGAGAAGATCCCAAACCCCACCGAGGTGCCAGGCTGAAAGTCGTACAGGACGTCCACGTCGCTGTCCGGCCGGAAATCATCGCGAAGGACCGAGCCGAACAGCCCGAGTTCGCGGATGGCATGGCGACGGCAGAACGCCGCGACCGCCTCCCGATCCACCGCAACCCGGGGTGCCATCGGACTACGCGCCAGCCTCGACCGGGAGATCGTGTTCACGCGCGAGATCCGCGGCGTAGGCCAGACAGGCCTGCACGTCTTCACGGGTGATTGAAGGGTAGGCAGTCAGGACACGGTCCACGGAATCGCCGTTCGCGACAAACTGCACGATCATCCACGCGGGAATACGCGTGCCCTTGATGCACGCCTGCCCATGGCAGACGGCCGGATCGACTGAAATACGGTCCATGGGCGTCATCTTTTCTTGCTCCTGGTCTGATCTTACCGCATCGCCTCCCACCGGTAAATCCCCTCGCCCCGAGCGCGAGACGTCCTTCCCGTTCGCCATCGCCAGCAAGCTTACACCGCATGCGATCAGGTGGCGGGTTCCAGAAGGGCATTCCACTGGTTCAACCACGTCGCCGATATGATCGAGCCGGTCCATATCCCCGGGGTTAGTCCTCACCAGGCGGGGGCAGCTTGAGCCCCACGGTCACGAAGTGGAAGAAGCCAAGCTCGCCCATCGGCGCGATCGCGTAGTCAACCTGGAATCCCAGGTCACGCGAGGTCCTCGTGAGCACGCCGATCCCGGCGCGAGGCTGGATCACCTGCGCGGTACCAGCCGCGTACCTGGCTCCCGCCCGGAGGAAGAATGTCTGACCGGGGCCCGCGAGCCGGCCGATCCACCATGTCGCGCCGGCTCCCACTTGCGCGAGCACGCTCGTCTCGACAGCCCCTTCACCGCCGATCCCGAATCCCTCGGCGCCGCCGAGGAGGCCGTTCTGGCCCTGCGTGAGCCACCCCACGCCCGCGGTCATCCGCCCGGCCATCATTCGGCGGGCCCCCGAGCCCAGCGGGCCCGCTCGGACCCACATCGTCATCGCGGACCCGCCTCCAGTGATCCGGCGCGCCTGCGCCCCGGCCTCGGCACCGACCCCGGTGTTCTGCACTTGCGGGAGCCGCTGAACGAGCCCCGACGCGCGGCCGAACACGGCGACCTGCCAGGATTCGTCGTCCTGAACCGTCCACTGGGCGAGCAGTCGCGCGCCCCACGAGCTGACGTCAACGTTCCCCCCCTCGCCGTCCCATGTGCCACCAGGCCCCTCCCTGGTGCCGGTGATGCCCGACGGGCTGAACCCGAAGCCATCCGCGGCGAGCCTGAATCCCGGCCCGGCGCCACCCTGGGCGCCGATGCCGATCCACCGCAGTCCGGAACTCAGCATGATGCTCCCCGCCTCGAGGAAGGTCCCCTGCCGCCACGGGTCCTCGATCGCGACGCCCCCGCTCCCGGCCTCTCGCGCGGTCGAGAGCATGAGCATCTCCTCGCCGAAACCCTCCCCGGGCCCGGCCCCGCGACCGACACCCGAGGCCAGCATGCCGAGCAACGCCAGAAAGAAACCGCCGGTCCTCATTCAACCACGAGCTTTCCCGTCGAGCGCTTGCCCCGGCCGTCCACGACCCAGAGGTAAACCCCCGGCGAGACCGGCCCGCCCCCGCTGCCCTTGCCGTCCCATTCCACCACCCCTCCTTTCGACTCGGTCTCCCACACCCGGACCCCGCGGACGGTATACAGCCGGAGCGCGGCGCCGGCCGGGATCCCCTCGAACTTGACCGTACCCCTGACCGCACGCCCCCGCTGGAAGGAATTCGGGAAGACGCGGATGGGGCCAGTGTAGGGCGGCGGCTCGCATTCCAGAACGTGCCCCCGGTAGACCGTGGCAACGGACAGACCGGCACCCCCCCCGCCTATGGCATAGATACGGCACCCGACTGCCGCCACGCCGAGGTTGCCTCGCGGCGCAGGCAAGGAACTCCCCGCGGCCCACGTGTTCGAGGACGGATCGTAGACCTGGACCGTGGGGACGTAGTCGATGCTCCAAGTGCTCCCTCCGACGAGGTAGATCAGCCCATTCACCACCGCCGCCGCGGCGGCGTAGACCCCGGTCGGCATCGAAGCCATCGTGCTCCAAGCGTCCGTGGCCGGATCGTATGCCTCGACCAGATTCAGCACGGCGCCAGTGCGGTATCCGCCCATCACGTAGATGATCCCGTTAACGACGGCCATGCCGCCGGGATCGCGCGCGGTCGGCATGCTCGTCTTGGTGGTCCACGTATCCGTCATCGGATTGTAAACCTCCACCACCGAGGTCGCGTTCAACGCCACCGACCATCCGCCGATCGCGTAGAGCTTGCCGCTCACAACGCCAATGCCGGGTCTTTCCCTCCCGCTGGGCATCGGTGCCCTGACGGTCCAGGCGTCGCTGACGGGATCGTATTCCTCGACCGTGGAGGAAATCGTGTAATCAGCAAGATGGCCGCCAAGCACGCAGAGCTTCCCGTTCACCACCCCCGCGCCGGACGCAATTCTTGCCGTCGGCATCGGGGCACGAGTGCGCCATGAGTCGCTCCCCGGATCGTACTCCTCGTTCGTGCCCACGACGTCGCTGGGCGTCCATCCGCCGACTGCGAGTATCCTCCCCCCGATCTCACCGGCGGCGAGGCTGTGCCGGGACGTCGGCATCCCGGCGACCTGCGTCCACTCGGGGGCGAGCCCCCGCGCCGCACCGGGCATCCCGAGCCAGAGGAGAATCCAGCCGAACACGATCAAGCTTCGCCACTGCCGGCCAATCCTCCTCGCTACCACGAGCGCGACCATGGACGAAGAGCGGGGGTGTCCAGAAACTCTTTCCGCCTTACCTGAGGCAGCCGTGAGCTGAACCATTGGTAGATTACTGGCTCAGTATCCCACAGGCGGACACCAATCCAGCACCCCCTTTCAAACCGTGCGTGCGGATTTCCCGCACACGGCTTAACGATGGTCTTACGGGCGCGGCTTGCGACAGATACCTCACGGACCCCATCAGGCGAACGAGCCCTATGCCATGGAGACGCTCTGGGGGCCAGTCCGAGGCCCGGAAAGCGGTACGCGAGCCGCCGCGCCGCCGGAACCAGCGCTGGATGCGCCGGTGCACGTACGCGTCGGTCCCGTTGAACATCTGCTCCGCGTTTCCGGTACGAAAGTACTCGCCCCAGCCCCTGAGCACGGGGTTGATCCGCTCGATCACCTCACTGACGTTCGCCGCCCCGCTTCGACTCGCGTCCGTCAGCTTGTGTATCCGGCTTCGGACTCGCTTCATCGCTTCCTTCGACGGCCACCGCTTCATGAAGTACTTGCCCGGTGCCCGCTGGATGCTCCTACGCTTGCGGATTTCGCACCCCAGAAACGTGAAGCTCTCCTTGCCCCCTGTGAGATCGAGCAGTCTCGTCTTCTCCGGATGCAGTTCAAGGCCCAGCCGCGCCAGTATTTCCCCGGCGCGTCCATGTGCTTTCCTCGCCTTCTCCTCCGTGTCACACATCACCACGAAGTCGTCCGCGTACCGCACGAGGATGCCCAGATGCGCATACCTCTTTGCCCACGCACGGTCCAGAAAGTGGAGGTATATGTTGGCCAGCAACGGCGAGATCACTCCGCCTTGGGGCGTCCCCGTCGGGCTGTTCCTCACCGTGCCTTCTTCCATCACCCCCGCCTTGAGCCACTGTCGGATCAGCTTCACCACCCGCCGGTCGCTCACCCTCTTTCCCACCAGCACCATCAGCTTCCCGTGGTCTATGGTGTCGAAGAACTTCCGGATGTCGGCATCTACGACAAAGTTCAGCCCTTGGTTCCCCGCTACCCGAATGGTCTCCAGCGCCTGCGCCGCGTTCCGCCCGGGCCGGAACCCGTATGCGCAGGCCAGAAAGTCCGCCTCGAATATCGGCTCCAGGACCAGTTTCGCCGCCGCCTGCACTACCCGGTCGCGCACCGTCGGTATCCCCAGTGGCCTCTGCTTCCCGTCTCCCTTCGGTATGTACCGCCTCCGCACCGGATGGGGTCGGTACCGGCCCGCCACGAGGTCGGCGCGGATGCCTTCGAGGAACGCCTCAATACCGCGCTCCTCTACGGCCTCGATGCTCTCTCCGTCCATTCCCGCCGCTCCCCGGTTCCTGCGCACTCGCTCCCACGCCTCGTGCAGGACGTCACTCCCGCAGATCCGGCCATACAGCGCGTGGAATCGCCGTGTCTTGCTCTGCTTGGCACACGCCTGAAGCGTACGTTGGAGTTCTCGCACGGTCTCAGCGGACGATTGCCCGCCGGGGTCGTTAGGTCCGGTTGCCCGGGCCATTCCCACGCGCTTACCCCCGTCGCACGCACGACCAAAGCAGGGCCCCTTCCCTCCGGCGGTTTGTGCGCCCGCCTTCATCGGTACTACGAGCCCCTCGGACTCCCTCCCGGCTCCGCTCGCTTTCGGTTTCGCCTTATGCAAACGGTCTTTGCCCGACGTGGGCCGCCGGGGAGGGTCTCTCCTGTCCCGCACCGCGCCTTCTCCGCATCCCGCTTCCCGTACCCCGGGGAGGTCCAGCGTCCATCCGGCATTCGGACGCTTGTCTCTTGCCTTCGCCGCGAAATGCTCGGCTCGGCCCTCCCAAACACCTTTCGGTTGATCATATGTCGAGGCGGCAGACTTCACTTCATGTTGCGGGCTGTGGATTCGCTCCCCCCTCTCGGGGGCTTTTGACGCTCCGCTCAGCGTCGGGCATCTCTGCCCGCCGCCGGAGCCTGCTTCCGGGTGCACCGGCGCTTGCCCGGAGGGGACTCTCACCCCCTGTTCGCGATGCAGTCTGTCAGGACGCGACATCGCCTCCATGATGCCCCGAGTGGGGCAAGGGGGCAACATGTCGGCAGGCGCGGGACAGACAACGGCAGCGGGGGCAGGGCGCTCCCCGCTTTACGCCAACTCTTACGCCAACTCGCATGCTCGGTGGTACCCCCGAGACACTCGGTCATGCTCTTGGGCTCGGAGCGTGGGTCGACGGTGAAGAGGAGACGACCGCCCCCGCGCGCTGGGCGAAATGCCTCGTAGATTCTACCGCATCGGCTCCCAGCCGGGCATCCCCCCAACACGGGACGCGAAAGCCATTATCGCCCGAGCAGCGAGAGGAACCCGGGCAGGTCCGCCATGAATCGGCCCTGCCCGCCATGGACGCCGGACATGCGGCTGACGAGTACCCGACGTCCGGCACCGATCAGTTCCGCGTGCTTGTCCAGTCGCGAAAGGTCCGCAGGCGATGGATTCGCCGTGAGCTTGATCTCCACGGCCCACCGCTCGCCGCCCACCTCGAGAACGAGATCGATCTCCTCGCCATCCTTGGTCCGGAGGAAGAAGGCCTCGGCCGTTCGCCCCTGCACCGCAATCGTTCCGATCGCCTGCTCGATGACGAAACCTTCCCAGCTCGCGCCGACCCACGGCTGGGCCAGCAGCCGCCCCGCGTGCGGCAAACCGAGGAGCGCATGCAGGACTCCGCTGTCGCGCCAGTAGACCTTCGGGCTCCTGACCAGACGCTTGCGGATGCTTGCGCTGAATGCCGGCAGGCGACGGACCTGGAACGCGCCTTCCAGGTAGTCCAGGTACCCGTTCACGGTATGGTACGAGACCCCGAGACTTCGCCCTATCTCGGAGGCGTTCCATACCTGACCATGTACCGCCGCGAGCATCTTGAAGAGCCGGAGCGTCACTTGCGGCCGCGCCTTCAGGCCCCAGGCCGGCAGATCCCGCTGGGCGAGCAGACGGACATACTCCTCCTGCCAACGCGGGTATGCGCGCTCCCCCAGAATGCCGCCGTCGGGGTATCCTCCCACGGTCCAGAGACGCTCCAGGCGGGCAGTGGGCACCTCGCTCGACAGGAAGGGCGTCAGCTCGACGGTGGCCAATCTCCCGGCCAGCGACTCCGAGACGCTCTTCATGAGGTCCGGCGAAACCGATCCCAGCAGCAAGAAGCGCCCGTTCCGGCGCCGATCCCGGTCGATGGTTCCCCGCAGACGCGGGAACAGGGACGGATGCTCCTGCGCTTCATCAAGAACGACCATCTCGCGCCCAGCCTCCATCGCCGGCCACTCGGCGTCCAACCGCGTGCGATCGGCATCGCTTTCCAGGTCGTAGTAGGCGCCGCCCAACGAGCGCGCCAACGTCGTCTTGCCGCACTGACGCGGGCCCAGCAGCGCCACCGCCGGGAACCGGCGCAACAGCGCCCGGACGTGCGGAGCAAGCTTGCGGCGCCTCATATGGACATATTAGAAGCTGGTTTCTATTTTGTCCAGCACCGCCAGAACGCCCAACGGAAGGAACTCACGTCCATCTTGCGCATGGCTGGCGAGCGATTGGCGCACTACCTTTCATGCCTGGCGCGCCAATGCGGCTACTTCCCAGCCTCCATGCAACTCGAGAGAAAAGGAGCCGCCACTACCAGGCTCGCCCGTTTACGCCAACTTCTACGCCAACTCGTTTACCCCGTCGTACCCCCGAGACACTCGGTCATGCTCTTGGGCTCGGAGCGTGGGTCGACGGCGAAGAAGAGACGACCGCCCCCGCGCGCTGGGCGAAATACCTCGTAGATTCTACCGCATCAACTTCAGGCGGGACACTTCTCAATCTCACTACAGGAACGGACTCGCCTACTACCGTTCGACCGGCAGGGCTCTGCTGTCAGGGATGACCGCCCAGGACAGAAGCGGCCGAGAGGCCATACCAGCGACCCATTTTGAGGCGCCGACCGCGCGGATCCACGGTGATCCCGAGAATCTCCAGCGACTCCGCGCCAAGCAGGACTTCGCCACGCGGCGAAATGAAAACCGTGACCGGAGCTTCACGTCCGTCCACCTTGACAAGCGCGGTGGCGACGCCAAAATGCCCGATTCGGCCGTCAGCAAGATGAACGGGGCGGGTGAAGGAAGCCCGGAGTCCCACCCGCTTCGCGAGGTCGCGTGGAACCACGGTGTACGACTCGCCGGTGTCCACCATAGCCTCGGTCCTGAGGGGCTTGCGCTTCGGCGTGGCGCGGATGCCGATGGGGAGGCGGATGATTCCCATGAGGCTGATTATACACCGAGGCTACGGGGAGATCCTTCGGATCAATTGGATTCCTCCGAGAATCCAATGATCCAAAGACTGGCCCCGATCTTCTGTTCAGGTTGATCGGTTGAGATCCTTAAGGAACAATCGGATCGCATCCCGATGATGGCGCCTTTCCGAAGCTGCAGGGACCACTACCAGCCTCTCACGCTATGTGTCCCGGCGTCAGGATGCGACCGGTTTGCCCTCGGCGGGGGATGGCGACTCCGTGGGAAGCTTCAGCTCTTCGGCGATGCGCCGTCCTTCGGCGGCAAGGTAGGCGAAGTACCGATCCAACGGCTGGCCGCTGAACCGAGCCCACAGGTTCCTCACTCGGTTCCTCCTCGCCGCCACAGGCCATCGGGCTGGCCAAGTGCGCTCAAGTGCATAAGCCTATCGTTGAAGGTAATGCATTGATCATCGTCGCCGCCTCCGGCGGCGCTGGCGTTAGCGTGTCTGCCATTCCACCACCCGCGCGATCAACGAAAAGGCTTTGTCGATTCTACCGCATCGGCTCCGGAAGGGGCATCCCGCACCATTCGGGACGGGCCCCTGTCCTGCGGACGCCGGAGTAGAATGGAGTCATGCAGCATACGATCAAGGCCACGATCCGGCCGGGCGAAGAGAAGGGCTACGTCGCCGAATGCTGGGAAATCGCAGTGGTGACGCAGGGCGGCACGCTCGATGAAACCGTGCGAAACCTCCGGGAGGCGGTCGCTCTTCACCTGGAAGGCGAGAATCCGGCACAGTTCGGCCTGACGCCCAATCCATCGCTGATCATCACGATGGAGGCTGAACCGGCACTGCATGGCTAAGCTGCGGCGCCTTTCGGGTGCCGAAGTCGCCGCCATCCTGAAACGGTTCGGCTTCGATATCGTCTCTCAGCGTGGAAGTCATGCCAAGCTTCGGCGGAACCGCCCGGCGGGAGGGCATCAGACGCTTACCGTCCCGATGCATGACGAGCTGGACCCAGGAACTCTGCGCGCCATCATCAGGCAGGCCGCGCGGTTCGTCTCCGCGGAGGAGCTGCACCCCCACTTCTGGAGCGAGTAGCTGCCAGCCCTGCGATCGGGGCGGACAAAGGACACCCAACCATACTGACCGGTTGGCTCCTGAGCGTTAGCCTGTCTGCCATTCCACCTTGGTCATGGGACTGACCGAGTACATCGGGATGGCGACCACCTGCCCAAGTCCAATCGAAGGCGCCAAGCATGCCTTCATGGTCAAGGGCGAACTCAAGGTCCGGATGCCCAATCCTCACCGGGGCGACATCGACATCTCCCTGCTCAAGGAGATTCTGCGCCAAGCGAACCTCGACTGGACCGACTGGGAGTCCGCTGCCTGACAGCCAGGGAGAACGGGGAGTCAACCGAGGTATCCGGCGGCGCAGGATGAACGCCGGGGAGCTGCCTCAACCCGCTATATTTCATGACTAGTGCTGTCGATCCAAGAGTCAGCCGGAACGTTGGGCGTCACGGGGTCTGGAGCTACCCCTTCTTCCCGGCCCGCTGGGCGATCATCGTCGCCAGGACGCGGGTCTGGGCTTCCTCGGTCACGCCGAGAAGCTCGTAGACGAGAATCGGCTGGGCCTTGCCCTTCACCATGACCGGATCGCGC
>Ga0315294_10002350_pt1 | contig 20712 bp, 21 predicted proteins | sample YL17G13_40_MG_FD_203626 | JGI IMG/M metagenome (GOLD analysis project Ga0315294, IMG submission 203626) | Sediment microbial communities from Yellowstone Lake, YNP, Wyoming, USA - YL17G13_40 | ecosystem: Environmental > Aquatic > Freshwater > Lake > Sediment | place: USA: Wyoming | collected...
GCCGTTAGCTGCCGCCAGCGACACCACCTCCGGCCATCCGCCGGGCACAAGCTGCAGCAGCATGCCGAAACTGAGCAGGGCGCCGGCCACGTAAATGCCCATCTGGATGACGTCGGTCCAGATGACCGCCGTCATGCCGCCCTCGAAGGTGTAGAACAGCGTCAGGATGGTGATCAGCACCACGGAGGCCAGCTCACCGGTGCCCAGAACGATTCCCACCAGGATGGAGATGGCGAAGACGCGCACGCCCTCGGCCAGGCTGCGGATCACCAAAAAAGAGGCGGCCGTCACGCGCTTCAGCCGCGACCCGAACCGCCGCTCGATCAACTGGTAGGCGGTGTACAGCTCGCCCTTGAAATAGTGCGGCAGCAGCACCGTGCTGATCACCACGCGTGCCAGCAGGTATCCGAGCACCACCTGCAGGAAGCCCAGGTTGCCGTTGTAGGCGATGCCCGGGGTACCGATGATGGTGAGGATGCTGGTTTCGGCCGAGACGATGGAGAGCGCGATGGCCCACCAGGGCACGGTGCGCCCGCCCAGGAAGTAGTCCTTGAGCGTATGCTGCGACTTGCGGAAATGGGCGCCGAACGCGGTGATGCCGATGAGGTAGACGACGATGACGGCAAAATCCAGGGCTCGCAGGCGCATGCCGGAAAAATCCTATCATGCCGCCCCCCGGAAAAGCCCCAGGTTCCGGGCTCCAGGTTCCAAGTTGTGTATGGAGCGCTGGTCCCGCCCTGCGGGACCGGCCCCCGATGCCTGTTTAGCCGCCGGCCGCCAGTCGCCAGCTCAAACCCACTAATGACCTTTGCACAAGTCGCGTACGGCATCAGAGGCGCGATCTCGCAGGGCGGGAGAGCGCACCATGTCGCCTGCGTGGCATCGCAGGGATGCACGGGCGGTGCGCCCTATGGAGCGCCGCCGTCCCGGCGGCCCCCAGGCGGCCCTCGTCTCAGCCGCTTCCTCGTCAGCGGGTAGGGGTTTTCCGACAGCCGACAGCCTGCCTTTCCAATCGCTTCTTCGTCAGCGAAGGCATTCCCAGAACAAAAGAAGCGTTGCGCGCAAGGGCCGAAGCATTGTCTCAATCGCTTCTTCGTCAGCGAAGGGATTCCCACAACTGCAGAACTTCGCGGTGATCGTGGATCCGACTCAGGTATCTCAATCGCTTCTTCGTCAGCGAAGGCATTCCCGCCTGCCAACGGCTTCATCCGTTGGTGGAGCTGGAAGTAGTCTCAATCGCTTCTTCATCAGCGAAGGGATTCCCCCCTGCACCCGCTGCGAGGCTGAGAAGGCTATCGCGGAGAGTCTCAATCGCTTCTTCGTCAACGAAGGCATTCCCACCTGCACCCGCTGCGAGGCTGAGAAGGCTATCGCGGAGAGTCTCAATCGCTTCTTCGTCAGCGAAGGCATTCCCAGGTCAGCTCGGCATTATGCAGGCTTGGTATCGGGCCGAGTCTCAATCGCTTCTTCGTCAGCGTAGGGATCCCCGCAATACTACAAATGTCTGCATAAGGCCCCTTGCAAAAGTCTCAATCGCTTCTTCATCAGCGAAGGGAATCCCACGATGTAATCGACGCCCTGGAAGGAAGGTGGGAGCCATGGTCTCAATCGCTTCTTCATCAGCGAAGGGATTCCCACCTCTACCGCAACGCCGCAGGAGTCTTGGAGATCAAGTCTCAATCGCTTCTTCGTCAGCGAAGGGATTCCCACGATGCGACTCGCACTCACAATCTTGGTACTCGCGCTGCTGTCTCAATCGCTTCTTCACCAGCGAAGGGATTCCCACACTGGCCTTCACGGTCAAGAACTTCGGCACGGCTAACAAGTCTCAATCGCTTCTTCGTCAGCGAACGGATTCCCACCTGGTACAACTACGTCTCGGACGGGCAGCGCACCGGGTCTCAATCGCTTCTTCGTCAGCGGCTCGGGGTTTTCCGACAGCCGTCAGCCTACAGCCGACAGCCTGCCTTTCCAATCGCTTCTTCGTCAGCGAAGGGATTCCCACGAATAAAGACTACGCCAACAAGACCGGCATCGGCACGTCTCAATCGCTTCTTCGTCAGCGAAGGCATTCCCACGTGATGGTGGAAATGCATCCCGCCACGATCCAGATCGAGTCTCAATCGCTTCTTCGTCAGCGAAGGCATTCCCACGTACTCACCCCGCTCGCCACTGCCGAGGGTGCAGGCAAGTCTCAATCGCTTCTTCGTCAGCGAAGGCATTCCCACTCTGTCAAAAAGCCGACGGTGATTACAGTAATGCCGTGGTCTCAATCGCTTCTTCGTCAGCGAAGGGATTCCCACGAAGCCCGCGCTGCCCTGGCCGACAGTGAACCGCCGCTGCCTCAATCGCTTCTTCATCAGCGAAGGGATTCCCACAGTGGCAGGTTACGAGAACCACGAAACCCCGACCAAGTCTCAATCGCTTCTTCATCAGCGAAGGGATTCCGACCCACGGCGGATGCCTCGCTTACGGTGGTGTGCAATTCGTCTCAATCGCTTCTTCATCAGCGAAGGGATTCCCACGTTCATCCGTATCTCGGCGCTGAAGCGCTTCAACCGTTGTCTCAATCGCTTCTTCTTCAGCGAAGGGATTCCCACCTATCGCAAAGTCATTCTTTCTCCGCAACGCGAGGCGTCTCAATCGCTTCTTCGTCAGCGAAGGGATTCGAAAGCGCAGGTGCCAGGTGCCAGGTTTCAGGTGCCAGGTTAAGGATACCCCCAGCAGCACCCAACAAGCCAGCCGTGCGCGCGCGCAGTCCAGCAGCGGATTCCCCCTCGGCGGCGCCCCAGGTCCCAGGTCTCCACCCTCCAGTCTCCGGCCAATCGCTTCTTCGTCAGCGAAGGGATTCCCACGGATGAAGAAGTAGCGCAACGGCGCGAGGAAGGAGGGGTCTCAATCGCTTCTTCGTCAGCGAGCGGATTCAAAACCCCAGGTGCCAGGTGTCAGGTTTCAGCCGCCAGGCTAAGGATACCGCCAGCAGCACCCAACACGCCAGCCGTGCGCGCGCGTGGTCCACCAGCGGATTCCCTCTCGGCGACGCCCCAGGTACCAGGTCTCCAGTCTCCAGGCTCCGGCCAATCGCTTCTTCATCAGCGAAGGGATTCCCACAGTAATCGACTCGAAGGGCAACGATCTCGCCGTGAAGTCTCAATCGCTTCTTCGTCAGCGAAGGGATTCCCACGGTGGCAGTCAACACCGCCGTTGATGTCAGTGGTGCGTCTCAATCGCTTCTTCGTCAGCGAAGGGATTCCCACTATTCTCGGCGACCCCGAGAATCTGGATCGCCAGAAGTCTCAATCGCTTCTTCATCAGCGAAGGGATTCCCACTCAGGGAAAACATCAATCGTTTTTCAACAGCCGTGTGAACTGTCTCAATGGCTTCTTCATCAGCGAAGGGATTGCCGCCACGCGATTCATTCGCAGGAACGGGGGGATGTGGAATGAGTCTCAATCGCTTCTTCGTCAGCGAAGGGATTCGCAAGCGCAGGTGCCAGGTTTCAGGTGCCAGGTTAAGGATACCCCGGCGGCACCCAACAAGCCAGCCGTGCGCGCCTAGTCCAGCAGCGGATTCCCCCTCTGCGAGGCCCCAGGGTTCCAGGTCTCCAGCCTCCGGTCTCCAGCCTCCGCCCAATCGCTTCTTCGTCAGCGAAGGGATTCCCACATCAATGCGCCAGGCACGGAATTTCCAGCGAGGCTGAGTCTCAATCGCTTCTTCATCAGCGAAGGGATTCCCGCCTGACGATTGGATCGAGTATGAGGTGACAGGCACGGTGTCTCAATCGCTTCTTCATCAGCGAAGGGATTCCCACACTACGGCCACCTGAAGTTCGTCAGCGAATCCACGGTCTCAATCGCTTCTTCATCAGCGAAGGGATTCCCACGGCGGATACCACGACGGGCGGGATTTACGTGGATGGGTATCAATCGCTTCTTCATCAGCGAAGGGATTCGAAAGCGCAGGTGCCAGGTGTCAGGTTTCAGGTGCCAGGTTAAGGATACCCCCAGCAGCACCCAACAAGCCAGCCGTGCGCGCGTAGCCCGGCAGCGGATTCCCGCTCGGCGACGCCCCAGATCCCAGGTCTCCAGCCTCCAGTCTCCGGTCTCCAGCCTCCGCCCAATCGCTTCTTCGTCAGCGAAGGGGTTCCCACATTCGATTGATTCGGAACACCGAGACGACCGACGCCAGGTCTCAATCGCTTCTTCGTCAGCGAAGGGATTCCCACCTCAGAAAGCAGCGCCGAGCCCGGCCAGTGGTACACAAGGTCTCAATCGCTTCTTCATCAGCGAAGGGATTCCCACGCGAGGAAAATATCGTGGCCTCGGAACTGATCCAGGCGTCTCAATCGCTTCTTCGTCAGCGAAGGGATTCCCACCTCGACAAGATCATCGAGTTGCTGAAGGAGAAGAAAGTCTCAATCGCTTCTTCATCAGCGAAGGGATTCGAAAACCCAGGTTCCAGGTGTCAGGTGTCAGGTTTCAGGTGCCAGGTCTAAGGATACCCCCAGCAGCACCCAACAAGCCAGCCATGCGCGCGCGTAGTCCAGCAGCGGATTCCCCCTCGGCGACGCCCCAGGTCCCAGGTCTCCAGCCTCCAGTCTCCAGCCAATCGCTTCTTCGTCAGCGAAGGGATTCCCACGGCACGAACGCAGCGCCAACGGGACAAGGCATAACGGAGTCTCAATCGCTTCTTCATCAGCGAAGGGATTCCCGCCCGTGCAGGTCAATCCGGCTCGCAGGGCGGTTCAATATGTCTCAATCGCTTCTTCGTCAGCGAAGAGATTCCCACGACAACTTCAGCCTGAAGGAAGTCCAGGGCGGAAAGTCTCAATCGCTTCCTCGTCAGCGAAGGGATTCGCACCTTGAGCGAATGGAAGGCCGCGCGCCTGCTTACTTTGTCTCAATCCCTTCTTCGTCAGCGAAGGGATTCCCGCGAAAGTCCAGGTGGCCCAGACCGGAAATATGGTTCTTACGTCTCAATCGCTTCTTCATCAGCGAAGGGATTCCCGCGATGAAATACGATCTGCAATACGTGGACACCATCGTGTCTCAATCGCTTCTTCGTCAGCGAAGGGACTCCCACCATTCACGGGCACGCCTGCTACGTTGACCGGCTCCGTGTCTCAATCGCTTCCTCGTCAGCGGGTTGGGGTTTTCCGACAGCCGTCAGCCGACAGCCGACAGCCTGCCTTTCCAATCGCTTCTTCATCAGCGAAGGGATTCGAAAGCGCAGGTGCCAGGTGTCAGGTGCCAGGTTAAGGATACCGCCAGCAGCACCCAACAAGCCAGCCGTGCGCGCGCGTAGTCCAGCAGCGGATTCGCTCTCGGCGAGGCCCCAGGGTTCCAGGTCCCCAGCCTCCAGCCAATCGCTTCTTCATCAGCGAAGGGATTCCCGCTTGTCTACGGTGTGGTTATGACCGAAAGCTCTGGCAATCCGTCTCAATCGCTTCTTCGTCAGCGAAGAGATTCCCACGACAACTTCAGCCTGAAGGAAGTCCAGGACGGAAAGTCTCAATCGCTTCTTCGTCAGCGAAGGGATTCCCACGTTTGCACCACTTGTTCGTCCAGTGGAACGACTTGCTGTCTCAATCGCTTCTTCGTCAGCGAAGGGATTCCCGCAGTCTCTGGTGGATCGTCGCAATGCACGAACCCATCATGTCTCAATCGCTTGTTCGTCAGCGAAGGGATTCCCACCACCGCGCAGGTGATGAAAGCAGCGCGTTCCGACAGGTCTCAATCGCTTCTCCCTCAGCGAAGGGATTCGAAACCGCAGGTGCCAGGTGTCAGGTTTCAGGTGCCAGGTTAAGGATACCCCCAGCAGCACCCAACAAGCCAGCCATGCGCGCGCGTAGTCCAGGAGCGGATTCCCCCTCTGCGACGCCCCAGATCCCAGGTCTCCAGCCTCCAGCCTCGGGTCTCTAGCCTCCACCCAATCGCTTCTTCATCAGCGAAGGGATCCCCGTGGAAGTGGCTTAACGTAATCCACGCCGTTTGCGGATTACGGTCTCAATCGCTTCCTCATCAGCGAAGGGATTCCCACGCCAGTGCGGAGATCTGGTACGCCAACCGTCACTTTGTCTCAATCGCTTCTTGATCAGCGAAGGGATTCCCACGGACTGCAAAATCCAGGTCACCGGCAAGGCAACCGTGTCTCAATCGCTTCTTCATCAGCGAAAGGATCCCCACGCAATCGGGCATCGGCACTGGCAACGCCGCTGGTAGGTTTCAATCGCTTCTTCATCAGCGAAGGGATTCCCACTACATCGTGATGGATCACCGCCTGGCGGATTTTTTCTGGTCTCAATCGCTTCTTCATCAGCGAAGGGATTCCCACGTCCGTCACGTTCCCCACGGCGAACAAGGACTACGTAAAGTCTCAACCGCTTCTCCATCAGCGAAGGGATTCCCACAAAACGAGTGGCGCCAGGTCAATCCAGAGATCGCCCACGTCTCAATCGCTTCTTCATCAGCCGGTTGGGGCTTTCCGACAGCCGTCAGCCTACAGCCTGCCTTTCCAGTCGCTTCTTCATCAGCGAAGGGATTCCCACGTTTTGACGTTGATCCGCCCTTGTGGCGTCGGAGCAAGTCTCAATCGCTTCTTCATCAGCGCGTCGGGGGTTTCCGACAGCCGTCAGCCTACAGCCGAGAGCCTGCCTTTCGAATCGCTTCTTCATCAGCGAAGGGATTCCCGCGGCGGATACCACGGCGGGCGGGATTTGCGTGGATGGGTCTCAATCGCTTCTTCATCAGCGAAGGGATTCGAAACCGCAGGTGCCAGGTGTCAGGTTGCAGGCGCCAGGTTAAGGATACCCCCAGCAGCACCCAACAAGCCGGCCGTGCGCGCGCGCAGTCCAGCAGCGGATTCCCCCTCTGCGACGCCCCAGATCCCAGGTCTCCAGCCTCCAGCCTCCAGTCTCCAGCCTCCACCCAATCGCTTCTTGGTCAGCGAAGGGATTCCCACACATTCCCTGCTGGTCTGAACTTTCTTGGCTCCCCGTGTCTCAATCGCTTCTTCGTCAGCGAAGAGATTCCCACACGGTGAAAAATTTCGGCACCGCCAACACCGTCACGTCTCAATCGCTTCTTCGTCAGCGAAGGAATTCCCAGAAGCTGCCGCGGATTACCTCGCTCCCGGCGCTATCGAGTCTGAATCGCTTCTTCATCAGCGAAGGGATTCCCACGAGATCGCGGTTGTCCCGGACTAGACGGTTCATCTGTCTCAATCGCTTCTTCGTCAGCGAAGGGATTCCCACTTCTGTTCGTGGCTCCGGTCTCGGCTCAGAGTTCCGAGTCTCAATCGCTTCTTCGTCAGCGAAGGGATTCCCACGATCGTCGAGCACGGCGGGGCGTGTGACCCGTTCGAGTGTCAATCGCTTCTTCGTCAGCGAAGGAATTCCCACGAAATGACCAGACGAGGAGCAGTTGCAGCGGTGCTCCTGTCTCAATCGCTTCTTCGTCAGCGAAGGGATTCCCACGATCAACCTCGGCGGCTACTGGACCCGCTGTGAGGAGGTGTCTCAATCGCTTCTTCATCAGCGAAGGGATTCCCACGACGTGCGCCGAATCGCATGGGGCGGAACCTGTCGGTCTCAATCGCTTCTTCATCAGCGACGGAAGCCGCCGCGGGAACTCAAAATCAGACATCGATCCGGTACTGCCCCAACCCGAATGTGGCAGCGCTGCCTACGTGCACCAACTCGCCGAGCACCAACCACGGCCAGAACTGCGAGAGGTCGCCCTGCCAGACGATCATCCCCGTAAAACCGCCCATCGGCACGCGGCGATCCTGGCGCGCCGAATAGCGCTCCCAGTCGTCCCGTTCCAGACGGCACTCGACGGTGTTCACCGCTTCGGCGGCGGCGATCAGTTCCCTGGCGTCATTCTGCAGTTGCCCGCCGCAATGGAAATAGTTGAGGAAGTTGACGCGGCGGAGCAGGTTGCGGAAGAAGACGTGGAAGACGGCGGGGCTGGCCGCCGCGCCTTGGTAGTGCAGCAACGTGGGCGAGAGAAAACGGACGGGCAGCGGCCGACCATCCGGCGGGGGCGGCCGCAATTGCGCCACCGAAACGCGGTGCAGGCGATCGCTGAAGCACCGGTCGCACGCCTGGAAAACGGGTGCCGGATCGCCTTCGGCGGGAACCGTCAGCACTTCCTCGAGCCGGTACCGCCCGTGGCTGCGGCCCAGCCCCACGCGCCCCAGTTCTTCAAAAGCGTAAACGAAGTACGGCAGGTATTCGATAGCCCGGCCGACCAGGACCAAACCGAACTCGAAGGCGGCGCCGGGCTCATAGCTGCGCGCGCGCTCGGCCGGCCACTGAAGCACGAACGGCCGCGGCGCGGTGGGAATCTTCTCCAGCACCTGGCTGCCGGCCGGCGCCGGCGTCTCGAACAGGTAGGCGTAAGCGCAGGAGTCGGGCCTGCGGCAGGTATCCACGCAGCCCAGCGGGCAGGCGACTTTGCGCAGCACCCGGCCGAAACCGCCGCGAAACGCCGACCCGGGATGCTCGGAGAGCAGCACCCGGTCGACCGCTGTCAACCGGAGGCGAAATCTCGCGGCCCGAAAATTGTCAAGGGCGCAACTCATATGGAGCGGCCGCGGCATCCCGGCTCTGGTCACCAGACCTCGCAACGGTGTGGATCTTCTCCCATGTGATGTCGATGCGATAGAAGGTCCTCTGTTCGCGTTGCTCGATGTACTCCAGTTGTCGGTCGGCGTCGAGGCACGCCATCGCTACAGCAATACTCATGATTTTGGTGCCGCCGGTGACATCGACGATGATATCGCCTGGGCGCAACTCGCCGTCAGTCTCTTGCTCGCAGTCCCGGAAGATGCCGTGCGTCGTTTCGAATACGTCGTCGATCCTCTCATAAACATCGGTGACCGGCTTTTCGTGCAGGCAGACGTCCGGGAAATATTTGCGGCACGCCTGTTTGATCAAGTCCAGGCAGGCAGCCGAGTCGGGCGACACGATCAGCCAGCAATGGCGCAAGTGTTTGCGATGCAGTTCAAAGGCCTTGAGTACGGCGCCGATCGGTCCCTGACGTAGCTTCTCGGTTATATCGGGCGAGAGATCAATGCTTGACCCAACCAATTCAGGCTCGGCGGCTGCGGGCAGCTTGCTGACACAGCAGATAAGGCCCTTGAATTGGGGGTCGATGCCGATGGGCTTGGCTTCGATACGGCGGCGGCTGACCAACCGGCGGAAATAGCGCCGCAGCAAGAAGAAGGCGCTCGGCAGGCCGATGATCGCCGTGAGGTCCGCGATACGGCCAACCCAGGTCCAGAAACTGGACTGATTCATCTCCTCGAACGTGGTGGACCTCCTCGGCAGGGGACGGCGGCTGCACGCGTCAAAACGGATCGTGGTCGAAAATGACCACCGGGCCGGTGACCGGCGAATCGTACACCACGCGGCGCGCACGGCCGTGCAACGCGTGGGCAATCTTGAGGTAGAGCCAGACCGGGCCCTGCCCCGTTATCACGACCTCTTGCCCCTCTCCGGCCAGCGAGAGCGCCTTATCAAGGTAATTGGGCAACTGAGCCAGCTTGGCCGTTTCGCCGTAAAGCTGCTTCAAATCGATGACCCGCGGCTGCATCGCAACTCCTGATACAGGCATGCCCGGTCGGTGGGACACCTTCCGGGCGAGCACTGACGATTCCGGCAGTCCCACACGATCAGACGCTGTCGGCGTGGAGCCAGGGCCGGGAAGCGGCGAGTTGTTCGAGGCCTGCTTCGCCGGTGCTTTCCGGCTCGCGTAAGCCAGCCACCACCTGGTAGTAGCGCTTCAGGGTCGCCCATTCCCGCCCCGCGGTCACCACGTGCTTCTCGGGTCTCGCGATAAGCTGGTTGGCCGACATAGGAAGTAGATAAGCGCGCCGGAGAGCCGGCAAATCCAGCGCGGCGAAGTCGGCCCAACGCGCGGGATGGTTCCTCAGTTTCGCCAGCAATTCCTCGTCGGGCAGCGGCCGGTCCTCCCGCTCGATCAATTCGAGAATGGCGGCAGCGCTCGCGTCCAGGCTCATGTACAACGCGGGGATTTCCACCCAGAATCCATCGCGCTCTGTGCCGAGTTCGGCGGCGGGCACCGTATGGCGCAAGCAGCGGGTGTCACCGGCCAGCAGGTAGTAGATGCGGGCCGGATGTCCCAGCAGGGCGGCGGAAAGCTGTAGCGCCAAATTGACGACGTTTGAGCCGCCGGTCAGGTTGATCCAGATTTCCTTGCCCACGCGGCCCGTCCGTTTGGCGGCGTGCATCACCTCGGCCACCCGCGCGAAGGTGAGGAAGGGGTCGGTGAGGTCGATTTCGCACCAGAACAGGGGAATGTCGGCCCGGCCCCCTCCCAAGCGGCACAAGTCGGACTTCATCGCCCGCTTCAGCAGTCTCGGCACCGGGTCGTCGTGTCCGCACTTGCCGCGAGACTGGCCGCATGGATTATCGATGTAATCGGCGCAACGGCCCTCCGGCTTGCCGGCGATGACCTCGGCGGTCGTGAACAACACCAGTGCCTGGACGTCGCCCCGCTTGCCCTGCTGGTCGAACTCCCCCGAGGTGGCGAAGAAGCGGGCGTCGCACTCGTCCCAGCGCTCATAGCGCGCAGCCAGGTACGAGATGGCAGCGGCCACGGCGCCCGGCGAGCGCCCCAAACCCATAAGATGATAGACGCCCACGTGAGCTCCTCAGCCGCGTTTAGCCGCCATGTGGAACCGCATCAACCGGACCGTCCAGCCGAGCACCTCGCACATCAGGCCCGGTTCGGTGCGGTAGGCCTCGAGCGGTCTGCAAAGTTCAAGCATCGTTTTGTAGTAGCCGAGCGTTCTCCTGCTGCGCACCAGCGCGCCGCCCCGCTCAGCCAGGACTCGCAGGAAGCGGAAAAAGCGGTCGGCGTCCTTGTGCGTGCGGAGGTAGACGAAAGCCTTGGCGACCTCGTTCGGATCGCAATCGCGATCAGCGAGACCGCGGGCGATGAAATCGGCTGTCTTCCAGTCCTTGTCCTGCATCTTCCTGTCTCCAACTTACCCAAGCGGGAAGCTGTTTAGGGGGTGTGACCGGCCGTTGCCATAACTGCTTGTTGGGGTCCAGCAGGCAGCAGCGTGTCCCACCCTGGGTGCCCGGGACTGTGCCGTAGGGCCGACGGGGCATGCTTCAGCAATTCCGGCCTCCGTGCAATCTTAGCGAATTCCTCTGCCCAATCGGCAAGCGGGGGAATCCCGCCCAGCACCACCCGCGCAATTTGGAAGTCCTGGGGCGAGAGGTGCAGCAGCAGGAAACCCCTGTGCGACCGAGACCGGTAGATCTGCCAGCATGCTCTTACCGCCGGGTCGTCAAGGCCTCGATGAAAGCTGATACTGGCTACCTCGTTCCAGTAATCGCTATGGGATAGACCCAACTCGGCGGACCGTCGAATCAATGCGTCACCCTCCTTCAACAGAACCTCCCGGCGGTCCAACTGGTCTCGCCATTCGTAGAGTTGCTCCTCCGATAGTGAAGATCGGCGACGCGCTGTACGGTCCGTGAAGTCTCGACCGATGCTTTCCACCGGGCTGAATTCCGGCAGGGACCTCAGTGCTTGGGAATACTTGCACTTGGCCTCCTGCAAGAGTTCCCAACCTTTCTGCTGCTCCTTGCGTCTGAACTGCCTGCGCGCCTCATACCAAGCGCCGAGCGCAGCCAGAGCAGCCAACAATCCATATGTCCAGTTGAGATTGAGCAGCAATTCCCCTGCGCTGCCGCCCGACAACGGGCACCCGCCAAGCAGTTCGACTTCAGGAACAGACTGCACGGTCAATAGGGCAACGAGGGGCAGGTGTGCGGGCGACCGGGCGCCCAGATACTCTGCAGGGCCTTGAGGCTTTCGGGCGCGACCAACTCTCTGGCGGCCGCCAGCCAGCGCACCCGTTTCTCTGGGCAGCCGGTGCTATCCCAGTCCAAAGCGTCGCTCGTTCCGTCTCGTGTTTGCACCGTCTTGACCTGCACCTCCATTGATCCGCAGCAAACGGGCTTGGCGCCCCCCAATTTCAGGTCCATGGGAGAATCGCCTTGCCCGAGAGCCAGCAGCAACAATCCCAGTTCGGATTCAACCAGGTTGGAGAAATGCAGACGCAGGCGGAAAACGCTCGCCGCAGCGCACACTTCCAAGGGGAGATTGCCGCTGGCTGGCTGGCCGTGAAAATAGAACTTCCTTCCCCGTACTCTTCCGTTGCGATCACGGTAAAGGCGGGCGTCGGTGCGCGGCGGGAAGAGCGAGGGAACCGAGAGGTAGCGAAATCCGCCTTTGATCAGCACCGCGTCGGCAAACCGAATCTGCCCCTCGTAACCCATGGCGCCAAACAAGCGGCACGCCGGGCAAAGCGAAGTACTCGGGCCGGTGATTTCGCAAGCCTCGAATGCGCGCGGCAGAAACCTGCGGGTGTCGCGAGACTGCACCCGTACACAGGAGTAGCTGATCGCTTCCAGCACGCTGCGAACAGCGCCCTTCAGCGACGAGCCGGGCACGACAGCGTTGCCGCCACTCCGGAAGTGCGCTTTGAACAAAGGCGGTTCCTTGCCGACTTCGATTCCGCCCGTGCCGATGTGGATCGGAGTCGAGGCAATTAACTCACCTTCGATCGAACCCTGCAGCAGGCCGGGGCGAAGCATGTGGTGGCCTGCCGGCGGCGTGCGCTTGACCCCATCCTTAGGCAGCGGCACGAAATCGTAAGGTTTCTCAACGGGCTGATGTCCATAGGTTGCCATTGTCAGTCACCTTCCTTGCCCGGCCTCAGGCGACCCCGCAAAGACGCACCAGGCGGGTTGCGCCGGAGGAGTCGACGTAGTAGAGGCACCGCAGGCGCCCGGCCGCGCAGTCGCCCGGATAAGCCGGCAACGCGGGGAGACGGCTTTCCAGGCGCAGAGCCGGTTGGCCGGCGGACGCGGTGCTCCCCCAGGCGTGAAAGCAAGCCTGGGCGCCGGGCGCGACAGCCTGCCAGCCTCCTCCGAGCTGCCTAAAGCCGTCCGGCGGAGGAATCGGCGCTTCGTCGACAAGAAGGAGCGCGTCAAACGAATCGCGCCGGTGCCGCCAGCGCAGCTCCAACCCGGCGGAGAAGACGCGGCCTTCCGGCCAATTTGTGAGGATCGTTTCCGCCTGCGCCGGGTCGAAGCGATCGAAGTGCGGCTTATCGGGCCGGCCGGCCATGCACCAGGCGCGGGTGTTCGCCGGCACCATGCCGGCCAGCAAGGCAGCCAGTTCAGCTTGCCCGACAGCAGAGCGGCGAAAAACCCGCGCCCGTTTGCCCCGCACAGTCATTTCCGCACCGCCTTCTCCGCTTCCCGGCGCCAGACTTCCACTGCCCTGCACCAGATGTTCGTAATTCCAGCCGTATCGGTAAGTACAAGGTGGGGTTCGCCCCACTCGTCGGTCGTCAGGCCAGCGCCTTCCAACTCAATCTGGTCGTCTTTGGGCAGGCCGTAGCCGCCTTCCTGCTCGAACATGCCCGCGCCGGGTAGCACATTCGGCGGCGTGCCCGGGCGGCCAGCGCCCGGCAGAGTGAGATTGCCGTTCAGGGTGCAGGCAGGGTAGCGAACCGAGAAGCTTTCGAACTGGACGTGAACGCGGCCGAGACCGCGCGATTTCCCGAACCCGATGCCGATTCGCTGGCAGGCTAGGTCGCGCAAAACGAGGGCCAACAGCCCCAACTGCGCGATCGTGAAGTTGCGGATCTCGATCGTGGAGGCGAAGGCGCCCTGGGTAGCCACCTCGTAGTTGAAGGGGCCGACGGCAACCGAACCGAACACGCGGTCGATGGCCACGCCGTTTCGCTCCTCGGTGTCCGGGGGAGCCTCAGGGTAGGCATCGCTGATGCGCAAGCGGCTGGCCAGCGAGGTGTTTCCGAACAGCCGGCAGACGAAACAGGAGCGCCGGTACAACTCCTCGGTGGGCACCCCCTTCTGGTCTTTGCCGGCGGCCTTTTTTCGATCGTGGATTTCGCTGTTCCACTGTCGGCAGCAGGATTTGTCATCATCGAGCGGGTCGCAGGCCAAGCGGTCAGCGTCCAGTTTCCCGGCCAGGGATTCGGCCTGGACGGTGCGGGCCAGGCGCTCGGCATGGGCCCGAACGACGCCCTTCAGGCTGCTACCGGGGAGATAGATGGTCGGCTTGCCGTTATGGAGAGTCCGGACGAATTCCATGTCCGGGCGCGTAGGGTCGGCGCCGGCCTGGCCCGCTTTGATGAGAATCGGCCCATCCGGTTGCATCGAGAGCGAAATACTTGCCTGGTTGTACAGCTTTTTGAACATGGCTTCACGCACCTCCCTGAAGCGCCATGGCACCCAATTTGCCTCGGAAGTCGGCAAGCCAGCCGGCAATCATCTTATCGCTGACCGGGACGAACCCATCCCCGGCCAGAAACGAGCAGATGGCGTCGGCGCGGTCGGCACCCAGTTTGCCCCTGAGCGAGAAGAGCCGAGTCTGCTCACGTCTGAGGCGCATCCACCCCAGGCCGCGGCTCCGGCCGCCGCCAACCGGGGCCGTCGCGTCCTCAAACATCTTCAGGCCGGCAAACAGCATGCCGTATTGCCAAGGCTGAGCGTTGTCGAGGAGCAGGCGCAGGCGGAAGCGGGCGCCCGGCGGCACCACTTCGTAGTCGTAGAGCTTGCCGTCTTCTGCTGTTTCGGTGTCGCGGTCAATAGCGACGCCGTTGCGCACCTGGAACTGTCCGGCCCACAGTTCTTCATCGACCGGCAGGTCGCTCAACACCAGCGGGGAGGCCAGCCAAGGGGAGCCAAACGTGCAACAGACCGGGCAGGTCTTGGCGACCAAGCGATCGGTCAGCGCTTGGTCGCGCCCGCTCGCCTCCAGCTTGCGGACCTCTTCCTTCAGACGTTTCGCCTCCTCGTTAGTCACACACCACTCATCTTCGGCCGTAGGGTTGCAGGCGAAGCGACGGGAATCGCGTCCGTCGGCCACGGCACGCAGCATGCTCTCCAGCCGTGACCGAAGGACGCCTTTGAAGCTGGACCCTGGGATATAGGGCAGGCCGCGCGCGTCGCGAACCACGGGCAGGTCGGTGCCCAGCAATTCGGTGGAGCGGCCGGCGCCGAGATGCATGGCCGTCTCGGCGGTGAGCCAGCCGGTGATTTCCAGGCGACTTTCGAAGCTCTCAAACATGCGCGGCCTCCTGTCTCACGAACCGCTCGACGTCGTCCCAACCTTCCTTGGTCCTCGAGGCATAGTAGAACCAGCGGTTCAGGTAACCGAGGAAGAGCCGAGCCAGTCGCAGGCGGGCGAGAGCTGTCAGCTTAGTTGTATCGATGGCAGGTATCTCGGCACGTACTTCCTGGGCCACTTCCGCGCTCAGCTTCTGCACGGTGCCGGTACGGTCCTCGATTTCCTTGACGATGCGCTCGCCGAAGCCGTTGTGGAGCCAAGCTCGGTCCTGCGCGCTGCGGCCCATCTGGTAGCGGACGAAGTTGCTGACGGCGAGGAGACTCTCGGTACTGGCCGCAACGTCAAGCAAGTTGCGCACTTGGTTCTCACGCATCAGACGATCCTCCCGCAGCAATGCCACGACGCTCGCCGCCGCTCGCACGACACCGTCCACTCTCTGATCGATCGCGCGGCTTAGCGCCAAATCCAGGCGCAACTGCCCCATTGCGTCCTGCTCTTTCATTTCAGGTCCTCCTTGGAGGCAAAAACGTGGAACTCGTCCGAAACCCGGACGCGGCCGAAGCCTTCGCTTGTTCGCTCGCCGATACCCCAGTATTCGAGGTCGAGCAACCGCGCCTTCCATTTTTCGAAGTTTCTGGTCCAGTAGATAAAGACCGACCCCCGTGGAATAACCACCTGCACGTCCTTCGGCAGCCTCCACGCCAGATTCCAGCCGCCGCGGTAGTCACAGCCGCTGTAGCAACGCACCAGGCTCAGGGTGGAGTCATCGACCGCGGACAGCTCTTTCAGCATTTCGCCGGTGAGAGTGATGGCCGGCAGCCATCCGTGCTCCTTCAGCACCGCGTCGCTCTGCAGGTCGAGCGTGAAGTACGTGCCGGTATCGGGGTCGTGCTCCGGCGACTTGCAGCCCGGCAGTTGACGAACGGCCTGCCAGAAGTTGCGGATCTCCTCGTTAAGAGCCTGGGTCCGTTCCTGAAGGGCGGCCAGCTCGCTGTCCCGGTCGGCCAATTCACGGGTCACGCTTATCTTCACCTGGCCCAACCCCCGCGAGTTGCCACTGCCGACGGACCGCAGTTCCCTTAACTCGGTTTCCAGCAGGTCCCCGTGCGCGGCCGCGATCACCGTCCCATTGAACCTGGTCTCGTCGTAGTTGCCATCCGCATCCAAGCGGCCCTCCGCAATTACAATCGGCGAATAGAGCAACTCGTCTTCAGCGGTGGCGCGGCGGCGGTTGATGGCCACGCGCGTCAGCAACTGTTGGGTTAGTTTGGCGGAAAGGAATGCCTGGCCGTCCCGCCGGTAGAAGCGGCTCTCCACTGCTTGCATGCGGTCGCCACACTGGCAGCGGGGAAGCAGAAGCGGCCCGGCCGGGCCCAATGCCTCAAAACAAAGGCGTTCGACCAGCGTATCTTTCACGCCGTGGCGTCCGTCGCCTTGAAACCCGTTGTGGCACTTGCAGGAGACCGCGGTGGCGGGCAGCACCCCGACACCGGGACAGGCATCGGAAAAAACCGCGGGGCCACGCGCCCCACCCACGAAAATCTCCTGGAAGGCGGCCGGCGACACGTCCGCGCGGTCGAGCAGGCGCATGGCCACAGCGGCGCGAAGCGCGGCGCCGGGCACGTACCCGGGCGTTTCGCGGAACTGGCCGCCCGGGCGGCGCTCGCCGAAACAGAGAGGCGACTTGGCAGCCAACTCGACGTGCAGTCGCTCGATTCTCAGACCATCCACTGTTGCATGACCTCCTGCCAGTCGGCCGGTGCCAGCGGCGTGCCTTCCCAGGTGGCGGTGGCCTCCACGCTCGCCCAGCCCAGCCCGCGCGATTTCATGCCGCCCCAGGCGGGAAGCAGCTTCAGGCCGGCGAGCAGCAACCTCACTTGGGCGACGCTATCGAGTTTCCCGGAAATGGCCGAACCGTTGGAGAAAGGCAGGCCGGGCAGCCAGGGCGCCGTCTCCACCAGGAAGAGCCGCTGGTCGGCGACCGTCCCCCGTCTCCGGTTCATGCCGGTCATCGCTCGCAACGACGCAGCCGGATTGTGAAGAACGGCAGCATTCGCGTCTGGCTGGCATACCAGATCGCTGAAAACCAAGGCGCTTCTCCGAGCCGGACTGCCGAAAATGCGGCAGATCGGGCATAGAGCAGGGCTGCCGGGCGGGTTCGGGCACATCGTCTCGGCGCGTGGCGAGCCGCACACCGCAGACGGGGAAACCGATGCGATCAACTGCTCACAGGCATGGCGAAGTTTCCCTTTGAGATGAGAGCCGGGGATGATGAACTGACCGGCGGCGTTGCGGAGCACCACACGATCGGCCAGGGTCGCAACGGCGCCCGCGCCAGCCACGCTCGGCGGTGTCTGAAAAGTCAGCGTGATCGATACAGCAACCGCGCCTGCCATTTCATTGCTCCTTCTCCGGCACGAAGTCGTAAATTTCAACCAGATCGCCGAGCACGGTTTCCCATTCCGGCCCGGTCGGGTCGTCGCGGCGCAGCCAAAGGCCCAATTGCGTTTGACTGCCGGGTGAATGTCCCACCCAAACCTCATCGAGCGCCCCGCGCAGTAGATCGCGGTGTTGCGAACGCGCCTGTAAATATAGGTAGTCCACGCTGGACGCCAGCCGCCCGGCGCGTGCCTGCTCCCGCAGGCGGATCAACTGCGATTTCGGGAAGCCGCCGGTTTTCAATTGGCGCACGCCATCGAGCAGTGCGTTCAGCTCGGCCAGCGTGTAGGGCTTTGCGGTTAGGCTGCGGCCGTCGCACTGTAGCGCGTCCTTGCGGAAATCCTGGATGTTGGTGGCGATCATGCCCGTGGCCTTCAGCGATTGAAAATCGACCGTCGCGCCGTAGAAGTGCTGGTCCCGCAATTGGCTCGCTTTCGTTTTGGCCGATTTCAGCAATTCGCCGGCCAGCCGGTTCAACAGGAAGACGGGGGTGTGGTCGTCCGCGATCAAGACGCCGGCAGAAAACGCCAATTCAGATTGCCGGGTGGCGGAGCCATTGGTGCGCCGGATTCGCTGAACCGATTCCCAGTTGTAGCTCTCCTCGACTTGAGCGAATCCTTCCTCGACCGCAGACGCCAGCGCGACGGCAATCGGCAGGGCTTTGTGAGCGGGAACCAGCAGGAAAACATCGTCGCCGCCGATGCTGAGGATCTCGAAGGGATGCCTGCCTTCGACGGGATTCAGGTGACGAGCCAGAGCCGAAAACACCGCGCCTTTCGCAAGTTGGTACGTGCGTTGAGCCAATTTCTGGTATTCGTTTGGCGTCCGGCGGCTCTGCAGCAACCCTCCCATGTTGTTGGCATCCGCGTAAATCGCTGCGACGAAGCCTTTCGGTTCTGCGGCCTCGGCAATATCTTCCAGGTCTTCCGCGGGCCTTACGGCGCGGCCGGCGCCCTGGTAGTAAACCTCGGCATCGCCAGGATTGTCTTTCAGCCATTCTTCGAACAAGGTCGACCAAGCACGCGCCGCTTGCGGCTCCCAGGGAAACTCGGCTTTGTTGAACCATTGAATCTGGCCTTCTTCCTCCTTCTTCGCCATTTGGCCGAAGGCACGCTTGCGGGCGCATGGCTCGCAAAACCACTCGCCCTCGGGCTCGCCTTCAAACCGGCGCTCAACCACGGCGTTGCGGCGCTCGCAACTTCTGCACCGGCGTGCGTATGGGTTTGTCTCGATGTGGGCAACCGGTTTGGGCGAACGGTCGCGGACGATGTTGCCCTCCCTGCGACGGAGTTTCTCCAGTGCCAGTGCGGTCGCTAGTTCCCCGAAATTCTTCCGTTCCCAGACATGCGCCTCTGTCGCGCCTCCGTAGTATTGGTCCATCATCCGCCGCAAGTATTGGTCGGTAACTTGCTGTAGATGGTCAAATGAACATTCGCTCGGGCGAACGCCGAACCGCAGTTCCGCCAGCGAGCACGGTCGCCAGACGGCTACGCTGTTGGCTACCAAAGTCTCGCTGGTATAAAGCCGCTCGATTTCGTCGGCGAGGGTCGCGGCCAGCTTAGTCGGCGCAAAAGCAAGGATTTCGCCGCCATTAGCGTAGATCACGCAATCCGGGCAGGCAGGCGGGCGTTGGCCGTTGTGCCGCTCGCTGAAAGCTGTTCGAACAGCCTCCGCGCGCTTCTGCTTCTCCTGATCCTCGAACGACTGGCCGAACAGTGCCGGCAGATCTACCAAGTTGATTCGGTCCAGCAACCCGCTGGCACCGCGGATCTCGGGGAGCTTGGCGGATTCGAAGACGTACTGCTTGATCTTGGTGGCCCCGCCCATCAGCAGTGCGACGTGCGGGTTGCCGAGCTCGGAGGCCCGGTGCTCAAGCTCGGCCAATTGAACGTCACCGGCTTGCGGGTCCACGGCGCGCGCGGCCGCCTCCAGCAGTTGCTGGTCGTCCGCCGGCAACGGCGAACCATTCCGCACACGGCGGAGGGAATCGTCTGCGGCCTGCGGTCCCCTCGCGTCGTAAATTATGCAATAGGCAATAGCCGCGGCGAAAGGATGCTTGCTTGCCTCTGTCACTGCCGGACTCCTGATGCGCCTTTGTTGCCTGTACTCTTGCCCAAAAGGTTGTCGCGACTGTGCGAACTGTACGGAGTACCACCGGGGAATGAGTCGAGCCTTGGGAAAACAGGCTGTTTATACCATAACGGGAGACAAGGTACAACGCAAACTCGCGGCTTGTCAACTCTCACCCCCGGTTCCGCGGCGACTCAAAAAGCCCCGGGGGCCGGCGGGACGCCGGCGCTCCATAAAAAAAGCTTGACAAACCTATGTCTATATGAAATCATAAGGGCCGGAGTTGATAGCGAGTTGGCGGGGGCGGTGCGGAGTGCGGAATGCAGAGTGCGGAAGGCGGAAGGCAGAAAGCAGAAGGCGGAGTGCGGGCGCGACATGCAGGGCCGGCCGGCGGGACGCCAGCGGTACAAGAAATCGGGACCAGAGAGTCGGTTCTAGGGCATCCCGTCGCGAAGCGACGGGATGAAAACGACTTCAGCCGTCGCTTCGCGACTTGTTGACCTATCTGCCCCCAAACGGTCGCCCTGCATGGGTGTAAGGTTGGCACCCCGCTGGGTGATGTGGCAAGGAATCCCTGGGCTCAAAGAACCAGTTTCACGAAATCGCCGTAGGCCGCGACACGTTCATCGACCGTCAGCAGCGTCAGGTGCTCGACACGCGACTGTGCCACGAGCATCCGGTCGAAAGGGTCGCGGTGATGCCAGGGCAGCCCTCATCCCGCTGGGCGCGACGCAGAAACGATGGAAACGGGAGATACCCCAGCGCGCGTCTCGCGCGCCTGATGTAGCGCCGGCGTCTCGCCGGTAGCCGGTTGGTGATCGGAGGACAATTACCGGCGGGACGCCGGCGCTACATCGTAGCGGCGGGACGCCGCGGCCATTTTCAAAGCAAGAGCGCGACCTCACGGGTTTGGGCGCCCGTCAATGAGAAGTCTCAACGGCGTGGCTCCCTCATCCCGAAGCTCTCGGCCATGTCATCCGGAAGCTCATCGAAATCCGGAGCGATCCAGAGCTGTCCGGCCATCGAACCGGGCCTGCGAGGAGCGGACGGGCCGCGATA
>Ga0315294_10002351_pt1 | contig 20708 bp, 18 predicted proteins | sample YL17G13_40_MG_FD_203626 | JGI IMG/M metagenome (GOLD analysis project Ga0315294, IMG submission 203626) | Sediment microbial communities from Yellowstone Lake, YNP, Wyoming, USA - YL17G13_40 | ecosystem: Environmental > Aquatic > Freshwater > Lake > Sediment | place: USA: Wyoming | collected...
GCGCGCGGTCGCCTGACCGCGCGAAGTCCTCGCGACTTCGGCGAAGTCGCGCCCAGTTGCGCCGGCCGGGCATCACCGCGCTTCTTCGCCCCCGGCACAACCCGGCACTATCTTGGCCGCCACAGGACGGTGAGAGGCGCCACCTGCGCGCTGGAGGTTCGAGGTGCGGCCGAGCATGGTTTCGTTGGCGAGAATGGCGTAGCCGATGGCATCCTTCGCCTCCCCGTAGATGCCGAAATCCTCGTGCAGGTAAATAGGCAAAGTGGGCAGCCGCGACTTGAGCATCCGGCGCAGGGTCGCGTTGTAGCTGCCGCCGCCGCCGAGAATCACCTCGTCGATGTCCTGCTCGGGGGCGAGCAACTCGCGATAGCTGCAGGCGATGGATTCGGCGGTGAAGGCGGTTGCCGTCGCCAATAAGTCCTCGACGGTGATGTCGCAGCGCTGGGCCATGTCGAGCACGCCGGTGATAAACTCCGATCCGAATTCCATGGCGCCGACGCTCTTGGGCGGGCTGCGGCGGATGAATGCGTGCGACATCATGAAGTCAAGCAGCTCGGGGCTCACCTGGCCAAGGCTTGCGAGGCGGCCGTCGTGGTCGCCGAGGAGCTTGCCTTCGCTCACGATCTCGGTAATCGCGTCCACCAGTGCGTGGCCGGGGCCGGTGTCAAAGGCGACCACGCGCTCCGGATCATCCCCCGCGGGCACCAGCGTCACGCTCGCCGTGCGTCCGATGTTCTGCACCGCCCGCGTCTTGGCGTGATGATGGAAAAGCACGAAGTCGACGAACGGCATCAGCGGCGTCCCGCTTCCCCCGGCGGCGATGTCCGCAGCGCCGAAATCCCCGACGGTCGTTGTGCCGGTTTCCTCAGCCACCACCGCCAGCTCGCCTATCTGCAGAATCGAGGCCGGCCACGCGAGCCCCGACTCGCCTCGGCCGCCGCTCAGCGTGAGACCACTGCATCCGATCAGATCGACATCCTCCAGGGCGCCACCGCCGCTGCGCGTGACCTGCATTGCGGCGTCGGCCAGAAGGCGCCCGAGCGTGAAATTGAGCCGACAGATGTCGATGCCCGGGCTCTCCGCGCCATGCGCCCGCATCAACGCTTCCCGCACCTCGGTGGTGTAGCCCACGCGGCGGAAGCGCAGCAGGCTTATCTGCGTGCCGGCCCCGTCTCCCGTGATGTCCACCAGCGCGGCATCGATGCCCGCCAGAGAAGCGGACATGCCGATTAGCCGCCGGGGGGATTTCTGGGCGTAGCCGCTAAACACTTCCATGACCCCGAGACCGCGCGCGGCTGCGCGCCGTCTCCCAGGTTATTCCCACTCGCAGCGGCCGTCATACGCCGCCAAGTCGATCACGCGGGTGCCCGGGTAGTAGTATTCGAGGATCTCGGGGGCGCTTGCCCCGGCCCGCGCGCGCCCATCCGCCCCCCACTGGCACAGGCCGAGGCCGTGACCCCAGCCCGCGCCCTCGAACACGAGCCGCGCCAGGCTGCCGTCGTGGTCGCGCTCCGTGCGCAGGCAGAAGAGCGTGCTCGGCAAACCGTCCGGCCCCGCCTTGCCGTCGCCGAAGAGCCACCGTATGGCATCGCGCCGAATCTCGAACTGCCCGGAGTCGGTCACGATGCGCAGCGCCTGCACGCGTCCGCCGGCGGATCGCCCCTCAGTCGCCATGTCCATCAAGCGCCCCGGAGCATTGCCCGATCCGATCAATAGCGGCAGGTTCGCCTCCAGCAGCCGCTGCGTCTCGCCCACCGTGTATGAGCGGGTCCATCGGTAGCGCGGCCCGGGTGCGCAGTAGGCGAAACCCTTGCCGCGCACGAACTCCGCGGCTTGATCGTCATCCTCGATCCAACCCATCGGATCGCCGCGGCCGGGCATGTCGGGCCGCGCGCGCAAGTATGGAGCCAGATAGCCTCGCCACACGCGATACGCGTCGTCCACGAATCCCCCGCAGGTCGTGTGATACACCGTCTCCGCCAGGTATCCTCGATAGGCGAGCACCTGCCCCGCGGTCCCGCGCACCGCCTCCAGCGCCCGGCGATCGCTCACCGCGCCGCGGTATTGCTGGCAGTGCATGCCGTCGCACAAGTCGAACCCCTGCCTTGCGTGCTTGCCCAGGGTGAACAGCGCGTAAGACCGCGCGATGATGGCCTGCGCCTTGAGCGCCTCCGGGTGGAAGCTCAGCGGCACTTCTTGCGCCAGCACGCCTTCCAGGTAGTGTTCAAGCGGCAGCGCATTGACCGCCGACAGTGTGCCGTTGGAGTCATACACGACCTCGATATCGCCGCGATAAGTGCCCTCGCGGGAGCGCACCCCCCACGAGAAAACCCGCGTCGTGCCCGGCGTCGTCACGGTCACCCGACGGCACGCAATCTGGGCGCCACCGGCTTCCACCACGATGCGGTCAGCCTGCGGCCTGCCCTGAGCGCAGTCGAAGGGGCGCGCCAACAGGGCCTGTCCCTTGGCCAGCGTCAGTGACTTCGTCCCGTCATCGCATTCCAGCGCGGCTGCGGCGCGCGCGCCGGGCACGACTTTCACCGCCTGGGCATACTGAGCGATGCCGACACGCACGGGGAGCGCCTGCTGAACGTACGGCAAGCGCGCCGCGAGCGGGATCGCCCTGGGCGGCGTGCCCGTGTGACCGAGGGAGCCCGCGATGAGTAGTGCCACCAGCCATTCGTTGGATGCCATGAACCCGCCCTCAGGTATCGCGCGCGGCGCCGGTGAGAATCCGAGACAACTCGACCACCGACGCGACGATCAGGTCGGCGCCGGCCGCGGTCAGGCTCTCGCGGGTACCGGCCCCGGTGAGCACGCCCGCGGTCGCCATGCCTGCTGCCTTACCCGCCTGCATGTCCATCGGGTGGTCACCGGCCATCACGGCATGTGCCGGCTCGCACCCCACAGCCGCCAGCGCAGCCAGCAGGTGCGCCGGGTCGGGCTTGACCCTGGGCACGGCCTCACGCGGGAGAAACGCGCCGTAGGTGAGACGGCGAGCGCCGGCTATGGCATCGAGCACCGCACCGGAGTTGCGCGTGACGATCGCAACGCGAACACCCGCGTCGTGCAGCGCCTGCAGCGCCTGTTCCGCGCCAGGCAGCAGCCGCCCCTCGCGCGCCGCCCGCACCTCCAGATCGAGGATAACGTCCTGCGCCTTCGCCCTGAACGCGCGGGCGCGCTCAATTCCTCCCCCGATAATCTCGGCGGCCCGCTCCACGGCCTCCAGCACGTAGAGGCCATCGAGGTCACGCGCGCTTACGCCGTATTCACCGGCCAGGACGCGCACGCGCTCGCGCATCGCGCCGAAATCGTAATCGGCTTCGGCCAGGGTGCCGTCGAAGTCGACAACCAGCGCGTCGAGTATAGCCGGCAATCGCGCCATGTGGGACTTTGCCACCCCGGTGACACCGCCGGCAGCGTGCGGATCCGCCTACTGCGGCAACAGCTCCACGGTGGCGATCTCGAATGGCCGCAGGGACAGGCTGAGGCTGCCCTGTGCGCCCGAGCGAACGCGGGACTTGCCCTCCAGCGGCGCCTCGTCGAGGTTGACCGGGCGCCAGCCCGCCATCGGCGGCCCCCAGGTCAGCCTGCCCTTGACCGGATCGCTGGTCGTGTTGTACACGCGGACGATGAGGCTATCCGCGCGCTCCGATTTCTTGACGGCGCTGAGGGCGATGTCGGGGTTGTCGATGGACAGGAAGCTGAACTCCTTGGGCTTGTCACCGTCGTGCTGGCCGGCGACTACCGCGCGCGGCGCGGCATTGTGGCTGTGCGCCTGCAGCCACACCTTGGCGCTCATCCAGGTGCCGTCATGCGGCAGCGCAGCATAACGAAACTCGTGAATGCCCTGGCACTGGGCGTCTGGTGTGGGCAGTTGCGGACCCGCGTTATAGGGCCGGGTCGGATAATCGCCGCGCGAAAGCCAGCCGACGCAGCGCAGCAAGGTCAGGCAGATGGTGGCCCCGTCGGCGTCGCGGCGCACTTCGTACTCCGGCAGGCCCTGGTTGATGACAGTCAGCCCGCGCTCCGCGTCGTGCGCGTCCACAAAGCTCTGCTGGGCCTGGCTTCCCACCGGCTGCTGCGACCAGCCGGGCATGTGCTTCACCTCGAGCGGGCGATCGACGATGCAGAACTGCTGCTCGGCGTCGGAATGCGCCGCCTCCAGCCCGGTTGGGAACACCGCGCGCAGGCGATGATCCCGAGCGCGGTTGTCAACCACGGTGCGAAAATCCACGCGCGGCGACCCGGCGCACAGCGTGACGCAGGTGGTAATCGGGCAGCGCACGCGCTCGGCGCTGCGGCGCACGCGGTTATCGGCGATGCACGCCGGCAGCGCGAAGTCAATCTCCACGCGGAAAGTCGCGCACAGCGGCCCCTGCTCGACCAGGGATACGCGCGCCGCAGCTCCGGCGGTGGTGAAGGTCTCGCTGTTGGTGGAGTGGGAGTAGTCGTATTCGTCGCCGACGTCCTCTGTGCTCTCGAACAGGTTGACGCCGCAGTACACCGCGCCCGTGTTCTTATCGAGTATATCGACGGTGCCGTTTGCGCTCACGGTGACCGCGACATGGCCGTTCTCCATGGCGGCGCCGCCGATGCAGAGATCGGTTTCCACCGGGGCGGGCACCCCAGGCTCAGCGTAATACGTGCGATAGCCCAACGCGGGCAGCCCCTGCGCCGGAAAGCACAACTCCAGCTCGCGCACCTTCATGCCGCCGGGGAAGCCACTGCGGTAGTCCATAACCCGATCGCCGCAGATCTGGCACGGCGCCTCGGCGCCGGCGGCATCGCGCACCACGAAGCCGTCGAGCACGCGGCCGGGCGCAACCGCCAGCTCCATCCGCGCGCGCACCACGCCCGACCATTCCCATGCCAGTGGGTTGAACACCACCAGCGCCCGTGCGTCGTCGCCTTGCGAGGAGCTGCGCGTGTCGATCTGTCGGACGATGGAATCCAGCGCTTCGCCGGTCAGCTCGTCGCCGATCTGCTGCGCCTGCTCGAAGCGCGGCATCATCTCGCGGTGCACCTGATCGATGCTGCAGCCGCAGATCGAATCGTGCGGGTGGTTTTGCAGGCACAGCTTCCACGCCGCCCACAGGAAGGGAGCCTCGTAAGGCCTGCCCCACAGCCAAGCAAGCGCGCAGGTCGGCTCGGCCCAACGCTCGAGCAGGGTCTGCGTGCGCTCGTTCGCCTGCTTGAGGTACATGCGCGCAGAGAACACGCCCGACAGCAGGGGATGGTACTTGCCCTCGTGCAGCTCCCCGCACACGGTGCCCAGTTCGGGCTCCTCGGCGAGCACGCCCCGCACGAAGTCTTCGTACGTGCCGTGCACGAACTCGGCCTCTTCGACGCTGGTATTGACGTGGGCGATGATATCGGGCAGCTCCGGCTGCGGCTCGACGTGGTCGCAGCCGTTGTTGGCAAGAATGTAGCGGGTCGCGGCCTTGGCGCCGTGAAGCTCGACCTCGCGCCGGGCGCGCGCTACAGCCAGGTCGAGGTTAAGCCGGTGCCCCCCACCCGAGGCTCGCTCGTAACCCCAACGCGAGAAGTTGCAGTAGCCGGTGAGCAGGTGCACGGCCAGCACCCGCGTGCCGTCCGGGGCCTGCCACCAGAACTCGTTGTGCAGCTCCTCGGCCTTCTCCCCCATGCCGCGCATGAAGAGCGCGGAGTCGAGCCCGAAGCCGGAGAGAATCTGCGGCAACTGCGCGACGTGGCCGAATGGGTCGGGAATGTAACCCGCTCGCATTACGCGTCCGAAATCCGACGCAATCTTGTGACCCGCCATCAGGTTGCGGATGAGGGCCTCGCCGCTGACCAGGAATTCGTCGGGCAAGACGTACCACGGCCCGAGCAGCAGGCGCCCGCGCTTGACATGGTCGGCTATGCGCTCGCGATTCTCGGGGCGCATGGCGAGGTAATCCTCGATGACCACGGTCTGGCCGTCAAAGGTGAAGCTGTGGTAGCGTGGGTCTTGGTCGAGAATGCCCAGAAGCTTATCGGTCAGGCGCACCAGCCGGATGCGGAACTGTTGAAAGGTGGAGTACCACTCCCGATCCCAGTGGGTCTCGGGGACGACGATAACCTGGTACTTGCGTGCCATGTGCGCTCCTCGTGGTGTGCGGGGGCAGGGGTGCGATCTCGGGCGCGCGCCGCGGCTAACGCGACTGCCTTAGGTTCCGGACGCCGGCGCAGGAGAGGAGCCTGGCGGCGGTGTCGGTCCCGGGCGCGCGGGCGGCAGACCGCCGGGAGCCGGCCCGGCGCCCGGAATGGACAGCCCGGCCGCAGTCAACTGATCCTTGACGGCGGGCGGCAGCCCTTCGACTGCTGCCGCGATGATGCGCCGGCGCGTCTCGGCCTGATCCACCCGCCAGCTAATTCCTTGTCTCACGACCACCACGCTGATGCGCACAGGGTGCTGGTGCAAGTACTTCATGGCCATATCGCTCAGCCCCGCTCGCTCCAGGCCGACGACCAAGGGATCCACCGTCAGGTGGATGGCCACCGGGACTTCGGCCTGACCGTCCGCCACCGTGACGCCCTCGCCATCGACCTCGTAGGACGAGATCAGGAGCAGAGTCGGCAGTAGGGGCTGGCCTGCGCTGTCGCCGGTGGCAAGGCGGTCGCGCTTCTCCTGATTGCCGTTGCGCACTGCGTCCAGATAGTTCTCGGCCACCTGGGCGGGGCGACTGGCGAGCAAGAAGAAGTAGGCGCCGCCGGCGGCTATGAGCACGAGCGCCACCACCGCCACCGCGGTCCAGGGGACCGCCACGGACAGCCTGCGACCGGACGGCGCTGCCTGCAGCGCTCCCCCCTCCGGCCCCTCAAGGGGAGCCCAGCAGTTCCAGCATGACGCCTTTTCGGGCTTGTTCTCGACGCCGCATCTCGGGCATGTCTTCATTCGAGCTTACTCCCCAGCCGAGCCGCTGCAGCCCTCACCGTCCGGGCCTTGCGCCCCGGTCCGTTCCGGCTCGAGCAAGTACGCCATTCGCCCATCACCAGCCATTTCCCTGCCCAGGCACGCTCCAACCGACCTTCCACGCGCGGCCCAGGCCGCCCTCTGCCGCAGGCGGTAGGGGCACGGCATGCCGTGCCCCTACCGCGTCGCGCCATCCCACGCGCGGAAGACTAGGGCCGCGTTGTGGCCGCCGAAGCCGAAGGAGTTAGATATCGCCACCCGCACGTTCGCCTGGCGCGCCTCGTTCGGCACGTAGTCGAGGTCGCACTCCGGGTCCGGATACTCGTAGTTGATGGTCGGGGGGATGATGCCGCGGGCAATGGCCAGGGCGCAGACGATAGCTTCGATTCCGCCCGCGGCGCCGAGCAGATGCCCGGTCATTGACTTGGTGGAACTGACGGCGACTTTGTGGGCCGCGTCGCCCAGGCAGGCTTTGATGGCCTCGGTTTCGACCTTGTCGTTGAGCGGGGTGGAAGTGCCGTGAGCGTTGACATAGTCCACTTCGCCCGGCTGGATGCCGGCCTTGGCCAAGGCTTCGCGCATGGCGCGCGCGCCGCCATCGCCCCCAGGCACCGGCGCCGTGATGTGGTACGCATCCGCGGTCTGGCCGTATCCAGCGACCTCGCAGTAGATGCGCGCGCCGCGCTCGCGAGCGACCTCCTCGGCCTCCAACACGACCACGCCCGCCCCCTCGGACATGACGAAACCATCGCGCTCCTTGTCGAAAGGACGGCTGGCGCGCTGGGGGTCCTCGTTGCGCGTGGACAGGGCCTTCATGGCGCAGAAGCCCGCCAGGCCGAGGGGGGATATCGCGGCTTCCGCGCCGCCTGCAATCATTACCTCCGCGTCGTCGCGGCGGATGGTCTCCCACGCCTCGCCGATGGCGTGAGTGCCGCTGGCGCAGGCGCTGACCAGCGCGTAGTTGGGGCCCTTGGCGCCGAACATGATGCTCACCTGTCCGCAGGCGCGGTCTGCGATGAGCATGGGAATGAAGAACGGGCTGACGCGGCTGGGGCCCTTTTCGCGCAGCGCATCGTGCTGCTGCTCCCAGGTCCAGGTGCCGCCGATGCCGGTGCCGATGAGGACGCCGACGCGCTCAGGGCGCGCGGCGATGTCCAGACGCGCGTCTGCGATCGCCATGCGCGAGGCGGCCACCGCGAACTGCGTGAACCGGTCCATGCGCTTAGCGTCCTTGAGCTCCATGAACTGGGGCGGGGCGAAGTCGCGCACTTCGCCCCCGAACCGGGTTGTGTAAGCCGATGCGTCAAAGGCCTCGATGGGCGCGATACCGGACCTGCCGGCGACCAGCCCTTCCCAGGTGGGCTCGACACCAACAGCCAGCGGTGTGACCGCGCCCAGGCCTGTTATTACCACCCGTCCCTGCATGCTTGAGCCGCCTGATCGGCGCTCTCCCGCGAGCGCACGGTCGCGGCGTCAGGCCGCGCCGGCTTCCGCCCGCTTGCGCCGCGTGATGTAATCCACGGCGTCCTGGACGCTCTTGATCTGCTCGGCATCCTCGTCGGGGATGTTCTCGATGTCGAACTTCTCCTCGAATGCCATGATCAGCTCGACCAGGGCCAGGGAGTCGGCTCCGAGATCGTCTTGGAATGTTGCTTCGGGCGTGACCTCGTTCTCATCAACGTTCAATTCCTCGGCCACCAGCTTCCTTACCTTGGCGAAGATCTCTTCCTCCACCGATTATCACCTCCTCCGGTGCCGTTGCCAACGACGCATCGCGACGCGCCGCCGAAATTCACTTTCAACGCGGGCTCCCACCTCGCGGGCGCCCCGACTTTACGCCATAACCAGCCCGCCGTCAACGCACAGCACTTGCCCCGTCACATACGCGGCGGCCGGCGATGCCAGAAAAACGGTGACCGCTGCCACCTCCTCGGGCGTGCCCAGCCGTGACATGGGTATCTGCGACAGCCAGCGCTCGCGCACCTGCTGCGGCAGGCGCGCGGTCATCGGGCTCTCGATGAAGCCCGGCGCGATAGCGTTGACCCGGACGCCGCGCGGCCCCAGCTCTCGCGCGCACGTCTTGGTCAACCCGATGAGCCCCGCCTTCGAGGCGGCGTAGTTGGCCTGGCCGGCGTTGCCTGCGACGCCCACGACCGAGCTGACGTTAACTATCGCTCCACCATGCTTCATCATATGGCGGGCCGCCGCCCGGGTGCAAAGGAACGCGCCCGTCAGGTTGATGTCGATCACGCGGCGCCACTCGTCGTCGGTCATGCGCACCAGCAGCGCGTCGCTGGTGATGCCGGCATTGTTGATCAGGATATCGAGTCCCTGCGCCTCCGCCAGCACTCTCTCCACCATGGCCTGCACTTGCGCGGCGTCGGTGATGTCCGCAGCCACGACCAGCGCTTTTCCACCGAGGGCGGCGATTTCCTCCGCCACCTGCTGCGCCTCCCCCGCGCCGTCGGGGATGTCGTTGATCGCGACCTGCGCGCCCGCGCGCGCCAGCGCCAACGCCATCGCCTTGCCCAGCCCGCGCCGAGCGCCGGTCACCAAGGCGATCTTGCCGGAAACGTCGACGGTCAGAGGTTCAGCCATGACTCACCCCCGCAATCCTGCGCAGCGACTCGGCGTCCCCGGCAGCCATCGTCTCTGCCGACGGCTCTATCCTGCGCAGCAGCCCCGCGAGCACGTTGCCGGGCCCGACTTCATAGAACCTGCCGATGCCTGCCTCGAGCATCCGGCGGACACAACTCTCCCACAGCACCGCGCTTGTCATCTGGGCCGCCGCCGCCGCCCTCACCTCGTCAGCGCTGCGCACCCAATCCCCCGTCGCGTTGGCCACAACGGGCACGGCGGGATCAAGGGCGCTGACTTCGCCAAGGGATTGCGCGAACCTTTCCGCGGCCCGCGCCATGAGTGGAGAGTGAAATCCTCCCGCCACCGCCAGCAAGCGCGCCTTGCCCCCTCGTTCCGTCGCCAGCCGCGCCGCCTGCTCCACCGCCGCCCTGTCGCCCGACACCACCACTTGCCCCGGAGCGTTGAAGTTGGCCGGCGCCACCAGCCCCATCCCGGCGGCGTCGCGGCACAGCTCCTCCACCTCCGGGAGCGCCAGACCCATGATCGCCGCCATCGCGCCCGGGTGGCAGCGCGCCGCTTGTTCCACGAGCCGCGCCCGCCGCGCCACTAGGTGTGCAACATCGGCTTCGGCGAAGGCGCCGCTCGCCGCCCATGCCGCGAACTCGCCCAGGCTGTGGCCGGCCACCGCCGCGGGCCGCACGCCCGCCCGGCGCAGCACCGCGCTGCACGCCAGCTCCACCGCCAGCAGCGCAGGCTGCGCCGCCGCAGTGGATGCCAGAGCCCGCCCCGATTCCTCGAAGCAGATGGCGGCGACGTCGGATCCCGTCGCGCGCGATACCGCGTCGAAGGCGGCGCGCCCCTCCTCCCACGTCTCGTAAACGTCGCGCCCCATGCCGGGGCGCTGCGAGCCCTGGCCGGGAAAGAGAAAGGCGACGCCGCCCCTCGTGGTTGTGCCGTTCTCTGTCACCAGCGGATTGCCGCGGCGGCATAGGTAAGCCCGGCGCCGAAACCGACCAGCAGAACGAGTTGCCCCTCACACAGCCTGCCGGACTCTACGCTCTCCGCCAGCGCGATAGGAATGGAGGCGGCCGACGTGTTGCCGTAGCGATCGACGTTGGAAACCCACTTGTCCTCCGGAACCCCCATGCGTTTGGCGCACGCCTCGATGATACGGATATTGGCCTGATGTGGGATTATGAGGTCCACGTCGGCTAGTGTCAAGCCCGCCTTGTCCAGGCATTCAATGGCGACTTCCTCGACCACGCGAACCGCGAAGCGAAAGATCTCCTGGCCGTCCATGTACGCGTAGTGAAGCCCCTGCTTCACCGTCTCCGCGGTGGTGGGGATGCGCGAGCCGCCGGCCGGCATCTTGAGGAAATCGCCGCCCGATCCGTCGGCGTGCAGCGCAAATGAGAGCACCCCCCGCCCCGGCGAGGTCGGCTGCAATACCGCCGCGCCCGCGCCATCGCCCGCAATGACGCACGTGCTGCGATCGGTCCAGTCGACCACGCGCGTCAGGATTTCGGCGCCGACCACCAGGGCATTGGCGCAAGCGCCGGTGCAGATGGCCTGGCTGGCAAGGCTCACGCCATAGACGAAACCGGAGCACCCCGCCTCCATGTCGAACGCGCCGGCGCGCCTCGCGCCCAGCCGGTCCTGCACCACACAGGCGGTGGCAGGAAACGGCATGTCCGGGGTTACGGTGGCGACGATGATGAGGTCAAGGTCGGCCGCGCTGACTCCGGCGCGCTCCAGCGCCTGGCGCGCCGCACCGAGCGCCAGGTCGCTGGTTGCCACCTCCGGGTCCGCGACGCGCCTTTCAACGATGCCGGTGCGCGTGCGGATCCATTCGTCCGAGGTGTCCACCATGCGCTCCAGCTCGAGATTGGTGAGCACCCGGGGCGGAACGCACAGCGCGACGCCGCTGATGCCGACGGGGCGAAGGGTTGCGTTCAATGGCTGGTAGGCTCCTCCGCTTGCGTGTTCGCTGCTTCGGTTTGTGCTGCCACTCTGCGGTCGCGAAAGGAGGAAGCGACGCCCTCGACCACGCGGTTCTCGGCGGATTCCTTGGCCACGCGAATGGCGCCGAAGACGGCCTTGGGGGTGGAACGCCCGTGGCTGATGACCACCACGCCATTCACCCCGAGCAGCAGGGCGCCGCCGTATTCGGCGTAGTCCAGTCTCCGACGCAGGTGCTCCAGCCCGCCAGTCAGGCGCTGGTCATCCCGTATCGCCGGCGCAAGCTCCGCCAGCTCCTGCTGCAGCAGGGCCAGGAACAGGTCCGCCCATCCCTCTCCCAGCTTGAGGGCCATGTTGCCCACGAAACCATCGCACACCACCACGTCGGTCGTATCGTTGAGCAGCTCCGTGCCCTCCACGTTGCCGACGAAGTTGAGGCCCAGCGCGCTCAGCGCTTCGTATGCGCTCTTGGTCAACTCGTTGCCCTTGGTGGACTCGGTGCCGATGTTCAGGAGCGCCACGCGCGGATTCTGGAGGTGCATCACGCGACGGGCATAGACATCGCCCATCAGCGCGAACTGCGCCAGATGCTTGGCGCGGCAGTCACAGTTGGCGCCGGCGTCGAGCAGCAGAAGCCTGCCCTGTTTGCGCGGCAGAAGGGTCGCGATAGCCGGACGCGAGACGCCCTCGATAGTGCCGAGGTTCAGCAGGGCCGCGCCCATGAAGGCGCCCGAGTTCCCGGCCGAGACCACCGCGTCCGCCTCCCCCTGCGCCACCATCCGCGCGGCAACGGTCATCGAGGCGTCCAGCTTGCTCCGCAGCGCCGCGCCTGGGGATTCGTGCATCTCGATCACCTCGGCCGCGTGGACGACCTCCAGGCGACCGGCGGGAGCGTCGTGCTTCGCGATCTCAGCCCTAACTAGCTGCTCATTTCCCACCAGCGCTACACGCGCGTCGAGCTTGCGCGCCGCCATGACCGCGCCCTCGACGATCGCAGCGGGAGCGTAGTCGCCTCCCATGGCATCAACGGCTATGCGCATTGCCACCTCGTTCCATCATGAATGGAGGCGCGGCCGCCCGCTGACGCCGCGTAGATCCAGTGTCCAGCGGATAGCGACCGCGGCAGGCAGTAACCGGTTAGTGAAGACTGTCACTTTTTCCCCGACTTGGCGGCCTTCACCTGCACCGCAGCGCGGCCGGAATAGGACCCGCATGACGGGCACGCGTGATGAGGCAGCCGGTACTCGTGGCATTGCGGACAGCGGCTGATATTGGGCGCAATCATCTTCCAGTGGGCGCGCCGGTTATTGCGGCGGCTCTTGGAGATCTTTCGCTTGGGCAGGGCCAAGGCATTATCCTCCCTATTCGCGCGGTTCCAGCAGTTGTCTGAGCCCCGACAGTGGGCCCTGCGTGCCCTCGGAAGGGCACGCACAGGGGCCGGCGTTGAGATTGCTCCCGCAACACGGGCAGATCCCGCCGCAGTCTTCCCGGCACAGAGGCTGCGGCGGCAGGTTGACCAGGATGTTCTGGCGCACCAGCTCGGTCAAGTCCAGGATGTTGTCCGCGAATGCCGCCCGCTCCGGCTCCTCGACGTCTATCGTCTGTTCCTCCACCGACTCCGCCGCCGAGCGGGCGCTGAACTCCTCGCCCAGGGGCACCTGCAGCCTCAACGCCACCGGCTCGCAGCAGCGAGCGCATTGCAGATTCACGGCCGCCGTCATCTCCCCCCGCAGCACCAGCAGGAGCCCCGTGTTGGTCACAGTGAAGCTGCCCCGGGCCGGTTCTGCCAGATCGACGTCGGGGTCGCGCGCGAGCGGTTCTTCGAACGTATGCATCGCGTGCGCGCCGGGGGTGCGCGCCATCTCAGTGAGATCGATCTTCATTTGCTACCCCGGACGCCACCCTGCCCGGCGCAGCAGGTCGCCCATGGCGGCCAGGCACTGGCGGCTACCGTCCTCGCGCGTGCCGCCGGGAGGAGTGTAGTGCGTCTCCAGCGAGACCGCGCCCTCGTAGCCATCCTCAATCAAGGCCCGGAACTGGCTCACCCAGTCTATCTCTCCCGCGCCCAGCAGCGTCCACCGCGCCTTGCCGGTTTCGGCGTCCACGACGGCGTCCTTGACGTGCACGTGCACCACCTGGCCCCGAACCTGCTCGTAGCCGTCCGGAAAGGGCACCTCGCCGGCGAAGAACGCGTTGCCCGGGTCCCACGTCACGCCGAATCTTGGCGATCCAAGCGCCGCTATGAATCTCGCCGCCTCATCTCCCCGGCCCACCCCGCAGCCGTGCTCGTTTTCGAGGCCGAAAACCACACCGGCCGATTCGACGATGGTCGCCGGCTTCGCGAAGTAGGCGAGCATGCGCTGCCACGCCTCCGACGGCAGGTCGGCCTCGCGCAGGTGGCGGTTGGTCTGCCCCTGCGGGTCGCGCTCGAGGCCAGCCGATTGCCGCACCGGCCGCCAAAAGGCAAAGCCCCGCACGACCGGGGCGTCGAACACCCGACACAGCTCTACCGCTCGCTGCAGCTTTGCTAGGTGTTGCTCCACAGTGGCGGTGGCGCTCTGCTCATCTTCTCCTTCGCGGTCGCCGAAGCCCGGCAAGTCGCACTTGAAGAAACCGGACGCGATGCTGGCGACCGTGAAGCCGCGGGACGCGAGCAACTGGCGGGCTTTCTCGACCTGCTCGTCAGGCTGCTCCACGATGCCGGCGCCCCACACCCCACGCAGCTCGACCTTGCGGACACCGAACTCCTCCGCAATGTCAAGCGCATGCTCCAGGTCTTGCGCGATTTCGTCGGTGAAAACACAAGGGCTCAGCATGGACCCGTCCGGCCCGAGGGATGCCGTCCAGCAGCATGTGCAACGGATACCGTATGTTACCTGCTGAGCCGCGGGCCTGTCAATAGCAACTACGGGACCGTTTCCTGGGCGGCCGAGCGCGGCCTGAAGCGAATCCCGCCGACGGGCCCAAGACATTTGAGCTTGTGGATCGACAACTCTTGCGCCTCCCCCAGGGGGTAACAATCAACCTGTACGGTCCCACTAGCAAGCGCTTGGGGCCTTTACAAATGCCGGAAAATCTGCTATGTTTCGCTGCGGTGGTCTTAGCGCCACCGGAGCACAGGCAGTTGAAGGCAGGCAGAGTTGGTCAGCAATGCTGGCCTCGGGCTTGTTGTTCAAGCTGTCGGAAGGGAGGCCAGCGTGGCCACAGGTAAGGTGAAGTGGTTCAATGACGCCAAGGGCTACGGCTTCATTGAGACCGCGGACGGGGACGTCTTCGTTCACCACACGGCGATCGAGGCTGATGGCTTCCGCACCCTTCAGGAGGGGCAGGAGGTCGAGGTCGAAATCGGGCAGGGAGAAAAGGGCCTGAAGGCGGTAAAGGTGCGTCCGATCTAATCACGGTTTATCTTGACGGTTGAGGGCAAGCTCCGGGGTGAGTTCCCGGGGCTTCGCTTTTTTCTCCGCCGTCGCTGCTTGTTGCCCAGGCCGGCCGACGCGGCGCGATTCCGCCGCCGAGCCGGGCTGAGAAGCCTCCCCGGTCACAGGTAGTCGACGACTCGCTGCACCTGCTGCTGGCGGCCGGCGGCAATGGCGGCGAGGACCATCGCCATGCTCTTCACGTTGTCGCTAAGCGACGTCTCCGGCTCGGGGCCGCCGTCAAGCCAATCGAGGAAATCGCGGATTATGGTGTGATGGCCGTTCGGGTCGGCGGGCACGGGAGCGACGGTCTCCGTCCGCTCGCCGTCGCGAATGACGCGCACCGCGTCGCCGGCGTCGAGCACGACCGCGCCGTTCTGACATTCCGCCCGGTAATACTCCTTGTGCCACGAGTGGCTGACCCCGGCTTCGGAGCAGTTGCCCTCGTAGCAGGCGTGCGAACCGTTGGTCATGTGCATCACGAACAGGCCGCTCGAGTCGCCCTTGAAGCTGCTCCACGACGGGTTCCAGGCGCTGCCGGCGACCAGCTCGCAGTCCGCGCCCGCGAGATTGCGAATCATGTCGAAGTGATGCACCGCCCCCTCGATCAGCAGCGCATCCGGCATCTCGTGGCGAAACGCCGCTCCCCACGACCCATAGCGCCGGTAGTCGGCGGCGAAACGCGCCACCAGGTAGTTGAGCGCACCGAGGTCGAGGTCGCGCAGGGCGTGGCGCAACGTCAACATGCGCGGCGTGAAGCGGTAGTTCTGGATCACCCCCATCTTCACGCCGCTGTCGGCGACCGCCCGGCGGATCTCGCGGGTCGCCTCGAGGGTGTCGGCGATGGGCTTCTCGCACAGGATGTGCATCCCGCGCTCCGCCGCCAATACAACCGCATCGCGATGAGCGGCGGGCGGGATGATGATGGCGCAGAAGTCCGCCTCCACCTCGCGAAAGGCGTCGCGCATGTGGGCGAACCGCTGGTCGGGGCTGAGGCCCAGGAGATCGCCCGATCGGTCAAGCGCAGCCGGGTCCTTGTCAACCAGCGCCGCGACCTCCACGCGCTCCTCGAGAAAGGGCGGCAAGAAGCCCTCTATCCAACTGCGGGCAAACCCGCCGGCGCCCACCATCAGCAGTCGTCTTCTCATGTCAGCTCCCTTCGCGGCACGTCTGGGCAAGGCAATTTCGCCGGCGCCACGTGTCGCTTCCTGCCGCAGTTGCGGCGTGAGCTTCATACGCGCAGCGAGCACGCCCGACGGCTGACGCCGGCGCCTCCGCCCCAAGCGGTTCCGCGCGCGGGCTCCGGCGACCACAAGGGGCCGGCGCATGGACGCAGAACATAGGCTGCATGGACGAGCTGACCCCTATCGAGTGGCACGGCGACCACGTGCGCCTGCTGGACCAGACGCGGCTGCCGGGCGAGGTGCTGCACCTGGAGTGCGACGATCCACAGGACATCGCGGATGCCATTTGCGGCATGAACATCCGCGGCGCGCCGGCACTGGGCGTGGCGGCGGCGTTTGCCGTGGCGCTGGCGGCGGTCAAGGCGCGGCGGCTCGACCTCGATCCGGCGCTCCATAGGGTGCGGCAGGCGGCGGAGCTGATACGAGCCACGCGGCCGACTGCGCGCAACCTGTTCTGGGCGCTGGAGCGCATGCAGACGCGGGCGGTCGCGGCCGCTGATGGCGACGACCTGGCCGAGGCGCTTACCGAGGAGGCGCTCGCCATACAGCGCGAGGACCTGGAATCATGCCGCAGGATCGGCGACTCCGGCGCGGCGCTGGTGCCGCAGGGCGCCACTATTCTGACCCATTGCAACGCCGGCGCGCTCGCCACCGCCGGCTACGGCACCGCGCTGGGCGTCATGCGGTCGGCCCATCGCCAGGGCAAGCAGATAAAGGCGCTGGTTGACGAGACCAGGCCCCTGCTTCAGGGCGCGCGGCTGACCGCGTGGGAGCTCATGCAGGAGGGCGTGCCCACCACCGTGATCACGGATTCCGCCGCCGGTTGGTGCATGCACAAGGGCATGGTGAACCTGGTCGTGGTCGGCGCCGACCGCATCGCGGCGAATGGCGACGCCGCCAACAAGATCGGCACCTACGCCGTGGCCGTGCTCGCGTGCCAGCACGGCATCCCGTTCTATGTCGCCGCGCCGATGTCCACGGTTGATCTCACGCTTACCAACGGTGAGGACATCCCGATCGAGGAGCGCGCCGCGGAGGAGGTCAGCACCATCGCCGGCGTGCGCACCACCCCCCAGGGGGCGGCGGTGTTCAACCCGGCGTTCGACGTGACTCCGCACGGGCTGATCACGGCGATCATCACCGACCGGGGCATCTGCGACCACCCGTTCTCTCAATCCCTGGCGGCGCTGGCGCAGCAATTGGACACCGAGCGGTGAAGTGAAGCGCCTCCCGGTTCCATCGCAGCCTTGACAGGTCTGTTACAGCCCCTTAACATGTCGCACGAGCCATCATCGCCGCCGTGCGCACCCGGAGTGAGGGAGATGACCAGAAAAGCATTCGCAGCAATCGTGGCAGCACTGATCGTAGCCGTTGTCGTCCCCGCAACGGCAAGCCCCTTCGGTCGGATCGTGCGACCTCGCCGGGCGCCACCGGGCGGGGATCACCTGACCGTTGACCTGTGGCGGGCGCCGCGCGCGCAGCTAGACCCCACACTGGGCAGCAGCATTCGGCTCGCCGCCGGCACCGCGTGGTCGACGCTGCCAGCCTATGCGGCGTTCCTCCAGAGCCGGGGCCGGCTGGCCGGAGCATGGCGCCCGCGCTGGGATCGCACTGTAGTGTTGACCGTGCTGGGTCGCGCCTACGCGCCCAATCTGAGCCGGAGCGCCAGCCGCCGGTTCGGCGGCGGCAGCATAACCTTCGACTACTACGGCTGGACCGCGGCTGAACAGCAACAGCTTTCGGCATATGTGAACGCGGTGTACCCGGTGATCCGGTCCATTTATGGCGCCCCGGCCTCGACCATCACGGTGACCATCGTCCGCGACCCCCAGCTTCAGGACATCCTCGGCGGCGTTTACATCCCCGCCGTCAACGAGATTCGCCTGCCGCCGATTCAGCACTTCTCGCGCGACACGTACGTGCTGGCATCGCTGATCGTGCGCGCCTTTCACGACGACGTGTTCCTCGCGCGCGAGGTGTGGGAGACCGGGTTCGCGCGCGCGGTGGGGCTGGTCGCGCACCTGCAGGTGGATTCCGGGTTCGACTTGCGACTTGGCGAGCCGTACTATCTGCTGCCGTTGTATGACCTGCTCAACCAGCGGCCGCTGGCGAGCCCGACGATCTTTCCCGCCTCGAAGTTCACGGGCATGACCTGGTGGCGGATCGGCATGGCGCAGGCGGCGTGGCTCAAGGTGTACGCGGAAAACCCGGGCTTTTTCCGCGACTTCAACGCGGCCTACTACGCGGAATACGATCCGGGCGCCAACCCGCCGCTGTCAGGCAACATCACACGCTTGCGCCAACTCGCGGCCGCGGCCGCGCCTCAGGTCGAGGGCGCGCTGTTCGATGACTGGTTCGCCAGGCAGTACGTCCTGGACACGACCGGCTGGCCCGGCGAGAAGCTTTACCTGGCGGCGCTGCCGTGGCCTGACAACGCGACCGTCTATCTGGAGGCGGAATACTATACTTCAACCCTGGCCGGCGACGAGCAGCCGCTGGCGGCGACCGGCAGCTTCCAGTTTATCGGCTGGGACGGCAAGCTGTACCTACCCGAGGCGGGAGATACCGTCAACATCCGGGACGGCCAGGGGTTCCTGGCGCCGAGCTTCTATAACATCGGCGGCGCGCAGCGCATAACCATCGAGCTGGCGGCAGGCGACCAGATCGCGCAGTCATGGTTCCCGTATGGCGCGGCAAGCCAGAGTGGCGTCTACAATGAGTACTTCGGGGTTGTGGTTGACGGCGACGACGGCAGCGTCAGCGTGACCGCCGGCGGCCTGCCCGCCGAAGTGGCCAGCGTCGTCCGCGGCGTATTCACGATCGACGAACCGGCGCCCCTCGACTTCCTGGCGCAGACATCCGTTGAGCTGCGACCCACGGCGGGGGCGACAAACTCGCGTTCGGTCAACACGGGTTTCCTGTTCTATGTTTACCTGCTGCGGGCGTTCCCCCTGCAGCCCGGAACAGCGCAGCACACCTTCGGGGCCGGGCTATCTATGATGTCTTTGCCGGCGAGCCCCAATGATTCGGACGCCGCCAAGCTGCTGGGTTTGACCCCGGGGCGGACGCTGCTCGCGCGTTGGAGCGCGACGCCGCCTGCGGGATATGGTTACTACCCCAACACGCCGCCCATCGAACCCGGGCTCGGATACTGGCTGAAGCTCAGTTCGCCAACCACCGTAACCGCCCGCGCCCTGCTGCCGAGCGGCGAATACCGCCCGCATTTCCGACAGGGATGGCAGCAGATCGGCAACCCCTTCGCCGTAACGGTCCCGCTTTCGGCGATCCAGGTGAAGGTGGCCGACGCCGCTCCGATACCCCTCACCCAGGCCCAGGCCAACGGTGTCGTGGGACAACTGGTGCGCTACGCCGGGTCGTACCAAGTTGCCCAAGACATGCGTTCGTATGAGGGCCTGTGGCTCTACGTCTATCCCGCCGAAGGATGCTGGCTCATCATCACAGAGCCTTGACGATCAAAGTGACGCACCGAACCGTGGCTGTGCTCGCTGTAGGTGTTGCCGTCGCACTAGCTGCTCTGCTGCTTGCGGGCTGCGGCGGACCAGGGGGCGAGCCGTTCACGCTGGCGGGGACGGTCAAGACCGACGCCGGCGCCCCCGTCGCGGCCGCCACCGTGGCCGCTACCGTCGTCGGCCAGAGTCAGCCCATTGCCACAGCCACTACCACCGGTACGGGAGTCTATGGCCTTGCACTGCCACCCGCAACGTACAGCGTCGAAGCCAGCAAGGCCGGCTTTCAGCCGGAGACGCGCACGGTGACGATCACCGCCAGCCAGCCTGACCTGTCGTTCGACTTCACCCTCAGTACGCCTACCGAGCCGCCGCCGCCGCCAGGCAATCTCGGCGGCCGGGTCACCAACGCGGTCACCTCCGCACCCATCGGCGGCGCCACCGTGGCGGCCACGCTCCAGGGGGAAACGAGCCCCGTGGCACTCGCGACCACCAACGCCGACGGCCGCTACTACTTCTGGCTCGAAACCGGCACCTACGTGGTGCGGGCCTCCGCGACAGGATACGTGTCGCAGGAGCGCGAGGTCGCCCTGTCCCTGGGCACGCCGAACCTGGCGGTTGATTTCGCCCTCGCCCCTCATGAGTGAGAGAGATGGGCCGCTGCTCGCGCCTCGGCAATAACAGCCAGCTCATTGCCGAGGTGTGAACGGTCTTGGTTGGTCGGCCGGCGCCATCGGGGGACGCTGGGTGCGCCGAGGGGCGGTGGATTCGATGTAGGGGACGATCTCTGATCGTCCCGCAACGGGCCGGTCAGGGGACCGGCCCCTACGGGCTGGAGCTGTTGCCAACGATCCGCGTTCACACCCCATCGCCGAGGCGCTTGGCGCGTGCGGCGAATGCCTGCGCGCATCGCGGGCAGCGCTGGAGCGGGCCGACGGGAGAATCCTGCGCATCTGCTGGGAGACCAACCGATCAGTGATCCCCGCGCTCGCCGCGTGTGCATCGGCAACATCCACGTGCTGGGCGCCGACTACTACAGAGCCTCTTGCATCATGGGAGGCCCAATGTGGGGACAGGCGCCCTCGCCTGTACACCACTAGCGCCGCTCAGACGGCGCTCACACAGCCGGGGGCGGCTGTGCCACATCTCTCAGCGTCTGCTACTCTAATGCAAGAACCTCTATAAG
>Ga0315294_10002353_pt1 | contig 20692 bp, 24 predicted proteins | sample YL17G13_40_MG_FD_203626 | JGI IMG/M metagenome (GOLD analysis project Ga0315294, IMG submission 203626) | Sediment microbial communities from Yellowstone Lake, YNP, Wyoming, USA - YL17G13_40 | ecosystem: Environmental > Aquatic > Freshwater > Lake > Sediment | place: USA: Wyoming | collected...
ACACATAATCCCACTTTTAAAAAATATATTTTTATCGTTCAATATACTGAAATATTAGGATGAAGAGTATTTAAATGACGTTTAAAACAACCTTTTTAATGCATTTTTCATTATTTTCAAAATAAGGCATTTTAATGCCAAACCATTATAATTTTAGTTATAACGTTAAGAAAAATTTTAGTTTATGACACACTATACAAAAAACATTTATAATCTTTATTCAGGTTGCATTAAAAAATATAGCAATTTTTACTAGCAAGAACGTATTTTGGATAACCAAGAACGTATTTTTCACAAATAAGACGTATTCTACAGCAGTGAGAACGTATCTGCGCAGTGAGAACGTATCTGCACATATAAGATTTATAAGCTCTTTTAGTTTTGTTTCAAGTGGTTTTAAAAATGGTTAAGCTAATACCTAGTAGGGAAAGAAATAAAATTTGGGCTAATGGTTTCCTTGAAAAGTTGGAGAGAACCCTTAATAAATCTGGTAAAACCATAGAAATAGAACTTAGTACGAGGAAAAACAGATACAGAATACTGAAACCAAACATGAGGAGTATAGTAGATTATGCCAAGTATAAGATGAATTTTGAAAGTGTAAAGCCTTATTCTGTGACGAGATATGCCAATTATCTGCTGTATTTTGCAGATTTTGTTAAAAAACCATTTAGAGATGTTAAAAGGGAGGATATTGAAAGATACATAAATCACAGGGTAAAAATCAAGAATAGTGAAAAATACCTATTCATGCTTAAAATAACTGTAAAAAGTTTCTTCAAATGGTTTTACAAGTTTGATGAGGATTATCCTGATGTTGTCAAGTGGATGAAGTGCAAACCACCCAAGAACAATAATCTATCCTCTAAGTGCATAGAGATGGAAGAAATACTGAAAATGATGGACGCATGTGATAATCCGAGAGATAAGGCATTAATATCAATTCTCTATGAGTCAGGGGCAAGAATCAGTGAATTACTTGATTTGAGAATAGGGAATGTGGAATTTGATGTATTTGGAGCTAAACTTATTGTTGATGGTAAAACAGGTGAGAGAAAGATAAGAGTGTGTCAATATGCAGGTGATTTAAAAAATTGGTTGAATAATCACCCGTTTAAGAATGATAAAAATGCTCCGTTTTTCTGCAGTTTTCAACATAGGAGTTATGGGGGTTATATTCATACATCAAGTGGTTGGGCAATTGTAAGTAAGATAGCAAAAAGGGCAGGGATAAAGCATAATATACACCCACACATGTTCAGGCATACAAGGGCTACAGAATTGTCATTGTCCATGAAAGATATGTCGATGAAAATACATTTTGGTTGGTCATTGAATTCAAATATGCCTGCTTTATACTCACATTTAACAGATGAAGATGTGGATGATGAAATTTTAGCCATGAGTAACATTATTAGACCAAAAGAAAAACCCAAAACGTTGACTACTTTTAAATGCTACAGGTGCCAGGAAATCAACAACCCAACCAATAAGTTCTGTTGGAAATGTGAAGCACCTTTAACTGATGAAGCAATAAAACAGGCAGAAAAATACATGGAAGTATTGCCACTTCTACATGAGTTGCTTAAGTTAAGGGAGATTGATGCTAGGCAGTTTGATGAGTTATCCAGCATATTCAAAGGTAAGAATGAAAATAAAGGAGGCAATGAAAATGAAGAATGATTATAAACATTTTTATGACATAAATAAAATAATAGAAGAGGCATATAATAGGTGTGAATGAATGAAAACATTGCGAGTATTATCCTTATTTACAGGTGCGGGGGGATTAGATTTAGGTTTTCTATTGGCAAATAATCCAAATTTCAAGTTTAAAGTTGTTTGGGCTAATGATAATTTCAAACCAGCAGTAGATACATTGCGACAAAATAAAAAATATTTCGATGATGACACAATTGTTGACTCAAACGATATATGGAAAATAGATTTCAACAAAATTCCAGATTGCGATGTTATTCTTGCAGGCTTTCCGTGCCAAGACTTTTCTGTCTTAAGCAAAAGAAGGGGAATAAATGTTGAAAGAGGTCAACTATACACAAGAGTTGTTGATGCACTGAGAATTAAGAAACCGTTATTTTTTGTTGCCGAAAATGTAAGGGGATTGATGAGTGCCAACAAAGGCAAGGCAATTAAAATAATTCATGATGAACTTGAACATTCCGATGGGGTTGAATATGTTGTCAAACAAGGTGTTGTTAATTTTGCAGATTATGGCGTGCCTCAAGTGAGAAAAAGAGTTGTTTTTGTAGGCTTTAGAAAAGATTTAGGCATTGATGATTACGAATTTCCTGAAGGAAAGTTCAAAAATAACCATAGGACAGTTGAATGGGCATTCAATAATCCGATTGATGTTAGGAAAGTGAAACTGAACAACGAGAAACACAAAATAAAGGAAAGAACTATTAAAATTTTGAGTGCAATTCCACCCGGTGGAAATTACAAGAATTTAGAAGGAAAATTAGATGAGAAAGGAAAAAGTTTGTATGTCAAGGGATTAATGAGCAATATTTACAGAAGACTTGACCCGACTAAACCAGCATATACTGTCATAGCATGCGGTGGTGGTGGAACTTGGATATATCACCCTGAAGAACCGAGACCTTTGACAAACAGGGAAAGAGCAAGATTGCAGACTTTCCCGGATGATTTTGAATTTGCTGGAAGAATCGGAGAAATAAGAACATTAATAGGAAATGCAGTTCCGCCATTTGGGGCAAAAATTATTGCAGAAAGCATATTTGAACACTTGGTCAGAGCAAATGTTTAGAAGGAATTAAATGCCTTATTTAAATTCTGCATCTGCATACAGGTTTTATTTTTTTCGGTATAATTATGTCATACCTCATACGTAATCTTGGTCTTCTTTTATTTTTCTGTTGTTGCCTGAAAGTCTGAGTTGCATTAACTTTAAAATTATATATAACTCTATTTGGAATTTTATAGACATCAAATGACCCGTCTAATTTTCCTTTTCTATAAAAATCAAGCCAATATAACTCGTCCCATACGGAATTTGGCCCGAAGGAAGTTAGGTCGTTATCCACGCTCGTTGCTTTTATTTGTAATCTCTTATTTCCCTTTAAATCAAAGTTATCAAACGAACATTTTGCTCCATACACCTTTATAATTCTTGGGCATTGCATCACGAGAGCAAAAGCGCTTTCAGATATGCCTTCTGGAATTGTTACCCCCCTCGAATTGAAATTTCTCAATCCTACGAAAAGCCTTTTCCAAATTATAAAAAGAGAACGAAGTTTTTTTCTATCTTTATTTCCTAAAAAAAGTAAATCCGCCTTATATTTTCTTCCTTTTATTTTAATCATCATATTTTTAATTTTCAACTTCTCGCCTCAACTGAATTAGAGCATTTCTATGAATCTTTTCCAGTCATCATTGGAATTTTTCATATCTGCAACGCTTTTCACATAACGGTAATCTTCAAAAATCTGTCCGGGTATTTGTTTTGTTTTTTCCAAATTTTTAGATTCGACATAACCGCATATCCAAACAGGAACATCTTTCAATTCACCTATTTTTCTGAATCCTTCATGGCTTTCCAGAAAATCTTTAGCATTTTTGAAAAATGAGTGTTCTCTCAATATTCTAAATAAATGGTCTGATGGCAAATCAACTCTCGCAAAAACATATACTTCAGCACCTCTTCCGGGAAGTGGAAACTCATCTGCAATCAAAAAACCATTTTTCAGTTTAGAACCTTTGACGCCCACAAAAATTTTTGGCTCTCGTTTTTTTCCCTTGTCAATTACACCGACTATGTCCTTTGGTGTTATTGTTCCCGGATGCACTTCCTCATCCAAAACAATTTCAAAATTGAATTTTTCCTTCAAAAAATTTTTAAGTGCGTATTCTGCAAGTATGCCCAATATCCAGTTGTCTACTGCTTGCATTTCAGACCTCTGTCCTCTTATTCCAAATAAAGCAGACCCGCCATAAACCACTTCTATTGCAAACTCAAAGCATTTCTCATAATCCTTAAGACTAAGAATTATTGTTCTTTCTTCTTTAAGATTTTTCCAAGAGTCTAAGTCTGATTTTTTTATAAACCATCGTCCATTTTTTTTGAAAGTAATTATCTCTTTGCTAACAAACAAGTAGTTTCTGAAATTTTTTTCTGGAATTCCAAGATATTCTACCGCTTCTTTTATAGTCAACTCAGTTTTTTCCATAAGTATCAATTATTTTTCTTAATGATTTTTCAAAATCTTTTTTTAATTCGTGTTCCCAAATTCTGACAACTTTATAACCCTTCTTCCTAAGTATTTTTATATTTTTTTTATCTCTTAAAGAATTCTTTTCTATTTTCGGCAACCAATACTTCTTTTTTGTTTTTGGTTCCTTATAATGAATTGGACATTTGTGCCAGAAACAACCATGAAGAAAAATAGCAATTTTTTTATCAGGTAAAATCATATCCGGATTGCCTTGGATTTTTGGATGCATTTGGTGTTTTATTTTTTTCCCTTTGAGATAATGGTGAACTAATTTTTCTTGTTTCGTCCATTTGCTTCTTATTCTGGACATAGTATAACTTCTTTGTTCTTTGGTCAAATTATCCATTATATCACAGCTGATTAATTTTTGAAATTATAAAAATAATTTTGTAATATAACCTTTCTTTCTTATAGTAGAATAATATAAAAAGTGAAATTTATGAGAGTTTCTACAAAAAGTGAAATTGTTTGTCCGAAATGTGGTAGTAGAAACACTTCAATAATTTACAGAAGGGAAAGGAGACAAATGAACAGATGTTTAAAATGCAATAAATGCTTTAGCACTATTAGTAATAGTAAGTGATGTCCGTACAATAGAATAATCTGTGAAATATAACACGAATCAGAAAGATTTCGTTCAGGAAGAATTATTAAAAAATTCCTTTATCTTTTTCAAATCTTCAGCTCGTCTTATCCTCAAAACCTTCATCCCAAGTTTCTTCGCAGGTCTGATATCCCTGGTCATGCTATCGCCAACAAACAGAATCTCTTCAGGATGCAGGTTCAGTTTCTCCATTGCTAGTTTGAAAGGCCTGTTGCTCGGTTTTTTCTCTCCTGTGTCGTCGAATGTTATTATAAAATCAAAGAAATGTATTATGTTAATGGCTTTCATCCTATGTGTCGCTTTAGTCTTTGGAGCATCCGTAACTATGCCCAATTTCACGTTAAGACTTTTCAGGTATTCTAAAATTTCCAAAACGTATGGGTAGGGTTTTAGAAAATTGGGCTTTGTCTTGAGATATGCATCTATTCCAGCTTGAAGAATTTTTTCATCGGCTTTGCCAGTCTGTTCTTCCAGAAACTTAGTGAAAGCTATGTCGGACTCTATTCCAAACCTGAGGTAGGTATCCATCAATTTCTTTATTCCAATCTTTTTATCGATTTTTAAACCATTTTTAACCATTGCATCTAATGCTGATTTACAGGATTCTGACTTCATCTTCATGAAGTTTATCAGGGTTTGGTCTAAGTCGAACAGGACTGCTTTTATCATAGATAACATTTTTAGTTTTGAATTTAAAATAGGGATTATGACTAAACTAACTTTCTATGGTGGTGTGAACGAGATTGGCGGTAATAAAATTCTATTGGAAGATGAAGGAACAAAAATATTCCTTGATTTTGGAATGAGTTTCACGCAAGCTGGTAAGTTCTTCTCAGAATTCCTGCAACCGAGAAAATGCAACGGCATAGGTGATTTTATAGAATTTGGTTTGTTGCCGGACTTGAAAGGTTTGTACAGGACGGATTATTTGAAACATATGGGGAGAAAAGAAGAAGATAAAGAGTTTGACGCAGTGTTGTTATCCCATGCACACGCCGACCATGCTTCATACATACATCATTTGAGAGAGGACATCAAGATTCACTGTTCTAAAGAGACATATGCTATATTGAAGGCGCTGAATGATACGGCAAGTGGTAGCTTTACAGACTTGGTTGAATTCACAAGATGCTTTGAAACATATACCAACAGGAACGGTGAGATTAGCAAGAAAACGACTAAAAGTCATCCAGACATAGTCATACCAAGAGAGTTTAATACATTTGATTTTGGTGAGAAATTTAAGATAGACGGCATAGAAGTGATTCCTTTCAATGTCGACCATTCCCTGCCTGGTGCTACTGGCTACATAATACACACGTCATCTGGGACAGTCGTTTATACAGGCGATATAAGATTCCATGGCAGAAGAGGAGACAAGACAAATGAGTTCATGGAAGCGTGTGAAAAGCCAGATGTATTGATAATAGAAGGTACTAGGATTGATGAGGAGAGTTCTAGAAAAGAGGAAGATGTGGAGGATGAAATCTCTACTATAGCTTCCAAGACGAAAGGACTCACAGTATGCAACTGGCCAGTGAGAGATACAGACAGGTTGATTTCTTTCCTGAACGGTGCAAAGAAAGCTGGCAAGATACTAACAATAAGTTTCAAACAGGCTTACTTGATTGAACAGTTGGGCAATTTCAAGGGTTCAATAATTCCTAAACTTGATGATAAAAACTTGGCTCTTTATGCTAATAGGAAGGAATGGGGTGTTATTGGTAGTAGTTGTGATGAAAGAATCATAAGGGCAGATTATGATAAATGGGAAAGGGAATATCTTGACGATTCAATATGTCACAAGGATGTGAAAGACAACCAGAATAAATTCATGTTCTTCTGCACGAACTTCGACTTGAAGGAATTGATTGACATAAAGCCTGTTGAAGGTTCTTCATACATAAAATCTGTCTGCGAACCCTTCGATATTGAAATGGAGCTGGATTGGAAGAAAATTGAGAACTGGATAAACCATTTCGGTATGAACTTGAATTCCACTCATGTTTCTGGTCATGCCTCTGGTCCACAGCTAAGGGATTTTGTAAGAACTGTAAAACCCAAGATAGTCATACCTGTTCATACATTGCATGCAAATTATTATGACAAATGGTGGGACAAGGTTCATTTACTGAAGAATGTTGGAGAGATTGTTGAGATTTGATTCATATTGGAACCTGTGAGATGATAAAAATCAATACTATAGATATAGATACAACTTTTACAATCGAGGAAGAACGCATTGATATAGATGAAAAAATTTTAGATAAATTTCCCAAGCATAAAGCTGAAAGGGGCGTGATGGAATACTTCAAAAGCAAAGGATATATCACAGTTTTGGGTGGCAATATTGAATATTTCGATTTCTTGGATGAAATCACAAAAAGTAAAATATACAAGGAGCTAATTCAGAAAAATATAAATGTTGATGTTGTTAAAAAAATTCAACAGATAGGCGCATTAGTTCATAATATTAACCCCGGATATGGTATGGGGGGTGGTTATCCTGACATACTAGTTATTGATGAAAAAAATAAAAATTTCTTTTTCTGTGAGGTTAAGTTCAAATCTGATACACTTAGAGAAAACCAAGCTTTATTTTATTTTTTAGTTAAAGAAGTTCGTAAAATATGCGACTGTAAAATAATCAGAGTTAATGAAAAACCAAAAATTTATAAATTCAAACTTAGAGACCTCATTCAATTAGTTCCACCTCCTCAAAAACCTGTTTCTTCTATTGAGCACAAAGGTATAATTATAACTATAGAAAGTCACGTAGGAAGATTTAAAACATACAAAATGATTTATGAAGAACATCGTAAAAAAGTGGAAAATATACTATCTAGATTGAAAAAATTAGAAAATAAAAAACCTGAAACTAATCTCTTGGAAGGTAAAATTGAAAATTTGAAGTTCAGACTATACGAAGAATCAACTCTGTCATTTTATAATTTTTGTAAAAATTACATTGAAAATATTCCCCAGAATGGATTTATTGACTTCAACTCTTTTTTTGAGGAATTAAATAAAATAGAGGAATTCAGACAAAAACTCGATAAATTAGTAGAGGGTATAATAAAAAAAATTAATGAGGACAAGGAGTTTTTGGACTTTTATAAAAATATGGACAAAAGAAAAAAACGCCTTCTGTATCAATTTTTAAAAGATAAATACGGCTACAACAAGAGACTTTCGCAGACAATTGTTTTCGAGATGTTTATAAGTAACATTAAGCAAAGGATGCAAGAGATGTATCTGAAAGAAAAACCAAGACATAGAGATTTACCAAAAAGAAAGAGAATACTAGATAGACTAAAAGCACAGGGGTTAATAAAAGACGACTAAATTTTAATTAAATCAACTATAAAATATATTTTTGTTCTTTGGAAAATCTTTAAAAAACTACAATTCGTAGTTTTCTTGGGAAAGAAGTGAAACAAAAAGATAAAATAAAAAACAAACCAACAAATATCAGAAGTGAAAAAGAAGTACCTTTTTATAAAAAACCTGAGTGGTTCATACCAATAATAATTGGTATATTAATATCTATTTTCCTGGGGGGAAATATTTAATAAATACTGGAATAATTATCCAAAACTCAACTTTAACAGATAGTCTAATTATTCAAAAAAGTTCAAATATATCAGTAACCTATAACCGTCCATTAAAATCTGAAGACTTATATGATTCTTCTTATTCACATGTTATAGGTGTCAACTTACAAAACCTTGATAATGGTCAGAGATATAACAAATTTTTTATGAAAATCATTCTTCCTGATGACCAAGAAGCATTTATAGAGGAAGTTTTATTTAATCAGTCATATGATATTGCTCGCTGTAACGACCAATTTACTGATTGTTATGTTTATCATAAATTCAGAATTGTAGAAGGATTAAAAGAAGATGATATATGTTGGATTTTAACTACTAGGTTCGGTCATAATATAAGTACCGACATTACTCAACCTGGAAAACGGTTTTACACAAATCCTGAAAGTTGTATGAAGTTAGTAAATGATTAGATTTTTTAATTATTTGATAAAAATCATCACAATAAAAGTGACTTAATAACTACTTTTGGAATTTGTGAAGTATAGTTTGGTTTTTATGTACCAAAAAATAAAACGATTATCATGTCTAAACTCTTTTTTAGTTCTATTATAGCAATTTTAATAATTTTAGGATTTTACTGCGTTTATCTTCAACAACAAGCAAATTATGAAAAGTGCGATATTTTCTTCAGAGATAGAGTATTATCAGGAATACCAATTACTACGATGCCTAAGGATTTAACTCCAGAGATGTGTCAAAATGCTTATTCTTGGGTTAATAAAAAAATGTTAATTCAGATAATAGTAATTGCTTTAATGTTTATTTTTATAATTGCTCTAATATTAGGTATTTTTTATCAAACTGGTAGGGCTATAGTTAGAAGTTAATCAGATAGGTTTTTGTTTAAAGAGAAGTCAAAAACCCATTTTTGGGAAATACCCCTTAAAAAACAAATCAAAACATATCTAATAACCACTTAAAACAACACATATAAAACATATCACAAATACCCTACTCTTAACAACAAAACCATCAAATTAAATGAGGTTTTATAACACCATCAATTAAAGGTGGGATAATCACATCTTTAGTTTTTTGACTTTGTTGAGCAATTCTTCACCCTTCTTTGTAATCCTATAAGAATTCAAAAACTTGTCTTTCTCGTTTTTCACTGGGATTATTTCAATGAAACCTTCGCCCTTCAACATCTTCAACCTTTTGGTCAGAGTCCTGTCGTTTTTACACACGGATTTCAGTTCTTTGTATCTCTTTGGTGTTTTTAATTCGCTCAATATCTCAATGACATACGGCTGGGCTATTATTTTGATTATATTCATAATTTAGTAAACTGTAGAGAAGTAAATTATGTTATCAAGATGTATAGTAAACTTTATCTGGGTAAAGTAAGTAATAACAACTATGGGAAAAGAAAAAACAGAATTGACAAAGTTCCTAGTAGAAGGGTTGGCGAATGAATTGAAATCGAAACTTGAAAAGGTTCACTTTATTCCACCCAACGTCGAGAAAAAATTTCCAGGACATCTTAGAAAGAAGAGAATATTTTTTGATATATGGAGTCAGAAGTATGGTAAAAATTCATCATTCGCAGTTTGGGAAATTGAGGTCAGACAGACATGGGCAGACAACAATATTCGTAAGTTAAAGGAAATTCTTGACTGGAGTTGGGAACCTAAAATCCATACTTTTCATGTATTTTCCCCCGACATCCTGAAATCAACAAAAAATTATTGTGAAGACGAGGTTGAGCGGCTGAGGAAAAAATATAGAAATCGTTTTTTGTATACACCAATCGAAATCAAGATACCTAAAAATAGGTTTGACAAGATGTTAGAAGGATTTAAAAATAACAAATATTCAGCAAAGAGAAGTTATGGAAAGGAATTGGAAAAAGAAATGAGAAGAATAGCTAATGTCAGCGTCAGAAAATTGAATATGATGAATAAATCATAAGAGGATGGTGTGCATGATAAACGAAGATTCCAGTGTCAGATAGATTTTTGTTCTCAGATTTCAAGAATCGATTATATGAATCATAGCGAATGTATAAAAAAACTGATTGAGGTTGGCACACAATTGGGTTTTCACGCAACTGGTCGGGGTTATGGAAAGATGTATCATATGGGTAACCCTGACTGCGTTTGGTATTATAAAGGCAAGGGGGCAAAGGAACTTTATAAGATAGCCAAGGGCGACAAATATAAGTACCTTCCATTCATTGCTTTTGAAATTCCATTTTCTGAGAAAGAGAAAGCTTTGAGAGGTTCTTTGGTCACATTACAACTTACTAATGCTTCTGCTAGTGTCATTATTTTGTTAGGTGAATCTGTAAAATACAAATCGTACATGAAAAAATTAGTGGGAAGATATTCTTTTACGAGATTTAGAATATGGACAGAAAAGGATGTAGACGAATTGTATAATAAAGTTATCAAAAATAAATCCTAACCAGATAGTTGGTTTACTATGAAGCCACAACACTTGATATCATTCTACGCATTCTGGTTATTCTTATTTTTAGTGATGATTGTTTGGTCTCTGACTAAAGGATTGTATGAATGGGTCATCCTTTTTGTTATTTGTTGTGCAATCTCTTTCCAGAAGCTGTATGAGACAGTGAAGAAATATCGGAAATAGTTGTAGTGTAACTTTTCTATCTCATATAAAAAATAAACCGATTTATCTCTATACTTTCATTTATGAATTGAGGGGATATTCATGAGAAAAATATTGTTACTGGTGTCAATCTTCTTCGTTCTATCATTGTCAAGTGTTTATGCTGATTGTATTGTTCCTACCGATGGTATGATTATTGGTCATGATACAACTCTTTGTTATGGAGTTTATGACTTGCCTGGTAACTTAACTGGACAACCAGCAATCAGAATATCGACTGGTGACATAACTTTAGATTGTAATGATGCAACCTTGAATGGTGGTATTTATGGAATGGGAATAGTAATGATGGGCGGTTATTCAAATGTCATTATTAAAAATTGCAACTTAAATGGTTATTATAGGGCTATTTATGCCACAGGTAATAATAATATAATTTTTAATAATAGTATTTTGGGTTTACCAAGTGATAATCCACCTTATGGTATTTCTGGTGGTGGAACAAATTTTACAATTTCAAACAATACAATACAAGGAGTTGGTTATGGTATGTATCTTGGAGTTAAAAATAGCACAATTTCAAACAATTTTATATTTAACTCTTCTTTTAATCCCACAACCGACTTAGAGGGAATTAGTCTTGGGGCTAGTTCATCTTACAATTTAATTAAAAATAACGACATAATTAGATTTCACAATGGGATAGGTCTTCATGAATGGGTTGGAGGAACACGCAACCAATACAATATAATCGAAAATAATAATTTTCTATATACCTCGGCTGGAGTTTTTATTTGGACTGGGGGTTCTCTATACAACATTATCAGGAATAATAATTTCATATACAGTTGGCGTGGAATAGAAATTATAGAAGGGAATGACAATTTAATTTATCACAACAATTTTATCGGAGGAATATATCTAAGTCTAAATACTATCAATACATGGGATATAGGTTATCCTAGCGGTGGAAACTATTGGAACATATCCTGTCTAGACAATAAACAAGGTTCTTATCAGAATGAAACAGGTAGTGACGGTATCTGCGATAATCCATATTATCTCAATGCCGATAATAAGGACAATTATCCATTTGTTCATGAGGGTAGTTGGGGTGGTGAAATACCAACAACTACTACGACAGTTCCCACGACTATTGTTACAACTACTGCAACAACTACATCTACTATCATTACAACAACGATAAGTTATGATGAATTGGTTGAGAGGATTGAAGATTTAGAAAATAGGACAACAACACTTGAATCCATAGTCAATAGTCTAAAAAATTATGTCAATTTGATAATCTGCCAATTGTTGCCTAAAGGTCTAATGAAAGAGGTAACCTGCCCAGTTTATTGAGGTGATTGAATGAAGAAATTGATATTACTGACTGCAATATTGTTTGTTCTATCATTATCGAGTGTTTATGCTGTTAGCTGCGGAGATACTATAACTACAGATACTGTATTGGATACTAACCTTAATTGCATAGGTAACGGTTTGACTATAGAAGCAAATGATATAACTTTAGATTGTGACGGTCATACTTTGACAGGTCCAAGAGATGGGGCCGGCATTATTGTCTTGGGAAGCAAAATTGAAATCAGGAATTGCATCATAAAAAATTTCTATAATGGAATTTGGATGTTGCCACATTATAATAATAATACCTTTACAGACAACTTTCTTGAGAACAACGCATATGGAATATACGCATGGCCTTATTGCAATTATACTAAAATTTATAGGAATAATATACTGAATAGTTCTCAGAGAGGGATTTATACAAACTATGGTTCAAATTACGAAGTTTTTGATAATAATTTTTTAAACAATTTAGTTGATTTTATAATTAATTCGGACCATACTACTTTTAATGGAAATCACATATCAGGAAATCAAAACGGTGGAGAAATATACGGTGATTACAATTTGGTTTTCAAAAACAATATATCATATAATCATGGATCAGGAATAGGTTTAAGCGGTAGTAATAATCTCTTTTATTGGAACATAGTGAATAATAATTATTATGGTGTGTTGATTAAGCATGGAACTAACAATAAAGTCTATGAAAACAATTTTTCAAATAACATAGCTGGTATCTATTTGTTTGAAGCCAACTATACCGATATTCATGATAACAATATCCTGCATGATACTTGGCTTGGTATCTCGTTAATTGGGAGCCATCACAACAATATTAGTATGAACAAAATTACTGGCAATAAAAGTCAAAATAATGCTGGTATTAGTATTGGTTATTCCTTCCACAACATTATTGAAAAAAATATTGTTTATAATGAGAGATGGGGAATTGGAGTTGGTCAGGCATATAATAATTCCATCCTAAACAACGACATTATTTCAAGTGATTTTGTAGGTATTTACTTGGATGGTGATTCTGTAAATAATCTCGTCTTACATAATAATTTTATCAACAACTCCATTCAAGCATATGATTTTTCGTGTTTATTTTACCCGCCTTGCGATAACTTTTTTGATAACGGATTTGAAGGGAACTATTGGAATAATTATGATGAAGAATCAGAAGGCTGTTATGATGTAAATTATGATGGAATATGTGATTCTCCATATTTAATCGAATTCGGTAATCGAGACAATTACCCATTCACGCATATGAATGGTTGGCTTGATTCTGATAACGATAGTATTCCCGATTCGGAAGATAAATGCCCCAACACAATAGGTGAACAATTAGTCTATGGTTGTTCCTGTGAACAGATATTGAAGTTGAAACCCGGTGAAGATACAGCAACAAACAGAGAAGGTTGTTCAAAAGGAATAGTAGAAGTATTTACTAAAGGAATAGGTTGGGCGAAGGACCTGTTTGGTTAGAGTAACGCCAAAAACTTTTTCTTTTTTTGAATAAACCTTATAGAAGCCCTTAAATTCTTTGTTTTTGATAAGACACGTATGAAAAAGAATGATTTGTGGGAAATAGTTACATTTCCGCACATCTACTTCGCATTAGGTTTCGTCTTACTATTTGTTGGTCTAAATACTTACTTTAACGGCTATCATGGTGTTGACTTAATCTTTAATCGTTGCTTGATAAGTTTAGTCACAAACAACACGGAGATAATGAAATCAAGCGAAGTTATAGAAATAAAAGACGGTAAGATAACCGACATATCTTCTTTGGAACTATATAGTCGTGGATTGTCCTCTTTGAATAAGTCGGTCAATTTCTTGATAGTTGCTGGTCTATTGTTTGGCATTGGGTTAGGTTTATTGTTGAAAGAATCAAAATAAATAGGCAATTAATTTTTCAACAAAATTTCAATCAATTATCTATACCAAACCCCTTAAACATTCAAATTAATTGTGGTTGTCATACAAACAATAGATAAACTACCATACTGGGTGGAAAATTACTATATTTAGTTTGAACATAGCAACATAGGTTTGAACCACACTTCCAAACAACAAATATCTAAAAACCATATTTTGAGTAAAATCAAATTCTACGTCGATAGGGTCTACCGTCCCAAGTATGTTTTATATTAGAACCTCGAGATAATTTACGAAGAATAATGGTTCTAATCTTATCAGGCTTCTCATACTCGAGTTTTTCAGGAGATAAAACATAGTTTTTTCTTTTTTCACGAATGATGATTAGTGGGGGGTATTTTGGTTTTTTAAGTTGTTTAACCAAATATTGGATTTCTTCTTGAGTGAAATGAATTTTGGGCATATAAAAATCATATTTTTTTGGTATATAAATAATCTAAATTTTTGAGTAAAACAACATTTTGAGTTAAAATCTTTTTATTCTATTTCTCATTTTCAATAAAAATAACAATTTTATTGAGGAAAGGGGTAAATGAAAGGCGGGACGCTATTAAGTGAAAAAATTAAACAATATTTGGATATGAAGAGAAAAAGTGGTTTAACAAGTAATACCGTAAAACAGTATGAAAGTTTATTAAATAAGTTGAATAAACTTGAAGTTGAGTTTATTGAGGATATAACAACTGATGGTATAAATGAATTAATTTATAGTGATTTGTTTTGTCAGAAGAAAAGTAAATACGGTCAATATAATCAAAGAAGTTATTTAGCAAGGAGACATTATTTTATTGTTGTTGTAAGAGATTTCTTTCGATATTCTAAACAATATAAACTGGCAAAATGGTCGAGACATATTGGGTTAAACTATAAGGAGTTGTCGCCAAAACCAGTTGACACAGATATTATTAAATCAAAGTTGGAATTACTTGATGATAGTGAGTTATCTGATGATGAAAAACAGAATTTGAAATTTGCTGTTTTATTCATGGTTAATACTGGATTAAGGGCTAATGAATTTCTAAGTTTACAAATTAAGGACATGCTAAAAGAGGATAAAATTAATGTGTTGAGTAAGGGTGAATTTGAAAGAGAACCTTTAGTGCTGAATAATACAGCAACAAAATTATTAGGTGAACACATAGGAAATGAAAATAACAAAGAAGTTTATATTTTTAACTTGAGTAAAGAGAAATTTGATTATTGGAAATTCTGGTATATGTTTAAAAAATGGTTGGGGTTTAATCCACATAGATTGAGGCATACATTTTGCACGCGATTAGATAAAATGGGAATGACACCAACAGAGATACAAACTATGGCAAGACATAAGAGATTTGAAACTACGAGAAAATACATCAATCCTGAAAAGGAAAAGATAGAAAAAGAATTTAGGGATAAGATTAAGAGTGTTGTGTAAACATAACATAAAAACTCATAACATCAAAAATCCTACCAAAAATTGAACGCAAATATACATAAAAACCATAAATTTAAAACATTTATCAAATAACCACACCCCGAACACTAAAACATTACAATTAATTGAAGTTGAATATTTTATTTAAGTTGCATTATAAAATATGGGCATTTTTGGGCAGAAATTCACATTTTGAGCCATATCCTTTAAATATTTTTTCAATATTATATAATCAACAAATTTTGAAAAGGTTTTGAGATGAAGACATTTAAAAAAAAGGTGTATAGAAATAATCGAGGTGCTACTTTTTTAGTTTTACCTAAGTGGTGGATTGATATGAACAGTCTGAAAAATGGCGATGAAATTCTAATGAAAGTTGAAACACTAAACAGGATAGTCATAGAACTTCCTGAAGATGGAAATGTGGATAGTGGTTGTGGTAGTATAGGTGAGGATAGGTGCAGGAAAATATTGGAAGGGGAGTAAAGGTATATTTCTACGATAATCCAGAGCATGTGACTTGCAAATCTGGTGTTTTGAAGGGCATTGATAATTCTTTCATTTCGGTTGATACCGGTTTTTCTACTGAATTGATTGCAATCAGAAAAATCATAAGGGTAGAAGTTTCTGGTGAGAAATCATGATAGATGAAAATGATAAATATAGTATAATTATAGAAGATAACAGGTTTATTTTTATTAATAAATTACCAGAAGAAAAAAGATTGGGTTATTTTGACAATGTAAAAATTATTGATGGCACAAAGTATGACAGTGCAACTGCTAATTATGATTTATTTACAAGATTGATTTGTATAAGAGGGAAAGATAAAAAAGAACTTGAATTTCCAAGTAGAATTGAAGAAGACAAGAAAAAAGAATTGTGTACAGAATTCTTAAGGTTTGTATTTGGAAAAACAACAAATGCTCCTGCTGATAAATTTATTACAAACAATACTGATGCTCCAGAGAAATTCATCAGTTTTCTTATTGACAAAGAAAAAAGGAAGAACTTTACAACTATAAGTCAGGAAGAAGGAAAATTCATAACAATATTTGCTCCATACATATATTACGACCCAAAATTACAAAAGAAATGTATTTTTACACCAAACATAGACGAAGATTTGAAATTGGACAATGAAGATGAACAGTTAGTAGAAACTTTGGATAAGTTTTTAAAACAAATTAAAAAGAAAGTAAGTACATGCAAAACTACCGAAGAATTGCAAAATGAACTCGGGTTAATTCTAAGTTTAGCTAAGAATGAGGATGGATTGGCAAAATTGTTCTTGATATGGAGTTGGAACATATCGGCTTTCTACAAATTTTTGCTATGGGACGAGTTGGGTATAGATTTAATCCCAATATTAGTCGTTATAGGAGAAAAAGCAGAAGGTAAGTCAACTGTTGTTAAGATAATATTCTCTAACAGCTTTGGGCTTAGTTTTGATGAAAAAGATTTACTGTATGTAGCAAGTGATTTGAAGGGAACAGGAATTAGGTTAAAGAATTTTGGTATTTCAACGTTTCCATTTATTTTTGATGATATTAAGGGCTTAAGTGATTTTGCTGAAAAAATAAAGAACACGGCAACACAAAAACTATATGTAGAAAGAAGAGGTAAAAAAACATTACAGAATGTAGAAAATGCACTTGCTTCTCCGTACGCTATAACAAGTAACAAGATTGACATTGAAGAACCACCAATTTTGGACAGGATGATAATTTTGCCTTTTGAAAAAGGCAATTTAACAGAAGAAAAATTATTTAGAAAATTAAGTGACGAAGAACTAAGAAAAATTAAAAATAACTATGTTATGTCAAGAATATCTTGGACAACGATACCAAAATTATTGAAAGAAATAATTCAAAAAGATGGCGTTGATGGGTTTAGAAAGCTGATAGATGTACAAGGAGAACTTAGAGAAAGGAAAAAATTACAATTTCTAAGATTTGGTTTTAAATTGTTAAAACAAACATTACCGCTATATGGTATAACAACACTGAATTGGGACTCGATATGGGATAAAATATCATTTTTTGTTGAGAATCCATCTAAGGATTACATAATACAAGGTGAAACAGCATCTATAAGGGATGCATTCATAAGAAGTTTAGAAGAATATGATAAAAGAGGAATTAAAAAGATGGATAAAATTCTTTCAAGTGATTTAAAATCTAATATAGACGAAGGAACACTTGTAGATTTAGAAAGTGAAGGTATTATACTAGATGTAGAAGGTATTATTATTAAGAAAATAATATTCTGTGGTACAAGGTTTTTAACATCTGTTCGAAAATATTCAAGTATAGGTATTAGTGGGATGAGAGAGTTGTCTAATGCTCTAAAGGAGGAAGGATTAAGATGTTTATATTGTAATAATTATGCTGACGCTGATAAACAAACATCGTATTATTCATTCCTTGGAGAAAAGGGGTTACAAAAATCAAATTGTATTGAGGTAGATTTTGAAGATTTTAGAACTTGGATAGGCGGTGAAACAGATATAATTAACGAGGAAAAAACAAATTCTACATTATAAAATTCTAATTTACATTATAAACATTAGAACCAATCAATCAAAAAATACCCAAAAATTTAATTTTCTTAAATTTTCTTTAAATTTATTTAATAAATCCACCACTTCAATTCTAATTTTTCTAATTTTAATTAGAGTTTTAAGAATTTTAAATTTTATTTAATTTAATTATTTTCACCATAAAAAATTAATCAAAATCAAAAATACATTATAAACATTAGAAACATTATAAAAAATTTATTATCAAAACAATAACAATCTAAATAATTAAAAAATATTACACTACATATCATTATAATTTTTCTAATTTACAACTAACTAATAAAAACAAATCGGTTATTTTTATCTATAAAAGTTTAATAATTTTTGAATTTTTTTATTATTTATTTATTTATGAAATTGAAATGTCAGAATTGCAAGTGGAAATGGGACTATAATGGTAATAATCCTTATTATGCTTATTGCCCACACTGTCATCATTTGGTTTCGTTGAAAAAACAAAAGGTAAAAATAACAGTTGAACTCGATAAAAAGATACAGTTATGCAAAGAGCCTGAGAGAGTAAGACCTATTGATGAAGAAGATGAATTAATTACAAATGAAAAAGGAGAGGAAACAAACGAGCAAGAAGAATTTGAGGAATTTTCTTTGAATGGGAAGGTAAAACAAACAATAAGTGAGCAACAACCGAAATGTTGTAACTGCGGTTCAACATCTGATTTGATAAACTTAAATGGAATGGAAGTATGTAGAAGTTGCTATAATAGTCTTAAGGAAAATACCTCACTCACGACCTCTTTCTGAAAAATACGGAAGAACAATCATAGCGATTACAGTAACAAAACATAATGTAGCAACAATTAAATACCATGTTCTATTTTCTGGGTAAATTAAAGCACCAAATAAAAACACTAAGCCGAAGATGATTATTGGGATTAATACCATATATTCTGGTCTCATTACATAAAATTGGAGTTAAATCCTTATCAACAAAGCCAACCCATATTTTTAGGGCTAATCTATACGCTAAATTCTATATATTAACGTACATTACTTATTTAAATATAGCATTTTTAATATGTATTATATAAACTAAATAATAGAAAATATAAATTAAATGAGGTGAATCAAATGAAAAAATATCCAGAAGGATATTGCAGGTATGAGTTAATCCTATACAAGGATGTCAAAACAAACGGGAGGTGGGATACTACCATAATACCGATAATACCTAAGACAGAGGACATCAAAAAAGTGAAGAAAGTAATACCGGATGCAGAGGAACTGATGGAACAGGAGGAAAACAACGGCAAGGCGATGAATTGATAGTCGATTACAAGTTGGGGGAATACAACATAAAGGTGTTTCCAGAAGGTTACACATGTTATCCGAAATGTCTTACGAGGAAGGGGTTCATATCCATCGGTGGGCTGTATAATAAAAAACTCGAGGTAGTGATGATGGATGATAAAAACAATATACTTGACAGAAGGGGCAAGGTTGTCTTAACCAAGGAGGATAGGGAATACGGGCGTGAAGCATCGAATGATTTTAGGGCTTTTAAGTTGGGCAAATATACTATTTTGCCAGTGATATGTTATGAGATATACTTTCCCCATATCTGGAAAGCAGTAAGACACACGGTTGATAAGGTTCATTTGATAGTCAACATAGTTGGGCGACCCATGTACAACCAAAATCAGGCTGAGAAGTGGAGGGGGTTGCAATTGAGCATGACATCATATTACGAGTGCGATTTGGTGTGTTCTGTGGGTAAAGGTAAAGGGATAGATATTTCTGGGGTAATTGAATGGAAAAATCAGTAAATAAGCTGAATAACCATATTTTATTGTGCAATCCAAATAAATTTATAATCTTTTTAATTAAAACAATATTCATGAAAGAGGAAAAAAAGCTGATTGGTAAGATAGCTCATTACTATTCGAAAATAAGCGTTGCAGTCATAGAATTAAAGGATAAACTATCAGTCGGCGATGAAATATCGATAGAAGGAGCTAATACAAACGTTAGACAGAAGGTGGAATCTATGCAGGTAGAACATAAAAACATAGAAAAAGCAAAAAAAGGAGATTCTATCGGACTTAAAGTTGCTGGTGTAGTTAGAGAAAACGACGCAGTTTACAAGATTGTAGCTTAAGTAAAAGATAAGGAAACCTAGAATGACTTTACTAATCACATTAATCTAGTGTTATTTATTTATTAAGCCAAAGTCAAAATTAGTTTTGTTAACAATAATTTAAAAAATATTACCCTTAAATAGTAGCAAAATCTATAAAAAGAGAGGAACAAGGTTATACAATATGTCATTCGAAGAAGAGTTGTCCCAGGAATTGAAAAAACCCATACTTT
>Ga0315294_10002354_pt1 | contig 20683 bp, 13 predicted proteins | sample YL17G13_40_MG_FD_203626 | JGI IMG/M metagenome (GOLD analysis project Ga0315294, IMG submission 203626) | Sediment microbial communities from Yellowstone Lake, YNP, Wyoming, USA - YL17G13_40 | ecosystem: Environmental > Aquatic > Freshwater > Lake > Sediment | place: USA: Wyoming | collected...
GAAGGATTGAAGAGCGGCCAACGCGACCGGGATCTCGACCGCGCGCTCGCTGCGGTAGGTCGAGTTGTACGGATGGTAGAAGTAGGGATACTCGGCGCCCAGGCACGTGAACCGGCGCCCCCGCCACCCCGGCACGCGGAACGTTTCGTACCAGAACGCCCACCACCGGGCGAGCAGCCAGTCGGACAGGATCCCGGCGCCCGCGCCGGCGGCTCCCGCCAGCCCCTTCGAGCGGACCGCCCGGGCCAGCCGGCTCGAAGCCGCGGGCTCAGCCACGCGAGGGCGCCCGCCGCAGGCGCCGCCCGATTCCGACCCAGGCCGCGACGAGCACGGCCATCCATCCGACCGCGAGCCACCCCGGCCACGCCCCGGAGTCGAGCTTGGAGACGGCGGGCAGGAGGACCAGCGGGTCGGCGCCGAGACGGGAGACCGCGACGCCCTCGAGCTTGAGCTTCGCGGACTCGAACGCGAGGGGCGGCACGAAGAGAAGGACGTGCGCGTGGGCGATTCCGATCCAGCGCGCGGCGTCCCAGACCCGGCGCCACGGCCCGGCCGGCAGGCCGGTTTCCACCACGAACGCCCCGAGCGCGAGCGCGGGCAGGACGGCGACGAGCTGGCGGCTCGGCGCGCCGTTGCCTCCCGTCCACATGTTGAACGTCAGCAGGAGGACGGCGTAGGGAACGGCGGCGACCGCTATCGCCCGGGCGGCGCCGCCCGCCTTCCCGCGCCGGGCCACCCACCAGGCGAGACCCACGAGCCCGAGCACGAACGCGGGCGTCCAGACAAGACCCGCGTACCGGTCGACGAGCAGGCCCGGCACCGACTGGCCCCAGAACCGGAGCGAGTAGGCCGCCCCGTAGGTCGAGTGCCGCTCGAAGAGGGCCGACGGCGGCCAGACGGGCAGTCCGATCTTGCCGCTGATCCACAGCGCCTCGGGGACGAAGCTAACGAGCAGGGCCGCGGACGCGGCGAGCCCCGCCCGGGGGGAGAGCCACCACGCCGCGAGCGCGAGCCCGGCCGCCGGGAAGAGACATTTCTGGTGGACCCACGGCAGGACCGCGGCCGCGACGGCGACGAGCCAGGGACGGCGGCGGGCGAGCCCGAGCGCGCCCGCGGCGAAGGCCACGGCCGCCGGCAGGTCCGGGCCCAGGAAAATGGTGTAGACGGCGAGCGGCGAGCCGACCAGGACCATGGCCACCCAGCCCGCCGTCGCCGGCCGCCCGGTCACCGCCTCCGCGGTCCTCGTCATCAACCGGACGGCCAGCCCCGCGACCCCGACCAGGATCAGGGCGAGCCCGACCCGGCCGGCCGGCATAAGCAGGAGGCCGTAGAGGTGCGGCAGAGCCACGCCGTGGTACGTGTACCGCGGCCCCGCGGCCGGGCCCACGGTGTGGTCCCGGATCAGGGTGTCCCGGAAGTCGCCGGCCCGCGACAGCCATTCGGCCGCGCCGCCCCAGGCCTTCGAGAGGTCCGCCGACCCCGTGAACAGCCAGTGCCACGCCGCGAAGAGGAGGGCGGGCTCGTCCCCGGACGGCGGATGCACGACCGTGCGCCAGACAGCCGCGAGCGCGAGGCTCGTGAGCCCCGCGACCCAGACCGCGCGCGCGTCCCGGCGCACGGACCAGAGGACGACGAAACATGCCAAGCCGGCGAGCGCCCCCGCCGTCAGCATGACCAGATACGTCCCCGGGTCGACGCGCACCCAGCCGCCCGCCAGCCAGAGCCAGCCGACCCGCTCGAAGGAGAATCCCGCCAGCCGGGGACCGAGCCGCGCCGCCGCGGCGGGAAGCGCCAGCGCCGCGACCCCGACCCACCACGGCCACAGGGCCGCCGTCCCGCCGAGCCGCGGAGCCGCCGCCCAGGCCCAGACTCCCGCGATCAAGGCCGCCGCGACTGCGGCCGGGACCGGGGCGAGCGGCGAGACCGGGCCCAGCAGGGACGCGACCGCGAAGCCCAGCGACGCGGAACCCGCGAGCAGTCCGGCCAGCCCCAGCCGATTCCTCAGTACACCGCGACGGCGCACGAGACCCCCTCCCCCTTGAGGCCCTTCGCGACGGAATCCGCCTGCCCGCGCGTCGGGTACGGGCCCAGCATGACGAAGTAGAGCTCGCCGAGGGTTTCGTGCCGGCGCTTGACCACGATGACCTTCTTCCCCCGCTTGGCCCACTTCTTCTTCTCGGCTGCCGCGTTGCCGCTCTGGGCGAACGCCCCGACCTGGACCCCGAACCTTTTGCCCGCCCGCGCCGGCTCGTGGACAAGCGCCCGCGCCTCGTCGGCCTCCGGCGAGTCGGGCCACCCCTTGATCAGGGCGCGGCACAACCGCTCGCGTTCCGCGGCGACCTTCGTCGTCTTCGCGGCCCCGAGCAGGGCCTGGGGCCGGAAGTCGGCCGCCCACGGCGCCTCCGCGAGGTCCACATAGGTCGCGTGGGCCCCCGCGAGGTCGCGCTTCGCCTCCCGGAGCGAGCCGACGAGCAGGCCCGCCGGCGCCTTCCACCGGTCCTGGCGTCCCCCCCGCCACTCGCCCTCGGCGACCCCGAGCGCCTCGGCCGGCCGGCCGAGCTCCTTGAGGCAGACCGCGCGCCAGTAGACCGCCAGCTCCGCGCGCTCATCGCCCGCGTTCGCGTCGAGGAAGGCGGCGTAGGCGCGCTCGGCATCCGCCCAGCGGTCCCGCAGCAGGAGGAGGTGCGCGACTTCCAGGTCGCACTCCTTCCGGGTCTCGGCCGGCGCCGCCTGCGCAAGAAGCCGGAACCGGCGCTCGGACTCCGCGGCGTCCGTCGTGCACCGCGCCCAGAGCAGGTTCGCGGGCCAGTACAGCCGGTGCTCGGCGTACTTGGACCGGAACGGCTCGAGCCGGGCCTGGGCGGTCGCCATGTCGCCCGCCTCGTACGCCGCGGTCGCCTCGCGGAAGAGCTGTTCCGGGGCCGGCCCGGCCGCGGCGGCCTGGCTCCCCATCCACAGCGCCGGGACGAGAAGGGCGGCTATCACGACGACGCCGGCCGGGACGGCGCCGGGGCCGCCAGCCGTCCTCCGAGTGTCCAGCTGCCGGCCTCCGTGATCTCGACCCGGCGGAACGTGCCGGCCGCCGTCTCGGCGTCCGGCTCGAAGTAGACGAGCCGGTTCGACCCCAGCCTCCCCTGCCAGAGCGCCGTCCCCCGCCCGCGCAATCCCTCCACCAAGACCTCCGCCGTCGTGCCCACCAGCGCCGCATGGTGCCGCCGGCTCCCCTCGTCCAGGAGGGCGTTGAGCCGCCCCAGCCGGGCCTCCTTCTCCGCCTCCGCCACCGCGTCCGGCAGGGCCGCCGCCGGGGTGCCGGGCCGCGCCGAGAACTTGAACGTGAACGCGCCGTCGAAGCCGGCCGCGCGCACGAGCGCGAGCGTAGAGGCGAAGTCGGCCTCGGTCTCGCCCGGGAATCCGACGATGAGATCCGTCGTGACCGCGAGCCCGGGCACGAGCGCGCGGGCGCGTTCCACGATTCCGAGGTAGTGGGCGGACGTGTACCCGCGCCGCATCGCCTTCAGCATCGCATCCGATCCCGACTGCACGGGCAGGTGCAGGTGGGGCGCGATCGCCGGGCACTCGGCCATGGCCAGCAGGACGCGTTCGTGATGATACGAGGGGTGCGGCGACGTGAACCGGATCCGGCGCAGGCCGCGGACGGCCGAGAGCCGGCGGAGGAGGGCGGCGAAATCGCGGTCCGGCCCCGCCGTCTTGCCGTAGGCGTTCACGGTCTGGCCCAGGAGCGTGACTTCGACCACGCCGCGGGCCGCCAGGGACTCGGCCTCGGCGGCGACCTCGTCGAAGGGACGGCTCCGCTCCCGGCCGCGTACGGCCGGCACCACGCAGAACGTGCACCCGTGGTCGCAGCCTTCCATGATCTTGATCCAGGCCCGGAAAGATGCCGGGCGCTCGCCGGTGGCCGCCTCGGCCGAGATTTCGGGGACGCCCCCGCGATCCGCCGGGCCCGTCGCCGTCCGGCGTGCGTCGCCCGCAGCCTCGACCAGCGCCGGGAGCTCGAGCAGGCGGGCGGGCCCGAGCACGAGGTCCAGGTGCGGGAACCGCTCGAAGAGGACCTTCCCCAGCGCCTCGCCCACGCACCCGGCGAGGACGAGCACGCGGCCCGGTGCCGCCGTGCGCCAGGGCTTGAGCCGCCCGAGGTACGACAGCGCCCGGGACTCCGCATGCTCGCGGACGTGGCAGGTGTTGACGATGACGACGTCGGCTTCCCGCACGTCGGCCACGCTCCGCATGCCGGCCCCCTCGAGGAGCCGCGCCATGATCTCGGAATCGCGCACGTTCATCTGGCACCCGAACGTGGTGATGTGGAAGGCTCGCGGGCTCATAGACCCGATTCTACCCGGCGCGGCACGGGGCCCGTGAGCCCCGCGGCGCGACACCGCCACCAGAGGAGGACGAGTCCGAATCCCTCCGTCAGCGTCGTTGCCGCCGCGGAGCCCCGGTACGACCAGACCGGGATCGCGACCAGGTTCGCCGCGAGCTTGAACGCGACCATCGCCGCCGTGACCCAGAGCAGTTCCCGCTGGCGGCCGGTCGCGGTCAGCAGGGAGGCGAGCAGGGAGTTCAGGAGAACGAAGAGGAGCGCGGGCGAGAGCAGTTGCACGGCCACCCCGGAGGGCGCGTACGAGGTCCCGAACAGGAGCCGGATCGCCCACGGCCCGAGCACGACCGCGCCGAGGACGGCCATGGCGCCCAGGACGCGGGCCTGCGCCAGGACGTCCCGGACCGCCCGGCGGAGGATCCCGGCCGAGCGGCCAGTGCGGGCGGCGGCCGAGAACGCCGGGAACGCGGTCATGACGAGCGCCCCGAGCAGGAAGTTCCCGCTCTCGACCGGCTTGTACGCGGTCTGGTAGTAGCCGAGCGCGAGCCCGGCCTCCCCGGGAGGCAGGAGGTACTTGAGCAGGAACACGTCGAGCCGGTACATCCAGGCGACGAGAATGGCGCCCGCCCAGAGCGGCCACGCCTCGCGCAGGAGGATCCGGGCCCGCCCGGGATTCCAGCCGGGCCGCCCGACCAGGCTCGCCCGGGCGAGGAGGAGCTGGCCCACCCCGGCGATCAGCCCGGCGAGGGCGAGAACGGCGAGCGCCAGGGACGTCTCGGGCGCCCGCCGCGCCGCCACGGCCGCCACGGCGGCCGTCGACAGCGTGATCGGCAGCAGGTTCGCCGCGATCTGGGGACCCCGGCTGAGCTTGGCCCGGAGCACGAGCCCGCCGAGCTGGCCAACATACGCCAGCAGGAGAAGCCCCGCCCAGGGACCCGCGACGGGCCAGAGGACGAGGGCTCCGGCCGCCGCCAGCGCGCCGCGCAGGGCGACCGCGGTCCCGAACGTGCCCCCGTCGTCGCGCGGGGACGCCGCCACCTCGCGCACGAGGATATTCGGCAACCCCGCCTGGGCGACCGCGTCCGCGACCATGATCGCGGAGAGGACCCAGCCGAGCTCGCCCCATCCCGCCGGGCCGAGCCACCGGGCCAGGACTATCGACTGCACGAGGCCCAGCGCGAGCTGGGCCAGGTTCGCGGCCGCGAGCCACGCCGTCAGCGACAGCACGGCCCTAGCGCCCGCCTTGCGCCGACATCGGCTCGAAGGGGGGGTCCACCGACTTCATCGTGTTCTTGATCCGGGCCATGATCGGGCGGTAATACTCGGCGTCCCGCTTCGTGTACTCGAGCCGGACCAGGAGGAACGCTTCCATGAGCGGCAGGTAGATCTGCTCGCGGTACAGCTCCTCGTCCAGGCGCTCGGGGATCAGGAAGTAGTGCATGAGCGTCCCCTCGCGCTTTATCGTGTATTGCACCTGGATGGCCCTTCCGCCGGCGAGCGGGATCTGGACCACCTCGAAGTCCGCTATCTTGATCTTGGCCCGGCCCTCGAACGGATCGCGCCACGAGCGGCTGACGACTCCGCCCTCGGCTTCCTGGTCCTTCCCGAGCGCGTCCTCGAGGTACCGCTTCAGCTCCCCCAGCGGCAGCTGGAACATCCCGCCGATCTGCTGGCCCACCCGGACGACCTCGAGGCCGCCGCCGAAGAGATCGGTCACCACCAGTCCCCTCGGATCGCCGCCCTCCATGGCCACCCAGCCCTCCGGCTTGTTCACGACCACGCGCAACGCCTCGGACCGCACGTTCGGGTACTGGGCCGGCGTCCACTCCCAGTGGATCCCCACCAGGACGGCGGACCAGACGCTGAGCCCGAGGGCCGCCGCACCCCACCGGTTCCCGCGCCACGGGGGGGCGGCCCCCTCCGCGCGGAACGGCAGCAGGCTCCCGATCGCGAACCCGCCGATGAACCCCCCGAGGTGGGCCCAGTTGTTGATCCCGCTCACCGGGTTGCTCAATCCTTCGAGCAACTGCAGGAGCGCGAAGGAGCCTCCCACGAAGACGTGACTGCGGTACCGCAAGGAGAGCTTGGCGCGCCGGAACAGGTAGACCGCGGCCAGCACTCCCGCCATGCCGAAGACCGCGCCGGAAGCTCCGATCCCGAAGCTCAGCGGCTGCGCGAGCGAGGTCATCCACTCGCCGCACACGCCCGTGGCCACGAACAGGGCCATCATCCAGCCGGCGCCGAAGAGCTGCTCCACCCCGCGGCCGAACTCGAGGAGGGCGACCATGTTGCCGATGAGGTGGGACCAGCTCGCGTGGAGGTACATGGGGCTGATCGTCCGCCACCACTGCCCGTGCATCTCGGAATGCGCGGCCCCCGCGCGGAAGAGCCGGAGGTTCCCGGTCTCCGAGTACTCGGTGAACAGCCCGACGTGGATCGCGGTCATGACCGCGATGAGCGCGAGCGTGACGTAGGCCACGTCCGTCCGCGCCGTCCGCTGGCCGGCGCCCGGCTCCGGGGGGTCCCAGACCGGCGAATCGCCCTTGTGCGAGAAGGCGTCGTTCAGGGGCGGGATGAGCTTGCGGATGTTCCAGGGCACGTCGACGCTGAACATGGTCCCCGCGTCGAGCTCCACGACGTAGATGTCCGTGACCTTGCGCCCCAGGGGAGACGACCGGCGCATGCTGATCAGCCGGTCGCGCTTCGCGGCCGGCACCGGCTTCTCGAAGACGAGGACGAGCCCGCCGTAGTACTCGAACGCGTCCACGGAGCCGGGCGTCGGGATCAGGCGTTCGAGCTGTTCGAGCTCGCCCATGAGATCGGTGAACGAGAGAGCGTCGGCGGCCTTGAACACGAAGACGACGGCGGCCGTGGAGAACATCGCGAATCCCGCGACCGTCGTGAGGACGAACAGGGCCACCACCAGCGGGAACGCGAGCGTGTAGCCGCCGCCCTCGAGGCCGAAGAGCCGGTGCGCGTTCACGATCCCGAGCACGGCCGCCAGGATCGCGACCGAGACGAGGGAGAAACGGCCCACCCGGTTCGCCACGACCGCGGCGTCGAAGACCCGCGCCTTGCCCCAGAGGTCGGGAAGCTCGGTCTTGAGGGGCCGGAAACTGCCGTACCCTACCAGGTCGTGGAGGGCCCAGCCGATGTATTGCTGGGCGGTCATCCTACCGGCAGGGACGGCCGATCAGGTCCAGGAACTCGGCGCGCGTGCGCGCGTCGGAACGGAAGACTCCCCGCATCGCGCTCGTCCGGGTCGGGGCGTGCACGCTGCGCGCCCCCCGCATCTCCATGCACAGGTGGCGGGCCTCGAGCACGACGGCGACCCCGTGGGGCCGGATCGCCTCCTCGATCGCGTCCGCGATCTGGGACGTCATCCGCTCCTGGACCTGCAGGCGCCTCGAGAACGCGGTCACGAGACGCGGGATCTTGGACAGCCCGATGATCCGCTTGTCCGGGATGTACCCGACCTGCGCGCATCCGAAGAACGGGAGGAGGTGATGCTCGCACATCGAGAAGAACTGGATGTCCGAGACGACGACGAGGTCCGAATCGGGGGCGTCGAAGATCGCGCCGTTGAGCAGGCCCTTCTCGTCGAGCTCGTAGCCGCTCGTGAGTTCCTTCCACGCCCGCGCCACGCGCCCGGGCGTGTTCCGCAGGCCTTCCCGCGCGGGGTTCTCGCCGAGCTGGCGGAGCAGGTCCCGCGTCAGGGATTCGATCCCCGCGTCCGTCCCGCGCTTCCGGATCTTCATGTCCTTCCTCCCAGTCTACCCCCGCCGCGCGCGAACTCGGCCGCCTTGGCCTCGAGCCCCAACCGGAGCGCCTCCGCGGGCTCGACCCCGAGGGAGGCGGCGTAGGCCCGGACCTCTTCCGTGATCTTCATCGCGCAGAACCTGGGGCCGCACATCGAGCAGAAATGCGCGACCTTGGCCGACTCCGCAGGCAGGGTCTCGTCGTGGAAAGCCTTGGCCCGCTCGGGGTCGAACCCGAGCCGGAACTGGTCCTCCCACCGGAACGCGTACCGCGCCTGCGAGATCGCGAGGTCTCGGGCATGAGCCCGCGGGTGTCCCTTGGCCAGGTCCGCCGCGTGGGCCGCGATCCGGTAGGCGATCACGCCCTCCTTGACGTCGTCCCGGTCCGGCAGTCCCAGGTGCTCCTTCGGCGTGACGTAGCACAGGATCGCGGCGCCCCACCAGCCGATCAGGGCCGCCCCGATGGCGGAGGCGAGGTGGTCCCAGCCGGGCGCCGTGTCGGTCACGACGGGACCCAGCGTGTAGAAGGGGGCCTCCCCGCAGACCTCCTTCTCCCGGTCCACGTTCTCCTTGATGAGATGCAGGGGCACGTGGCCCGGCCCCTCGATCATGGTCTGCACCCCGTGCTCGCGCGCGATCCCGGTCAGTTCCCCCAGCGTATCGAGCTCCGCGAACTGGGCCGCGTCGTTCGCGTCCTCGATCGACCCCGGCCGCAGGCCGTCCCCGAGGCTGAACGTCACGTCGTAGGATTTCAGGATCTCGCACAGCTCCCGGAAGTGCGTGTAGATGAAGTTCTCCTCGTGGTGCGCGAGGCACCACTTCGCCATCATCGAGCCGCCGCGCGAGACGATGCCGGCCACCCGCCGCGCCGTCAGCGGCACGTACTGGAGCCTCACCCCCGCGTGCACGGTGAAGAAGTCCACGCCCTGCTCGCACTGCTCGATCACGGTCGCGCGGAAGAGCGGCCACGAGAGGTCCTCGGGCCGGCCGCCGGCCTGCTCCAGCGCCTGGTAGATGGGAACCGTCCCGATCGGCACCGGGGCGTTGCGCAGGATCCATTCCCGCGTCTCGTGGATGTTGGGCCCGGTCGAGAGGTCCATGACCGCGTCCGCGCCCCACCGGATCGCCCAGACCATCTTCTCCACCTCGTCCGAGATCCCGGAGACGACGGACGAGTTCCCGATGTTCGCGTTGATCTTGACCAGGAACCGGCCCCCGATCACCGCGGGCTCGAGCTCGGGGTGGTTCACGTTCGCCGGGAGCACGGCCCGGCCGCGCGCGATCTCGTCCCGGACGACCTCGGGGTCCACGCCCTCGCGAATCGCGGCGAACTCGATCTCGGGCGTGACCTCGCCCCGGCGCGCCCGGTCCATCTGCGTCGTCCCGCGCACGGAACCCCAGGCCCGGCGGACCGGCGGCAGGCCCTTCTCGAGATCGATCGTCGCCGCTTCGTCCGTGTACGGTCCGCTCGTGTCGTAGACGGCCAGCCGCTCGCCCGACGTGAGCGCGATCTCGCGGGCGGGAACCCGGATCGCGGGGAACCGGGTCCCCGCCGTGTAGACCTTGCGCGACCCCGGCAGGGGCCCGCGGGTGATCTTGGCGTCCATCATTATTTCTCCTTGGCCGTGACCACGCTGATCCGAGCGGCCAGCGCCCGCGCGGCGTCCATATACGCCTTCGCCTGCGGCGAGTCCGGCTGGGCGGCGACGATCGGCGTCCCGGCATCCCCGGTCTCGCACACGGCTCCCGCGAGCGGAAGCTCGGCGAGCACGGGCACGTGCCACCAATCGGCCGCCTGCTTCGCACCGCCCGACCCGAAGACCTCCTCGCGGTGGCCGCACTTCGGGCAGAGGTGGTAGCTCATGTTCTCGATGACGCCGAGGAGGGGCGTGTTCAGCCGCTCGAACATGGTCACCGCGCGCCGGGCCACCTCGAGGGCGAGCGACTGCGGGGTGGAGACGATCACGGCCCCGGTCGCGGTTATGAGCTGGCCCATCGACAGCTGGACGTCCCCGGTCCCCGGCGGGAAATCGGCGAGGAGGTAGTCCAGCTCCCCCCAGTCCACCTTGGACAGGAACTGCTCCACCGCCGAGTGCAGGAGCGGACCCCGCCAGATCACGGCCTCGCCGGGGGGGATGAAGAAACCCATGGAGACCACCTTGACCCCGTGCGCCTCGATCGGAACGATGAGGTCGTCCTTGACCTTCGGCTCCTCCTTGATCCCCATCAGTGTCGGGATGCTGGGTCCGTAGACGTCGAGGTCCATGATCCCGACCCGGGCGCCCGTCTTCGCGAGCGCGACCGCGAGGTTCGCGCACGTCGTGGACTTCCCCACGCCCCCCTTGCCGGAGGCGACGATGACGATGTGGCGGACGCACGGGAGCGTGATCTTGCGGGCCGCGCCGTGTCCGCCCTGGACCTTGGACGTGATCGCGACGTGGACTTCCTTGACGCCGGGAAGCGCCCGCACGACGCGCTCGGCCTCGGCCTGGAACTGCTCCCGCACCGGGCACGCGGGCGTGGTCAGCTCGATCGTGAAGGAGACGGCCCCGTCCCCGGCCGCGAGATCCTTGATGAACCCGAGGCTGACGATGTCTTGCCCCAGATCGGGATCCTGGATTGCCGAGAGCGCCTTGAGGACTTCCGCCTCGGTGGGCATCAACAGTGGGCCCCGTCGCTCATCGAACAGTCGGCTGGCCGGCCGGCGGTGATGACGGGGTGGGCACCTCGAGCATGCGCTCGACCGCGCGCGCCGCCCGGAGGCGGACGGACTCGGGCACCGTGATCTCGAACTGGAGCCGCTCGAGCGACGCCACGATGTCCTCGAGCGTGTTCGCCTTCATGTACCGGCAGATCTGGCAGGAGCGGTAGAACGTCTTCTCCGGAATCTCGATCGTGAGACGATCCGAAAGCCCGCACTCGGTCACGACCACGAACGACTGCGCCTTCGAGGCGCGCGCGAACCGGATCATGCCCTCGGTCGAGAGCACTTCGTCCGCGAGCTTGAGGACGTCGGCCCGGCACTCGGGATGGATCAGGACCACGGCGTCCGGATGCTCGGCCTTCATACGGGCCACGCCCTCGGGCGTGATCTGCTCGTGCACGTGGCAGTCCCCGTCCCACGGGATCACGGTCTTGTCCGTCTTCGTCGCCACGTACGCGGCGAGGTTGCGGTCCGGAACGAACAGGATCGTCCGGTTCGGCAGCCGGGACACGATCTCGACCGCGTTCGCCGAGGTGCAGCAGACGTCCGAGACCGCCTTCACGTCGGCGGTGCTGTTGACGTAGGTCACGACCGCGAGGTCGGGATGGCGGCGGCGCAACTGCGCCGCCTTCGCCTCCAGCGCCGGGGCCGTCACCGTGTCCGCCAGCGAACAGCCCGCCGCCATGTTCGGCAGGAGGACGGTCTTTCCCGGGTTAAGGATCTTGGCGGTCTCGGCCATGAAGTGGACGCCGGCGAAGACGATGACGTCGCCGGGAATGGTTCCTGCCTGCCGGGACAGTCCGAGCGAGTCCCCGACCGCGTCCGCGACCTCGAAGACCTCGGGCCGCTGGTAGTTGTGGGCGAGGAGGACGGCCTTCCGCGCGGCCTTCAGCGCCCGGATGCGCTCGAGGAGCCCCTCGAGGCGCGCGCATTCGTCCCGGGAATATCCCAGGTGGCCGATTCGGTCGTGGAGCGTGGCACCTGCCGAGACGGGCATCGCAAAACCTTCGAAGATTATAACAAGCGATTCCCGGCGGCTGTTCCTGGGAGTCAGGAATGCTAGCTGGTGACCACTCCCCGCGCAACCGCCCTCTCCCGCACCTGGCCCCAGCCGTCACGGCCCAAGCGCCAGCTCCCGCCCGCCGCGTCAGTCACCCCCACCGCGTTCCCGGACCCGTCGTATTGCAGGCTCGTCCGCCGGCCCAGGGCATCCACCACCGCAGTCAGGAACCCGTACTCGTTGGCGTATTCGTACCGCGTCACGTTCCCCATCGGGTCTGTGACCTTCGTCGGATGCCCGGCAGGGCCGTATTCGGCCGTCGTCGTGTGGCCGTTGCGGTCAGTCCGCGAGACCAGCCGGAAACTCTCGTCGAACACGAACGACATCCGGTTCCCCAGAGCATCCTCCTGCCCCGTGAGCATGCCCCGCGCATCGTATTCGTCTATGCGCGGCCCGCAGCACGTCTCCGAGATCGTCGTCCGCGCCGTTCCGTTCTCCAGCCGCTCATACGCCAGCGTGTGCTTCACCCGGTCCATGCCGTCCCGGACCTCGATCACCCGCCCCATCTCGTCGTATCCCAGCTTCCCGCGCTTGCTCCCGGCAGGCGGGCGCGGATCGGCGCATCCAATCTGTCTCTCTATCCCCTCCGCCATATCAGAAACTCCACGACGCGCCATGCAACCGCCGCGATCAGTGTCGCTGTCGCAGTCCACGAGGCGGTGACATGCTCCAGCACGACATGGAAGCTGGAGAACACTTGCGTCGAGACAAGATGGCTGGCGACCTCCAGCAGTAAAGCCGCTGCGATTGCCAGAACTGTCCAGCCTCGCCTAAGACACATGAAAAGGAGCGCGATAAGCAGGGGTAGCGTCGTGCCCCATACCAAAAGGGCACCTCTCCCCGCCATGTGAATCTCACTCTTCGTGAGGTAAGTGTGCACGACATTAGCTTGGACCTCTAGACCCTCCATGGACCTACGACGCATCCTGACATCAGCGTGCCCAGTTAGAGGGCGGGGGGTTTCGTAGAAGTCAGCCCAGGACCTGGCAGTGGGACCTATCAGGACGATCGAATCCTCAAAGCGCCCCGGTCGGACACTCCCCCGCAAGAGCCCAAGGGCGGAGACCCGTGGAAAACTCCCGCGGGGACCTATGAAGTTGATGAGAATCTCGCGCCTTTCCTTGTTCCCTTGCCCTGCCACGATGGGCGGGCTTTGTACGGGAGTGCCGATCCGCGCCAACGACTCGGCCATCGATGGCCAGACTCTTCCGTTCATCTCAATCGCGAGGGGCGCACTCCTTGGTAAGCCATTCACGAATCCGTACACAACAACTCCTATCTGTGCCCCTCCCTCGATGAACCTAGACAGCGGCAGATTCATCCGATCCGCGGGCGGATTCCCAAACTTAGCGGTGTCCGCCGCAAGCACCAGAGGAGGGATCTCCCTGCATGAAGCCTGAAACGAGGCGTCGTCAGCAATACCATAGCGGGAAGGGCGACCAAGCACTAGGTAGACACCTATCGCACGCGGTCGATCTTTTCTTACCGCCTTGATGATGTCCGAAACTATCTTCCGCGGGATGGGAATCCCACCACCTGCAGCTTTGACGGTCGCATCGTCGATGCACACGAGTTGGATTCTCGCCGTTGGCAAGACAGGACCCCTTGCCCGATACTGAATATCCAGGTCCTTCCAGTTCTGGTCAGGCGCCACAGACAGGACAAGTGCCGTGTAGCAGCTACCGCCGGCATAGCCTATGGCGGCTACCGCCAACGCCTTCCAGAGATCCTTCGTCATCCTTGAGGAGCCCTTGGACAAGAGGGGTCGCTCGAGCGCTCAGGCGGATCCCGTGGCCAATCCTCCTGCTCGAACTCAAACCAACACTCGGAATGGCAGACTGCGCGGTAGCACTGATGCACGGAGCGGTACCCCGTAGTGCCGAGGGTTAGGTTGTAAAGGACAACGTCCATCAGACACCATTTGAGTTCTCTCGCCTTGCAGTCATCGCACGACGACAGTCCCAGCGGATCGGTAGCGCGGATAGGGTTGGATGCGGCATAGCAGTACGGAGGATACATGGAATGCATTGTTGCCATCTTGGAGCGCATGTATCGCGGTGCCCCCAGCCTCATAGGATCTCTCTGCACAAAGCGTCCCGTACCTACCTCATAGAAGCGGTATCCCATTTCCAAGGTCCCGTCTTCCCCCGCACTCACTCCATCCCTTCCCACATAGGCGAAGGGATCGTCCGAGGCGGGAACGGACCGGCGGGCACCGTAGGGATCGTAGGAGAAGCGGGTGATGACACGGGCGGACGAGTCGGACTGGGCTACGGTGTTCCCCAGGGCGTCGAAGTGGTAGAAGACGGGCTTGGAGTCAAAGGGGCCGACGCGGGCGAGGAGCTGGCCACCAGGAAGGATGAGATATCGGATCTTCTGTTTGCCCGAGCCGTCGAGCTCAAGGAGAACCGGACGGCCACGGCCCTGGCGTAGGAAGCGCGTCTTCACCGCGCTCTTGCCCTGGACAATCGCATCGCGGCGGCCGTCGGCGTCGTAGGTGTAGCGCTCGGGGACGGAGCCGGGGGAATCCACGCCGACAAGGCGATCGAGGGAGTCGAAGGAATAAGACGTGGCGCGATGGCCGGGGCCGGTCTTGCCCACTTCGTTGCCGTCGGAGTCGAAGGAATATGCGGTGCGGAACAAGGGCCGGGAAGGTGAAGCGTCGGACATAGCGGCAGAGGCCCATGCCAGTGAGGCAGGCGTGGCGGGCGGCTCTTCAGGGTTGAAGTCGCTCTCCACATCCAGGAGCTGATCGGCGGAGTCGTAGCGATAACGCTGGAGGCCACGGTGGTCCTGAAGGCTGAGGCGGTTGCCGACCGGGTCGAAGGTGTAGGTCTGGAAATCGCCGTCGGGGAGCTTGGCGGTAAGAAGCTGAGAAAGCTCGTCATAAGAATATTGTGAGAGACCATAGTCGGAACGATCCATAGTGAGCCGGTTGCCCCGGGAATCATAGGAATAGTGGATAGAGGGAGGGCCCTTCGGGTCGGCCGAGCCGGGATTGATCGCCAAAAGTTGGCTGGCGGCATCATAGGTCCGGGATTCCGAGAGGCCGTTGGGCCACCGCTGGCTCACGAGATGGTCCGCGGAATCGTACGCCAGCGTGATCTTGCCGGACTGGGAATCCGTCACCCCCGTCACCCGGTCTGCAGCGTCCCAATCGTATGAAACAGTTTCACCAGCTGGATAGGTGAGCAACGACAAGCGGCTGGCCAGATCATAACCGTAGAGAAACCGCATGTTCAGAGCCGGATACCGGCTCTCGGTCATCCGCGAGCGGGAGTCGTAGGAGAAGAGGGCCTCCTCGTTCGCGTTCGCTGTGCGGACCACGTTGCCGAGCTCGTCGTACGTCCAATGATCGTCGGTGTCCGGGTTCCAGCGGCGCGTTGTCTGGCCGAGCGAGTCATGCTCGTAGTCGGTCTCGGTACCGCGTGCGTTCACCATCGCCACCATGCGTCCTGATCCATCGTCTACGCAATCACGCAGAACACACTGTCACCTACTTCCGCAATCCTTCTCACACAGCAGACTGTGGATGTGACCAGCGGCAGACTCCACCGCCTGGCGCTCGTGATGTTCGGAATCGCCATCCAGCAGGAGCGCGTACTCATCCAGCGCTCTCGCCATGTCCCGTTCCCAGCCACGCGGTGTCTCCAGACCGCCGGAATACAGCCTGAACGCAGCTGCGAGTTCTCCCTTGGCTGTCACCCGATCCCCGGTCTCGAGACACGATATCCCCATAACCAGGCGGGAAAGCAGGTCATCCGCACCTTGAGGACTCCACTTACGGAGATGATCGATCGCTCGTCGGGCCCCCTTGTACCTTCCTTTCAGGTAGCGGCTCATCCCCCATCCCCAAAGAAGAAATGCCGCAACCTCCCTGGGAGCACGCCACCAGATAGCACTCAACTCGCGAATCAGCATCCCTTGCCTCAGAGGGAACGGCCAGTGACTTCGGCGATACCGAGCACCAGCGACGCCTTCACAGAATGTGCCAGCCACAGACAAAGATGTAGCATGCGATCCTCGCAAGGGCATTCTTGTACTTGAATGCGCATCCAGTCAGACATTTCTCGAAAGGGGTCGGTTCACACGGAGGCACCTTTGGCGGCGGGCCAATCGTTGCCTTGCTCTTGAGTTTTTGCGCCGCGTTCCTCGCGGCATCCCGAGCCCACTGCTCCAGTTCAGGATTGTCCGCCAGTTCCTCAAGTGTCTTGACATCCCCTCGTGCGTAGGCGGAGTTGATCGCATCAGTGATGGAATCCGCCAAGCCTGAAGGGTCTGACCGTCCGACGGGATTGTTTGAGGAATAGGAGTACGCCGCGCGGCCGAAATCCATCAAAGCCAACGGGTCTACGCTGAGGAACCGTCCATCAGCGGGGTCTTCGAATCGAGCACCCATTTCCAGAAGGTCGTCGGACACGGACGAGACGGACTCCCCACCGATAAAGCCGAAACGCTCTCTGAATGCCAGATGTGCCCGAGAACCGCCATAGGGATCCCACCAGAAGCGAGCCAACACGCGAGCCGACGAGGCGGCCAGGGCCACGGTGCTCCCAAGCGCGTCGAAGTGGTAGAAGACGGGCTTGGAATCGACGGGGCCGACGCGGGCGAGGAGCTGGCCGCCGGGGAGGACGATGTACCGCGTGGAGATCTTGCCGCCCGAGAGCTCGGCGAGCATCGAACGACCGCGGCCCATGCGGAGATAACGCTCGGGGTCGGAGGCCCCGGAGCCCTTTCCTTTGTCCATGAGGACCCGCTGGCCGTCGGCGTTGTAGCCGTAACGGACGGGAACGGAGCCAGGCGAATCAACGCCAAAGAGGCGATCGAGGGAGTCGAAGGAATAAGACGTGGCGCGATGGCCGGGGCCGGTCTTGCCCACTTCGTTGCCGTCGGAGTCGAAGGAATATGCGGTGCGGAACAAGGGCCGGGAAGGTGAAGCGTCGGACATAGCGGCAGAGGCCCATGCCAGTGAGGCAGGCGTGGCGGGCGGCTCTTCAGGGTTGAAGTCGCTCTCCACATCCAGGAGCTGATCGGCGGAGTCGTAGCGATAACGCTGGAGGCCACGGTGGTCCTGAAGGCTGAGGCGGTTGCCGACCGGGTCGAAGGTGTAGGTCTGGAAATCGCCGTCGGGGAGCTTGGCGGTAAGAAGCTGAGAAAGCTCGTCATAAGAATATTGTGAGAGACCATAGTCGGAACGATCCATAGTGAGCCGGTTGCCCCGGGAATCATAGGAATAGTGGATAGAGGGAGGGCCCTTCGGGTCGGCCGAGCCGGGATTGATCGCCAAAAGTTGGCTGGCGGCATCATAGGTCCGGGATTCCGAGAGGCCGTTGGGCCACCGCTGGCTCACGAGATGGTCCGCGGAATCGTACGCCAGCGTGATCTTGCCGGACTGGGAATCCGTCACCCCCGTCACCCGGTCTGCAGCGTCCCAATCGTATGAAACAGTTTCACCAGCTGGATAGGTGAGCAACGACAAGCGGCTGGCCAGATCATAACCGTAGAGAAACCGCATGTTCAGAGCCGGATACCGGCTCTCGGTCATCCGCGAGCGGGAGTCGTAGGAGAAGAGGGCCTCCTCGTTCGCGTTCGCTGTGCGGACCACGTTGCCGAGCTCGTCGTACGTCCAATGATCGTCGGTGTCCGGGTTCCAGCGGCGCGTTGTCTGGCCGAGCGAGTCATGCTCGTAGTCGGTCTCGGTACCGCGTGCGTTCACCATCGCCACCATGCGTCCTGATCCATCGTCTACGCAATCACGCAGAACACACTGTCACCTACTTCCGCAATCCTTCTCACACAGCAGACTGTGGATGTGACCAGCGGCAGACTCCACCGCCTGGCGCTCGTGATGTTCGGAATCGCCATCCAGCAGGAGCGCGTACTCATCCAGCGCTCTCGCCATGTCCCGTTCCCAGCCACGCGGTGTCTCCAGACCGCCGGAATACAGCCTGAACGCAGCTGCGAGTTCTCCCTTGGCTGTCACCCGATCCCCGGTCTCGAGACACGATATCCCCATAACCAGGCGGGAAAGCAGGTCATCCGCACCTTGAGGACTCCACTTACGGAGATGATCGATCGCTCGTCGGGCCCCCTTGTACCTTCCTTTCAGGTAGCGGCTCATCCCCCATCCCCAAAGAAGAAATGCCGCAACCTCCCTGGGAGCACGCCACCAGATAGCACTCAACTCGCGAATCAGCATCCCTTGCCTCAGAGGGAACGGCCAGTGACTTCGGCGATACCGAGCACCAGCGACGCCTTCACAGAATGTGCCAGCCACAGACAAAGATGTAGCATGCGATCCTCGCAAGGGCATTCTTGTACTTGAATGCGCATCCAGTCAGACATTTCTCGAAAGGGGTCGGTTCACACGGAGGCACCTTTGGCGGCGGGCCAATCGTTGCCTTGCTCTTGAGTTTTTGCGCCGCGTTCCTCGCGGCATCCCGAGCCCACTGCTCCAGTTCAGGATTGTCCGCCAGTTCCTCAAGTGTCTTGACATCCCCTCGTGCGTAGGCGGAGTTGATCGCATCAGTGATGGAATCCGCCAAGCCTGAAGGGTCTGACCGTCCGACGGGATTGTTTGAGGAATAGGAGTACGCCGCGCGGCCGAAATCCATCAAAGCCAACGGGTCTACGCTGAGGAACCGTCCATCAGCGGGGTCTTCGAATCGAGCACCCATTTCCAGAAGGTCGTCGGACACGGACGAGACGGACTCCCCACCGATAAAGCCGAAACGCTCTCTGAATGCCAGATGTGCCCGAGAACCGCCATAGGGATCCCACCAGAAGCGAGCCAACACGCGAGCCGACGAGGCGGCCAGGGCCACGGTGCTCCCAAGCGCGTCGAAGTGGTAGAAGACGGGCTTGGAATCGACGGGGCCGACGCGGGCGAGGAGCTGGCCGCCGGGGAGGACGATGTACCGCGTGGAGATCTTGCCGCCCGAGAGCTCGGCGAGCATCGAACGACCGCGGCCCATGCGGAGATAGCGGTGGGAGCCCGTCAGGACACGCTCGCCGTCGGCGTTGTAGCCGTAGCGGACAGGGGCGGAACCGGGAGATTCCACGGTGGCGAGCCGGTCCAATGCATTGAAGCCATACGTCGTCGCCCGGTGTCCTGGTCCCACCTTCCCCACCTCGTTGCCGTCGGAGTCGAAAGAGTAGGAAGTGCGGAACAGGGGGCGAGAGGACGAGGCGTCGGACATCCCCGCCGAGGCCCAGGCAAGCGAGGCGGGCGTGGATTCCGGCTCTTCGGGGTTGAAGTCGCTCTCGACATCGATCAACTGGTCGGCGGAGTCGTAACGATAACGCTGGAGGCCGCGGTGATCCTGAAGGCTGAGCCGATTGCCGACCGGATCGAAAGTGTATGTCTGGACATCGCCGTCGGGAAGCTTGGCAGTCAGAAGCTGAGAAAGCTCGTCGTATGAATACTGCGAGAGGCCGACGTCGGAGCGATCCATGGTGAGCCTGTTGCCGCGGGAATCGTAGCTGTAGTGGATGGAAGGAGGGCCCTTGGGGTCGGAGGATCCGGGATCGATGGCCAGAAGCTGGCTGGCGGCATCGTAGGACCGGGACTCGGAGAGGCCGTTGGGCCAGCGCTGGCTCACAAGACGGCCAGCCGGATCGTACCCGAGCGCGATCTTCCCGGACTCGGAATCCGTCACTCCCATCACCTGCCCCGCGGCGTCCCATTCGTACGAGACCAGCTCGCCGCGAGGATAAGTGAGCGAAGAGAGACGGCTGGCGAGGTCGTAGCCGTACAGGAAACGCATGTCCAGCGCAGGATACCGGCTCTCGGTCATGCGGGAGCGGGAGTCGTAGGAGAAGAGGGCCTCTTCGTTCGCGTTCGCAGTCCGGATTACGTTGCCGAGTTCGTCGTAGCCCCAGTGGTCGTCGGTGTCCGGGTTCCAGCGGCGCGTTGTCTGGCCGAGCGAGTCATGCTCGTAGTCGGTCTCGGTACCGCGCGCGTTCACCATGGCCACCATGCGTCCTGATCCATCGTACCGCCAGCGGCGCGTCCGGTTCAGCGGGTCCGTCAAGCTCACGCGATGATTGAGGGAGTCGTAGTCCAGAGTGGTCGTGTGCCCGTTTGCATCCGTCTCCGAGACCCGGTTCCCGACCGAGTCGTACCCCACCTGCGTCCGGTTGTTCCTGGCGTCCACCACCTCTATCAGCCTGTCGTTGGCGTCGAACGAATACCGCGTTGCGAAACCGGCCGGGTCCGTGGCGCCGATGAGGTTTCCCTCCGGATCGAACTCTTGCCTCGTGAGACGCGAGAGCGGATCGAAGGTCCGGACCCTCCGGTTCAGCGCGTCGTATTCGTGCCGGGTCACGTTCCCGTTCGGGTCCGTCTCGCTCAGTAGATTCCCCGGCACATCCCACGAGTGCCGCGTGACTGCGTTCAACGGATCACTCACCGAGATCGGCCGGTCTGCATCGTCGAAAGTCGAGACCCAGGAGTGCCCCAGCGGATCGGTCTGCTGGACCACCCGATTCCAGTCGTCATGCGAGAGCCGGTCAGTCGCGCCGTCAGGATGCCGGGTTTCGACAAGAAGGCCCCGATCATCTCGCGTGTAGCTGGTCGAATTCCCCTTCGCGTCCGTCCGTGCCGTTACCTCATGCTTCGCGTTGTACGCCCACGCAGTCTTGTGCCCCAGAGCGTCCATCACCGACACCACGTTCCCTACGACATCCTCCTCCACTCCCGTCCTGTTCCCCAGTCCATCCACCCTCTCCCGCACCTGGCCCCAGCCGTCACGGCCCAAGCGCCAGCTCCCGCCCGCCGCGTCAGTCACCCCCACCGCGTTCCCGGACCCGTCGTATTGCAGGCT